>Ga0206799_1001_pt1 | contig 117859 bp, 103 predicted proteins | sample Alteio_BWOrgCont_67_FD_152900 | JGI IMG/M metagenome (GOLD analysis project Ga0206799, IMG submission 152900) | Enriched cells from forest soil in Barre Woods Harvard Forest LTER site, Petersham, Massachusetts, United States -... | ecosystem: Environmental > Terrestrial > Soil > Temperate forest...
TTTTTTATGAAAAATCGAGAACTAAATAGCCCTACTTTTTCCCGCCTTTTTCTATTTTTTGCTTTTCATTGTCCATTTTTTCATTAATGTATACTTTTTGCTAACCATTAATGGATAAAAAAGATCGAATTGTCATCACTGGTATTGGGCTCACAGCTCCCAATGGCAATTCTATTGACGAATTTCGATATAATCTTCTTAACAACAAACCCAATATTCAGCGCATTGACATGCGCTACATAGGTCCAGTGCTTGCCGGAGTATGCAATTACGACTCTTTAAAATATCAAAAACGCAAGGAAGTTCGCAATGGAACGCGCGCCGGTAGTATCGCGATCTATTGCTCTAACGAAGCGATTCATCATTCCAAAATAGATTGGGAAAATCTGAATAAATTTCGAGTCGGCATCTATCTAGGAATCACCGAACATGGCAACGTAGAGACAGAAGAGGAAATTTTTAACATTTCCCAATTTAACCATGATATAAAATACTGGAGCCATCACCACAATCCCCGTACTGTAGCCAATAACCCAGCTGGTGAAGTTTCCATCAATTTAAAGGTTACTGGACCTCATTACACCATCGGAGCTGCCTGCGCCGCTGGCAATGCAGGTATTATTCATGCAACTCAAATGCTTAGACTTGGTGAAATCGACTTTGCCCTTGCAGGCGGCGTGAGTGAAAGCTGTCGCACCTTTGGCATCTTTGCTAGTTTCAAAAGCCAAGGCGCTCTCGCTGAAAACGTCGATCCTAATAAGGCTTGCCGCCCCTTTGACCTTCATCGTAACGGCATAGTCGTAAGCGAAGGAGGCTGCGTCTATTGTCTCGAACGTCTCGAAGATGCCCTCAAGCGCGGTGCCAATATTATCGCAGAAATTGCAGGTTATTGCATTAATTCCGATGCAACGGATGCCGTTCTTCCAAATCCTGAGCGCCAAGCTCAATGTATGCTACACGCTCTCGAGAAATCCAAACTTTCACCTAAAGATATTTCTATACTCAGTACACACGCAACCGCTACTCACTTAGGTGATATTCAAGAATGCGATGCCCTTCGTTTGGTCTTTAAAGATGCCCCACACACCTATATTAATAATACTAAAAGCTTCATTGGTCATACCATGGGTGCTGCTGGCGCTTTAGAACTTGCGGGCAATCTGGGTTCTTTTCGCGATGGTTACATTCATCCAACTATTAATATAGATAAGCTTGACCCCTTATGTGTTTTAAATAATATTGTCTTAAATAATCCTGTTAAAGTGAAAGATATAAATTCTATTTTAAATAATTCCTTTGGCATGCTTGGCATAAACTCTGTTCTTATTGTAAAAAAATATAATTAGTCTCAGTCGATGACTCATCAAAAAGTAAAAGAAATCATTACCGATATTATCAGCAATATTGCTCCAGATGAAGATCTAAGCAATATCAAGCCTGACGTTCCACTTCGGGATCAATTAGAATTAGATTCTATGGACTTCCTCGATATCGTCATGGAATTGCGCAAAAAACATAACATTGAAGTACCAGAAATGGACTATCCTCATTTAGCTTCTTTAGATAGTTGCGCTGCCTATCTTACACCTAAATTTCTTGCAAGTGCGAAGCCTTAAATCCACTTGGCATTTCCTTTTCCTATCCGAAATTGAGGTTTGAATAATCATGGAAGGAGAGCATTTTGATGTTATCATCATCGGCGCAGGTTTATCTGGCCTAGCCGCAGGTATTCGTCTAGCCCTCTATGATAAAAAAGTCATCCTTTTAGAACGCCATAATGTTATCGGAGGTCTTAATAGCTTCTATAGCATAGCCGGCCGCAAATACGATGTTGGACTCCATGCCATCACTAACTATGCCCCAAATATCAAGAAATCACCCCTAAATAAACTTTTCCGCCAACTTCGCATCCATCCGGGCGAATTTAATCTCAGTCCCCAAATACAATCTAGAATTATTTTTGATAATTGTAATTTACTTTTTAATAACAACTTAGATTTCCTAAAATCCCAAATTACTGAGCAATTCCCTAGCCAAATCGATGGATTTAACAAACTTTGTTCCACAATCGAAGAAGAATTTCTAGCGTTTACTCCTGAAAAAGAAACTCTTTCTGCCCTACCTATCATCGCAAATTTTATCACAGATCCTCTTTTAATCCATCTATTGCTACTTCCCCCACTCTATTATGGTAGCCCTCTTGAAAATGATATTACATGGAATCAATTTGTCATACTTTTTAAATCCATTTTTCTCGAAGGTCTTGCCAGACCCTATGAAGGTATTCGCCTCATACTTCGCATCTTAAAAGATAAATATAAATTTCTAGGTGGCATACGCAAAATGAAATGTGGCGTACAACAAATCATTTCATCGAATAACCGGGTTGACAAACTCATTCTCGATGATGGTTCCTCTATTTCCGCCAATCATATTATATCATCCATTGGCCTTCCAGAAACTTTAAATCTATGCTCCCCGCCACCATCATCTTCTACAAATTATAAAAATACCATCGGCAAAATATCTTTCATTGAAACTGCCTCCATTATTAAGGATCAACCAAAAAACTTAGGCTGGAATGATACCATCATTTTCTTTAACGATTCTAAACAACTTCATTACAATGCCCCCCAGAGTTTAGTAAATACTCATTCTGGTGTAATCTGCATTCCAAATAACTACGATTATCCTAACAAACAAGAACTTCCTGAAGGTATCATACGCACCACCGTCCTAGGGAATTACGATTTATGGAATAAACTTCCCCAAGAAGAATATCACAATGAAAAAAGATACTGGTTCGATATTATTCATCAAAAAGCTCTTACTTTTTTACCTCAAATCCCCTCAAATCACTTGAATTCGATTATTCTAGCCCAAGATATGTTTACTCCCAAAACAATCAATAAATATACTGGACGCTTGAATGGGGCTGTTTACGGCAGCACCCAAAAAAATTTCTCAGGCAATACTCATTTAAAGAATCTTTATATTTGCGGAACCGATCAAGGCCTTCTCGGCATCACCGGCTCCATGCTCAGTGGCATTACTATCGCTAATAAACTTGTTTTAACTCAAAACTCCAGTTTCGATTAAGTTAAACTTAGCCCAAACTAGGATTGAAAACAATCCAAGTTAAATTACATAAAACATACAATAAAACCGCTATTACTATCCAAAATAATCTGATTCCTGTTTTCTTATTATTTTTCATGTTCTTTAATTTCAGATATTGCCATACAACAAGTCTTCATTTTAAAAATTATGAAATATTTATTCTTTTTCGTTCAAGAAGTCAAACTTTTCATTTGATAAGCCCAAGCTTGATCTTATCGTCTTCAATTTGAAGCACATGGGTATTGAGTCCATGATTTTCTTCATGATTGGAATAAAGAACCGTACATCCATTAGATAATGAAGACTTGTCTTTCAGGGTTTCTCGAAGAAGGTCCACCATTATTTTCTGCGTAGGAACATCAACACTGTTAAAGGGCTCGTCTAAAACAAGGAATTTAATTTCTTGAGTCTTTAATTTTAGTAGAATATTGCAAAATGCTATTCGTTTGCGTTCACCGTCACTCAGTGATTTCAACCAATTTGTAGTTTGGAAAACTTTCGCCTTTTGATTTCCTATTGAAGAAAGATTTACTAAATTATTATAAATATGTTCTCGCAGATGGAGTTTTTTCAGTATAGTTTTAATCGAATTTATCGTTGGATCTTCGCTCTTATTGTTGTTTTGAGAATGAATTTTTCTAGGATAACAAATAGTTTGCAAAAGAGGTTCGTCGGGCCCTAAAATATAGGGCGTTGAAGGAAGGAAAAATGTTTTGCCTTTAGGTAAAGTACAGTTACCTTCGAAATGCTCCCAAATTCCTCGAAAAACCTTCAAAACTGTTGTCTTTCCACAACCTGTTGTCCCTTTCAGATGCGTTATAGTACCTTTGCCTAGAGTGAAGTTTCCTGTAATTTTTCTTTGCCCTTTTGCATCCAAATTAATAATTCCTGAAAATCCAACTGTCGGCGAATCGACCAGCTTTTTCTCAATCTCTATTCGCTTCGATTTCCATATTTCACGACCTTTCTTAAAATCTTTTAATCGACCCACACTCGAGTCTATTTTCTTAATTTTTTTAAAGTTCTTACTTGACCAATTTAAACCCTTAGTAACATAACTCAAATTTCGTGTAAACGTGATTACTAAATTTTTTGCTATAGATCCATTACGAACACTTTTCAGTAAAACTAAAATAGGAACTAGCCATTCTATATTTGAAGTGGCCTCGCGAATCCAAAATTTTGCAGATTTTGCAAAATGAAATCCTCTCTTCGCTTTATGTTCCTCTCCTAATGAATCAATTAATTTATGTGATTCAAATGCTTCCCCATCTAAAAAGCTAATATTCCCCCCATTAAGACCAGCATTAATTATTTGATTAGCAATAAGATCTTTAAGTCTATTCATTCTTTCAAAACAATGAATCATAGGCCTTTCAACAATTTTAAATAATATACTCACAGCCAATGAATAGGCCAAACTTAAAACAATAAATTGGGGCACTTGAATTGGAAAAAAGTACAATGGAAGAATGAAAGATGGCGACATTTTATTTAAATCGTATAAGGCCGTTGCACAATCTAGCATGGTATTGATACGAGTATTCCATAATCCTATCAGACCTGTTTGATTACTGACATCATCATAGAGCCTAGAAATTTTTCCGCCTACCTTCTCTTTACCTGGATTTTCATTGGTTTCAGCATTTTCATTGTCATTAATATCATATATATTATAATCTGAAAATAACTTTAATGTTAAATCACACTGATCTTTAAATACAATTGCATTGTTTAATAGAAATTTTAGAAGCTTATTAAAAACATCTACAGTAGATTTAATCCCAACTGCATAGAAGAATTCCCATAAACAGGTATCAAATTCCTTATCATAATTGGCCTCACTGATAGTAGTATTATCCGCTTGCAACCAAATAGCGTTTAAATCTTTCTCAGTCTTATCTAAATGTCTGTTTACCCATACTTTCGATACCATACAACTAACCATTCCAATTAATAGAAAATTATTTAATACCTTCGCTCGACTAAAACCAAAATTCTTACTAAAAATCTCATATCCATGCTTTAAAAGAACCGTAGGTATGATATTCTCCTGGATCGTTTGCACTACCTGAACCGGAATATAGAGTAATGTACGAATAGGCTTAAGAATAATATCCCTGCCGCAATAGATTTTGCAACGTTTAGTTATAGATTCTACAGAACTTACAGTCTGATTGCTTGATTTAGATTTATTTGTTTTATTATATTGTACCTTCATTTTTAATATTATTTAATCTGTTAATATCAATTTGATAATTATTGCATTTATATTTATAATGCAAAAAATCAGAGTATTGTCAATAATCAAAAAATTAATTACCAATATAATTAAGTATTTCTGATTAAAATTAATAGATTAAATCAAAATATTAGTATTAAAAAATATTAAGAAATATATTTTAAAAAATCCTTGATTAATTATTTAAATCAACATATATTTGCTCATTCAAATAATCAAAAACATATATAATTTAATAAATATTAATTTTTAAACATTATTTTTATAATAAAAAATCATAAATAATATAAAAAATATCAAACCATGAAAAGAACGTCAGATTCAACCAATTTAGCAGCAAATAATCAAAATACTAAAAAACCAAAATTATCCAATTTCTCTAATACAGAAATGCCTGTAGAATCCGGTGTATCACCTAATGGTACATCAAAAGCAAAATTCATTTCTCACTGCGACAATATCCCCGATTCTTTAATGAGTCACAGAACCTGCGAACAATCATTAAAGATCGAAAAAGAAACACAGCCTGCAACTTCGAAGGAATTACGAGAAGAAATCGCGCGTGCTCAAGCACTTAATCAACAAAATAAAGTCTTCAACCTTCGTTGCGTTTTAGGATTAAACAAAGATGCTTCCCTTGATGAAATATACTTTCTTGCCTCTTTTTATTTCAATAATAAAGAATTTAATAATGCCAAATCTTGTTTCGAAAGAATGCTGCGTCGTTTGGACGGATCTCAAAAATTGGAGATTCTTATAAAACTCGTTATTTGTTGTGAGCATGAAGACAATATTGATGGCGCCATCTATTACTTGTGGGAAGCTAAATTCCTTGTTCATGAAAATGAACCTAAGTCTCTTCATATCTGTTTAGAATTAAATCGTTTATATGAACAGCAATTGAATTTTTATAAAAATCATGAAGATACAACACAAATAATAAAAAATTTTCAAAGAATAAACAAAGAAATTTTGATTCACGCTTCAGATCTAGAAAACAAAACGAATGCTTTTGACCGCATTTTAAATTTAATTTTAAATATGGAAGATTTTTCTCTTATATTCCCAAAATTATTTACGTTCTATCTTTTTCTTCAAAGTCATCATTTTTTTGATTTTATGTCCATAATTTTGGACAAAATTAATAACTCTATTAATCATCGCGATACAACTGTAATTCAAAAAATCGATGGATTGGTTACGTTAATTAAAATTCATAAAAATAATAATGATGAAAATAGTTTATTCAATGATTTCCAACGCCTCTTCACACTAGTTGCCATCAATAATTTATGGAATAAACATTCCAGTGAAATCCTTTTAGACTGCATGGATTATTTTATTTTAAACAATCATAAAGAAAAATTTATCGAATTCTGTCATTTTGCTTTAAAACTTCAACTCGATAATAGCGACAAATTTGAAATCCTAAAAAACCTAACCTTTTTTTATCTTGAAAATAAAGATTTGCAAAATGCTATTGAGACTTATAAAGAAACAATTTTGATAGGATGGAATAGAGATTTCATAAAAGATTTGCTTTCCAATCCACGGTTTGGTTTCACATCACAGCTAGCACGTATTCAAAACATGCAAACTAATATTCAGACGGATTTTCTATACGAATTAGCTTGCCGATACGACTTCTGGTATGGCCCGTACAAATTAACTGATGCTCAATGGGATAATATATTTGAAAAAGAAATTAATGGAGATACATTAGTTCACTTACTGCTCTCTCAGTATCTTACTGTTTCTCAAGAAGAATATTCTATAAAAGATTATCCAAAGGTTTGTTTAAATAATGATCTTTTTTTCCGCAATAATTCTGCTATCGAATTATGGAATAAATTACCTGAAAGAGATATCGATAATCTTGATCAGAAAACTTGGGATTCTCTGATCGAAGATTGTATAAAAATCTCTAATCAATTAAATGATAATGATCAAACCCTAAGTAAAAAAATAAAAAAATATTTCAAATTATGCATAAGATCTAAGTACATACTTACTGATGATAAAGCTAATTTTATTATTTCTCGAACAGTTGCAGTAATGGATATGTTAAAATATTATTTTACAGAATTTGAAAATCCTAAATTATCCAAAACAGAAAAAGAAAAAATTCAAGCAAAGCTTCAGGGAGGAATATCTATTATAGCAGATGGAAGTAAAAAATGTTCTGACTTGGCTATTGCAGCCCTTACTGATATCGAAAATCATTTCAAGCTATCAAAATTTCCTGAGCATCAAGCGAATATATTTATAAATATGTTCAAACTTTGGGCCATTCAACACAAATTAACTAAGAATGATCAGCCTGAGCAAACTGAAACATATTTATACTATGCATTAAAATTCAATTCATTATTAGGATTGGGCATGAACGATAGTACCATTGAGGAAGTGATGCGCTATCCTGATCACGCTATTATACTCCCTGATGTAGAGGCCCTCTCACTTTTATGTACGACTTTTAGCACAAAAAATCTTATCGATTTCACTTCATCTTTAAGTATATTTAATATTATGTTTCAAAATGAAAAAGACAACGCACTTAAAGAAAAACAAGCCGAGTATTTAAATACTTATAATCTAGATAATCAAGAAGAAGCGGGAAAAAGACGCGAAGGGATTGCGGAAGAATTAAAAGCAATACCTGATATTTTTTACCGTATCAAAGCTCTTCAAATGTATTTAGATGCTGGTTTTCTTATCCCGAACTGAGGTTAAGATTAAAAAAATATTTCACCCAAAACACCTTGGTAAATTCCTAATAATAAAGTACAGATAATTATAATTGCAAGTAATGCTTTATGAGGAAAAGTCACCACAATACTTTTTTTCATTGCACTATTTTCCGATATTTTATCATCGCTCCAAATACTGAAAAATGCATCCCTTATCCATCCAAAATAATAATAGATAGAAATCACTACGCCTAAAATAGCAATTCCCAAAAGCAAGTAAAGTTGCGCCTGAAATGCTACAATAAATAAGAGCAACTTCCCAATAAACCCTGCCAATGGCGGTATACCAGCAAGAGATCCTATGCCTACTAAAAGACTTGTACCAAGAAAGGGATTGTTCTTCGCAAAATTTTGATAATCAGCAACATTCTGATCCTCATCGTCAGTCCCTGCCATATGCCCCATAATGAAAAAAACTCCAAATGATCCCAAAAGATAGGTAAAAAGGTAGAAAATAATTGCAAGAATCGCCCAGTAAATAGAAAATGAAGCAACCACCCCGACTAATAAATATCCAGCATGGGAAATCCCTGAAAGACCCATCAAGCGCTTAACATTTGTTTGAGAAAGCGCAGCAACATTTGCAAAAAGTATACTTGTAATCGCTATAATACTAATCAGAGGAATCAAAAACTCCTGCATTTCAAAAAAAGGTCCCCTGACTAAATTCAATAAAACAATGATTCCAGCAGCCTTGGAAGAGACTGCAAGAAACGCGGTAACAGGCGTCGGTGCTCCTTGATACACATCTGGAATCCAAATCTGAAAAGGAAATGCTCCAATTTTAAATGCAAGCCCGCAAATGATTAATGCTATTCCGATCTTGACTAAAATATTAGACGAATTCGCATCTATAAAATTCCCTAATGCCACAAAATTCATGGCATCGATTGTATGAGCAGGCAAAGTAGGATTCCCTGCTACTCCATAGAGCAAAACGATACCAAATAATAATAAAGAAGAACTTAATGCTCCCAAGATTAAAAACTTTAACCCTGCCTCAAGAGAAAACTCACTGTTTCGGCTATAGGCTATTAAAATTAAAAGACCAACCGTAACAGTCTCGAGTGCAATGAATAACATTACAAAATTGTTACTTTGTACCAGTAACATGAGTGCCCCAGTTATAACCAACACAAGTGCATAAAATTCACTGCTTGGAAGAATTTGCTTAGAAAAATAAACTATTCCTAAATAAGAAACTAACAATGAACTTATTATAAAAAAAATCCGGATGATTTGGCTAAAAGACCCTATTTGTATCATTCCACCAAAGTATTCGCCCATTATGGGCTCTCGTCCGAAAATTACTCCAAGCAATATTACCACTTGCCCCACAATTGCTATACTAGGAATTAATCTTTTTCCTTTGTTGGGAACGAATACATCAATCATTAAAATAACTAAAGCCAGAACCCCAAATGAAATTTCCGGATAAATTACAAACCAATCATTTGTTCCTGCTATAACTTTAAAAATATCCATTCTATAATATAATTAATTTTTATTCGTCCTTCGTTGCAATATAATTTGAAGGTTCATTCGACAATGTCGCATTTAAAGGTCCCGTAATCAATTTCGGCCAAAAACCTACTGCTATTAGCCCTAGCAATAAAATCAATACTGGTATCCTTTCCTTAATCGTTATATCTTTAATTTCTCCATGTTCAAGTTTTTCTCTAAATCCTACTCGTGGCTGTCCAAAGAAAATATTTGCTACGGCTCTTAAACCGTAAATTGCAGATATCACAACTCCTGAAACTGCTGGGAACACCATCCATGGCTGATACTTCCACAAACTTAAAAAAATAACGATCTCGGCCCAAAAATTTGCAAATCCAGGTAAACCAATATTTGCCAAAATTCCTGCTAGAAAAAAACCACAAAGTACAGGCGCCTTTTGCGATAATCCTCCTATTTCACTCATATCATAAGTATTCGTACGCTTGTAGGTTATTGCCCCCAAAAGAAAGAGTAATGCAACTGAGAGACCATGCGCAAACATAAGCAATATCGCTCCTCCAGCACCTAATATTGACAAAGATGCAATACCCAAAAAGGCATACCCCATATGCATCACGGAGCTATACGCCACCATCATTTTCAAATCTCTTTGTGCTATCGTTACTAGTCCAATAATTACAATATTACATAAAGCCAATATTGCCAAAACATACATCCAATGGCTTGCACCTAATGGTAGCAATGGAACTGCAATTTGAAGTAAACCATAAAGTCCAAATTTCTTCAAAACTCCAGCATGCAACATTGCAACTGAACTCGGGGCTGCTCCGTATCCCTTGGGTGCCCATGTATGAAATGGAAATAATGAGACCAAGATTCCAAATCCAACCATCAATAAACCGAATATATTTTTTTGCAAAATCTCACTCAAAGGATTTTCACTCAAGTAGTCTTTAAGTGCAACAAAGTCGAAGGAATTAATATCACTTGAAGCATAAATACTGATTAATCCAATAAGTGAAAGCATTGCCCCTAAAGTCAAGTAAATCGTCAATTCCATGGCAATGCTTCTTCTACCTTTGCCACCCCAAATCCCAATCATAATAAATGTAGGAATTAATGCGAGCTCGTGGAAAAAATAAAAGAAAAAAATGTCAAAGGTTGCAAACATACCCAAAAGCCCTGAAGTCATTATTAACAGAAGAGCTAAGTAAAGATAAAGACGTTGAGCTTGCGAAATGAGTGCAAAAATCCCAGCCGCAAAGCTAACAATTGCTGCAAGAGCAAAAAGAGGTAATGAGATTCCATTGAGCCCCAGTTTCAAACTTATCCCAAAAATTTCTAAACCTGTTGATAAGTCGCTGACAAAAAAATAATCGATAACCTCTCCAAACTTTTCAAAAGAATCATTAAAATTCTTATAGAAAGACAAATAATCAATATATAATATAATCGCTAGTATAAATGGGACTAAAAATCCTAAAAAGGCTATAAATTTTACGATCTTTTCCTTAATCCCATCCCCTAAAAATAGAATCAAGCCCACAAAAAATGGAAACACTATCGCAAGCTGCAAAAGAAAAGAAGCATTCGGATTTGGATCTATCATTTATTTATATTCTTTTTTGAAATTAACATTTTATTTCTTACAACCACCCAAGCACATAGGCACTATAAAGCAATAACCCTACCAAGAACCAATAGACATATACATGCAGCGATCCAACATGCAACCTCCTGGCCCCCAGTCCTATTAATCCTACTATCCCTGCACTGCCCCTGACAATTAAACCGGAGATGATTATCGTATCAAAAAAACTTAAAAATAATGCAAATCTCTGCTGAATTTGTGATACATAAAAATTATAAATCTCATCAAACCATAATTTTGACTTCAGTAAATAAAAAACTTTAGGTGCAAGCAATTTCAGTTTATCCTCTTTAGCTCCCACTCCGTAAAAAAAGTAACTAATCCCTAAGCCCAATATCCATGCTAAAGTACCGAGTATGATAATTATCAATCCTCCGCCCATGCTTGTTATGAGGTCATGTATTTTGTCAAAATCTGGCACTATCGATTCACTTAAATTAGCTGGCCACAATACCAAATACCCCCCAACTGCCGAACATATCGCCAAAATTATTAATGGCAATCCTATCATCCATCCAGATTCGTGTGCATCCTTTGCTACCAAAGAATTCGCCTCTCCAAAAAAAACAATCCACAAAAGCCTTCCCATATATAAAGCTGTTAAAAAAGCAGAAATTATCAATATCACAAATGCTCCCTTATCTACTGTAAATGCTGCTTCTATAATGGCATCCTTACTAAAATAACCTGATGTGTACGTAACCCCACACAGTGCCAATAAACCGATTCCAAATGTTACAAAAGTTACTGGCATCTTTCGCCACAAACCTCCCATCTCAAAAATATCCTGCTCATGATTCAAGGAATGGATCACCGACCCTGCTCCAAGAAACAATAAAGCCTTAAAAGCCGCATGTGTTGCCAAATGGAAAAGCGCTAAACCCGGATATCCCATTCCCACTCCTGCTGCCATAAATCCTAATTGCGATAATGTTGAATACGCCAAAATTCGCTTAATATCTCGTTGCGCCAATGCACAGCATCCTGCATAAATTGCCATGATCACGCCCAACCATAATATCAAATGCAAGACATTTTCAGGTATTAAGAAAAAGATCCGTATGAGCAAATAAATACCCGCAGCCACCATAGTTGCCGCATGTATGAGCGCAGAAACAGGCGTTGGGCCAGCCATCGCATCCGGCAACCATACTTGTAAAGGAAACTGGGCACTCTTTCCTAAAAATCCACACATAAGTAATAATGCTATTCCAGTACTAATAAGAGTCGGATCCATCGCCACTTTTTCACTCAATACTTGCAAGTCCACGGTCCCAAAATGCCAATACGTCCAGACTATTCCGACTAAAAATCCAAAATCCCCTACCCTATTGACAATAAATGCTTTCTTCGAAGCGTCTGCGGCCTCTTTCGTATCCTTATAGTGTGCTATCAAGGCATAGGAGCTAAATCCAACTAACTCCCAAAACACAAATAGCATGATCAAATTAGCGGCCATCACTATCCCCAACATCGAAAACATAAAAATAGACATTCCTGCAAAATAACGGCCCTTGCAGTCATCATCATCCATATAACCAACACTAAAAAGCTGTATCCAAAATGCCACGAATGCCACAATGAAAAGCATGGTCACTGCATACTTATCCATTAAAAATCCCATATCAATTTTTAATTCCCCAATATTAAACCAAGTTATATTCGGATGCATCACCTGTCCGTCCCAATTCATCACAAAAAATATCGTAAGAATTGCTATCAACAACCCCCCAATCACGGAGATCATCGCAGCTACATTGCCTTGGCGACGGAAAAATACAGTAATCAATAATGCTGAAAGAAAGGGAATAAAGAGTATAGCGATTAAAGTCGTAATTAAAGTCATAGGATTAATATTTTAATGCATTTAATTTTTCTACCATCACAGTTTTGCGTTTTCTGTATAACGCTACAATGATCGCCAACCCCACCGCAACTTCAGCAGCGGCAACTGTTATAATAAAAAAAACAAATAAATTTCCATCCATCACATTATTATATCTGGAAAACGCCACCAATGCTATATTGATCGCATTGAGCATAAGCTCCAAACTCATAAAAATAATAAGGGTATTTCTTCGAAATAATATACCAAAAAAGCCTATTGCAAATAGCAATCCAGCCACAACTATATACTGCGAAACACTCACTATCATACTTTCTTTTATTATTTTGCAAAAGCGAATTTCTTACATTTTCTACTGTATTGTTTCTAATGCAAGAATATTTTTGCCCAATTAAAAATCATTATTATTTAATAGCATAGGCGTTTGTCTTTTGAAATTGAGAATTGATATAAGTTTTCTGAAAAGGAATATTAGACTTCTTTCGAAACTAAGTATTTTGCTCTATAGCAAGGAAAAAATTTGTAAGGGACCGGAATGTATACAAAAATACATGAGGATCCCGAATAAATTTTTGACGCCGCTAGAGAGCAAAAGAGTTGGTTTCGAAAGAAGTCTATTGATGATTTTTTGAGCGAGCGCCTATCCCTCCTTAAGAGTAGGTAGGGCCTTTTATTCAGCTTTCATTTTATATTAATAAAATACCTTTTTTCTAAAACTCCGTTTCTAATTCATCGTCTCCTTTAGCCCAGGAAAATTTTTTTAACTCGGATCCATTTAGTCGACACATAAGTAGAAACCGATCATCCAAGTTAAATTTTTTTTCCTCTTCTTCATTCACCAATCCTTTTACTCTAAGTAAACCAAGAATAGTTATCACAACACCTTGTAATCTCAGGGACTCAAAACAATTCTTAGATTCAAAAAAATTAACTAGTATTTCAACTAACTTTGATTTAACGATATGATCGCGATTAATAAAATCTTTTGTCCTTGCAAGAAAGAGAAGAAAAGAAATGCCAGTAAATTGCAATTTTAGATTTTCATGATCAAAAAAAATTACTAATTTCTCTATTAAGAGCTGCTTTATTTCATCTTTTATAGGGAAATTGTTTCCAATGAACTCTTTCAAAACCAAGAATGCGTCAGAAAGACGTTTTGAGTCAGGATAAACATTTAAACACAATTTATCAAGGAAACTATCAATAAGACCTTCAGCAGCAAACTTTTTTTGCTTTGCCAAATTCAAAAGAATTTCAATACTTATACGTTGTATTTCCAAATTTTTATGATCAAATAAATTTAACATTTTTCCCATTAAGGACTGCTTTATTTCGATTTTTATAAGTAAATCGTTCTTAATAAACTCGTCAAATATTGCTAGTGTATCAGGTAGTCGCTTTGAATTTGGAAGAATATTTAAACATAGTTTATCAAGTAAGTTATCTACAAGATCTTGATCCATAAATTCTTTTTGGTTTGTACAATTTATGAGAAAGGAAGTGGCTATTTGCTGTAATCCCTTATTTTCATGATTAAATAAATCTAATATTTTCTTAGCTAAAAACAATTTAATCTCGAAAAACTGTTTTGTCTCATTTTCTCTTTCTATCAGTAAACCATTATCAATAAATTTTTTAAGAATTGAAAACGTATTATGAAAATATATTGAATCAGGATGAATATTTAAACATAATTTATAAAAGAAATTAATAATAAGCTCCGAAACGGAAAAATCAAAGACAGAATCATAAGATTTATAGGTTTTTAAATAATCGAGAATAATTAAGATTACGTCTTTGTTGCAGGGATTATAAATAAATGAATTCGATTGATCACTTACTAAATAGCGTGTAAGGAACTTTATAAAAAAATAAACTGAAGAAGGTATATTTTTTTTTACTTCGAAAACAGTAGCATTTTTATTTAATAGATACAAAACATTAAATGAATTTGAATCTAACCCTTGTGAACTATAGAATGTAAAATTGGATTCAAGGCATAGAGATAGAAATTTTTCTAAACAAAACTCTAATGTTTTGACAAAAGCTGGTAGTAGCTTTGATGCATTGGAAATTTTTTTAGCATGTAAATAGAATAATACAAATTGTCTATATTTGCGTGGCAAGTCAGAAAATGTTATTTGAAAGTCAATGTCTTTAATGTAATTAGTGGAATATTCATTAATTTTGTTTAAAAACGATCGATTTAAAAATAAATTTGCCGTATAAGGAGTCTCATCCTTTAAAGAATGTTGTATTATCAGCTCGGATAGGTTTGGGTCATCTTCAAAATATTGGCCGCTCTCACGATAATTTATTAGTGCTTTGCTTTCAGTTATCGCTTCGATCGTACGTGACCTGTTTGGATTAGAGTCCTGGGAATCGAGCGGTGATGTATTTTGACTATCTAAAGTCTTCTGCTCAGGTTGATAAAATTTTTCTGCAGCAGCAGTCCGAGTTCCCGTTTCAACTCTATGCAGTCTAGGGCGCCCAGCATTAACAGGAAGCGCAAATGGATTTTGACCGATAGTTTTATTTTTTTCCGTAGCAACAGTGTGCCGACGCTGGCGTGGAACATTTGGAGAAGCAGTTGGGGAAATAGGGTTTTGCATGTTTATTTATTTTCATTTGTTAAAATTCTAATTCTAAGTGAGGTTTATCTCATCAATTGGATAGAATATCACCAAAATAAGGTTCCTCTTTCCTTAATTCAACTACTATAATTTATTACAAGATACTTATTTGTCAATCCTAAATTTGCAAGTATGTTGCTTTTGCGATTTTGTATCTAAAAATGACATTCAAATTGATACTTTTTGGCTCTGGCTCAGAATTCTTATACGCGTGCATACTCAAGAGGCCATGAACATAATCGATTGGGGTGGTATCAATAATTGTTATTGAAATCAAGAATTATTCTTGCAAAACTTACTATTCAAATAAGAATCTTAATCAATATGTATCTAGCACTTTCATCCTATAAAAAAACGTTTTCCCCAGCGAAAAGCTCAATTTTTGCTTTAAACCACCATATATCTGTTGAAAAAAGACATGTTAAATATTTTTCATATCGTAATGATCCCCAAAAACCTCTTGTTGAGCGGCTCTGTTTTTGTTACCCCGAGTTTCTTTTAGATGTTTTAATTAACGGCGATCTCCAAACTCTCCTCAATTTCCGCCGGATTTCAAAGGAAATGAATATTTTTGTTTCTACTAAAAATGCATATTGTAATCCTTTATTCGAGAAAGTGACTGTTTCCGTTCTCTACAATCAATTATATCCCGATATTCAAAAAACTGTAAAGGCAAAGTGCGACTTTGCCCAAACAACCGATATTGAATTACAAATTATTACTTCTTCTATCTTTGATAATTTACTTCAAATGGAAGAGATTCTTGATTTAAAAAATCGACTAAAAATTATTTTGAAAATCGAAAATATTGATGAATTAAATAAACTTCAATTACTTTTAGTTCAAAATTATAAGCATTTTTTAGCAAACCTCAAAATATTAGATTTCTCTGAATTGTTTATAGATGCTAATAATATCCTTTTATTTAATACACTATTAGCATCTATTTCACAAAACTTAGATGCTTTAACTAGCCTGACAACACTGGTTATACGAGAAGTATCGTCAGCTGTAACTCTCCAATTACCAGAACCGCTGAACTCCAAAATGATTGTTTTCAAACTTAATGAAGACAAGAGCTGGTTTACTTTAGAGTATGCTGCAAAAGGCGTTGTTGCAGGATTGGGTATATATGGATTCTGTCGTTATTGGTTCCCCAAAGAATCCGAGAAAGAAGAGAAAAAATAATTACTAATTTTTTAAATCTCCTTTAAAATTTGGTAGAGAAAGCAGTTCCATTTAGAGGAAACAACCGAAAAAGAATTGCACTTTTTCGTCCTCGATAAACCTGAGTTATACCATTTCCCTAATTAAAATGGTATAATATTTCTTCTATTTTACAAAATTAAAAGGGTGCCATCAGTACTTGACATTTACATTGGTGATGTTCCCTTTGGATTAAATAGAAATGGCTCGAAGGCAACGCCTTTTACTTTGTTTATGTGCCTGATCTTAAAAAAATTTCCAAAAAACTATCAATTTTGTTTTTGCGCAACTGGGCATATTCCCCGAATTTAATTGCCCAAAATTGTTGATTCACATTATCGATCTGCGTAACTTGTCTTGACTCAATCGTAATAGGTAAGCCGTCAACAACATAAATGGCACCTGTCATCTCAACGGGAAATTTTGAGTGATCAATTTTAATGCAGGGTTGATCAAACAGATTGCTGTATTCATTGCAATAAAGCGCATAATTCTCAAGCTCCGCAGTTTGCTCGGAACAGGTGTATTGGGCGTCATGAGAATAGAAAGCATTAATGACACCCCCAGCCTTCAAGAAATTTACCAGAATTGGGTTTCTGTATTTGGCAAAAGATTGAGGATCGTTTAAATCTATTTCATGGAGAGCACTGCCTCCCTTTATCATTAGCGGTGTTGGCATACGTGGGGTAACAATATGGACAATGGCATTTTCGAGCATATGCCTCTGGAGAGCTCTGGTTATTGCTGATTCAATAATTCCTTGCATAGTAATATAAACTCCTCTTAAATTCTTATCGACACCACTATTTTTAGAAACGCCCTCTTTCTGAATAGTTAACCATATTGTATCAAGGCCATTTTTTAGGCTTGCAATTTCTTCCTGTGAAGAAATTGTATTTTTATCTAATTCTAATTTAGCTTGGGCTAGCTCCTGTTCTATTAGAGGATACAATAATTCAGGTAAGTTTAGAGCTGCTTGGAGCGGAAATGATATAAAACTAGAAATTAAGAGAATTACAAATCTGTGAATCATAGTATTGAAATTGTACAGATAGTGGGTACCGAGATCAAGCATTTTTCTTTTATGATCATTTAATCATTTATTTTCTGCTATATTATTCCGTAATTAGGGTTATGCAAGAACTCTATTATTAAAAACTAACGAAGCCTCTGTGTTACAATTCATTCCAGGAGCGTGTATTGTGAGTGCTTTCTCCAACTACTTACTCTTCAAATAAAGCAACCTCAAGCTATTCAAACAGACAAATACTGTAGAGCCTTCATGTGTAATTACGCCCAATGTTAAAGGCACTAATCCAAACATTCCCACTATTACCATCACGGATATCGATAATAACGATATAGCTAAATTAATTTTAATTATTCTTTTTGCTCTCAAACTCAAGCTATAGGCGTTATAAAAATAATCAATCCTATCATTCATTAGAACTACTTCACTTTGTTCTAATGCCGCATCACTTCCCCTAGTCCCCATTGCCACTGGGACATATGAAGCTGCAAGGCAAGGAGCATCGTTGATTCCATCTCCTACCATTGCTACTTTTTTTCCTTCCTTGGTATAATGGTCGATGATATCGACCTTATCTTTAGGTGAAAGTCCAAATCGTACTTCTGATATTCCAATCTCCCGTCCTACGGCTTCAGCTGCTTCCCGCCTATCACCAGTGAGCATCACTGTTTTTATTCCTAGATTTTTTAATTTCTCTAGTACTGGCTTCGATTCATTTCTAATACTATCCTTGAGTAAAATTCTTCCTATCAAATCCTTATAAATCACCCATACCTCCGCATATTCTTCTGGTGCTACAGGCAAGTCCCTTGCCCACTCTGCCAAAGGTCCCAATTCTAGTAGGCTTCGTCTTCCTAATACACAGATACCTTGCTCAAAATCTCCTTGCACTCCTGATCCGGTAATTGATTTAAAATTTTCCACTTCCTTCTCCTCTATACCGTGTGCTCTGCCATAGGCTACAATCGCTTCTGCTATGGGATGCGTCGACTTCCTTTCTAAGGAATATGCCATTTCCAAAATCTCCTTCTCTCTCCCACTAGGAAAACTTTCTACCTTTTCTACCATCAAATCTCCAGTCGTCAATGTCCCCGTCTTATCAAGTGCCACTAAATCAATTTCACTTAACTTCTCTATCGCCGCTCCTCCCCTAAATAATATCCCATGCATCGCTCCCCAGGCTATCGCCGCTAATATTGCAGAAGGTATCGAAAGTACCAATGCACATGGGCTCGCTACTACGAGCAATGCCATTGCTCTATAAAATGCCGAATAGCTTCCCTCCACATTAACAAATGGACTTACCCCAAAACCCAACCACCATACAAAAAACATCACTGTCACCAAACTTAATACCCCATAAGTATAGGGCGTCCCAAATCTATCCGTAAATCTCTGGCTTGGTGCTTTCAAATGCTGTGCCTCTTGAATTAAATTAATTATTTTTTGTAATGAACTCTCCCTCGCTGGCCTCATTACAATGCATTCCACTGCCCCCCATAAATTCATTGTTCCACTAGAGACGATGCCACCTATTCCTTTATTTATTGGATATGATTCCCCTGTCAATGTTGACTCGTCTACCGCTGTTGTCCCCTTCACTATCTCAGCATCTATTGGAAATAACTCTCCAGGTTTCACTAAAATTCGCATCCCTTTTTTCACCTTATCAATTGGCATCTCCTGTTCATTCCCCTTCTCATCGAGAGTCAAGGCCACTTCTGGTGCCATCTGGAAAAGACTATCTATCGCACGGCGCGTTCGGTACAATGCAAAATGCTCCAATGCTCCTGAGAGCGAAAACAAAAAGAGCAACAGTGCCCCTTCTCTCCAAGCTCCTATTGCCACTGCGCCAACCGCCACAGCTATCATCAAAAAATTGATATCCAGTTCTCCCTTGGGTATTTTATGAACCATGGCCTTAGCTGCATCCCATCCTCCCGCTACAATTGCCACTAAGTATAATACATAAGGTAACCAATTTGGCCCAATTCCCACTAAGCTCATCACATACCCCGCCAAACCACTTATTCCACATATTCCCGCATATAGTGCTAATAGACGCCAATCCTCTTCATGCGTCTTAGCTAATCTTTCTACCTCCTCCACCTCCGGCCACGGCATGTCCCTCCATTTCCAAAATATTGGCGCTGTTATACAAGTCTCCTTTTCCAATAAAATTTTTACCCCTAATTTCTTCATTTGTAGGCCCATCGGTAACCCTTCTTCGACCTTTCCTTCTCTTGCAATCTTTTCTTCTATCGCTAGAATAGTCTCATGCAAACACTTTTTTAACTCATCTTCATTTATCTCCCCTAATGATGCAAATGATATAATCTTCTTTTCCGGATCTATCATCAGTGCTTCAATATCCGCACGCTGAGCAATAAACTTTGCCAATCCAGGTACCCAAGATTCTTCGTGATTTTTATGCACTTCATTTGACATATACTTTTCACTCTATACATCTTTTTCCCCAAATCAAGTGGATATAATTTATTACCTATTACTTCTTCACTCCAATAGCAATGCAATTATGCCAAAAGGCTAATTCTCTAAAAAAATAGACCACATTCGATTCACTTGTAAAATCTTTAGCGATCAAATAATTAATAAATTATAAATATTTCGATGTAATTAATTTGAATAGATATTATTTAATGCTATAATAAATTATACGAAAATATTCAATATTTATAAGAATTATGCTAAGTGTTCCTGCAAAAAAATCCCTTTTACGAGTGTTCTTGAAAATTATAATCGTTTAATATCTTAAACCATTGCCTCATTGATGCGATCTGCAATTTTCAAGAACTTATCGCATTTGCAAACGAACTTTTTCTAAACCGGCTTTTCGTGAAGCATCCATAACGGCTGTCATATGTTTGATAGCTGTTTCTTCATCAGCAAGCACGAGAACCGATTGCTGATTATTTTCCTCAGCAGCATTGAGCAAAAACTTTTCCATTTCTTCTCTCGCAACTACTTGATTGTTATAGAAGAAAATACCTTCTGAATCGATCGCTATAGAAATTGTATCTTGGATAGTTCCGGCATCTGCAGCGTCCATTTTTGGAGGAGTGATATTTAATAGGTTAACATTACGAAACTGCATCGTCATTAATATAAAGAAAATCAAAACAATCAGTACGTCGATCAGCGGAACAATGTTGATGGAGGGTTTGGAACGCGTTTTGGGGATTAGCAGGCTCATTTTGAATTAAGATCAAGAAGACGTTCGAGCAAAACTTCGAGCTGTGCTGCAAACATCTCAATCCTACGTCCAATATAACTATTTCCTATTAAAGCAGGAATTGCAATAATAAGACCTATAACAGTAGTAGTAAGCGCTAAAGCAATGCCTTGAACAAAAGAACTTGGATCGGGCATTCCTGTATCTATTGAGATATGAGAAAAAACTTGAGTAAGCCCTACGACTGTTCCGAGCAGTCCAAGCAAAGGGGCTCCAGCAATTATCACATCTAAAAGAAATAATCCCCGGGAAAGATGCGCAATTTCATAACGCGCATAGGCTTTTAGCGCGTCCGCATCCGGATTATTTTCTTTGAAAAAAATTAAGATACGTCCCGCTACAGAATTTGAACTGCAATCTAAGTGATCAAATTTGCCAACTATTAGACGTTCTTTCAAGACTTTAGGAATGATAAAAGGGGTTCGTAAAGCAATCAATCGATCCAATATCATATAAATAGCAACAAAAGAGCAAAGCCCTAATGGATAAATAAAAATTCCAGCACCTTCGATAAGATTCATATTTTTAAACAAGTACTCTATTCTTTGCACCAAGTTTGAAGGCATCTTGCAAGTCTTTTATTAAATCTTCATAATATTCTAAACCTGGCGAAAGTCTTAAAAGACCTTCTGTAATCCCCGATTCTTTTCGTAAAGCCTCTGCCACACACTTATGCGAAGTTGACCATGGATGAGAAATATTTGAAACAATGCCTCCTGAACTGTGACTGAATTGAAAATATTTCAAAGACTTAATAAAGAGATTTAAATCGAGAGCCTCCAAATCGACTTCAAAAGAAATCATCCCCCCAAAACTCTTTTGCTGCAACTTCGCTGTTTCATGACCCTGTGCATTCTCAAGCCCTGGATAGTAAATATTCTTAACCAAGGGATGTGTTTTTAACATTTGAACAATTTGTCCTGCATTATATTCATGAACTTTTAAGCGCTGAGGTAATGTTTTTAACCCTCGAAGCACAAGCCAAGCATCCATCGGAGATTCCCCAAGTCCTAAAAGCGAAACCCAATATTGAAGCTCCTTCGCGAGAAATTCCGATTTAACAATAACCGCTCCAGAAATAACGTCACTGTGACCATTAAGATATTTTGTAGAAGAATAAACAACAATATCAGCACCCAGATCTAAAGGACGCTGCCAAAAAGGAGTCATTAAAGTATTATCAACCACACAAATCGATTCAGCATAATGAGCAATTTCGACAATTGCCGCAATATCAACAATTTTAAGTAACGCATTCGTAGGCGTTTCAATCCAAATCATCCGAGTATTAGCCTTAACAGCTTTCTTAACAGAATCGAAATCTAATAAATCTACAAATGCCGATTCTATACCAAACTTTCCCATATACTCTTTAATTAAAAGAAAAGTGCCCCCATGAACTTCTTTACCACAAATGATATGATCACCCGCTTTTAATAAAGAGAGAACTAAATGAATACTAGCATTTCCACTCACCGTAGCAAAAGCTTCTATGCCCCCTTCAATAGCACATAAATTTTCCTCAAGTGCCTTGCGGGTAGGATTGCTATAACGGGAGTATCGATATTTCGAAAGATTCTCTAAATCTTCGGAAAAAAAAGTAGCCGTCTGGTAAATAGGCGTCGAAACGGAATGGTATTGCTCATCCTTAAATACCCCCATATGGATAAGATCCGTTGCCAAATGATTAAATTTACCCTCGTCCATCGATCAAATTTTTTACTTTATATTTTATACTACATCAAATCGCTTCTGTTGAAGCAAGATTATCTCCTAAAAAACTGGCAATATTTAAACCCAATATTTGCTTATATTCTTCTTCCGTCAATCGAGCTTTTTTTAGTGCATCAATTCCATCAATGAAATTCGGTTCCAATTGTTTCCTTGGGAAAACCCTTAAAGGATAGTCCGATCCAAAAAATATTTTATGACATCCCACAGCCTCAATCACTAAACGATATATTTTATCATCATAGAGCAAAGAGCTAGCAGCAGTATCATAATAAACATTTTTGAAAGTTTTTTTTACAACCGGATTGAGTTCATAGAAAGGCAATAGTCCTCCCCAATGCGCGAGAATTAACTTCAACTCCGGGTAACGCTTTGCCAGAAATAGATATTCTGATAAAGGTGATTCGATTTTCCCCAAGTAATCATGACCTACTGGCTCAGTGACATGCATAGTAATTGGAAGATTATGCTCAATTGCCCATTCGACAATTTTAAGCCAAATAGGGTTATCCATCGCAAAACCTTGTGCTTCCGGGAAAACCTCCCCTACCCCACATGCACCCCATTGATAGGCAGCCTTCAAATCCTCTAACGCCCTTTCTCCATCCCGGGCTTGAACGGAAACAAAAGGTATAAATCGATCTGGATGCTCTTTGAAACAACGCATATAAAATTCATTTTGCAAACGACAAGTACTTTGATGCTCCCAATACCAACCTTGAAGAATAACTTTATCAACGCCTGCATCATCCATATCCTTTAAAAGTTTATCTGTCGTAGCCCATCCTTGAATCGATTTGCTATTTTCCTCACCCAGTACTAATTTTTTCCAATAACTTTCCTTATGACAGTCAGCCCAAAAAGTGATATCGGAAAGTATTTCTTCCGGATAATGATGAACGTGACTATCTATAATTAATGGCATGGATGAAATTATTATTTTTTTTCCTTGGATGTCTAGATTCAAATAATTTAAAATTACACTAAAAAGTAATTGAAGTTTTTTTCGATGGGAAAATGGGTTTATTTTTCATCTTTTTCTTATACCGAACTGAGGTTTATAGATAATGTTTCAACTTTTGTTTTGTTTTTTTTATAGCGAATAATATATTAAAGTTAATATGACTGCAATATCACCCCTAGGCCTTACTCAAAAAGAAGCCGAAGAAAAATTATCCCAATATGGCCTTAATGCGATAGAAGAAACTAAAAGACATCCGTTCTTTGAATTTTTAAGTAAATTTTGGGGTGCAATTCCCTGGATGCTAGAAATTATTTTCATTTTACAGCTTAGTTTAGGTAAGAGAACTGAGGCCAGCATTACAATCTGTCTATTAATTTTTAATGCTGGGATTGGATTTATTCAGGAAAGCCGAGCACGATCAGCATTATCACTGTTGAAAAAAAAATTACAAATAAAAACGCGCATTTTTCGCGATGGAATTTGGACCTTGATCGATGCAAAGGAAATAGTTCCCGGGGACTTAATTCGTGTTCGAATGGGTGATTTCATTCCTGCAGATATAAAGTTATTAGAAGGAACAATTCTTATCGATCGTTCTGCATTAACAGGGGAATCATTACCAGTAGAATTGACGACGAATAATAATGCTTTTTCAGGTTCCATCGTTATCCGAGGAGAAGCAACAGGTTTAGTGATTGCAACTGGTAAACGTAGTTTCTTTGGGAAAACAGCGGCATTGGTAGGATCTGAAAAATCAGAAAGTCACTTCGCAAAGATTGTCCTTCAAGTTGTTGAATATTTGGTTCTAATAGATATTTTATTAGTGTCGGTAATTTTAATTTATGCATCGATTACCGGAATGCCTTTATCTGAGATCCTCCCATTTTCTCTGATATTGTTAATAGCTTCCGTTCCAATTGCTTTGCCGACTACATTTACTTTAATGAGTGCGCTGGCTTCTTTAAAATTAGCCGAAAAAGGAATTTTGGTTACCGATCTTACAGCAATAGAAGAATCTGCAGGGATGGAAGTTATTTGCTGTGATAAAACGGGCACTTTGACACAAAACCATTTGTCATTAACTGAAATTGAACCTTTATTGCCAACCACAAAATCTGCATTGATAAGGTTTGCTGCCTTTACATGTAATGAATCCAGTCAAGATCCCATTGATATGGCTATTTTAGCATCCTCTGCTAAACTTGGAGTTCTTGATGTTAAAAATCGTTTAAAATTTATCCCCTTCGATTCGATGACTAAACGCTCAGAAGCTCTGATCAAAGACGATGGAAGAATTATTCATATTGTTAAAGGAGCCCCTCTAGTGATTGCTTCTCTGGTAAATGTAAATCAAAAAGATGTTTTGATTAATACTGCCAAAGAACTCGAAACTAAAGGTTATAAAGTATTAAGCGTTGCATGGGGTGGTGAAAACGATCAATTGGCACTGGCAGGTTTCTTAGCTTTTTCAGACCCTATTCGTAAAACTTCGCAAAGAACGATAGGTGATTTAAAAGAGCTCGGAATAGCTATCAAAATGGTTACTGGTGATGCTTCAGCTACTGCCCAAAGGATTGCTCAGGAGGTTGGAATGGAATCCTCATGTGTATGCTATAAAGATGCCATATTGTCAAAAAACATTGAGGACTGCAACATATTTGCTGAGATGTTTCCAGAGGATAAGTATCATTTAATACAAGCCTTACAAAAAGAAGGTTACACTGTTGGAATGACAGGAGATGGTGTCAATGATGCGCCTGCCCTTAGGCAGGCGGATATGGGCGTAGCTATCTTTACTGCAACTGATGTAGCCAAAGCTGCTGCAAGTATGATTTTAACAAAGCCTGGACTTGGAAATTTAATTGAAGCAATTAGAACTGGAAGGGCAGTTTATAGACGAATGCTCACTTATACGCTTAATAAGGTAGTCAAAACAATTCATATCGCATTATTTCTAAGTCTTGGTCTATTATTCGAAAATGTGTTTATGACGACTCCTCATCTAGTAATGCTGTTAATTTTTGCCAATGATTTTGTTACAATGTCATTGGCAAGCGATAATGTACGGATTTCAAATAAACCATGTCGCTTTAAAATTCAATTTTTGTCTATCACTTCCTTTGTATTAGCTATATGCTGGCTTGGTTTTTCTTTCGGAGTATTTTTTATTGCAAGGGATTATTTCAAACTTTCATTACCTTCTATACAAACTTTAATATTCCTCATGTTTGTGTTTAGTGGGCTGGCAACAGTTTACTTGGTACGAACAGGTAACTATTTTTGGAAAATGGCGCCTGGTAAGCTTCTGCTAATAAGTACATGCGGCGATATTATTATTGTTAGCATTTTAGCTCATTTCGGAATATTGATGGAACCTCTTAGTATGGACAGTATTCTTTTATTAATATTGAGTGTCTTTGTTTTTATGGCTTTTTTAGATCAAATCAAAGTATTTCTTTTACGGCGGTTTAGCGCTAGCAAAGGATTTTGACTATGGAAAGTTTTCAAAAAATTCGGGCTCGAAAGAGATTTATTTTCCGCTTTTCTCTTATTCAAAAAATCGCTTATACTACTTGGTGTAAAAACTTACTATGAAAAATGACCACTTAGAAAGAATACTAGGGAAGATTGAAGATTTGGATCCCACGAATTTGACCATTCTCGCCCAGCGGCTTGCTCATGAAAGGCGTTTATTAGAAGCAGTATTCAACATCATTCAAGAAGGGATTCTCATTATTGACTCTAAAGGAATCATTGAATATTCCAACAATATTGCCAATCAAATGATCAATTTGACGGATAAGGACTTGGGGACTGCTATTTTATGGAAATTAGTCCCCGATTTGGCTCGGTCGATTGATTTTGCACATTTAGCAAGAGATATGTCTGTTATTTCACGAGAAATCCATATGACTTATCCCGAAAATCGTTTTGTTCGTCTTTATATGGTTCCTTTAAACCAGAATGATCAGAAACCTCTTTTCGTTATCATACTTCGCGATATTACAGAGGAGAAATTTTTAACTGAAGAAATGATTGAAGCTGAAAAACTTTCCTCTCTTTTTATGCTGGCTGCAGGAGTAGCACATGAGCTTGGTAATCCTTTGAATTCTATCAACATTCATCTTCAACTCATTCAACGGTTACTTACCAAAGTAGATACCTCGACTAAAGTAGATACCTCGCCTGAAATCCATCATGTCAAGGATTCTATTGCAACCTGTGTTAATGAAGTGCGCCGGCTTGATGGTATTATTCAAAATTTCCTTCGTGCCATTAGGCCCACCCAGCCAGAACTTATTGAAGTGAATTTACTCGAACTGCTTAATGAAATTCTTGGTTTTCAAAGACACGAAATGGAAAATTTTGGCATTCGCGTCGAAATTGTACTCCCTCGCTCTTTACCTGTAGTCCGAGTAGATAGAAACCAAGTTAAACAAGTCTTTTTTAATATCATTAAAAACGCAATTCATGCAATGGGTAAAAATGGGCTTTTAAAAATCAGCACCGAAGTTGATGATGACTACTTAAATATACATTTTGATGATAATGGAATTGGCATAGACGAAAAGCACTTCTCTAAAATTTTTAATCCCTACTATTCCACAAAAAATTCCGGTTCAGGATTAGGAATGCTCATTATCCAACGAATCATGAGGAATCATGCTGGACAAGTAGCTATCAAGAGTATTCCTGGCGAAGGGACCCGCGTCACATTAATGTTTCCTTTACAATCAAAACAAGTAAAAATGTTAGATAGTCCCTAATCCTATTTTAAAATACAATTGCATTTTCCTTGAAAAGACAGATAGTAGTATTTTTAATCATAATTTAAAAAATTGATATTTCGTTAATTTATAAAATCATAAGATTAGCTTTTTAAAACAATGAATGGAACACAGAACACACTTTTTGGACGCTCATTAATAGGTGATGCAGATCTTGACCAGAAGATCTTAATTTCTTTTATAGAAAAAAAAGACTGGAAATCAATTGCTTCTGCAAGAATGACTTGTGCAACTATTTATAATATGGGAAATGTTTGTAGTGAACAAATCCTTGGAAAATCGCTTTCAGATAGGTTTACTGAAAATAAGAACAATTTCATAAAAAAATGCATAATGTCATGCCACAGTAATCATATTGATGATTGGAAAACTTTTTGTAAGATGCAATTAGAAGCATGTCATAGTGTATTTTTTGCTATTAATTCCACGCATATTTTTATAACAAACCTCATAGATAGAAATTTAAACGAATTGAATGATAAAGAACTTGAAAAATTACAGTCACTATTACATTCCATACCGATTCTTATAATCTTTTCAAGCTCAATGCTTTATAGTTTATTGGATCTTGCCAGAAAACAAAATGATAAAATAACTTCTTCTAAAATTGCCGATATGATTGAAGATCTGCCATGGTCATTTTATAAGGAAAAAATTAATTCTGTATCAAATGAGAAAAAATCGATCGAACAAATAGAAATTCTTATAGAAGTTTCAAAAATCAATAATAAATTTAAAAATAGTTTATTAATAAACGCATATAATTTAATTAAACAAAATCCTACTCATGTGAGTGCGCATTAATTACGGCTGGTTTTAGGCCTTATGATTGTCACCATTTTTTAAAAAGAGCTTCTTTTCTTTAATGATATCTGCAACCTTTTTAGGAACAGTCTCTTCCCAACCGGGTTGATCTTCCCTGATCATTTTTAATACATCCCGCGAAAAAATATCTAAGTGCGCTGGATTGAATCCTTTGATAGCTTCAATATAACCATTTTCCTTTAAATATTCATAAAGGTGCCGAATGTGCGGTTTTAGCCTAACATTATCTGCAGTGATTAAAACTCCTTTAGTAGTATCATCATCAGAATCTTCAATAAGCTTTGTTCCATTTTGTGATTCTAAAAGATCTTTATAATGTTTAAATGCCTTTGCATGCATGGGATATACATACATCTTTACATTATCTTTAAATAAACGTCCACAGGCTTCTAAAATTCCTCCATCAAGGGAAAGGTAATACTGATCATCGAAAATAGCCATTAGGTGATTAATTCCTAAGGCTATCCCAATCATCTTTTGCGTGTAGCGTCTAAAATAAGCACTCAATTTATAATACTCAGGATAATTCGAAATTAGGACATTGTAACCTAAAGCAGATACAATATCCACTCGGGCAAGAAAATCGGCTAAGTCAAATCCATAAGCCAATAAATTTTTCATAGTAATTTCCATAAGAATCACTATTTTTTCTCCAAAAACTTCTGGTTCTTGAATTAATTGAGATTCAGCGCAGGTTAGCATATCCGTATTAATATAGGTCAGAGGTCTAAATGAACCCCTCTCTACTAATATGACTCTTTTATGTAAAGCTTCTGAAGGTTGTAAAATCAATCCATCGGGACTAAACATCACTGCATTAGTCAGCCCTTGCTCTACAAGTTGTAAACTGATAACGCGATTATCATACTCTTTAAAATCAGGCCCATTGAAGGTCAACATATCCACTTCGATACGTGAATTACCCAAGTTATCAGCCAAAGACTCCACAAAGGCTTTATAATCATTATTGTAAATAAAAGTTCCATAAAGAAGATTTACACCAATAATTCCCAGAGCTTCTTGCTGCATGATGTTTGTAGCATCAAGCATTCGCACATGCATCATGATGTCGTTGTAAGGACCTAAGGGCAATAGCTGAAATCTAACGCCCATCCAGCCATGACATTCATTAGTTCCTCTATAACTTCGCGCAGCAACAGTATTTGCGTAAACGAAGAAAGTCGTATCTTTGCCACGTGTTTCAGTGAGACGTTCAATTAGTAATTCATACTCATGATCCAGCATCTGAATTAAACGTTCTTTGGAAACATACCTTTTACTGCGACCATAAATTTGATCACTAAATTGCATATCATAAGCTGACATGCTTTTCGCAATTGTGCCCGCTGCACCTCCAGCAGTAAAAAAATGACGTGCCACTTCCTGCCCAGCACCTATTTCCGCAAATGTACCATAGATCTCAGTATCCAAATTAATCGTCAAGGCTTTACGATCTGTTGTTAAATCGAATGGTTTAGGCATGAAAAGGGGTAATTTCAGGGGATAAAGCTAAAGCATTAGTAAATACTTAATGGATCAACTCTTAAATTAAGACGTAACATTTTCGTTATTGTTTTGCAATAAAAATAAAAATTATGTAGAAATGGACATTATCAAATGAAATCATTTTTTTTATCCTTAATTAAATTCATTTTTGCACTTTTAAGTGCAAGTCTCATCCTTTTCTTTGTATTTATTGCATTAATTCTAGGGATAGTATATGCAATTGAAAGACCAGCTGTGAACGTAGAAAAAGATACTGTATTGGTCATCGATTTAGCTACCACGATTACCGATTCTTTCGAAGAAAAGGAATTTCGAGAAAATCTGGAAGCTTGGATACAAGGCGAATATATTCCAAAAGCATATTTATTGGAAGTCATTGAGGCAATAGAAGAGGCCGCAAAAGATTCGAGAATCATTGGAATTTATTTGAAGGGTAATGTAGCTCATTTCCAACAAGATTCCGGCTATCCTATTTTGCATGAAGTCAGAAAAGCGATTGATGAATTCAAAAAAACGGGTAAATTAGTTGTAGCCTATTTCGTAGATGCGGATGTTAAAGACTATTTCCTAGGATCTGTTGCCAACAAAGTGATCATGAATCCTATAGGGCAACTTTCCCTAAAAGGGTTATCCTGTGAAATGATGTACTTTGCTGAAGCGTTCAAGAAATACGGCATAGGAGTCCAAGTAACAAAGGTCGGAAAATACAAATCCGCAATCGAACCTTTTGTTCGAGATAACATGAGCGAACCCGATAAGGAACAGTTACAAGACTTATTAACTGATATATGGGGAAATGTTTTGGATATTATGGCTAAAGGTCGGCAATTGGAACAGAATTTTATTAAAGAATTAAGCAACAAAGAAGGTCTTTTTTTAGCTAGCATTGCTAAAGACTACAAACTCATCGACGATTTGGGATATCAAGATGAAGCTTTTGACCTATTTAAAGCGGAACATAAATCACAAACTGAAAACGACGAAGAGAAATCTAGTAATAAAATTAGTCTTAAAAAATACATAAGAAATGTAGAACAAAATAAATTGCTCACTAAAAGCCTAAAAACCAAACCTCAAGTAGGTATTTTATATGCAGAAGGTGAAATCGTAGATGGAGAGGGCCATTCTTATGAAGTAGGTTCAGCACGGTTGGAACGTAAAATTGATGAAATTCGTGAAGATGATACGATCAAAGCGGTAGTTCTAAGAGTAAACAGCGTTGGAGGGGGAGTACACGCTTCCGAGAGCATACAAAGAGCATTACAAAAACTGCAATCTAAAAAACCTATCGTAGCTTCATTTGGAACAGTGGCAGCTTCCGGAGGTTATTGGATATCCTGTCTTTCAGATGCGATATATACAGACCCAATGTGCATTACCGGATCAATTGGAGTATTTGGCTTACTTTTTAATGTACAAGATATTGCCAAGAACATAGGGATCCATTTTGATCGTGTGATTACAGGTCCTTTTGCAGGAATGGATTCATACGGTCAACCTAAGACAGCCAAAGAAATGGCCAAAATACAGGCCAATACGGATTTAATATATAATACCTTTCTAGCAAAAGTTGCACAAGGCCGAAAAATGGATCTAGAAAAAGTGGAATCCCTGGCCCAAGGACGAGTTTGGTCAGGCTTAAAAGCTAAAGAAATTGGATTAGCCGATTTCTATGGAGGAATAAAAGATGCAGCAAACCATGCGGCAAAACTTGCAAATCTAGGTGATAATTGGGAAACAAAACCCCTCCTCAAGAAAAGGGAATTTGCTGTCGATATCATAGAATTTTTCCAAGAATCTCCCGAGACAAAAGAAGTAAGCAGTATTGTTACTCAATTTGTAAAATATTTTAAACAGAAGTTAAAAGGCTTAAGTAATTTTAACGATCCTAGTAATCTATACGCACGCATGCCCAATACTTTTAGGGTAAATTGAGAGCTTTTGATGCAGGATTTTTCATGATAAAGGGAAAAATGTACAATTTTTTATTGCATATTATTGTAAAAAGTTAAATTAAAATATGAAAATGAAAAGCATAGCTGTACAAATTTCGGGAGAATTAATGGAAGAAGCAAAATTATTTGCAAAAGTTGAGGATCGCTCCATAACAAAACAAATCGAACATTGGATAAAATTAGGTAAATGCGCTGAAGAGATCCAGACCTACCATTATCTTTCATTAAGGAAATTACAATGGGGGTTGAACAATTAAAGCAAGGTAAAGATATACCTTATAAGTTTGACAATTAAAATTCCCCATGGAATTAATTCAATCACCTCTTTTTGCTCGCAAAAATAAAAAATGCCCTAAGGTGTTCAAGGAAATTTTGGATAAAAATATATAAAAAAATATCCAAGATCCAATGTGCGGTAATTTAAAAAAGGCGATCATCAGAGTTTACAAATTTAAATTTTATGAACAAGAATACCTTTTGGCCTATAAAACTAAAGATGCGATCCTTGAATTAATCACAATTGATTCTCATGAAAATTTCTATAGAGATTTAAAAAATTATCTTTGAAATTAAAATATATTTTCTATCATCTCAACGCGACAAGCTACTGCTAAACTGAAGCACACTGGTTACTATACTTAAAGCTAAGATAGTCACTAGAAGGAAAGCAAAAAGAAGCGCGATAGACGAAATAAAGGTCGTCAAATTTCTTAAGTTTTTTTCAAGCTCTTTGCTATAAATAATATAGATTTCCTTAAAGCTATGAACCATATTACCCGTATTTTCTCCTACGGCAATGATATCTATCGCTAGATCTGGAAAAAATTTGTTTTGGCTAAAAGCTAAGGACATTGCGGCTCCATCATTTATTTGTTTTTGACTGAGTTGGAAACTTTCAAAGAGAATTCTATTTTTAATCAGTTTTTCAGTCAAACGCATCGCTTCAGTGGTATTCACTCCACTATCAAGAAGCGTCGCAAGAAGATTGGCAGTTTGGCTATAAGCCGCTTCTTTAACGACGTTATTAATAAAAGGAATTTTTAAGAGCCATGCATCCGTCTTCTTCAAGCCTTCGGGCGTTTTTCTCCATCTGCGGATAAATATAATTGCAAGAATTAAAAATACGACGACGAAGGGTCCTACATAAATAACAGCATCTGCTGAGCCAATGAGAATACGCGCTGGAAGACTCATTTTACCCCCCATCGACTGCATCATTCCTTGAATTTTGGGAAGAAGATAAAAAAGAAATAGACCTACTACAAAAACAGCCACACAAGAAATAAATGCCGGATAGGCCAAGCCAGTATAAATTTTCTTTTTTAATTCTGCTTGATCATGGAGATGTTCAACAACATTTTGCAGAATGAGAATTAGGTTACCACTCGCTTCCCCTGCTTCAATCGCATAAATAATGGAATTATCAAAAATCTCGGGAAACCGTTTTAATGCAACCGCAAAAGTATAGCCTTCACTTAAATCTTGCCAAATCTTTTGTGCCAATTCTCTTTGTTCGGGCTCGCGGATACGATCTTTTAATGTTTTAATTGCGTCACCTAATGGCATTCCACTTTGATGAAGCTGCAAAACTTTCGATAAAAAAGGTTCGGTTAACGGTTTTTTGCGAAATTGAAATAAAGGCTTACGATCAGTCTTAATTTTACTCTTCCCAGAAGAAGCTTTCACAGAAGGAATCCCTGATTCCGAAATAGCAGTCACTTGAATTCCTTTTGAAAGAAGGGACTTAGCCGCAATTTGGCGGCTGGATGCTTCCAATATACCTTCTACTTGGGTTCCACTTTTAATTCCTTTGTAAAAAAACTTTGCCATATAATCTTATCTATTCTTCTTCAGCACTCACTTCCTCAGCAAATCGTAAGATTGCCTTGAGCGTTGTATTTCCACGTTTCACTTGTTCCCAGGCGCATTGCTGGAGAGTACGCATGCCTCGGCTAATTGCATCTAGACGCATGACGCGAGCAGATTCTTTTGCCACAATTAATTGATGAATCGATTCATCCACAATTAAAATCTCAAAAATACCAATACGCCCCCGATAGCCAAGACCATTACACATCTTACAGCCTACAGGTTCTTTAACTAGATGCGCATATTGAGCTTCAGAAGGATCTATGTGCATGGACTTAAGGAAAACTTCCAACTCTCCTGGCTGAAAAGTTTGTGGCCTTGCGCAGTATGGGCACAATCGTCGGACTAGACGTTGGGCCACAATCATCTCTACAGAAGAAGCAAGCAAGAAAGGCTCAATTTCCATATCAATTAGACGCGTCAAAGCACCCGCGGCATCATTTGTATGCAAAGTACTCAAAACTAAGTGACCTGTTAAGGAAGCGCGAATGGCGATATCGGCTGTTTCCTTATCTCGAATTTCACCGACCATAATCACATCAGGATCTTGCCGTAAAATATGGCGCAGCGCATTTGCAAAAGTAAGCCCAATCTCAGGCTGAACTTGCGTTTGATTGACTCCTTCAATTTCATTTTCAATAGGATCTTCAACTGTCAAAATACGCCTCTCAGGTGAGCGAATATCACGAATAAATGCACTAAGAGTGGTCGATTTTCCAGATCCTGTAGGACCGGTTACAAGAATAATTCCATGGGGCTTACGAATTATCGGCTCTACTCTTTTTTTATCTTCCAGGAGTAATCCAAGTTCTTCTAAAGTCAAACGTTGGCTACCTTGACCGAGCAAGCGAAGGCTAACACTTTCTCCAAATGCTGTTGGAAAAGTTGAAACCCGGATATCGAGTTCATTGCCCGCAACAGTAAATTTAATACGTCCATCTTGAGGACGACGACGTTCTGAAATATTCAAGCGAGACATAATTTTCAAACGCGAAATGATGGCAGCTTGAAAACGCATCAGTTGCACCGGTAATTGAACTGGAATGAGTTCACCATCAATACGATACCGAATTTGAAGAGAAGTCTTTTGCGGTTCAAAGTGAATATCTGTTGCACGATCTTCAACTGCTTTAACAACAATTTCATTAACAAATCGAATAATAGCAGCATCTTGATCCTCAGCTTCCGTAGTCTGAATAGTATCTTCAAACTGCTCAAGTCCACTGCTTTCTAAAGTATCAAAGCCCACGCCAAAAAATTCAATAATTTTATTATTAATGATTCCAGGCATCACCAATTTCCATGTAGGACGTTTACCACAAGCAATATAAATCCAATTTTCCTGTTGTTTGCTTGGCGGCCAAGAAATAATGAAACACAGAGCTTCAGGATCGGATGTTTCTATAGGAAGACAATGATATTCATGAATTAGTCTTAAGGGAATAATTGCTTTGGGATCTGGATTGACTTTGAAATCATGAATGAGTTCGATTCCCGAGGCCTTTGAAATGAGGTCGACGACTTCCTCTTCTGTCTTATTCAATGCTTTTACCAAAAAGAGAACTTTACTTTCAGAACCCAAAGTTGCAAAGGTTTCCTGTTCCTCAGGCGTTAAAGTACTTAGAATTTCGTTAAGATAATTATCAAAATGGCTTCTTTGCATATAATTTTTCTACAACATTCTAAGATTCGCCTCTCCTTTCGGACACGTATTGTTGAAAAGCTTTGTAAACTCTTTCAGACATTTCCCGGCGTTTTTGGGCCTGCTCTTCATCGGACATTTCTTCTACATCTTCTTCCTCTTCTTCATCATCTTCCTCTTCTCCATCCTCATCGTCTTCTTCACCACCCAATTGAGTGTCCGTATTGCGATCCCATCGAGTTTTTGTATCATGGGTCGGGAAATTCCTCGTGAGACCAGGGCCACGTGGTCCAGAAGTGCTTTTGCCTTCATCTACGGGCTCACTAATTTCCAATTGTTGACGAACGCCATTGATAGTAATGGCAACCATTTTATTCTCCGGATCATAGCTATCTATGAAATAAGGCGCTTTCTTATCATTAAGCTTAACCCAAACGGATTTTTGAGTTTTAGTATTATATAAACTAAATTTTGGAACCTTACCAAAATCTAATATTCCATGAAGCTCAATAAAATTCTGTTGTGCTGGCAAGACAACAGAAGGGGCTTGTCCTGAAACATAATCATAGGGAATAAATGGAGAATTTTCCTCAAGAGATGCTGCGAAAGCAAATCCTATATTAACTACGGCCCAGAGAACCAGTAAATGATAGTAAATTTGCTTTCGCTTCAATTGCATAGATTATTTATGGGCACTTTAATTCAAAACAGTATGGATCATATGACGGTGAATTTGGCATTGGGAAAAAGGCTCTCTTTTCTGCTTGAACGGATTTCACTCCATCACAAGGATTTTTGCGTTCTATAACAGGAGGTCTGGACTCGTAACATTCTTCCTCATAGGGGGTGCGAGGAAAATGACCTTCGTTAATGTAAGTATTCACATCGTCATAGGCAGAAATATTGTTACTTAAAGAATCGCAAGTTACAAGCTCTACTTCCTCCATATTATTCATCACGTGAGGACGAATAAATAAAATGAGTTCTGTAGTTATTTCAGTACAGGTTGTTGGTGTAAACCACAGATCTCCAATGACCGGTAAGTAGCCTAATAACCATAATTTGGATCTTACAATTGTAGATTGACGCTGCTGTAGTCCCCCTAATACAATCACTTCTTGATCTTGGACACTGACAAAAGATTCCGCTTCTCGATTATCAATTACAGGAGCTAGTGTACCATTTCCAATATCTAAAATCTGTGCAATACTTTTAACAGTTTGATGAATTTCCATTTGAACTACACCATTGGGCCCAATTCGAGGAGTAACTTCAAGAACAATACCAATATCATTATAATATTGGGTAGAATTACGTAAGTTAGAGCTAGTATCGACATCAGTAATACTTTCACCGATAAAAGGTTGGTCTCTTACAACTTTCACGATTGCTTTTCGATTATGTGTCGTAACTATCATTGGTGCGGAAAGAATGCGTACATTGCTATTTCGCTCCGCAACTCGGAAAATAGCATTAAATGCATCTCGAGCGATAGTAGCTGCAATAAAAGATTGGGCTGATAAATTAGTTGTTGTTGGTGTAAATATGTCATGAAAATTAACTCTAGGAGGATCTATATTATCAGCGGTAATAATGCCACTATTTGCTGCGCCCGGATTCTTTAAATTAAGAGCAAAACCAAAGCTTTGTAATCCAGATACTTGATCACCTGTCAAATCCACTTCTGCTATGATAACTTCAATACGCACTTGAGCAAGAAGAACATCGAGTTCTTCAATTAAGCCTCCAACTAACTGCAAATCTCTGGGAGTGCCATAAACAACAACCGAATTACTTCTCTCATCCGGCTCGAGAGTTAGAGATTCACTGAATTGCTGTCCCTTTTCACCTTGAGCACCGCCAGGAGGCATCATTCCTGGGGGTTTTGCGACTGTTTCTCTTAATTTTTCTAAAAGCTGTGCTCGAGAATCTCCTTCTTGCTTTGGCATAGGTATCCCTTTGACAATTGCCTTGAGAATAGCTGAAACTTCTTTTGATTCGGCATGTTTTAATCTAAAAACCTGACTTTTATTGAGGGGCTGAATATCGACGTCCAAGCTTTCTATAATTTTATCAATAATGGGTTTATTATTGGGATGGGTTAACACTATTAATTGATTGGAATTTTTATCAGCCTCAACCGTCGTACTATCAAGATATTTTTTTAAATTTCCTTTTTTTAACGCTTCAAATTGAGCTTTAATATCAGCTGCATTGACATATTGTACAGCGTAAAATAAAAGTTCCTCTTGTAAGGTTAAAGGTTTATCCATAACGTCAAAAATACTTTCTATACGTTGCAAATTCATCAAAGTATCAACGACAAAAATGGCATTGGATTTCTCTAAAGGTACTTGAGAACTTGCCCCTTTTGTCCCAATGGGAGCAATTGCCGCCAAAGCTTCTTTTGTTGAAAGGTATTGCAATTTATAAATCTTACTGTAAATTTTCTGACTCGGCCGTGATTTTGATGGAGAGTCTGTAAGTATTTTAGGAGATTGCGTTTGAACACCTTGCGCAGGGACCGCTTTTAAAAATGTTTCCCCCATATCGACAACAGCTACTCCATTCATACTCAAAAGACTTTCCAATGCCAAAATAGCATCTGTTTGAGTAATCGGTCCATTGGAATTAAGATTGATTTTTACATTCTTAACCAGCTCTTGCTGTCTTAAAATCGTTTTTCCAGTCAATTGCTCTAATAAGTCTAAGACCTGATTTGGAGTTTCGTCCACTAAAACCAAGGAATTGATAACTTCTTCTGGCTCTTCATCAAATTCATCGTCAATTTCGTTATCTTCATTGTCTTCATCTTCATTACCATCTTCACCATTTTTATTTCCATTAATCTTATTAATATCGGCAGGAAACTGGGAATTTTGTGCGTTATTATTTCCAGGTAAACTTTTATTAGTTGATGGTAAATTTGTAGGCAATCCATTTTGTTGAACTTCCTGTGCAAGAAGATTCAACGAAGAGAACACAATTTTAAAAAAAACGATACTATATAAAGCAAATCTCATACTTATTATAAATGAAATAAATTAATCTTATTTTTTAATTCCAACATTTTCAATATTTTTTAATTCCAAAGCAAAAACATCAAATTGAGCAGTTAACAAATTGGGATCGCGCCTATTGGGAGTTATTTTAACCTGTTTGATTCCCAGATAAGGATTCTCCTCATGTATGGCTTGGGCAAAATCAATTAAATTTTTTAAAGATGCATCTTTAAATTGCACTACCAAAAAATGTTCATTGAAAATCTCACCCGACTGTGTTGTGGGATTGGTAACATCATAAGAAGCACCTGTTTCTCTAGCTAAATTATCAATACGTCCAATAAAGCGACTTCTAGCATAAGTTTTCTTAGGATCTAAAATTTTCTGAGCTTCGGCTAGACGTTGACCAATTGATACTTCATTATTAAGCCAAACTTTCTGATGTGCTAATCCGGAATTGACTTTATCTAAGTCTTCAAACATTTGCCCCATTCTACTCCAATAAAACCCAAGCCATAGAAAAACTACCACCCATGCAAAAAGCACTAACAGGATCTTTTCTCGCAATGTTATGCGTTCGTATAATTTCTTAAGTTTAATCATTCAGTACTTTGTTCCTCAACTATTGCTGCTTTTGGTGCTTGGGGTTCTTCTTTTTTTTCGACTTCTTGATCCTTAAGATCACTACCTTCATTCAGATCATTATCTGTTTTTGGCACTATAGGTTCTTCAACAGGAGTTTTAGGCGGATTGAATTTAACATCCATTTTAAACGTAACTCGGCCTTGCCTAGAAGCAATTTGGCTCACTTCGAATTTTTCAATAAGTTGTGTCTTATGTAAATCATCCGTGTACTTATTTAAATCATCCACTGAAGCAGAAGCTCCATCCAAAATAACATTATTTTCATTTCCTAATGTGATTGAAGTAAAATACACATTCTTTGGGCGGCTATCATTCAGTAACTCCAACATTTGAAATGGAGTGTAATTCCGTTTACTGATCTGTTCGATTTTTTGAGCTAAACTTTCCTGACCTTCAATCAATTTAACTTTTGATGCTTGCGCAGAAAACCGTGACTCTTTTGTATTCAGATATATTTTCCCAATTAAACCAAAAACTTCACCCACAACAAGTAACCCAAATACGACCAGCACAGATAAGCCTGCAATCCAAATAATGCGTGTAATTTTTTGTTCCTTATATTTTAATCTGGTAATTTCACGTGATCTAATATCTGCATCCCAAGTTGAACCTTCTTTTCCATTGAGTTCAAATGTGTGATTGGGTTTAGAGCTCTCCTCTGATCCACTGTGATAGCTATTTTCAAATCGCACGGAACGATTGGGCAAAATTTCTGCTTTTTCAAGTTTCCAAAAGCCAGGTTCAATGGCAAAATTTTGAACATCCAATGTTTTAAGCAATTCTTCTCGTGATTGATCCAGGGACTCCTTAACTGGAATGGTTTCTATTTGCAATGGAAAAGGCTCATTGCCATTCCAAAAAACTGCAGATAGAGAATTCCCTGAAGCAATAAAATTAATTGTAGGTTCACTATACTGATATTCCAAAGCTGCAAGGAAAGAAGGAAATATATAACTTACTTCATCACTCAATATTTTATTTGCCTCTTCTGCACTTAGACGACCTACATACATGGCATAAAGAAATAAAGAATGATTAATTTTATTATAAACATATCCCCAATACAATTGATCGAGTGGAAAAGGACTGACGCCTTCAAGCTTAATTTCGGCAAAGGAATCTAAGTCTTTTTCCGCAAGTTCGTCTATGGCGAGAACCTGTTCAACAAAAAAGTACTCCCCAGGTATAAATATTATGGAAGGAGCTTCTACTGACTCTTGATCTGCTGACTGTTTGAAAAATAAATTCAAAGTATCATTAAATGTGAAATTGAATATTAAAACTAATTAATGAAAGAATCATCTTCTGTCAAAGCAAGAAATGAAAAATTCTCTTTTGTTTGTGATTCCGATCTAGACGATCCATTTTGTGCGCCAGAAGTATTTCTTCCAGCAGAAGCATTTCGGGAGCCCTCGGTAGTAGCAGTTCCTGAAGAGGTATCTCTGCCATTCCTAGGATTTTCGCCATTTCGGGATTGTTCAGAAGTATTTCGATTTTCATTACCGCTTTTTGGTTTATTATCTTCTGCAATCACCCCTAAATGATATTTTATAGGACCTCGCGAAACTTCAATTTCAATATCAAAAATACTTGCTTTAAATCCAAAACGTTCCTGACGCTCTTGGTCTTGGTTGCCTGTTTCATTACCTTCTCTTTGATTGCCTGCTTCTTCGGTCTCATTCCCCTGAGCCCTATTTCCTCCAATCCCCAAGTCCTTCATGGAGGTTAAATATTTCTTCCCTGCAAGATTAGGCTTTAAGGTGCCAATAAGAAGTTTCTTAACTAACTCTGGAGCCGTATTGATATTTACTTTACCCGTATTTAATACGGATACATTTTGTTTCAAAAGTTTAAATTGTTCATTAGGATTGCCTTTTGCATCAAAAAAAGTTCTTTCAAATCTTGGAATTTCTTTGAGCTGTTCTAGGTTAAATAGAGTTCTCGTCTTTTTCTCATTACCTGCTTTTTGAGAATTATTATTTCGTCCCGAAGCATTAGCATTCGAAGATGGGGAAGTTGAGGCAGAAGATTCACTTGAAGCTCCAGAAGGATTTCGAGCTTCTGATCTCGTTTGAGAAGACTCTGAACCGGAGCTCGAATTTCGCGCAGAAGTAGAAGATGCTGCTTTATTGAGTTTATCTAAATATTTCTTTAATTCACCTTTAAGGTTCAAAACAATCTCGTAAGAAAATCCCATTTCTACTAACAAATTTCCGAAATTCGTTAGATCTGATTCATATATAGAAAGTTTTCCTGTTTCATCATGAATAGAAACCTTCACAGTATATCCTTCAGGAACTGGAAATTTGATGTACTTCAGGGGATCCCCCCAACCTTGAACGGGAGCAAACAAACCTTTATCCAATAGTTTAAGTTCTTCTAAAACGCCCAGTGAAGTTTCAAGAGCCGAATAAGCAACAATCTCCAAGTCTTGCCTTCCACCCATTTGGCTCCGAAAACGGATAGCTGAAGCAGTTTCTAGTAAAAATTCTGTGACGACTATGCTGAGCAAGGTAATCATCCCCAACATATAAATCAAGATTCCACCCTTATTTTTTGGCTTCATTCCAGTACCTCCTTGCCCTTATAGCCAGGAAAAAGAGGGATAAAAGTCGACAGTTCTTCTTCACCTTCTTTTTCAAATTGTATCTCTAGAAAATCTGGCAAAGCCAATTTTCCTTCAGCTTTTGATTCTTTTGATACCGTCGCTTTTTTCGATTCCCTAGGTTTATCGAGAACTTCCCAAGCATTTTTTTCTGGATCGTAATAATGCAACTTGAAACGCTTTGCCCAAGGAGAAATTTCCGTTTCAAAGACCTCTTGTTCCTTTCCCATTTCGGGTTTTTCAAAAGAATGCCAAATAATAGAAAGTCCTTTGTCTTTATCGATCCTTAGATAACAGACAATAGGAAAAGGACTATTTATAGGAAAAAGAGGATTCGGTATCCTAACATAAAAGCTTAGCAAAGTTTCATTAACTCCTAAAGTAATCCGCGGAGGCTTTGCCCATCCTAATGATGGTAACTTTTCATTAATTTTGAAATAGGATTCCTTAAAATGCTTTTTTAAAAATGTATTTACTCCATGAACATGTCCTTGAAAACTATCCAGTTTTTCAGACTTTACCCAGAGTTGAGTAATTGAAATAAGCAACGAAGAAGAAGCGATTAAAATGAGTCCTCCGAGTGCAATCGCAATGACCACTTCAATAAGAGTAAATCCACTTCTTTTAGATTTAATCTTCTTCATATAGCAGACTCCCTCTCTTTTGATTCCCTTTCCTTTATCCGCGTCCTTAAAAATTCATCTCGTTCCCCAAGCTCTGCCCACTCTGGCCTATAAAGATAAAACTCCTCTTGAAAGTTTTGTGGCTTTTTTAAAAACTTTTCATCATCAAACGTTACATTAACAGTCACTTTATAAAGTTCTAAAACTGTTGTCTTCTCAATCTTGGCATTCCACTTTACTGTTCCACTTTCAATTGTTTTAATATCTCCACCTTTTTCAATATCTTTGCGTTCCTTATTTGCTAGAACTTGAGAATAAACAAACGTCAATGAATCTTCCATACTATCATGATATTTAAAATTCTCCAAACTAAACATTCCACTGATAAAACTTTGGGTCAAAGCGACGCTCGCCAGCGCAAAAATGGCCAATGCAACAGTTACTTCAATAAGTGTAAAACCCGATTTCATTTAAAAAATATTCATTAATCTAAACCGAAGTAATTCCACACGATAAAATATCTGGCTTAAATTTAAGAGAAAAATTTCCCTCACTGAGCGTTATAATTACAGGAGTACTCGATCCATCAGGAAAAAAAGCTATCTTTTCTAACTTCTCGTGAGCGCTCGCAGGTTGCGTCTTAAACTGTCCTCCTCCATAAGTATTTGGAGGAACTGATTCAAAAATTATGTCAATACCGGCTTCTAAAGAAAATTGCACTATTGGCTTGCTTGGCTGTTCTTTAAAAATGATAAAAGCGCTTTGATTTTTATCAAAGGTTAAATAAACTGGTGCATGCTGCTGAATCGTCTGATATCGAGCTTCACAGAGTGCATTATATAAAATCTTTTCGGGCCGCTTCTTTCCTATAGATCTTAACAATACATCAAAGTTAACAGCAAAAAGTCCTGCGACCAACCCAATAAGGGCAATGACCATCAGGACTTCTAAAATAGTAAAAGCCTTTTTCGAATTATTTATGCCTTCATTCCTCACCCCAATTCCCAATTTCATTTTCATTGGCTACTCCTGTTGGCCCAAATGACCATACATCATAACTATCAGGATTTTTAGTTCCAGGAAAACGATACTGATACGGGTTATTCCAAGGATCTTCGGGTAATTTCTTTAAGTAAGGTCCCTTCCAACGCTTTTCTTTCCCAGCCGGTGCAGACCGTAAAGCCTTCAATCCTTCATCGGTGGATGGGTAAGTCCCAATATCCAATCTATAAGCCATCAGAGGGGTCTCTAAATTTTCGATGAATGCTTTTGCAACCTTCTCTTTACTGCCTCCTAATATTTTATTTAAATTGGTTACAAGAAGTCCTATAATACCAGCAATCAATGCCAAGACCACCAGAATCTCGATTAAAGAGAAAGCTGCCTGACGTCCTTTTTTTAAAACTAAACTTTGAGTATTCATATTTAATGTAAAAATGAGAAATATTCACAACTAATTTGAGGGTTTGGTAGAGCTAAATTTTCAGGAAGAAAATAACTAGGATCTATAGAAAGTCCCAATGCAGCAGAGTCTACTTCAAAACGAGTTTTGTCTCCAGTGACATTATCTATAACATCAAATTGTTTAATGATATATTCGCCATTCACTTTTTTGAAGGAATTTAGTCGAATCGATTTCACGGATTCATTTGATTTATTAAGCATATCCGCTTGCAATAATACATTGTATTCCATATCCATCGCAAGATGCATTCCCCCTAAATTTGGAATAGCTTGTACTAAATTAGCAGGAGGCAACATAATAAATACTTGGGCGACTCGGCCCTTCACTTTCTGTGGTCCCTGATAGGTAAATTCTGGCCAAAATAAAAAACTTAAAGAAAATTCAAAGGGCGTATAGGCAATATTATTAAAAAGAGGACTAAACCAAGCTTGCTCTGGCAAAGGATAGATTTTGTTCTCCTCTCCCAAACGCCAGATTTTCGGAGCCGGCCCATTTTGTATGAGTAACCGCAGAGATGAAGATCCTGGACTTTGTCCGGGAGTTAATTCTACTCGAGTTACCGGTCCTTGATTATTCCATGTACTCCATAGAGTTCCAGTATATCTCTCTTCATGTCCTCGACATGACTTATTGATTAAAGTAAAATTGAAGCAGATATCGCCAGAATAACGAAAATTCCTAAATTCATTGATTCGCCGTCTTCCTTCTTCCTGATCTATGGTGGGTAAAACACGTTTTTGTCCATAAGAATTTAGCTCTCCGAATACTGGAAAAGCCATTACCCCTATTGAAAATATCAATAATATGTATTTGAGGTATCTCATAAAAATAATTTTCCTTATTCCTTAACTCCAGTGCTTTCTGCAGGAGTTTCAATTAAAGCCCTTGATGCCTGTTCCTCAGGCTCCAAAGGAGTAGCTTCTGTCATGGTAATTTCTGGAAGTCCAGTTCCAGCTTCACCTACATTCATATCCATACGGCTCATGTAAAATAAATACAATCCAAATGCGATAATAAAAAATGCAGCGATGCAATAAATGGTCCATCGAGTAAGGACATTCATGGACTCCCCCCCAAAGGCACTTTCGGCAATTCCACCTCCAAGAGAAGATCCCATTCCTGCATTCGCGCTAGGACGTTGCATAAGAATAATTAACATCACAAATATCGATATCAAAACTAATATCACTGAAAACAATCCGATAATAAAACCTGCCATAAAAATCAATTTAAATTAAAATATTCAATACTCCAAGGTAATACAAAAGAATCTAATAAAAATAGAAACTTTTCAAGATTTAAAAGATCCAAATACAATCTTTTTTACCTCAGTTTCGGATCAGAAAAAGATGAGAAATAAAAGAAATAAACTCATTTGAGAAACAAATTTTGGAGAATTTTCGAAATAGCACCCGCGGTGCGTCAAGAAAAATTCTCCAAAATTTGGGCTCAAAAAGGGTTTATTTCTCGCTTTTCTCTGATCCGAAACTGAGGTTTTTATGCAGCAGTTTGTGTTTTTGACTTCATAAAGCCTATTTTCTCTAAAACTCTGTGCAAATCCTCATTTCCCTGATAATTTATCACCAGTTTACCTTTTTTTGTACCATGTTGCAACACGACTTTTGCATTAAAATGGGCACTTAACTGTTTTTGTAAGTCCTTAATAACAGCCGTTTGCACATTTGTAATGGGCGTAGATAGGGAATGAACGCCATTTTTGCGTTTCAACTGCTGAACTATTTGTTCGGCTTGGCGGACATTGAGGCCTTCTTCGATAATTCGTCGTGCCAAGAGCATTCGTTGGGGGGAATTTTCTAAACTTAAAAGAACTTTTGCATGACCCATTGAAATCATTCCTTTGCTTAAGTAGCCTTGAATTTCCTGTTCAAGCTGAATTAAACGCAGTGAATTAGCAACTGTGGCGCGTGCCTTACCGACTCTTTGGGCTACTTCTTCTTGTGTGAGATCAAAATCCCGCATTAAGCTAGCATACCCCATCGATTCATCAATGGGGTTTAAATTTTCACGCTGAAGGTTTTCTATTAACGCAATAACAGCTGAGGAGGCGTCGTTTGCTTTAACGATTCTAACTGGTATTTTTTCAAAATTCAGCATCTGGCAGGCTCGTAAGCGACGTTCACCGGCTATGAGTTGGTAACGTATACCTTGCTTGCGGACTACAATTGGCTGTAATAGTCCTTCCGCTGCAATACTTGCAGAAAGTTCTTTAAGATCTTCCTCACGAAACTCCATGCGAGGTTGATAAGGACTCCTGTCAATTAATTTGAGAGGTATTTCTATATAGGGAGAGGAAGCAACCTCCTCTGTAGGAGGTGCTACGTCAATTTTTAACGGCTTTTTTTGCACATTGGCTTTTTTTGCAGAATCGAAGGATTTTATAGATCCTTTTGCAATAAGAGAGCCTAATCCTCTTCCTAAACTTGAATTTTTTTTGGGCATAATCTTTTTTACTCTGGTTTTTTAATAGGGATGAAAATAACTTGTCCAGCCTTCAGGTCACGGGGATCAGCAATGCGATTTGCATTTTGAATATCACGTGTTGTAGAACCTTGTTTTAATGCGATGACTGACAGAGTATCCCCCGACTTTACAGTATAAGCAGTTCCTTCCTTTGCATAATCGTCAGAAAACTTAATGGTATCCTTAGGCGCTTCATTAGAATGAGTATTAGAAGTAGAAGCGATGGATTTAGTCAATTGATCAATAGCTTTTTGCGTTTCTTTAGATAATTGGTCAATTTCGTGTGAAACTTCTGTTAACATTGATTTTTTATAAGTTTCCAGAGCGGTATTAAAAGCAGTAATTTGAGCTGCTTGTTTTTTTATTTGCGCTTCATTTAAAGATAAACGCTCAATTTGTCCTTTAAGATTTTTATTTTCGTACATTAAGGTTTCAACTTCTAATCGCATTTGCGCAAGCTCTTTGGAAAGAGCAATTAAATCTTGAGATATATTCGCTACTTTCAGCGATAACGCATCCGCAGCGAATAGAGGAAAATTAATAAAAGGAATAACAACTATTAAGGAAATTTTAAAAAATAGCTTCATGTGTCATGTAATAGCTAAAAGTAAATTTTCAGGAAATAATAATCAACGCAAAAGTTATAGTTTAACTCCATTGGAAGTAGAATTATCGTTTTTTAGGAAAAAGGAATTCGAAAACTCGATAGAAAAATAATTTTTTATGCACAAATATTCATATTATTTTTAAATAATCAAAAATACCATAAAAATACTTATGATAATTTGATTAAATTATAAATTAATGTTAAATATAAATAAGTAATTACATTGAAAACTAAATTAAATGAACCCCATTAACTCATATGAATCTAAATCTTTCTGATGTAATCAGGGCTGCTGAGGCCAGCCGAAAACCAGAAGCCACTTCAGAACCTGAGAGTAAACCAACTTTACAGGGAACTTTCCACGATCGTACCATAACGCAGTTGCCTCGTGATAATGAATTCATTTCAATAATGGATAAATACTGGACGGAGGAAGGAAGCCATATGGAATATCCACCCTCTAAATCTGCATTGCCTCCTATGCAAAACGAATCCATGAAGACATTCTTCCGGCCCCCTGAAGAAGGCCCTAAGGAATCAGTACCTTCTAAAGCTAGCAACAACTTAAAAATAATTTCAGAATCTCTGGAAAAAGTAGAACATGCTTTAGCTCAAAAAGATCTAAATAGAATGCATAGACTGGAAACTATAATCGAGACTTTAGAAAAAGCCTCTGCTTCTCGACCAGAACAAGATTATTCAAAGGAAATAAAAGACCTTCGTACAGAGCTTGATAAATTACAAAGAAAAACGCAAAGGTAAGTGATGGAAATAATAGTAAAAAGGAAAAGTTTCTATTTTTTACATATCATTGACTTCCTAGAACCTAGACTGTATAAAAGTAATTAAACAACCATTAATTTTACAACTTCTCTTATGAAAACACTATTTATTGTCCGTCACGCACAAGCAAATTGGGCAGAAGAATCCGGCCAGGATAGATTAAGAACTCTTGATGCCGAAGGAATCGCTGATGCTATTAAAATGGGCAAATTATTGACTGATGATAAATTAATCCCAGACCTAATATTATCGAGTACTGCTATTCGTGCCGAGCAAACCGCTAAATTTCTTGCAGAAGAGCTCAATCTAAATGATTCTCAAATAGAATATAAAAATGTTCTTTATAACGCTTCTGCAGAAACTATTCTTTTGGCCATTCAATCTCTCGAAACAGAAGAAAATACAATAATGATTGTGGCCCACAACCCAGGAATTTCCAATTTCTTAAGCCTCGTAACTGATGGATCCACCATCAATATGGGCACCTGCGATATCGCTATTGTTGAACTAGATATTAATAAATGGAAGGATTGTCTTCCAGGGAAAGGTTTTCTCTCAAGATATATAGAAAACTATTGACTTTTGGTTAAAAAATGATTTAATCTCTATTAAATAATTTTAAACCAAAGTTTTAATATGATACTCGAAATAGACCTTACTGCCAAACACCATAATGACAAAACTTATGAAGGAATCAATTCGTCAGTAGGTAGTGACGCTTTGCTCTACAGCACCCTCAGCGAGAGACTTAAACAATCTAATATTTCTGAAGAAGCCCTAATGGAATGGTCCCGTTTCGTCAAACTCGCTTCTCATGATGCCAAAAGTATTAATCAGTTAGAAGAATTTGCAGTGATTAAAATTTTACGCAGTTGGAAATCGATTGAAGGTATTATTCGCCTAGCTCAAGCGAATGAACAATAAGTAAATAGAGTAAATTGAATTTCTCATTCAACTCCTATTCTATGAGAAAAAAATTCAATAAAGTTTATTGTAATTTTTAATTTAATCACTTAATAATAAAAATTACATGACTATTCCCCCTCATGTGAATAAACAAATTGATCTGAGCGAATATAGCGAAGACGTCCTTTGTGTTACCCTAAAAGGAATATGGAAAACATCCCGAGGATTTGACCAGATGGATGCAATAAAAAAAGCTATCCTGGATGGTAAATTTAAAAAAATAATATTTAAAATAGATCAATTAGTAAGTTGGGATACAAGTTTGATCGCATTTTTAATTAACTGCAGAAATTTATGTGCACAGCAAAATATTGAATGTGATACCAGTGAACTGCGTCCAGATATAAAGCGCCTCTTATTTCTTTCAGATCAACCGGTGGAAAAGAAAGAGGAGGCCATCCAAAATTTTTCATTTTTTAGAGAATTTGGACAAATGATATTGAATTTTGGTCACGGCACAATAGATCTTTGCAGATTTATGGGTGAACTAACATTAAGTCTTAGTAGACTTTTAACAGGAAAGGGTCAGACCCGTTGGAAGGACTTTTCTTTAATAATTCAACAAACCGGGGCAGAAGCACTCCCAATAATTACACTGATCAGTTTTTTGGTCGGTTTTATTATGGCATTTGTTGGCTTTACGCAACTGCGCCGATTTGGAGCAACGATCTATGTCGCAGATCTTGTGGGCATTGCAACAGTCCGGGAAATGGGAATAATGATGACTGGTATCATTATGTGCGGCAGAACCGGAGCCGCTTTTGCAGCGACGATCGGAAGCATGAAAATTGGGGAAGAAATTGATGCCTTAAGGACCACCGGTATCTCCCCTTTTGATTTTTTAGTAACACCGCGTGTTTTAGCGCTTTTGTTCATGATGCCTATGTTATGTTTATATGCGGACTTCATAGGCGTTCTAGGAGGAATTATTGTTACCAGCAGTTTTAGCGATATAACCTTTATCGAGTATTGGCGTGAAACGAAGGATGCCATCACGATGACCCATATTTCAGTAGGTTTATATAAAAGTCTTGCATTTGGTATACTCATTGCCCTGACTGGTTGTTTAAGAGGAATGCAATGCGGTTTTAGCTCTTCTGCGATCGGAGATGCTGTAACATCAGCCGTAGTTACAGGAATCACTTCTTTGATCGTTGCAGATGCTATTTTTGCCGTATTGTTTGATGCACTAAACATATAAATTGCTATGGAATCTACCAAAAATACTACACGATCCATCATAGAAGTACGAAACTTAAGTATGGCTTATGATAATTTCGTTGTAATGGAAGATATTTCCTTTGACGTAAAACGTCATGAAATATTTTTTGTAGTAGGTGGAAGTGGATGTGGAAAAACTACTTTACTCAAACATATGATTGGATTACTCAAACCAATCCAAGGGGATATTTTATTTGATGGCCTAAGCATTCTCTCGCCGAATACCGATGAAAAAAAGCGGATTTTAAAGAAATTTGGTGTCCTTTTCCAAGCCGGAGCCTTATGGACTTCCATGACATTATTAGAAAATATAGCGCTTCCCCTCGAACAATACTCTAACTTGACTCCCAATGAAATTAATGAGATCGCTTCTGTAAAACTTTCTCTTGTGGGCTTAAGAGGATTTGAAGACTTTTATCCCGCACAATTAAGTGGCGGCATGCGCAAGCGCGCTGGCCTTGCTCGAGCCATGGCCCTCGATCCAGAGATTTTATTCTTCGATGAACCTTCATCGGGTTTAGATCCAGTAAATGCTAAACGCCTAGATGATTTAATAGTGCTTCTTCGCGATAGCTTAAAAACTACCGTCGTTGTAGTATCACACGATTTAACAAGTATTATGAATATAGCTGATAGAATTATTTACCTTGATGCCAATACTAAATCCATTTCTGCAGAAGGTTCACCCAAAGTCTTAGCAGAACAGTCACAAGACCCTAATGTTAGAGATTTTTTTTCACCAAGAGAATCCATAAAATTAATAAATTAATTAATCTTGATTAAAACCAAATTTCTCCTTTATAATAATTTTAATTATGAGTAAAAAAGCCAATCCAACCCTGATTGGAGCTTTTGTGTTAGGCGCCATCGCTATCACAATTTTCGCAGTTTATTTTTTTGCAAAACAGACCTTATTTACAAAAATAGATAAGTACATCTTATATTTTCCTCAATCCATTGATGGATTAGATGTAGGTTCTCCTGTGAAATTTAAGGGAGTTGAAATAGGCTGGGTTGATAATATTTTCCTTCAATTTGAAGATGATTCCACTGATGTTCCGGTTATTATCAATGTACCAAGAAAAAAAGCAGTGGATATCAAAACTATTAGCTCTATTCTTTTGAATCGCGAACTTTTTTTAAAAGAAATTGATAGAGGACTACGTGGTTCCTTGGACCTTCAAAGCTTTCTTACCGGCAAATATTTTATCGAATTGAATTATTTTCCTGATGAACCCGCTGTTTTTTTAGGAAACTCTCCCCCTTATATTGAAATTCCAACAGTCCTTTCCAGCTATGAAAAAATGTGGATAGCAATTAAAGATACTTTTCAAAAAATTAGCGAAATTGATTTTAAAGATCTTACCGACCACATCAAATCAGTTGCTCAAAAACTTGATGGTAAATTGGATGAACTTAATTTTAAAGAAATCAATGATAAATTAATTTCGGCCATGGAATCGTTTCGCAATATGTCTAGTAATATTGATAAACATATTGACCCCCTGTCTACAGATTTAAAACAAACATTGTCGAACGCTAGTAAAGCATTCGAATCATTAAAACAAGCGGCAACCTCTGTTAACAACTTAGTAAGTCCTGACGCTCCATATGGCGGACAACTCAATAGTACTTTAGAAGAAATTTCAAAGGCATCTCATTCTATTCGGAGTCTTGCCGACTTCTTAGAACGTAATCCTAATGCCTTATTAACTGGAAGAAAAATGTCAGACTAATATTCTCTATGTCATTTAAAATATTCAACTTTGTCTTATTCGTTACTCCATTTTTATTAACAGGATGTTTAAACTTGAAACCTACTGATGATACTACACGTCATTATGCATTAAGCCCAATAATAACCTCTCAAAATAATACAACTGCTGCGTGCCCGAATAATAAAGCCAATGAATGTCAAAAAATAATTGGCCTTGCACGAATTCTAATACCAGAATATTTAGACCGTCCAAAAATAATTTACGAGAACTGCCAAAATGAATATAAGATAGCAGAATTCCACCGATGGATGGAATCACTCGAAAAAAACATTTCACGAGTCATTGCGAGGAATTTATCTGACCTTTCGCCTAATTGCACCATTATAGAAGCACCATGGAAAAATATGGGCAAACCCGAATATGAACTTAATATTCACATTCTTGACTTCAAGACTCAGCTTTTCTTAAGCCACACGCTTTTACAAGTGCGCTATTCTATTATCAACATCGCTGATAATCAAATTATAACTGGCGAGGAGGTCTGTATTAAGATCCCTTTAAATCAAGAATGCGAAGAATACCTCATGATCGTCACCTCAATGGATCAAGCTTTAGCACAATTAAGCAAAGAAATTGCTTTGAACTTTAAATAAGCCCCTTCCTATAAGTTCGGATAATCTATTGAATACCAATCTAGGGTAAAAAATTAAGAACTTAATAAATAATTTAAAAACACCAACAAAAACGGCGTTCCCATAAGGTTTACTTATTATCTCAATATTATTCTATCACAAAGAAAAAAAGGTCTTGCACGGGGGTGTAAAGCTTATTTAAAATATAATAAATCGGATACTGTATATTTTCGTTTTGATATTATTTTAGTAAAGCTTTACAAAAACCAAGAAAATATTATACAATATTATAGTAACATAAAACTTTTTTCTAAGAATTTTCATAGTTTAACTTATGATTGACACGAGCAAAAATCGTCTAGCTCCTCCCACAATAATTGTCATCTTTGGCGCCTCTGGTGATCTCACAGCACGAAAACTTATTCCTGCGCTTTTTAATCTTGCCCAAGATAGTCTTCTGCCTTCCAACTTTTACTTAATTGGCTTTGGCCGCACAAAACTCACTTCGGAAGAATTCGCTGCTTCAGCGAGAGAAAATATCTCAAAATATTCTCGCCGTCCCTTTAATGAAGAAATTTGGGCTCCTATCGAACATCATTTATATTTCCAAACAGGTAATTATGACGATCCCAAAGCATTCAAAATTCTTAAAGATCACATTCTCGATATCGAAAAAAAAATCGATTGTGAACTTCAAATTTTATTCTACATTTCTACCCCTCCTGATCTTTTTAAATTTATATTAGAAAACCTTGGTTCCAGCGGCCTTGCAAGTCATCATAAGGGCACTTCACTCATTAGTAAAATTATTATTGAAAAACCTTTTGGGCATGACTTCAATTCTGCAAAAGAGTTGAACTGCATCATTCGAAAAGAATTCTCTGAAGACCAAATTTACCGAATCGATCACTATCTTGGAAAAGAAACCGTTCAAAACCTCTTAGTCCAACGCTTCGCTAATTCTATCTTTGAACCTATTTGGAATTTTAAATACGTCGAATATGTTGAAATCACCGTCGCAGAAGATATCGGCGTTGAAGCTCGCAGCGGCTATTATGATCAAAGTGGGGCTCTACGGGACATGATCCAAAATCATACAATGCAGCTTTTGAGCCTCGTTGCTATGGAACCCCCTATTTCAACCAAGCCGGAAGATATTCGCGATGAAAAGGTAAAACTTCTTAAGGCCATTCAACCGATAAATCTTCAACTTCACCGCAATGACGTCGTCCGCGCACAATATACTCAGGGCTTAATTCATGGCCATAAAGTCAAAGGCTACTTAGAGGAAAAAGATATCAAACCTCATTCTACGACCGAAACTTACATCGCGCTGCGGCTAAATATCAACAATTGGCGTTGGAATGGCGTCCCTTTCTACATACGTTCTGGCAAACGGATGACTCGGCGAATTAGCGAAATTGCCATCCACTTTCGCTACCCCCCCGCCTATCTTTTTAAAGAGTCCAATAAAGTTGAGCTCTCTCAAAATGTTTTCGTGATTCAAATTCAACCTGATGAAGGCACTACGCTTCTTTTCAATTCTAAAATCCCTGGTTTAGAAACCCGCATCGAACCGGTGGAAATGCACTTCCAATATGCCACTACTTTTGGTTCTAATACTCCAGAAGCCTATGAACGGCTCATCCTAGATGCCATCCTCGGCGATAGTACTCTTTTTATTCGCGGTGATGAAACCGAAACTTCTTGGAAACTTTATACGCCTATCCTCGAATTCTGGGAAAATAGTGGTTCTAAAGGTCTCGAAACCTATTCAGCAGGATCCTGGGGCCCCATTGCCGCTGATCTCCTTCTTGCACAATCGAAACACTCTTGGAGGATTTATTAATAGTTCTATGCATCAAATCCAATCTGAATTCGGCAATCTTTTTATCCTTGATCAGTCAGCTATTTTTAAAAAAATTGTTCAGGAAATTGAGGATAGCTTTAAGAATGTCGATCATAATACCGATCAACAATTCTCCATCGGGCTCACTGGAGGCTCAACTCCCAAAGCTTTCTACAAATGGGTGGTCGATCAAAACGCCCTTAAAAAACAGCTTCTCACTCATGCTTTATGGATGACAAGCGACGAACGCTACGTGCCCTTGGAAAGCCCTGAAAGTAATTTTGGTAATGCAGATCATCTAATGCTAACACCTCTGGGCGTTCCTGAAAAAAATAAATGCCCTTGGTCTGTTTCCGACGCTCCTGAGCATGCAGCTAAAATTTACAATGATCGTTTTCCTCCAAATATCTGCTTCAGTTTATGCTTTCTAGGCATGGGTGAAGATTGCCATATCGCGTCCATTTTTCCACAGAGCCCTCTAATTTCTACCCATTCTTCTGAAAATTTTACTTCAATCATTGTTCCTGAAAAAGGAACACGTTTAACCATCACGCCTACCGGTCTCAACCATTGTGATAAAATTATTATGTTAGTTACTGGGAGTAGCAAAAGCTCTGCTCTTAAAAAAGTTCTTCAAGGTTCTTTCGATCCAGATGAAAAGCCTGCCCAACTTCACAAAAATTGGTCCTCTAAAGTGACTTGGTTAATCGATCCTGCTGCCGCAAAAGATTTATAAGCCTCGGTGCGGAATAAGTTTTTCCCAAAAATTCTTCTGTTAAATTATTGACAATTACTCTATTTTTCCCCTATATTACGGGCTCATCATTTGGGTCGGTAGCTCAATGGTAGAGCAGTGGCCTTTTAAGCCATTGGTTGTGGGTTCGAGCCCCACCCGACCCACTTTTTTTTTAGAAAAATACCGAGTTTCTACTCAGTCTTTTTCTTCAATATTGTACTCGCTCTTGTCACTAAGTGCTTCATATTCTCTGTTTCAGATATATTTTTCTCAAGAACTGGAAAAAAAGTCCCAGTAACCGTTACCACATTATCCTTTCCTGGAAATAAATAGGTATAGCTCCCGTTTTCATGCTTAACATAAATGGCATAGTCCATTCTGCCCTCTCCTTCGATACTCATTGTATGACTCACCAACATCTCATCATCTTTTTTATCCTTTTCCTTTAATTCTAAACCGATACAGTTAAATATTATCCCTGCTCCCATATCCATACATTCTTGCAACGTATTTATTTTTCTTTTCACAAATTTTACTCCTAACATCTTTCCTTCCTCCATCATTTCTTTCATCATCGATGCCGTATCAATTGCAAAACTCTTATATTTTAATGCCGAAACACGATCCTTCTGCCCCACATCTATATCAACAATACTTGGCATCGGAATCACTGCACTACTTCTAGGTAATTTTACTTTCCCAGACTCATCGACTATATATAAATCAATCGGCCTAACGCTCTTATTTGCCCTTTCATTAGCCCAACGCGCGTATACCTCATAAGAACTTTCTTCAAGACGGTCTCGTATATTATCATCTTTTTCTTCTCTTCTTAAAAAAGGGATAAATACCCCTACCTTAACATCCGATAATATGTTAGGCGAAAATTCTTCAGCATACACTGTTACAGAAAACCCTTCTTCCCCTGCCAGTCGATTTGCCAACATCAAACTATTGACCCCACCTCCTAATACCACCACCTTCTCCTCCTTTGGAATCATTGGCTTTTTGATCAATTCATATCCCTTATACATACGCTCAAACGCTAGCTTAACACTTCCAGGTGCATATGTCCATCCATGACCCCCAAAACCGTAATTATCTACGAACACAACTGGTTTGCCCTCATGATAATGTACCTTGGTCTTGATAGTAATGTTCCCACCTAGGCGCATCCCCATTTTTTTATTAACCACCTGCATTCCCGAAAAATCAGGAACATCTAAACTCACGACTTCAGCCCCTTTTGCCCCTAACATTAGTAAGAAAGCGCCAATAATCACATTGTTATATAATTTATATTTCATAAAATTAAAAAGATCTTTCACTGTTTAAAATAAAACATTTTCCCAGAAACTTCTTAGTTTGTCACTGTTTTTCTTACAGTCTATCAGTTCTTATAAGTATGTTTAACGGCGGAAGATTTTAAAGATGACAAACAAACAATACGCTTTTACACCCAAGGTCTTTATAAGTCATAGTTTACGTCGGGAATAGAAAAATCAGGCTTTTCTTCTTGCCTGTCATCCGTAAATTCAGAGTCGTAATTTGTCTGTTCAGGTTCCAATTCCGGATCAATTGAATTTTTCTTCACTTGCAGTGCTTCAGATTCAGTTTCAACATGAATTGGATTTTGTTTTTCTAAATTTTCTTGAAGTTGCTTTCCTTGTTCTAAAATCTCCTGGAGCTCCTTTTGTTCTTTCATTTCAGCTATAGACATATCATCGCAATTTTTCTGTTTAGGTTCGGAATTTATTGGATTTGGACCATTTTGTACTTGCTCTATTTCTGAACTACTTTTGATCGGATTTTGTTTTTCTAAATCCTCTACATCTTGAATCTCTAATGCTTGCACAGACGATTCCTCTAACATTTTACTGCCCTTGAGAGATTTTTGATTAGTCGAATCCAAGACTTTCTCATCAGTCTCAATACCGATTAATTTTTGGAGTGCTTCAAGATCTTTTGACTGGTTGGGTGTTTCCAAAAGCTTAAAATCATTATTTCCATAATCCACTTCTTTGATATCAGCATTAGATTCAGTAACGCCTAATGTTATAATCTTTAATGATTCATTTTTGATAATTATATTTAATAAAGGCGATTCATTAAGATAAATATTCATAGCCAACGAATTTAGTCCAGCAAACCAAACACAATCATTAATATTTTTCCCAAAAATTAAACAAGGAACAGTTCCCATAATGGTTCCACTAAAACTATAACCTATAGAGTATATATCCTTCGACCAACTATTTATACCAATTCCGATATCAGATAAAGAGAATAATAATACTCCATCAATCCACTTGCCAATGCTAGTATAAGGATAAGAATAATAATTAAAAAAAGAAGAAATGGCTACACCGTAACTCAATGACAATATGTGGCCCAGAACAATATTGTTACTATCTGTTATAGGATAAATCATTCTTGCCGCATTGACCACACGAGCAACCATCCATCGATCTGATTCAAAAAATGGCCGGGTATAAGACCAATGACTTGCTTGAGCAGCAAAAGTCAAAATAATACTTCCAGTCATTGCTCCAACAAAAGCACTTCCTACTGTATCCATTATAAAAGTAATTATCTCATAGACTGAGGAACCAGTACCTCTAATGATAGCAGCAAGATAGCCTAGAACTGAAAATCCTATCAGATATTTTAAAGCAAAATCACTCACAAATTTGTTGCTATCAAAGTAGTATCTTGCATAGTTTCGATTCCCTCCGGAAAAGTAAAGGTACGCTTCATCTTTAAAAGTTTGATCGCGTTGCCTAATAACATATACGTTACCTCCTATAGCACCTAAGATTAACCCAGTACTTCCGAGAATAATAGCCCCCCAAATACCTTCATAGAGTAAATTGACAATGACATTTGATACTAAGCCTGATTTCAATCCTTTAACAAAGCCCAAGGTCCCACTTGCAACGGACATCATTACATAGGCTTGATTAGGTTTACGTGTAAAAACTATAGATCCAATTGTAAGTCCAATTGTAAGAGGAACGATAGTAACAGCCGCAACAACAAAAGCACTTGTACCCTGAGTTGTTTGTTTATTTGGTTCATAGTGAAATAATATTTCCATCAATTGATTGTGTTCCAGTTGATTGTCACTGTTGAAAATTAGTTCAGATTGGGTGTTTTCAAAGTTTTTATCGGCTTTATTTATATTTATAATGCTATTTATTCTATTGAGATGTTGTTGATAAAGCAGCTGGTTTGGGTCAATCTTTGCAGCCTGTTCAATAGCTTTTTTTGCCGCATGATAATTTTTCCGTTGAAAGTAAGAGATACCTAGATTATTGAAATATACTGCATTATTACTATCTGATTTTGTGAGTTTTTCAAAAATTAATATTGATTCACGAAAATTACCTGATTTATAAAAAGCGATGCCTAAATTATTATAATAGGATACTTTATTTGGATTATTAATTATAGCTTTACTATAATACTGAATTGCTTTAGAATAATTACGTGAAAGAAAATAAGCATCTCCCATATTATTATAACAGCTATCATTACATACTGATTTTTGTTCGAGTTGTTGGTATAATTTTATTGCTTTATTATAATTTTTAAGTTTTACATAAATATGTGCTTCTTCATTATAATAAAAAATTTCAGACTTATTATTTTCTTGCGCTTTAACATAAGCATGAGCTGCTTCAATATAAAAGCCATATTCATAATATATCGCGGCTATTGCAGCAAAAAACTCAGATTGATATTTATAAACGGGCGTTTGGGGCATTATTTTTAAAAATCTGTTCTTAATATCATTATTATAATTTTTTTTACCCACCATTCTTTGTATTATCCTCTCATAGGCTTCTTTATAAGCTCCAGATTCTCCATACAAATCTATTAATTTTTCATTATAAAAATCTTTGATTGCTGGTGTTATACAGTAATCGAAGGCTTCTATATATTCTTTAATAGCTTCAGGATAATTGTATTTACTGGTTGCATAAGTTTCAGCTAGCCCTGCATGATAAGAATGTTCTGCAGGATTTGTTTGCAATAGTTGCTTATAAATGGATAATGCTTTGTCGAATTGACCCAGTTTAAGATAAATATTGCTCACAGAGGCAATATAATGCTGTTCTCTATTTTCAATAAATTTTGAGCTTTTCTTATCCAAAAACTTTAAAGCTAACTTATAATTTTCTAATGCTTCTTCAAACTTTCCAGATAAATAATAAGCTCCACCAAGTCCAGCATAATGCAAATGTGATTGGCTAATTGCATTGGCTTCTTTATAACTATTTATTGAATTTTCGTAATAAGCTTCTGCATTTTCACCCACTAAAGTATACTCTAAATATAAGTCGGCTAATTTATGATGATAATTATCTGTTTTATTTAAGGCTATTGCCTGTAGATAATATTTTTCAGCACTTTTGTAATTAGCCATTTGAAGTTCTATATCCCCTATATATTCATGACAATTTGCATTTGAATTATCAATTTTTAGAGCAGTTCTATATTTAATTAAAGCCTCATCATACCTTCCTAGTATAAAATACAAATTACCTAAATTAACCTGCTCATCATAACTATTTGAATTCTTTAAAACTAAAATCTTGTTTTTGTGATTCGTTAATAAATTATTATTTAATAACGAATAAAGTGGATGATGAATATTAGAGTTGATTGCGGTGATAAACATATCAACAGCCTCTAAATGCATTCCAAGAGCGAAATAACTTTCTCCTGTCTTTATGTAATACGGTTCATTTTCAGAACCCTGTTCTTTAGCATACTCAATGGCTTTTAAATACTGCTTTAAAGCTCTATCATTTTCTCCTTGTGAAGTATAAAGTTGACCTAAATAATAATAACTTACATGAGAGCCATTATTAAGTTCTATGGCTTTCCAAAAATTAGTTTCTGCTGATTTTTCGTTACCTATGAATAAATAAGCGATGCCACGTGCAATATAATATTCACTAATAGAATTAATTTTAACTAATTTGTCTAAAACAATAATAGCCGCATTATAATTTTTTACTTCTATAAAAGATAAACCTAAATATAATAATGTTTTTTGATCACTTGGATTAAAAGTTAAAGCTTTATTATACTCTTTTATCGCTTCAAGAAATAATCCCATTTTCCCCTTTACAAAACCAAGTCTCGCAAAGTATTCAAACTTTCCTGAATCAATATCTATTGCTTTTTGGAAAAATTTGGCTGCCTGAATGAAATCTTCTTTTTTTTCATAACAACTAGCTATATTATAATAATATATATCACTACTGAATTCATTATTAGCAATAGTTATAATCTTATTTAACTGCAAAATGGCCTCATCATATCTTTGCTGATTGTAATAAAGAGAGGATAAACTAAGAAGTATATTATTTTCCAATATTTTATCATTATTTGCAAAGGCTAAAGCTTGTTTATACTCTATTGCCGACTCTCCAAATTTTCTGAGCTCAAATAGTATGTCAGCTTTTTTTAATATATATAATGGATTATTGGGATCTATTTCTATTGCTTTAGCAATTGTCTCCAAAGCATCCATAAAAAGCTTTTCTTCGATTAAAAATTCGGTACGTCTAACATAGTTATCTGCCAAATAACCGGATTTTACATAATTTAATATATAATCCCCAAGGTATAGTAATGACTGTGCAACTGCATATTTAAACGTCAAACTATTTATTAAGCTGGTTAATTCTTTAGTAGAGCTAAGTCCTATATCTCTTAACCCACTTTCTAAATTAGTAGAAGCACTTAACCCAGCATTTTTTAGAGATTTTTTCAAATTTAAAATCGTTGCTGCATCTGCTCCAAAACTTTTCGCTGAACCTTGCAAATTTAAAGCTTTTGCTGCCTCAACACCTGCGTTTTTTAAAGCTTCTTTTAAATCTAACGCCCTTGCTGCTTCAACACCAAAATTCCTTGTGCTTCCTTCTAAATTTAATACTTTTACCGCTTCAAGGCCAAATTTTTCCATACCCTCCTTGATTTTTTCAGCCCCTTTTTCTCCAGAATGTTCGAACCATCTGTTAGGTGTAAATATGCTACCTAAATCATTCCAAAAACTCATTTTGTTTCCTTTCTAAAATAAAGTCGTTTGTGCTATACATTGGACGTATCAAAAAACTTTAATTTTTTAAACGCAAAACATACGCTTTGCAACCTGAAATCACCACGGATTGTTAAAATATATTAGCTTAACTTAGACCTAAAAATCTTCATTCGGGATAAAAATTTTTTATAGCTTTTTTAAAAATCCTCAGCTATTGTATAGTCCTACATAATTATCATGCCCGAACTCAATATAAACACCGAAGCAAATAACGAAGAATATAATGCTTCAAAAATTCAAAAACTCGAAGGCTTAGAAGGGGTTCGTAAACGACCCGATATGTACATCGGCGATACCAATGAACGTGGACTTCATCACTGTGTCTTTGAAATCGTCGATAACTCCATAGACGAAGCTCTTGCTGGTTATTGTAAAGGACTCAGTGTTACTATCCATCTCGATGGCTCCTGCTCGGTCGAAGACGATGGTCGCGGCATCCCTGTTGATAACCATCCCGTCTATAATATTCCTGCTCTTGAACTTGTTCTTACAAATCTCCATGCAGGTGGCAAGTTTAGCAAAGGTGCCTACCAAGTCTCAGGCGGTCTTCATGGCGTCGGAGCAAAATGCGTCAATGCCGTCTCCGAAGCTTTCAACGTAGAAGTACGCCGCAATCATAAAATCTATCACATGGCTTTCTCCAAAGGTAAAACTGTCCAAAAAATGAAAGTCATTGGGGAAACGAATAAGACAGGTACCAAGATCACCTTCCTGCCTGACCCAGAAATTTTCCTTACTACTCGCGATTTCAAATATGATATCCTCGCAAAACGACTTCGCGAACTTGCCTTTCTCAATCCCGGCATTGAAATTCATCTTGCGGATGAACGCAGTGAAAAAGCTGAAAAATTCCTCTTCAAAAACGGCATTTCTGAATATGTTCAATTCCTCAATCGCAGTAAATCAGTCCTCCATGATGAACCTATTTTCTTTTCTGGCGAAGCCCTAGCTGACGAAGCGAAGTCCACCTCCAAAATCGTTGTCGACATTGCCCTTCAATATAATGATAGTTATAATGATCAAATCTATGCTTACGCAAATTCTATTTTCAACGTAGAAGGCGGAACACACCTTTCTGGCTTCCGTACTGCTCTTACCCGTGTTATCAACAACTTTGCTAAAGCCAATAACATCCTCAAGGAGAAAGATCCTAGCATCACTGGGGATGATGCTCGTGAAGGCTTAACAGCTATTATTTCTGTCAAAGTTCCCGAACCTCGCTTCGAAGGACAAACAAAAACAAAACTCTCCAACGGCGAAGTCGATGGCATCGTCCAAAAAATTGTTGGCGACAATCTAAAATACGTCTTCGAAACTCATCCAAGCCTTGCAAAAACAATCATTGAAAAATCCCTAAGTGCCGCACGTGCACGCGAAGCCGCTCGCAAAGCTCGCGAAGCTGTCCGTAAAAGCGCCCTGGTCGCTGGTGGCCTTCCGGGTAAATTAGCCGATTGCTCAGAAAAAAGTCCCGAACTTTGTGAATTATACATCGTCGAAGGAGACTCTGCTGGTGGTTCTGCTAAGCAAGGACGGGACCGACGCACCCAAGCTATTCTTCCTATTAGAGGTAAACTTATCAACGTCGAAAAAGCTCGTCTGGACAAAGTTCTAAACAATAACGAAATTCGCACCCTCATCACTGCTATCGGTACCGGCATTGGCGAAACAGGCGAAGGTGCTTTCGATGTTACCAAGGCTCGCTACCACAAAATCATTATAATGACAGATGCTGACGTCGATGGTTCCCACATCCGTACCCTTCTACTTACCTTCTTCTTTCGTCAAATGAAAGGTCTCATTGAAAATGGTTACGTCTACATCGCTCAACCTCCTCTCTATAAAATAAAACGTAAACGTCGCGAACAATATGTCGATAATGACCAAGATTTAAATCGCATCCTCCTAGAGCTTGGTTCAGAAGATGTTACTCTTATTCGTCAACGCGATAAACACCAATTTACGAGCTCCCTGGTCGATAAAATTGTCGATGCTCTTTCTAGACTTGACTTTCTAGGACGGGGCGTCACTCGCTACGGCTGCGAACTTAGTCAATACCTAGATGCACGAAACCACGAAACTCAAGAAGTCCCTGTATATGTAGCTCGCATCCGAACCGGCAATCAAGAGGAATTCAAATTCCTTTTCAACGACGACCAGCGCTCTCAATTTTACATTCAAATGGACATGACTGAGGATATTTACGAAGGCTATACGGTTCGTGAAATTACCATCGACGGTCGCTCTGTTCAGCAACGCATAGCAGTCCATGAAGTTTTTGAAGCCGCTCAAATTAAAAAAATCCTCAAAGAACTCGAAAATTTAGAACTGAATGTTCAGCAATTCTCTCCCTCCGAAGAATCCCGCTATCATCTCATCGAAAATATGGGCCAAAAATCCGAGCACATTATCAAACTTTACTCCCTACTTGAATTAATTAATGAAATTCGTGCCCTTGGTCGAAAAGGTCTCACCATCCAACGCTATAAAGGTCTAGGTGAAATGAACGCCAAACAACTTTTCGAAACTACTATGGATCCCCAAACGCGGTCTCTCCTTAAAGTTGAAATAACCGATGCAGCCCTTGCAAACGATATCTTCTCGATGTTAATGGGAGATGACGTTCCTTCTCGAAGAGCCTTCATTGAAGATAATGCTCTCAATACTTCCTATTTAGACGTATAAATTTCAAAAGAATTTCCTAATGACCACTGAAACTGAAAAATTAGTCGTAACTAATATTAACGAAATTATGGAAACAGCATACATCGATTATTCGATGTCTGTCATCGTTAGCCGTGCCCTTCCCGATGCCCGAGACGGTCTAAAACCTGTTCAACGCCGCGTCCTTTATGCCATGCTCCGCGAAGGCCTTCTACAAAGCCGTCCTTTCGACAAATGCGCCGGAGTCGTCGGTGAAGTTCTCAAAAACTACCACCCTCATGGTGATACCTCGGTCTACGATACGATTGTTCGTCTTGCTCAAGATTGGGTCATGCGCTATCCCCTTATCGATCCTCAAGGTAACTTCGGTTCCATCGATGGCGATTCCGCAGCTGCCTACCGCTACACCGAATGTCGACTAAAAGATATTGCCGAACAACTCCTCAAAGACATCGACGAGGACACTGTCGATTTTGCCCCGAATTACAAAGAAAGTACTACTGAGCCTACTGTCCTTCCCTCGGCCTTACCCAATCTTTTATTAAACGGCTCAACTGGTATCGCAGTAGGGATGACCACTAACGTTCCTCCGCACCACATAGGCGAAATCATCGATGCTGCCTGTGCCATTCTTAAAAATCCCAATGTAACAGTCGATGAGCTCTTAAAAATCATCACTGGACCCGACTTTCCCACTGGAGGCAGTGTCGTTGGTCTAGAAGGAATTCGAAAATATCTACGAACTGGTAGAGGCATCATTAAAGTTCGTGGCACCGTCCAAGTTGAAGAACTCAAGGCCGGTAAAGAACAAATCATCATCACGGAAATTCCTTATAATGTTAATCGATCAGTTCTGGTAACACGCATTGCGGAACTAGTACAATTAAAAATTTTAACTGAAATTAGCGATTTACGCGACGAATCCGACGAAAATACTCGCATTGTTATCGAACTCAAACGCGGTGAAATTCCACGCGTCGTCATCAATAAACTTTACAAACATACTCCACTTGAAAACTCTTTTGGTGTCATTCTCCTAGCCTTGGACAAGCGTCGTCCAAAACAGATGAACATCAAGGAAATGCTCGAATGCTTTATCGAACATCGCCGTGAAGTCACGTACCGTAGAACTCAATTTCGTTTACGCAAAGCGGAAGATAGAGCTCATATTCTTGAAGGTTACCGAATTGCTTTAGATAATCTCGATGAAATCGTTAAAATTATAAAAAAATCTCCAAATCGTGACGAGGCACGCATCAACTTGATGGCCAAATTCCCCTTCTCAGAACGTCAAACAAATGCCATTCTTGACTTACGCCTCTACCAATTAACTGGTTTAGAGCGCGAAAAAATTGAAAATGAGTTTCAAGAATTATTAAAAATTATCGACGAACTTCGTTCCATTATAGAAGACGAAACAAAACTCCTTCAAGTCATTCGCACCGAACTTCTGGATCTTCGAAAAAAATACATTACTGAACGTCGTACAAAAATCATTCCGGAAGAAGGCGAGTTCAAAATGGAAGACGTCATTGCAAACGAAGGTTGCATCATTACGGTAACTCACAAAGGATTTATTAAACGAACGGGCGTCAATGAATTTAAATCTCAAAAACGTGGTGGTAAAGGCGTCATCGGTACAGGCCAACATGATGACGACTTCGTCGAACACCTCTTCTCTGCCAGCACCCACGACCATATCATGTTCTTCATGAAAACAGGGAGAGTTTACGTTGAGAAAGTATACGAAATCCCTGAAGGCACTCGAACTGCTAAAGGCCGCTCCGTTGCGAACGTTCTTCAGTTACAAAAAGATGAAGAGATCGCTGCCATGATATGTACTAATGAGATCAATGATCAATTGCACGTTGTCATGGGTACTAAAAAAGGTGTCGTTAAAAAAACCAACTTAGGCGAATATGCTAACGTCAGAAAAGGTGGCATCATTGGCATTAAAATAGATGAGGACGATGCTTTAGTTAACGTCATCCTCACTAAGGGCAACGAAGAACTGGTCATCATCACCCATAACGGCATGTCCATACGTTTTTCCGAAACAGAACTTAGGGATCAAGGCCGCGCAACTCATGGGGTTCGTGGCATAAAATTAAAAGGTACAGACTATGTTGAAGCCATGCAAGTTGTAGACCAAAATCTCACCCTTTTAATAGCCAGCGAACAAGGCCTGGGCAAACGTTCCAAATACGATCAATACAGAACTCAAGGTCGTGGTGGAAGTGGCATCATAGCTATTAAAACCTCAGGTGTCGCCGGAGCTCTCAATGTCAATGATAATGATGAAATTATGATTTTCACTCATTCTGGACAGGCAGTACGTTCCCCAGTGAAAGACATCAGAGTCATAGGACGTACCACACAAGGAGTCCGCCTCATCAATCTAAGTAATGGAGACTCTATAATAGGTATTTCCAAAGTCATCCAAGTCGAAGAAAGTGAAGCTTAATTGCCGAAACTGAGGCTTGTAATTAACGACAGGTCTTCGTTTTTCCTTAAAACATTTCGTTCGAGATAAGAAATAGAGGTTCTTAAGAAATCTTCTTTTTATTTTTTTTCTTATCTTTTTTGTTAACTTTTTTTAATCCTTTCTTAGGTTTAGATTCTTTCTTAGATTTAGACTTCTTTTTAGGTCTTACTTTATTTTTAGCCTTTACCTTCGTAGCCTTTGTGTCTTTTTTGGGAGAATCTTTCTTTGCTGCCGGCTTCTCTTCAGTTTTCGGCGTCACTTTTTCAGGCTGTGGCATTTCTTCTTTCTGCTTATTGCTTTCGCTGTCAGGATTATTGGCTGCTTTATTCTGGTTCTTGACTGACTGTTGAAGCTTCTGTAATACTTTTTTGCGATATGCTTCATATAAGTCCTTTGCGGTAGTATTATACGGCAGACACTCTTTCATATCGACATAGGCTTTCAATGTTGGATCCCCAAGCAATGTAAATCCAAGATTTAAATCACCAGAATCTGTAGATCTTGATTCATCTGAAAGTATCTGTCCATTATACCCGGGGAAATACGAGTCCAAAGGTGGAAGATTGAATACATTAAAATAAGAAAGAATATTATTTCCAAAATTCTTTCCATTACTATGCATAAACTGAATGTCTAAAATATTTCCAAAGACTGACAATCCTGCAATTACTAATGACGAAGAATGCGGTCCGAATAAATAAACACTTCCCAATGATTCTTTATGCGTGTATTGACAGACATTACAAGAATTTAATAATAGAAAAGGCTGCTTAATAGGAACTTGCATAATTTCATGATTATGCAATTGATGTTTTGTATCGTCTTTATTTTCACAAAAAACATGCATAGTATTAAATCCATGTGCCTGAAGAAATAAATACTGACTATCGTCTTTATTTAATAATTCCAAATAACCATTTACATAACCTTCGAACAAGAGATATTCATAACCATTGCATAATATCTTTTCTATAGTATCGTGTTCATGTTCCGCCATACCAAGCGAATGATATTTGTATTTCAAATCTGACACAGGTATTTGACATGTCCTATATAGATGATTTTTTTCAAAATAATTTTTAATTAAATCAATTTCCGACATTCCCAAAAAAAGATTCGGATTTTCTGGCGCCCAAATTCGAGATACCCAAATATCAGGATTTTTCTTCCCCTCATGTCCAATAATACGTCCTTTGTCATCTCTAATAAAACTGTCGCTATTGAGACACATTAAATATGTATCTATGGGACCTTCACTATAGATTTCTGTATCCTTCAATTTGAATATTCCCCAAGCATAGGGAAGCCGGCCAATTAAAACCGCTCCTTGAATTTTAACTTGCTCATAATAACTGCTCAATAAGGCTTTTAATTCTTCTACATTCTTGTTAGCATAATCCCATTCAAATAACAATACCTCTTCATGACCCTCATTTTTCAGATCACTTATATATAGATCTATGCTATCTTGAACATCCTTATACAAATCCTTGTTGATTATTACTGCAACAGCACCCTGATTATTCCTCGCAAAATTTTCATTTCCGCTTAACTGAATAGAACATGCATTAACTACAACAAAACCAATTATTAATAAAATTTTTAATTTTTTCATCATTTTACAATAAATATACTTATAATTATTTCAACAAACACTTTTAGGAAATTTTTGATCATTTTCTTTATCTCTAATAGTATAATAAATTTCGATTTTCTCATTATTCCATGATAAAAATAATTACAAATATGTCAATCATAAAGAAATTCGCCCCACCTTCAAAATTTAGAGCTAATTTTTGTTGAATTTTTTTCCAAATAATTTTTAATCTACCTCGTTTTGGGATCAATTTTATCTTATTCCGAATATTCACTAATTCAATAAATCGATATGCCTGTCGCAATAATTTCTAGAAAATTTTTGAGCATTTTTCTTACTATTTCCAGTATTATTTACTTACAGGCAATAACAATCAATGATAGTATCCATTGCAATGATATTAATTTGCAAAAGCTATATTCTCGGCTCTTGGAAATGGATATCGATCAAAAGCAAGATATCATAGAACTCTCAAACTTACAATTATTTAAACCCAAACCTGTAGGAGGTTGCACTGGGGGTATTTACTGTGATTCCAATCAAATTTACTATGTAAAACAATCTAATCCTTTTACAGAACTTATTGGATCCAAAATAATGAATTTAATTATGGGTACACATTGTACACCCGTCGTTAAATTAATAATTGATCAAATCAATTGTGTCGCCTCTGTCGAACTTCCTAACTTTCAAACTCAAAAATATTATAATGAAAACTTCATAACACCTTATAATAATGCTATCGGAAAAGTCGACTTGATAGTCGCAATGGATTTTTTGGGCCTCGTCGATAGACACAGTCGAAACCTAGGTTATATCTTATCTCCTAACTCCCGTCCTATAGCCGCTCGAATTGATTTTGATGCCTGTTTTTCATTTGATAAAGTTAAACCTTCTCTCAATACCCAATACGATCCAAATAGTAATCATTTATGCCTTAGTCTATTATATTATACGGTCAAAAAATATCCAAAACCTCAAATAATCAGTTCAATTAAGAAGATCATCAGTATTCCCGATGAACAAATAATGATAGCTGTACTCCAAGCCTATGTAGCTCTATCACAAAAAGGCCCCATTGATCTAGATCCTTTCTTAGTCATTGCTAATAAATTGATTGAACGAAAAAACCTTTTCCGCGAAACAATAGAATGCAGAGACTCACCTATTTATAAAGCCATGCAAAGACAATATTTGAAAAGCAAATACAAAGCTTTTAATCAGTTCTTTCTAGATATATTCCCAATACATTATCTTACGGTTTCTAAGAAAGTCAAAACATTCATACGTAACTTTATTTGCCCAAGCTCTCCAAATCTTGTTCCTATGGCAAATATTAATATTAATGAAATAGTCTCTCAATAGGACGTCTTTTGTCTGAATAAATCTTCTTCAACAACACATTAGACTTCTTGTACAGATTCTCCACCCATTTTCTCCGAATTTCCTGGGGATGTAAATAGGAGAATTCTTGCCTGTTCTTGTCCAATAAGTTCTTGTGCTCTTTTCAAGGCATGCCGTATTGCCAAATTAGGATTTTCTGGCGTGTAACGAAAGAAATTATTCTCTCCGAGTATTTCCATTACTCCTGATTGATGAAAAACACGTTCCACACCCGCATTTGCCCCCGTCACAATAAAATAACGATCCTTTTCATGCGCGTAGCGGATCAAATCGGCTACCGCAAAGGCACTGCTAGCATCCAAATCTGTCGCATTCCTCATCCTCAAAATAATTACTTTCAAATTCGGCGATGCACAAATCAGCCGGGTCTGATCAAGAAAAATATCCGTCGAACCAAAAAAAAGCTCTCCTTCCACATGCACAATCGATATCTCAGGCATATCACTGGGCTCCTTAATTGCTTGCTCCGATAGTTCTCCCTGTGCATTAAAAATATACTGCATCAACCGCGGTTCACTGATCTTCTTTAAAAAGAGTACTATCGAAGCGCTAGCTCCCAATGCAATCGCAATATTTAGTGGGAAAATCAATCCCCCACAAAAGGTAACAAAAAAAACGGCACAATCTGCTTTCGTAGCCTTTACAACCATCTGAATTTGCTTCAAATTAATTAATGATATTCCAATAAAAACGACTATCGTTGCTAAACTCGCTTTGGGTATAAACTGGAGCAAAGGTCCTAATAATAATATTCCCATTATCATCATAACTCCACTAAAAACACTTGATAAACCAGTCAATGCACCACTATGAAAATTTAATATTGATCTAGTTAGTGAGCCTGAAACAGGCATTCCAGAACTAAAAGCACTAGCAATATTACACATTCCCATGCTCAACATATTTTGGTTCAAATCAACTCTCGACCCCGTTTTCGCTGCCAAGGTCTTTGCAATCGACGAGCTCTCTAAAATTGCCAAAAAAGCCAATGCTATCGCTGGACCTCCCATTTGATAAATCAATTCAAACGTCACTTCCGGCATTTTGGGCATCCACAGTCCTACTTGCTGACTTTCAATCATCGAAATCTCTAACCCCAATAAATTCAAAAAAAAAGTCAAAATAGAAACACTCAACAACGTCAAAGCCACAGTTGGTACAAATTTTGAATATGACCTAAAAATCATATAAACACAACCGGTTAAAAACCCTACTAAAATCGATATTAGACTTATCTCCTTCCAATTGCCCGCATTTTGCATTATCACTTCAAAAAAAGTCGCCGCATGCGTTCGCGGCGTTCCCAGTATTGTGCTCAATTGATTGACAATAATTAAAAGAGCAGCAGCAGTGATATATCCAATAATCACTGTCCTCGAAACGTATTTTATAAGCCCTGCTAACTTGAGCAATGCCCCTATGACCATAAATAACCCAACAAGCAATATCAGTACAGGTAATGCCAAAAGCTTCTGTTCATCGGCAATATTCAAAGTCAAAAATGAACTCAATACAAGCACCGCTGTGGCATTCGTTGTTCCTAGAATTAGCAAATTAGAACTCGAAAAAAATGGACCTATTAAAGATCCTATCGTTGACGCATAGACTCCAAACATTATTGGAAACCCTGCCAATAGCGCATACGCCATTGCTTGCGGAAAATCTAAAAGTGAGACGTTGATACCTGCCCAAAAGTCTGCTTTAAATTTTCTCCAAGTATACCCTTTTAAGGTTTGCAAAAGGGGAAATATTTCTAGCTTCGTCTTAAGTTTAATCATATGGAAGCCAAGCAACTTTCTTCAAGATAAAATACTTGTTTCCCAAGAGTCAAGATAATATCTATTTTCAAAAATGAAAATCTCTTTGACAAAAATAATAGATTAATTAAAACAAATATAAATTTTAAAAATTTATGAAAAAAATTATATCTTTACTATTTTATTCATTGATTAATTGTTATGCTATAAATTTTAATCTTTCTCGTATTTTCGCTCACTACTATAGTATCAACTCTTATAAACTTATAAGATTCATGCTCACAATCCAATTCCTTGAGCATCTCCCAGAAAATTTTGAAAAAAATGACAAGACCTTCTTTATCAAATACTTTGACAATCAAATTTAACTACAAGGCATTCTTCAAAATCCTTCTTCTATTACACCCTCACCTTAAAGAATACTCGTTTTCCTGCCTGAACAACAATCTCATTTTCTTTCTTAATTTCACCTAACGCATCGTCCATCTTTTCTCCATTAAACTTCACTCCCCCTTGTTCAATGAGTCTCCTAATTTCCTTCTTACTTGCAAAAAGACCGGTCCCAGCCATCAATTCCACCACAGTTATCGCATTATTCTTTGAAATATCTTCCCACTTATATTCTGGCATATCCTCTGGCAAATTACCCTTAGAAAATACACTCTCAAATTGCTCCCGCTCATCTTTTGCCTCTTGCGCCGAATAGAATCGTTCTACTAATGCAACCCCCAATTCCTTTTTCGCCTCCATTGGATGTCTCTCCTTCAATACCTTGAGATCCTCCTCTGTTTTACCTAACAATAGTTCGTAATACATCCACATCGATTGATCACTCAGTGACATAATTTTCCCAAACATCTCCTTCGGTGTATCATTAAATGAAATGTAATTATCATAACTTTTTGACATCTTCTTAACCCCATCCAATCCCACAAGCAGTGGCATACAAATCACTACCTGCTCGGCTTGCCCCATATCTCTTTGTAACGCCCTCCCTACAAGCAAGTTAAATAATTGATCCGTTCCGCCTAATTCCACATCCGCTTCCAACATCACCGAATCATACCCTTGAACCAAAGGATATAAAAATTCCACTATCGAAATGGGAGTATTACTTTCAAAACGCTTCGCAAAATCATCGCGTTCTAACATTCGCGCAACTGTCATCTTCCGTGAGAGTGATAATGCATCTGCAAATGTCATTTTATTAAACCATTCACTATTTCGTCTTATCTGGGTCTTCTTAGGATCTAAAATCTTAAACACTTGTTCCAAATAGGTTTTTGCATTCTTTTCTACCTCATCCACAGTCAGTACAGGTCTAGTCGATGAGCGCCCTGATGGATCTCCAATTGTTGCTGTATAATCGCCAATCAGTAAAATCGCTTGATGCCCAAGATCCTGAAATTCCTTCAACTTATTAAATACAACAGCATGCCCAAACGTCAAATCCGGTCTAGTCGGATCTACTCCTAACTTTATTCTAAGTGGTCTACTTTCTTTAAGCTTCTCCTCAAGTTCCTCTAAACCAATAATACTGTCAGTTCCTCTCTTGATAATTTCTATTGCTTGCATATTCTCAATTTCATCTTAATAAAATCCTAAAATTAGTAAAAATCAAATAATAAATAGATCACATTGCAATCTCTTGATTTTAAGGATTTTCATACGATTATCAAATCATTACAAACCATTAACAATCAACACAGATATGCTTGCAGTTTTAAAGATAATACTGCATCATTAACAAAACTGAAATTTAACACTTAAATACAGAAAATTATGATGAAAAGAATTGCGCCACTTCAAGAAATGGATAGAGCACCGGACTTTGTTTTAAAAACAAAAACCGCCGAGGGCTTAAAGGACATTAGACTCTGGGATAACTTGAGAAAAAAACAGACTATTCTTCTGTTTTTCCCCATGGCCTTCACCTCTGGATGCACGAAAGAATTATGTGCTGCGAGCGAGGACTACAGTCAATACGCAAAGCTTGATGCAGATGTGTATGGTATTAGCGCCGATAACCCATTCGCTCAAGAAGCCTGGGCAAAAGCCTCTAACATAACCATCACCCTCCTGAGTGATATGGGTAGTAAAGTTATCGAAGACTATGGCGTCTTAGCTCCATCTCGCTTTGGCTTTCCCGGCGTTGCCATGCGCTCAGTTTTTGTTATCAATAAAATCGGTACAATCGTCTATCGATGGGTAGGGAAGGAATTAAGTGACCTTCCAGACTTCGAGCCCGTCAAACAAGCTCTGGGGCGCCCTCAGTTTCTTTAAAAGCCTAGCACTTCTCATACAAAACTCCATCAGGGGATAAGAAAAAATGAAAAATAAATCCATTGTAAGAAAAAAATTTGTCGTCTTTTTCTTATCCCCACTCAACTCAACTTCAACACGCTACGCTTATGCACAAACTACATAATTCTTTCAATTCTCTTAATTCTTTAAGCACTCAGTCGGGTAAATCTGGATTCTACTATTCACTTCCCGCTTTGGAAAAAGCGGGCTTAGGAAAAATATCTCGCCTGCCAATCTCCATTCGCATCCTCTTAGAATCTGTTCTACGAAACTGTGGTGCAAATAAAATCACTGAACAAGATGTTAAAAACCTAGCCAGCTGGAATCCTCTTCATCCCTCCTATGATGAAATTCCCTTCGTCGTTTCTCGCATTCTTCTTCAAGACTTTACTGGCGTCCCCCTCTTAGTCGACTTAGCAGCCATGCGTGATGCCTCAAAAAAAATGGGCGCTCATCCCGATCTCATTGAACCTCTCGTTCCCGTTGATCTTGTGATCGATCATTCCGTTCAAGTCGATCGCTTCGGTTCCCCAGACGCCCTGGAAGAAAATATTAAATATGAGTTTCACAGAAATGAAGAACGCTACCAATTCCTCAAATGGGGTCAACAAGCCTTCCAAACCTTCACCGTCGTTCCTCCAGCCATTGGCATCGTTCACCAAGTAAATTTAGAATACATCGCCAAATCCGTTTTCGCCCAAAATATCGATCAAGAACTTCTTTTCTATCCCGATTCCTTGGTCGGTACAGATTCCCATACTACGATGATCAATGGTCTAGGCATTGTTGGCTGGGGCGTTGGTGGCATCGAAGCTGAAGCAGGCATGCTTGGTCAACCCATTTACCTCCAAAGTCCGGACGTCATCGGCGTTCACTTATCCAACCAATTGCCAGAAGGCGTTACCGCAACCGATCTTACTCTATACATCACCCAACTTCTTCGCAAAGAAAAAGTCGTTGGAAAATTTGTCGAATTCTTCGGCCAAGGCGCCTCTACGCTTTCCGTTGCTGACCGCGCTACTATTGCCAATATGGCTCCAGAATACGGTGCAACCATTGGTTTTTTTCCAATTGATGAAAAAACGATCGACTATATGGCCCAAACTGGCCGATCTTCCGACCAATTAGAACTCGTAGAAGCCTATTATCGCGCCCAAAACATATGGGGGGTTCCCACTCAAGGAACGATTGATTACACTAGAACTTTAGAAGTCAATCTATCCCAAATCGTTCCATCTGTAGCCGGGCCTAAACGCCCACAAGATCTTATTAATCTCCCGGATTTAAAATCCACTTTCGCCTCTCTACTCGAATCCAGTATTGATAATGGTGGTTACGGCAAAAATGCAGAAGAATTAAAAACTACAGCAAAAATAGCTTCCCCGCATTATCCAGAAAATACGGAAATTAAACACGGCTCCATCCTCATCGCTGCAATAACCAGCTGTACAAATACTTCCAATCCCTCTGTAATGATTGCCGCAGGTCTCCTGGCAAAAAAAGCCGTAGAGTTCGGCCTCACCGTCCCCAAAACCGTAAAAACAAGCCTCGCCCCTGGCTCCCGCATTGTCACTGATTATCTTATTAAAACAGGTCTCCAAGAATATTTAAATAAACTCGGATTCGACCTCGTTGGCTATGGGTGCACTACTTGTATTGGAAATAGCGGCCCACTCGACTCCACACTTGAAGAGGCCATTGGAAAAAATAACCTCATTGCCGCCAGCGTCCTCAGTGGCAATAGAAACTTTGAAGCGCGCATTCATCATGCCCTCAAAGCGAATTTCCTCATGTCCCCTCCCCTTGTCGTAGCCTACGCGCTTGCAGGTAATTTAAATATTGATCTAACCCGCGATCCCCTCGGCACGAGTCCTACGGGCCAACCCATCTATCTAAAAGATATTTGGCCATCAACTCAAGAAATTCAAAATTTTATTCTCCAAGGTATCAATCCTTCCATGTATATTAAGCGATACAGTGAATTTCAAAACGCTAATCCCGAATGGAATAAAATCAAAACCTCCACCGGCAACACCTATAATTGGAAAGACTCCTCCACCTACATTCAGCACCCTCCATTCTTCCAAAATTTCACACTCACTGCTCCCCATATCCAACCCATAATTGATATGCGTCCCCTAGCCTTCTTTGGAGACTCTGTTACAACTGATCATATTTCTCCAGCTGGCAATATCCCCGAACTCAGCCCTGCAGGAGAATACTTAAAAGGCAAAGGCGTTCACTTCAAAGATTTCAATTCCTACGGTTCTCGCAGAGGTAATGACCAAGTGATGACTCGCGGTACTTTCGCCAACGTTCGTATCAAAAATCTCCTCCTAGAAGATGGACAAGAAGGAGGCTATACTAAGTTAATGCCCGAAAATAAAGTCATGACCATTTTCGAGGCCTGCGAAATTTACAAAAAACGAAACACTTCTCTCATCGTCTTCGCTGGTAGCGACTATGGTATGGGCAGTTCCCGAGACTGGGCTGCAAAAGGTACTTTTCTTTTAGGTGTAAAAGCCGTTGTTGCAAAGAGCTTCGAACGTATCCACCGTAGCAATCTCATAGGTATGGGCGTTCTCCCTCTCGAATTCAAAAATCCATCTCCAACCCCCTTTCCCTTCGATGGCTCCGAACTCTTCTCCCTTGAAGAGCTGAACAATAGCCTTCAACCCAAACAGGAACTGAATCTAAAAATAACCAAATCCAATGGTGAAGTTTCTACCTTACCCCTTTTAGTTCGCATCGATACCCCCATCGAAGTCCAATATTACCGTCATGGCGGCATCCTGCCCTATGTTTTAAGATCAATTTTAGAGAAACAACAAACCCAAAAATTATATGTTCACTGAATCACCCAATTCCAACTTTATCGTCGATGTCTATTCCGATCCCATATGCTTAAGAATCAAAGGGCGTGCAAATTATCTTAACTGTGCTCCCGTAAATGATTTTTTTAATACCATTACTCAAAAAAACAATATTACCATCATGGTTGACCTAGCCGAATGTACTGGTATGGATAGCACTTTTCTAGGCCTACTAGCCGGAGTCGCCCTCGAATTCAAAAAACAAGATAAAAAAAGTACTATCTATCTCACTAATGTCAATAACCGCAATCTTGAATCTATAGAAAACTTAGGTCTAAATCTGATTTTAAAAGTAAATCCATCCGAAGATACTTTAGCACCACACAATATCCTAAACAAATTACAATACCTAAACACCTCAAAAACTGCCTCTCCAGAAACGATACTTCAAGCCCACCAAAACCTCGTCCACGCCCAACCCGCGAATTCCCATAAATTCCAAGATGTCATTTCCTTTCTAAAAAAACAAATATCTCAAGATAACTCATTCCAATGATATTTTTTAACTTTATTCTCGGATTAATTATAGGATTAGTATTTTCCTTATTCGTTTACTTCAAAAAACGTAAGGTAATCCTATATTTAGAAAAGGATAAAGAACTCTTACAACAAGAAAAACAAACAGTCATCGAATTTATCCACAGTCTCGTCCAATCCATTGGCGAAGGAACAAAACGCAGCGATCTCTATCAAAAAATCGTCCACTCTGCCATTTTAAGTAACCGTGCATTATGCGCATGCCTCTACGAATACACCGATGATAACTCCCTAAAAGTAGTAGCCACGGAAGGTTTATTTCCTCCACTAAAAAACCTAAAAGAACTCTACCGCTCTTATTTCAACTCCAATTCTCGCACCGAATTAATAGAAAAAATTCTCCGATGCGAATCATTCACCCTAGGCGAAGGCCTTATTGGATCTGTCGCCCATTCAAAAAAATCTATTCTCATCGCTAATGCCAAAGAAGATCCTTTAATCGTTCAACATTATGAACGATCCCTTATTATTCATTCCATTATTGTTGCTCCTATTTTATTTAAGAATCATCTTTTGGGCGTTCTCGCCGTCGCAAATCCTATCGACTCTCTTCCCTTTACTAAAGATGATCTTTCCGTCACCGAATCCCTTGCCAGACAAGCCGGCATGGCCATTCATAATTCCAATTTAATGAACTTGCTCATTGAACAAAAAAAGTTGGATTTCGACTTATCTCTTGCAAGCAATATCCAGGGCATGCTCCTGCCAAAACAATTTCCAAAAAATAATTCTATCCAAATCGATGCATACTATCAACCCGCTCAGAAAGTTGGTGGTGATCTTTATGATGTCTTTGCTCTGCCCAATAACAGAATTGGCATCGCCATTGCAGATGTCTCGGGTAAAGGAATTCCCGCCTCAATTTTAATGGCTATATGCCAAACAAATTTAAGGCATCTTGCTCAAAAACATCACTCCCCTTCTGCTGTTCTTAAGGAAATGAATTTCGTCATGCATCCAGAAATCCGCCAAGGTATGTTTATTACCATCACATACGCCATCTTAGATACCTACGCTAACACTATCACTCTTGCCCGCGCAGGTCATGAACTCCCTTTAATATTTAAGTACAATGATAAAGAAGATAATTACGCCTTCGAAAGAATCACCTCTCCAGGCATGGCTCTTGGTATGGTACCCCATGAAATTTTTGATGGGGTTATTCAAGACACTCTAATATCATTCAATCCTAAAGATACATTCATACTCTATACTGACGGTATCACAGAAGCTACCAACAAAGAAGACGAGGAATTTGGTATTTCCCGTCTTAATCGAAGCATCGTTCCCTCTCTCAACTCTTCTACCAAAAACATCAATCAAAAAGTCATTACTGCTTTAGAAGAATTTACCGAAAAAACAAAAAATATCGACGACCTCACCCTCGTAACAATCAAATATATTGGCCACTCCTATTAACATATGAAAAGCATGACAGGTTATGGCAGCGGGTCTGCCTCCCACGACAATCTTGAAATTCTCGTCGAAATTACTTCCGTCAATCGTCGTAACTTCGAAATCAACGTCTCCCTCCCTCGCGATTGGCTTTCCATTGAAAATCTTATCATCGACATTATTCGTAGCAATATTGCTCGAGGAAAGGTAAATGTTTATCTCAAAGTCACCGACTTCTCCAACCCCTCAGGGCTTTCCTTTGACGAGCCTTCTCTCTCTGCCATTCTCAACAAATTACGTCATTACTGCGAACAAAATAACATCCCTTTTCAGCCTTCACCTGGCCTGATCTTTGATATCTTAAAAAATCTCAATAAGCCCAATCAATTAGAACTCAAAGACTCGATCGAATCGGCTATTCAAAAAGCTACCCACTTGGCCCTAATGCATATCAACTCCATGCGCATTACCGAAGGAAAAGCGCTTTGCGAAGATATTCATAATCGCCTCACCATCCTTTCAACCAACGTACAATTTATTTCCGAAAAATCTACCCACAGCGTACCTCACTACCGTCAACTTCTTTTCCAAAGGCTCGAACAAGCAGGCCTTTCCATAGACCTCAATGACGAACGGGTTCTGAAAGAAATTGCCCTCTTTGCAGATAAATGCGATATTTCTGAAGAACTAACCCGTTTAAATAGTCATATAAATCAATTCTTCAACGACTTAAAATCTCACGATTCTGTAGGACGAAAAATGGACTTCTTGTGCCAAGAAATTAATAGAGAACTCAATACTATAGGCAGTAAAACCAATCTTATCGAAGTCAGTCACAAAATAATAGAATCAAAAAAATGAATTAGAACGCATCCGAGAACAAATTCAAAACATCGAATAAACTCTACTGGATTATTCTTATGCTAAAAACCACACCCATCTTTTTATTCTTTTTATTCTTAGCAGTTTTCTATAATAACATTACCGCTGGTGGAACCAACAAGGCTAAAACCGAAAAAAAAGAAGCCGACAATACTGGAACCGAAAAAACTGAAGCTGACACTGAAACGGAAAAAATTGGGAACTTTTCTTTACCAGAATCACAACAACCCTTTCCTCTCACTTTCTTTTCTGGAAATATTATTGCTAAGGGTAAAATTCAATTCTTTCTTTTTGCTGATGCAATCACTGGTCGCAAATATTACAAATCCGATATCGTTCCAGGTTTCTTATATGGCATTACTAATTCTTTCTCCGTTTTTCTTAATGTACCGATTGCTCCCAAAAACAAAGATCACTTTCATAAATCATCCGGCTTAGAAGATATATTCATACAACTTGAATATGCTTTCTACTCAAAAGCTAAAAAAGATTCATCAACTCAAGCCACCATTGTAGGTAATATAGCTTTCCCAACAGGATCCTTTACCAAAAACCCTCGCACAGGTTTTGGTTCAATAAACTTTTTGACAGGATTAAGCCTAACTCACACAACATTTTATTGGATTTATGCTGCAGACCTTGGCTTGGTTTTGACAACCAAACATAAGAATTTTAAAGTAGGTAACCAGCTTATATATCAAGCCGCCATTGGTAGAAATCTCTACACTCCCCCTGGTTGGATCATCGCAACCTTTGCAGAATTCGCTGGCGTATATTCTTGGAAAGATATTGTAAATAATCGCAAAGATCCTAATTCTGGTGGCAATATCTTTTCCATTCTTCCTTCTTTTTGGATTTCGTCCGAACACTTAGTTCTACAATTTGGAATTGGGCTCCCAATCACTCAACATCTATTTGGCAAACAACCTAAACCACGCATTTCCTATAACGTTAAATTTGGCTGGACTTTTGAATAAAATAAATCACTGTCACTTACGATGAAAAATCCATACTACTTATTAAAATCAAAACGCTTTTTACCCCTCTTCATTGTTCAATTCCTAGGATCAATGAATGATAATATTTATAAAAACGCACTCATTATTTTAATTTCTTTTTCGCTCACACAGCACCAAGCCTTATCACCTAAAATGCCTTTGGCCATTGCCTCAGGTTTATTCATTTTACCTTTCCTATTATTCTCAGCTATTGCCGGAGAGTTGGCAGATCGTTTTAGTAAAGAAAAAATGATTCAATGGATAAAACTCGCTGAAGTTCTCATCCTCGGAATATTTGCTACGTTTGGATTCTATCTAGAATCCTTAACTCTCATGTATTTCACTGTATTCCTTTTAGGAACACATTCTACCTTTTTTGGGCCTCTTAAATATGGCATACTTCCTCAGCATCTTGCAAAAAATGAATTGCTTTTTGGTAACGCTTGGATTGAAGCAAGTACTTTTCTCGCCATTTTGGTAGGAACATTATTAGGAGGATTATTAATTTTAAGTTCTAATGGAACCCTCATTATCTCTTTTTTACTCTTCTGCCTGGCTCTCATAGGTTGGATTAGCAGTTTTTTTATTCCTCATGCAAAATCAGATAGTCCTGATCTGCAAATAAACTTCAATCCCTTTCAGGCAACAAGTAAGATTATTCAATATACTTTCAAACGAAAACGGTTACTTCTGCCTATCCTTGGGATTTCATGGTTTTGGTTCATTGGAAGCAGCTTCCTCACAATTTTTCCTTTGTTCACAAAAGAAATTCTGGAAAGCAATGAAACAACTACCACGCTTTTACTCACCATGGTTATTATTGGTATAAGTATTGGATCCATCAGCTCCTATATGTTACTTCATGGTAAGATCTCTGCGAAATTTGTTCCACTTGCCAGTCTAGGAATATCCGTTTTTTGTCTGTTAATGATGGTACACCCACTTGCCTTCCCAAGCGCACTTGGAATAGGGATATGCGGTGGATTTTATAGCGTCCCCCTCTACGCCCTTTTACAATATAAAAGTACTGTGCAATATCGTTCACGCAATATTGCTGCTAATAATATCATGAATGCCTTACTCATGGTCGGATCCTCTTTATTAGCCATGCTTGTCTTCAAACTAGGTGGAGGATCGATAGCCTTATTAATAGTACTAGCTATTTTAAATCTTGTTGTTACTTTTTATATGTTTTGGACAATCTCAAAAACAACAATTTTAAATATTATAGCTGCTTTCGTAAAATTGATTCTTAAAGCTCTTTACAGAGTAAAGATTAACAATAGTGAAAATATCCCTCCTAAGGGACAGCGAGCCATCATTATTTCCAATCATATATCCTTGTTAGATGCCATACTCATCAAAGCTTTTGTTGCAGATCATTTTTTATATCCAATAGATACGAATGCTTCTAAGAAATGGTGGGTTAAAATATTCTTACCCTTTTCAAAACATTTCTCCATTGATCCTCATTCCCCGTTTTCTTTTAAGCTATTAATACAGGCATTAGAAAAAAATGAGCAAATCTTTATATTTCCCGAGGGAAGAATAACCGTCACTGGCACAGTAATGAAAATTTATGACGGTACAGGCTATCTTGCCCATAAAACAGATACAGCCATTTTTCCCATTCATATTTCAGGCGCACAATTCACTCCATTTTCTTACTTACGCGGAAAAGTCAAAATTCATTGGTTTCCTAAAATCCAAATAACTCTTTTTCCTCCCAGAAAACTACAGAGCCCCCCCGATCTATCAGGAAAAGAACTCAAACAACATCTAGCTCTTCAAATTTATGATTTATTGACTCTCCTACAAGTCAAAGCAGCAGACAAAGACATCACTCTTTTCCAACAATTGTTACGCTCGGCAAAACAAAACGGCATGGCATTACCTATCATAAGTGACCTTAACAATAATACATTAACTTATAGAAAATTCATTGCCCAAAGTTTGCTTTTAGGGAAAATTATTACGCATAATCAACCATTAGAAAATCCTATTGGGCTTATGATGCCTAATTGCAACATTGCACTACTCCAATTTTTCGCTATTCAATCTACGGGCCATATCGCAGCATTTCTAAACTACACTACTGGAGCCCAAAATGTTTTAAAAGCATGTCAAACAACAAATATTAAATCCATTTGGACTTCTACTGAATTTGTCACCCAAGCAAAATTACAATCTATTATAGAATTACTTATTGCAAATAATATAGAAGTGAAATTTATAGAAAATTATAAATCAACAGTAAAATCATTGAAATTTTCATACATTGTTGCTCTTCTTTTTCCCGAATGGCTATATAGGAAACGTTTTTGTAATAAAAACACTGCAGAGTCTCCGGCCACAATACTTTTCACTTCCGGATCAACCGGCGATCCTAAAGGTGTAGCATTTAGCCACAAAAACTTTATTAGCAACTATATCCAAGCTTGTACCGTCATTGATCTTAATAACCAAGATAGAATACTTGCCCTAATGCCTGTTTTCCATGCCTTCGGTTTAACTGCGGCTATCTTAAATGCTCTCTTTCATGGAACCAGAATTTTCCTTTACCCTTCCCCTCTGCACTATAGCGTAATTCCCGAACTTATTTATGATAAGGAAATAACTATTCTTTTTGGCAGCAATACATTTCTTCGTGGATATTCAAAATATGCTAATCCTTATGACTTACGGAGCTTACGATATATATTCGCAGGAGCAGAAAAACTTCAAGACAATCTTCGACGAGTTTATGAAGAAAAATTTGGAATCCGAATTTTTGAAGGGTATGGAACCACCGAAGCCTCTCCTCTCATTGCCTTCAATATTCCTATGTATAACAAACTCAATACTGTTGGAAGATTTCTTCCAAGTATTGAATATAAACTTCAAAATCTTCCTGAAATGCCTACCAATCAAGAACTTTGGATAAAAGGCGATAATGTAATGTTAGGCTATATCACAGCAGAAAATCCCGGCTTCATCGAACCCGTTCAAGACGGATGGCTCAATACTGGAGACGTTGTTACAATAGATGATGAAGGGTTTATAACAATCGTCGGTCGTACAAAACGCTTCGCAAAAATTGGCGCAGAGACTGTTCCCCTCAATGTCATTGAAAAACTTGCTAATCAAATATGGCCTAAGAGCACTAATGCCTGTATTAGCATTCCCGACAAGCAAAAAGGGGAAATGCTTCTTTTAATCTCCGAAAATTCAAATGCTTCTTTAAATGAACTTAGGGAAGCAGCTCAGGAAGAAGAAATTAATCCTCTTTGGGTTCCCAAGTCATTAAAAATAATACCCAACATCCCTCTTCTGGGATCTGGAAAAATTAATTACAACGAACTAAAGTCTTTAACTTCCCTTTCAAAACTTCTTTAAAATTCTCATAAAGCTTATGTCGTATTTACATTGTCCTTTAAAGCTAAGAACTAACATAAAATCTCCTTCTTTTAAATTAGAATGGATCCCCTTCCTCAATGTTTTATGCATTGCTTTTTTCCTTTCGATTCTAAGCTCAAAATACATCTTCGCACCTGGTCTGACAATCGAATTACCTAAAGCTACAAGCAAAAATCTAGTAGGTAGGGCAACATCTGCTATTCTATCTGTAAATGAAACTAATTTAATTTTTTTTGAAGGCAATATTTATGATCTTGAAAATATAGAAAGCGCACTTAGAGTTTTCACCAAGGATATCACCATCCCTTCTCCTATTCTTTTAATAAAGGCAAGTAAGAAAACTGAAATGAATACCATTTTTGATTTGTGTAAAATCGCCCGTAATGCTGGCTTTTCAAATATTCAACTGGCATCCAATATTAATGACGATTTAACTAAACCGAACTGAGGTTTAACAGCAATTCTTTCTCATAGATAAAATGGTTTATAAAAAATTATTTAAAGTTAATAAAATTATTATTGCTTCATGCATTCTCACCCTAACAATAATGGGTTTCTTTTTCTTAGGCTTTTCCTTTCCAAACACTCCTAACAATATAAGCATCGGCCAAAAAGCTTTCGTATCATTTTATGATTTAAACGGAGGTAATCAAAATGAAATTCTAAATGATCAAGCGCTTTTTTTTGATACAAAGCCAATTTTTCTTCCTACAAAATGGAACGCTAATGAAAAACAAATCTTAAACAAAGTAGATGATAGTTCTTTATTTCAAGATCTTCTTCCAGAAACAACGCTTTATCCTTATAAGACTCTTTCTCAAATTAATTATCCGGAACTTTCTACGCTTTTATCACTCGATATTCTTAATAAAAAATTAATCCATCCTTTTGAAGGAATGAATCAGGATAGACCTGTTTTTTCCTCCACTCATATCCCCAAAGCTCATATCATAATCAAAAATTTCAATAAGTCCGACATTATTGAAGCCTATGAAATTAATCATGAAAATACCCTTTTACAAGAAATCTTTTGGGCTCCTTTAGAATTTCTTGCCACTATTGATGAATCAGGCTTGATAATGCCTCTTCTGATTTCTCAAAGCTCGGGAGTAGAAGATATTGATAATTTTTTTAAAAATTTTGTCAGTACTCCCTTGCTAAAGCTCACTCATCTACCTATAGGCTACTATAAAATCGCTATTAATCCTTAAAACTGAGGTTAAGACCATTGGTGCGGATCCATTTTTTTCGCATCGGGCTCTGGTGTTTCAACAAAGTAAATTATCATTTTGAGCTTTCCTAAAAGGTCTTTTGGAACCTTTGGGTTTTTTTTCTTAATTTCTTCAAAAAGTATTTCAGGCGATAAGCCTATAAGCTGAAATGATTCTTTATATCCTAAATCGATCAAGCTGCGTGCAGTAGCAATATCTATCTTCGGGATTCGCATAAAAGAAGAATTAAGCGCTTCATAATCAATCTTTTTCTTAGGACTAGAATTCATAAAAAGAGTTATCTCATTCTAAAATGAACAAAGGTCGCTTGAATTTATGCCAGATAATGACATTCTGATCGTGCAAGGGCACAGGCGTACCCGAAGTACGTCGAGCACTTGAGATTGAAGAAGGATCATTAGATGGCATAAAAGCAAGTCGGTATTTGTCCATTTTAGAATGAGATTTGGTATTACTTTACTTCTGGCAACAACCCTATTAAATCGCTTAAAGAATCAAAATAATGTTTCATGTTAGAAATATCATTCATTTCACCTAATATTCCTGAAAAAATACCTTTCTTATCTGACTTCAATTTTTGAATTCTTGATTCAATAGTACCTTCTGTGATCATGCGATAGACAAAAACAGGCTTATCTTGTCCAAAACGATGCACGCGATCGATCGCCTGTTCTTCAACTGCGGGATTCCACCAAGGATCCATCAAAAAAACATAGTCAGCTGAATGAAGCGTGATGCCTGTTCCTCCTGCCCTTAAGCTAACAAGTATAACACCTGCGCCTTCTTGTTCTTGAAATTCTAATACAGGCTTAGCACGATCAACCGTCTTTCCAGTGAGTTGATAAATCGGCATATCTTTAAAATTGAATCGAATGGCTTTTTCTATGCGCGACAAAAGGGTAACAAATTGGCTAAATATCACAACCTTATGTCCATTTGCTAAAATCTCTGAAAGCTTTTCCATTAAAACCATAATCTTACCGCTTTGCTCAAACGGAACATCCATCCAAGGAAGCAAAGCTAAGTCGCAACAAGTTTGACGTAAACGCGTTAGTAATGTTAAAAAACTTAAAGAACGTTCACGAACAGCCTTTGGTATATCCTCTCCAAGCTCTTTCACTCCATCTCTAGATAATCTTGAATACTCTTCCCTTTGTAAATCGGTTAGCGGACAAATACATTCTGTCTCTGTTTTTGCTGGTAGTTCTTTTAGAACATCACGTTTAGTACGTCGAAGAACAAATGGAGCAATTTGTTTCTTTATTTGGTCTCGCACTTTTTTATTATCATTAAGGACCTGATTTTCAAAATGACGTCTTGTCCCTAACAATCCAGGCATCAAAAATCTAAAGAGAGTCCATAAATCCAAATATTTATTTTCTAAGGGAGTACCCGTAAGAACGATCCTATGCTTCCCACGAATCCTAAAGCAAGCCTGCGTCACTTTTGCTTCCGGATTTTTGATTAACTGTGCTTCATCAAGAATAACATAACCAAATTCAGTAATATCGAGCAAATATTTATGCATCCTTAATTGCGTATAACTACTAATCCATATTACTTTTTTTTCTGATTTATAAAAATCATTTCCGGATTTTAGTACATTTACCTGAAGTTCAGGGAAAAAACGTTCAATCTCATTTTGCCAAACCGGCACTACACTCGCTGGACATACGATTAAATTTGGTAAATCATAAAGGGAGCGCGCAGTAATAAAACTGAGTACTTGTATCGTTTTACCTAACCCCATTTCATCGGCAAGTAATCCATGACAATTTCTATCACATAAATGAGAAAGCCAACGGACTCCCTGTTGCTGATAAGGTCTTAAAAAACTAGGTATTTGTGAGGAACAGCTATTTTCTTGAGGCAAATGAAAAAGGGAATCTTTCCACTTTTTCAATTCTGCACTGAGAGTCATGGTTATGGGCTCTTCTCCAAAAGATGAAAAAAGAACATATCTTGGAATCTTTCCATCGGCGTAAAGATTAAGCCATCTTCGCCATGTAGCTAATAAATCCGTTTTTTCAGGCTGCAATTGCACCATTCCCACTTTAGGCATTACTACAACTTCACCCGTTTTACGAATAAGATGACGCGCCTCTTCGGCACTCAAAATGTATTCGTCTACGTTCATATTCCAACAAAAATCAAGTGTCCCTTCTTCCAAAGCATCTAAATCAACAACTATCTCAGGATTTTTTATTCCTTCTTTAAGTTTCTCTGCACCTTCTTTGAATTGGACGCAGTAACGCTCTCGCCACTTTTTATCTAATTCTTCATTAACAAAAGATTGTATTTTATCGACTTCCTTTAAAACATAGTCTCCATTATTAGAATGGAATTTAAATCCGCTGCGCCGCGCCATGCTGGCTAGACCGATTAATTTTTCTCTTTCCAATGCGTTTGTCTCTGACGGTGTATACTGATCACTTTTTAGGGCTGGGACTTTCTTATCTTTACCATTCCATTGGGCTTGAAAATGCAAACCTTGCATTGATAAATAAAATTCTAAAGTCAAATCTCTACTATTTTGCTCCGCAATGCTTTTTTGGAATTTACGCACCTCATTTTTCAGTAAAGCGCGATCAGGAACGTGTATTCCCGCAGAAACTGTTTCCTGCTTAGCATCCTTAGAAACAAGTGCTTCGACATCATATAAACCTGCAACTGCCAATGATCGTGCTAAAAGTTTGTCCTTAGTTGAGCCCCTGACATGAAAAGAACCTTTACTCCACTCGACCAATGCATAGCATTCTTCTTGATCAAATCGTGCATGCACAATAATATCACAGTCATTCAATTCCAATTCTCTGATTTCGCCATTGCGATATATCTCACGGCCTAAATTAAGTTCTTGTTTTGTAAAAAAAGTATGCCAAGCCTTAGTGATCTTCTCTTTCCACAAAGCAAGATTCGATTCGTTGTAAATGCGTTTTTGTATACAAACTGCCATAGCCTTTGGGGTAATATAAGATTTATGTTTTTATCCAAAAAGGGATCAACACCATACTTCCGAATATTTCACCTAATGCAAGCCTTAAATATTAGTTTTAATGATAAAATTTGCCACTACTTAGGGATATTTTAGGGCTATTTAATTTTTTCTTTAAGCCCAAACTTTTCTAGCTTATGTAATATGTAATTTCATAAATAAATGATCAAGTAAGCATTTTTCCTCAGTTTTTTGGCTTATCCTGCGAAACTTAGAAAAGATTGGGCTTAAGTAATCCGTTCATTTTAGAATGAAATTTGGTATTAGTTCACAAATTCTAAGAATTTACAAGTCCAAGTCCGCATAGGTTTTGATCATTGAGCCGATAAATAAACATTTTCATGTTTTTCTACAGATTTTTTCCAAGAAAAATCTTTCTTCATACCTCTCACTTGCATTAATCGATATATATTATTATTGTGATAAAAAATATCACAAGCCTTTAAAATAGCCTTATATAAAGCCTCTGATGTAGCTTCTTCAAACATAAATCCTGTTCCTGGCATTGTTTTGCTTTGATAAGGTTCTACTGTATCAATGAGTCCTCCCGTTGCGTGAACAATAGGTATTGAACCATAAACCATCGAATACATTTGGCTCAGACCACAGGGTTCAAACCGGCTTGGCATTAGGAAAAAATCTGACCCTGCTTCTATCAAATGCGGCAAACGCTGATTATGCCCGATATTAACCCCTATTTGGCCTTCATATTCCAATGCGAAAGTTTTAAAACGTTCTTCCCAATCGCTCTCTCCTGTCCCTAAAACAACAATTTGCAACTTCTCTTCATTCATTAGTCTGGGAATAATATCAAGCAATAAGTCCAAACCTTTTTGCCAATAGAGCCTTGCAACAACAGCAAAAATAGCTATGTCCTCACGTTCCTCTAGATTAAAATGTCTTTGCAAAAATTTTTTACATTCTTTTTTGCCGCTCATATCATCTACTTTAAAATTTTTAGGAATATATTGATCGATTTCAGGATTCCATATCGTAGTGTCTATGCCATTTAGAATACCTATTAAATCTTTTTTTCTTGAGCCCAGAACAGCATCCAAACCATAACCTAGTTTCGTATTAACAATTTCATATGCATAACGCTCACTCACTGCAATCAGTTTTTTAGAACAAAGAATTCCTCCTTTGAGAAAATTAATCGATCCTTCAAATCCCAGTGTCTCTATTATAAGAGGTGTCTGTGGCATTTGTGCAAAATCAAGCATTTTCCGGTCAAAAATCCCCTGATGCTGTATATTATGTATTGTTAAAACTGTCGGAATTTCTGATAATCTTTCATCTTTTTCAACTAATTTCAAATATATAGGCACTATGCCAGTCATCCAATCATGACAATGTATAATATCTGGCGTCCATTCTGAATGACGGCAAAATTCTATAGCCGCACGACTAAAAAATACAAACCGTTGCCCAATCTTTTCATTATTCGCTTCGTTAGTATGATATATTTGATTTTCCCCAAAGTACTTTTCATTCTCTAAAAAATATAAAGCTGCCTTACTCTCGCACTCATTCACTCTCCAAATTCGGCAAAATTCTTGCCCAGAATCGTTCATTTTTAATGACAACAAATCCTTCTGTTCCTGCCAATTACTATCTGTCGCAATGAAACCATAAAGGGGACAAATAATTTTTACTTCATGTTCTCTTTGAGCCAGCTCTTTGGATAGCGAACTGACCACATCCGCAAGACCTCCGACCTTAGCATAAGGAGCAATTTCTGAGCTTATCATTAGGATTTTCATCGATTTCTTTACTTCAAAATAAAATAATCTTGATTATTGGAAACAAACACAAGATAATACAAACTTAAAAAACGATTATTTAAAAATTTAATTCTTATTGTTCCATCGCTCAATGAGTTCTTATTTTTTTTATAGATAATATAAGAATTTGATCATTGACCTAGTGACGTTGAAATAGATTATTATAATATATGGAAAACGACAGTCCCATGAAATATCTTCACTCTTATTGGAGAATAGATTACATTGAAACGCCTAAGGACGCTGAAAAAGATGGTAAACTTTTTTTAGATTTAGCGAACAGCAATGATGAGGATGCTTTGATCGTATTCCGTAGTACTCACAATTTTATTGTTTTAAACAAATACCCTTATAATGCAGGCCATCTGCTTGTCGTACCTTTTCGTGCAGTTGCATCTCTGAAAGATCTTACTCATGAAGAATTATTAGATTTAATGAATATGATCATTAAATCACAAGATATTCTCACCCAAGCCATTAAACCTCAAGGTTTTAACATAGGATTTAATATAGGAAGCGCCGCAGGAGCAGGTATTCCAAACCATATACATTGTCACGTAGTTCCCAGATGGGAAGGGGATACCAATTTTATGCCTGTTCTGAGCAATACCAAAGTACTACCACAATCGCTTCATGCCATGTGGCAACGATTACGAAAGTTCACTTCATGAACGAATACATTTAAAATGCCCAAAAAAACATTACATTTCCCTAGTACACGTCTATTAAATCAACTTTATTGCAATAATGACAAAAATTTGAAGCATGCCGAGAAGGTATTCAATGTAGTACTCACCAGTCGTGAAGATTGGCTTCAAATAGAGGGATCAGAAAAAAAGATAAAAAAAATAGAAACCTTATTTGAACTTCTCGAACTTGCTCGTTCACAAGGTATCACTATTAAAAATTCAGATTTTGAAAATATTCTAAAAGCTGTTTTAAATAACGAAGCTGATGAAATGCGTGAAACATTTCAGTCCCCTGTTATTCTAAAAATTAGAAACAAAAGTATCATCCCCAAAACGATTAATCAAAAACGTTACCTTCAGTATATCAATAAAAATGACATTGTACTAGCAATTGGTCCTGCAGGAACAGGTAAAACTTATTTAGCCATGGCTGCCGCAATACATGCCCTGCTAAAAAATGAAGTAGATAAAATCATTCTAACTCGACCAGCCGTTGAGGCCGGCGAAGCCCTTGGGTTTCTCCCAGGTGATTTGACAGAAAAAATTCTTCCCTACCTAAGGCCACTTTACGATGCCATGTATGACATATTAGGTGTAGAAGAGACAGAATTGTTTCTTGAAAAACATATTATTGAAATTGCTCCCCTTGCATACATGCGCGGCCGAACTCTTTCCAATGCCTATATTATTCTTGATGAAGCTCAAAATACAACTCATGAACAAATGATGATGTGTTTAACACGCTTAGGAGATGGAAGCCGCATCATTGTTACTGGAGATATTAGCCAAGTAGATCTTCCAAAAACAAAAATCTCAGGTCTTAAAGAAGCCATTCATACGCTCTCTGACATTGAAGGAATAAAAATCTTTTATTTTGAAAATAAGGATATTATGCGCCATCCTCTTGTTCAAAAAATTATCGAAGCTTATCAACAAGCGCTTACTTATAACCCATAAATTCTTTCAATTATGGCATTTTTTAGTAAAAATCATAGCCAAACTATTTACAATAAAAGAAAATTTTGCAATAAGGCAGAAATTCCCTTACTGAACAAACTTTTAGATCCTAATCGCATATTAAAGGTTCTTTTATTTTTTGCTTTCAGCTTTTTTATTGTTCTTATTTGCTTCGTTGGCCAATTCCCTGCAGGATTACAAATGTTGCCAAATCAAACAGCCAAAATTCGAATTGCTACAGATTTCCCATTTTCATATGTCAGTGCGATCCAAACAAAACGTAAAAAAGAGCTCTTAAGTCGTCAAATTGCACCAATATATTCTATCAATGATCAATCCTTTTCAAATTTTGTCACTTACATTTCTGAATTTACTGCGGAACTGGATCAACTTTCAGAACTCTTACAACATGCCTCTAAACAAGAAGCTGTCGCTCTTTTAAGTGCTACTAGCAATAATTACACAGAAAAAACAGGAGAATATATTAGTCCTGATGATATCTCTCTCTTACTTTCGAAAACAGATTCTGAGACTCGGAAAAAATTATTTAACGAAGGTCTAATGATCCTTATGAGCCTTTCTCATGAAGGCATATTCAAACCGCTGGAATCTCCAGAAGCAACATCTCAAGAAAATCAGCCAGAATCCTATTTCTATGGCATACAAATCGAAGGACGTGACACAAAAACTAAAGTCCTTTCTGAAAAAGATGCCCTACGTTATCTAAGCCTTAATATTAATGCGATGGATATTGATTGGCCAGTTTCTCGAGCTCTCTTTAGAATTCTTAAGCCCGGGGTTAAACCTAACCTCATATATGATTCTTCAAAAAGTAATGCCAAACTTCAAAAAGCAATCGACTCTATATCCCCAGTTGTTGTTGGAGTTCAAGCTGGCCAAACTATTATTGAACCCGGAAGTATCATAGGTCCTGAACAAATGGAACAACTTCATGCCTATCGCGATTACTTAAATTTAACCGAAAATTCTGACCTCGGATTTAACGCAACGCTTCGGGCACGCACGATTTTAACTTTGGTAATACTCTTCACCGCTCTTCTTTATTGCCGAATTACATCACCTGAAATTCTCAAGTCTAATAGACGAATCGCTTTAGCCGCACTCGTCATTATCATTCATCTAACAACTGTCAGATTAATATTAGAACTCGGAGATACTGAATTTTTTGGGAAAAATCCCAGTGCTTTAAACATCATCCCTTTCGCTGTCCCACTCGCATTAGCACCCATGATTATTGCTATTATGGTGGATGTTTCCTTCGCAGCTCTTGTTGCAGCACTAACCAGTACTTTTTATGCCTTAATGCTTGGAAGCATAACAAGCTTTCTCCTGATTGCTCTTCTTGCTTGCTTCATTGGTATATATTTCTGCCGCAATATTCGTCTAAGATCAAATATTGTTCGTGCTGGCGCCTTCGCTGGCATCTGTGTCGCGTTATCGGCCTTTCTCATTGGTTCATTTCATCATGTGGCTTTAAATACCATTCTACTTCAGATGGTCTTTGCTCTCATTTCAGCCATTCTCACTAGCATACTCATTATTGGCATAGTCCCACTTCTAGAAAATCTTTTTAAACTGACAACAAACATTACTTTATTAGAACTCACTGATTTCAATCATCCCCTCTTGCGCCGTTTACAACTTGAAGCTCCTGGCACTTATCATCACAGTATCCTAGTTGCTAACTTAGCGGAAAGAGCTGCTGTAGAAATTGGAGCTAATTCTCTCATTTGTCGGGCCGCATCTCTTTATCATGACATAGGTAAATTAATCAAACCTGAATACTTTTTGGAAAATCAAGCCGGGCTACCCAATCCTCATCTGGAGCGCAATCCTTCGATGAGTGCCCTTGTCATTAAAAGCCACGTCAAAGAAGGCGTAGCTCTGGCTAAACAGTACAAATTACCGAAAGTCATTATTGATACTATTGAACAGCACCATGGAACAGCTAAGATAAAATATTTCTATGATAAAGCTTTAAGACAAATTCGCCAAACCCATCTTCCCTTTGCTCAGAACGTCATTTCTGATGAAATTTCACAGGAAGGTGAAGTAGAAGAATCCAGATTTCGCTACGAAGGCCCCCTGCCTCAATCCAATGAAATCGCTATTGTCTCCCTCGCCGATTCTATAGAAGCTGCTAGCCGATCCCTCAAAAAAGTTAATATCAATACTATTAATGAGCTCATAGAATCTATTTGTAATGAAAAATTTTACGAACACCAAATGGACGAATGCCCTCTCACTTTTCATGAAATTAAACTTCTGAAACATGCGTTTGCCTTTACTCTACTTAATATGCTTCATTCAAGAATCGAATATCCTGAAACCTCTAAAAACCCTTCTCCCGATGCAAGCACGCGACGTCCAAATCAATAACTTATATCCAAAATTAGTTTTCAAAGAACAAACTGTCCAAACATTTTTTACTCTCTTAGATACTCTCCCCTCCCCCTATAAAATTCCTCAAGGGGAGCTCTCTATTGTATTTCTCGATGATCCTACAATGGCTGCGCTACATAACGACTATCTCAATGATCCAAGTTCCACAGATGTTATCACATTTCCCTCCGATCCGGATTTTGATCTAGCTGGCGAAATTTGCGTTTGTGTTGATTACGCTATATCTCTTAGCCAAACGCTTAATATCCCCTTTAACAAAGAACTTTCGCTCTATCTCATTCATGGTTGGCTTCATCTTGCTGGTTTCAATGATATTACCGATCCTCAAATAGCTACCATGAGAGCTGCCGAAAAAGATGTTCTTCAAATTTTAGAAAAAGCTGGCGCTATTCCGGATTTCAATTTACAATGACTTTCATTTAATAGAAATATGTTTAAATCACTAAGAAATGCATTCGTCACTGGCCTTATAATTTTACTTCCTTTAGGCTTTACTTTTATTGTAGTTAATTTCCTTCTAAAGACAATTGGAGCTCCTGCTAGCCAAATATTTTTCTTTTTTTTGGATCCAGGACTTCGCCAAAGCCCTTGGATAATGCCTCTTCTGGACATCACATCCACTATTGTTGTGATCATTTTAATTACCCTTATTGGCTTTCTTTCTAGTTATTTCTTAGGGCGTCTCATCGTTACTTTAACAGAAAAGTTATTTACCAAACTGCCTTTTATTGGAAAAGTTTATAATGCTGCAAAACAAGTCGTCGATGCTTTCGGGAAAGAGAAAAGAGCACTTTTTCAAAAAACGGTTCTATTCGAATTTCCTAAAAAGGGGACTTATGCCCTCGGATTTCTAACAAGCACTACTCGAAGTGAGGTGCACGAACGTACTCAAGAAGATCTCGTCAATGTCTTTATGCCCACTACACCTAATCCCACGAGTGGTTTTTTACTAATGATTCCTAGAAGTGAAATTATTGAACTAAATATGTCGACCACTGAAGGGATGAAACTTCTGATTTCAGGAGGCGCAGTTCTTCCTACAAACTTTACTGCGTCTATGACTAATGTTTCTGCTGAGAAAAAGCCTAACGAGGTTCATTAACGTCCCATGCATAAGAGGTCCCTAGACTCAACGGTACTTGTTTTGAATAAAAAAAAATCGGGAGAAAACTTTCTGCAGATTGAACTATTTTGTCCTAAGCAAGGTAAAATTTTAGGTTTAAGTCGTCTTTCAACAAAATCTTCAACCAAATGTCTTCTAGATTTATTCGATATAGTCCAAATTAATCTCTCCTTGCCCACTCAAGGAACTCATTTTTTTATTAACGAGTGCCATCCTATACTCCAACATCACAATATATCTAAAAATTATAATATATTTTATTATGCTTGTCATTGGATACAAATTCTTTCCCGCAATCTCATATATGTAGATAATTTAGACTATTTATTCTCATTAACTCAAAAAACACTTAATGCATTTAATCTTTCATCTCAACCGCATTCTATTTATCTTAAAACACTTTACCTTTTCCTTCGGCACGAAGGTTATCCTATCAAAGAAGATTGGCTAACTCATCTTCCTTCACAACTCTTAAATCATGCAATTTTTGTTCTCAAAAACCCTTTAATTGAACAAACTACATCAGTTCAAATTCTAGAAACACTTATTCAAAATTTGGAATCCTGGGTAAAACAAAATACTGCGCTATTATTACCCAATTTAATATATAGTTACTTTACTTAATTTATGGATTTTTTATGATAAATTGATATGAATGAGTACAAGAGCTTTTAGCACAGATTTGAGAATAAAAGTGATTCGATATATAGAGGACCGCACAGTTATTTAAAGTAAGCAAGAGTGCAGTGACTGAGTCAAGACAATGAGATACACCCAACATTCCCGCGATCTTTTAGTGAAATTTTAATTTAATTATCATTAGAAGGTCAGCAGCTCGAAGCTTGCTTCGTTCAACTTGCAGGTGGTTACGATAGTCGGCGTGTTATTCAGTCTGGGACAGCCGTCAAGGCAATGATCACAATCTTAAATTTATCGGGATTTCATTATTTAGACAGGATTCTCAGCTTTTAAGTTGGCCAAATGTTTAATCCTACATCGTGATTATTTGTGTTAATAAATGATAAAACGATTTCTCTTCTCTATTTAAATCACTTTTTTACATTTTTATTCTTGAAATTTTAATTCAAATATCTCTTAATAGAAGTTTAAACATATTTTATATCAATACGGAAAGGCTTTAACCAATGTCCCAGCATAGAAGTTTCAAAAAAGGATTATCAAGTTCATTAAAAAAACGAAATGTATTAAAACGTTTTGAACGCGTTGAATTACTTCGTAAACGTAAGCAATGGCAAGATGGCAATCGTGTTACAGGACTACGAAAGACAAAGCCTGAAGAGTAAAGAGCGCTATTGTCACCATTTTAAGTCTATTTGTTGATTGGGCTCAACTAATTTATTTGATCTTACACGCCCAGATTATTGATCACGCACTTTTTCAGTTTCTTTAGTAAGAATTTCTTCAGTTTCTTTACTCAACACTACCTCACCTGATTTATTTCGAAAGTATTCAGATAGGAGCACTGCAGCTACCATGACGCTACCCCCAAGGATGAGCCTTAAAATATTTGTTTCTTCGCCGAAAACAGTTAACGATATTAATACTGCTAAAGGGATTTTTATATTATTCATAACCGCTAGTGCTCCTGCGTGGGTCGTAAGGGCTCCAACATTCCACAGAAAACATCCAAGGCCCGTTGCGATAGTTCCCAAGAAAACTAATATTCCCACATGTGTCCATGTAATGTCAAATAGACTACTCCATCCATTTGCCAATGTCGTCGTAAAAGTCGTCAAAATAAACGCACCCAAAAATAGTAATGCATAAACTTCTTTATCATCAAGGTGAGTATATTTCCCTCGCAATCTTTTATATTCAATTTGCCCCCAAGCAAAACAAAGATTACTGAGTTGCATCAAAATGAAACCCCATATCAAATGTTTCAAAGAAATTCCTTTTTCATATTCGATTATTGCTGCACCTAGTACAGCAAGAATAGCCATTCCCAAATTAGTCCATTTCATTTTCCTTTGATATAGATCATCAAATAAAGTGACATAAATAGGCATGAGAATAGTAAACAAAGCTACTTGGTAGCCATCCAAATATTGAAAAGCCTTGATATAGCATGTATAAAGCAATCCATACTGTATCATACCAATAAAAAAAAGATGTGTCGCTAAACGTATACTTAAAAATCGAAAACGCAAAAATGGTAAGAAGACTGGCAATGCTAATAGGACTCTTGACCATGCAACAAAGCTAGAATTTAAATCCGTAAGATGGCCTTTTACTAATCCAAAAGAAAAGGCCCAAATCAATGAGGCGGTAATTAAAAAAATCATAAATAATTAATCTTCCATTAAACATAATAATAAAAAAAATACAATAATAATTTTAAAAATATTTTAAAAATTGACACATGTGAAATAATCCACTCTCATAAAATCATTACATTATACGAATTTAAAAAATTAAAATGAGTATAGTGTAATAAAAAATTAATAAAAAACAAAACATATGAAAAAACTAATATTAAGTATTATATTTGCAAGCATTGTACTAACTAATGTTAATGCAGCGCCTCGTAAGGTAGAACATAACTGTTATATTCAAGGTACTGGTTCTTTTGGCTGGCATAATAAATCGAAAATTAAGACTTCACTTGAAGGATCTAGATTTGAACGATCAACCTCAGCTAAGCAAAAAAAAGGCACGGGTGGTGCAGTTGCAATCGGATATATTCTTGATTGCTGGCGTCTAGAACTCGAAGGTTCTCACAGACATAACGCAACTGATGCTAAGTCAGGCATCAAAAGTAATACTGCATTAATGGCTAATCTATTCTGTGATATTCCTGTAACAGATCTTATTTCTTTATATGTAGGTGCTGGTGCTGGTGTAGCTTCTGTAAATGGCAAAAAGATTGTTCCACAAAAAGGCGATTCAAAATCTTCCAAATTCAAAAAGAAACATGGTCATCTAGATACCGTATTTGCATGGCAAGGAATGGCTGGTTTAAGTTATGCAATATCAGATAATGTGGACTTAATCACAGGTTATCGTTTATTTGCAACAGCCAAACCATCCTTTAATACTGGTTATCAGAGTGTAAAATTAAAGCACAAATTAAAAAATATACCTCTCGTACACAGCGTTGAAATAGGTCTTCGCTTCAAATTCTAAGATTCTTTTTTAGAATTTTTTTATTAAGTCTGTTTAGATTGATGTCTAAACAGACTTTTTATTTAAATTACTTTTAAGTAACCTCGTTTAAATAAATTATTTTATAAAAATATTGACAAAACTGAGTAACACGTATTCCAATACATAATGATCTTGAATTTAATTAAAATAATACTTTTTGAAGATCTTTAAAAAACAAAAAAATAAGAAACTAAGTTCATTATGAAAAAGAAATTTTTAGCACTAGCGGCAACAAAACTACTTATATTAGTGAGTGCGCAAACTTTGTCTGCTGATATTTGCGCTGTACAAGGCTGGTATGCCGCTGCATCTGGCTCTGTTTCTTGGCATAATCATACTCGTCTTTCCAATTTTGCAACTATAAGACACAAAACAGGCTATGGTGGAAACGTCTCTTTAGGATTTCTTTTTGACTCCGTTTGGCGATTAGAATTAGAAGGAGTATTTAGATTTTTTGATAATGATCATGTTCACAACGCCGTTACAACTTTTACTAAAATTAATAATGGGCATCTTAGAGAAATTGCTGGCCTCATCAATTTACTGTATGATATCCCTGTTTGTGACTGCCTAGATCTTTACTTGGGGGCAGGAGCAGGTCTTGGCCAATCACACTTACGGCAAATTGATCGAACATCACCTCCATTCAGTGAAACGGATGACCTAAAATTTGCTTGGCAATTTTTAGCTGGTTTTGCTCTCGATCTCAATGACTGTTGGGCTTTAACATTAGGTTATCGCTATTTTTCTACAACTAAACCTAGATATAATAGAAGAGTCGATGGTCATAATGTGCGAGTATTGAAAACTCCCTATTCAAATAATGTTGATTTAGGCTTGCGCTATAAATTCTAGGAAAATTTCAAAGCCTTAAGACTTATTGTAGCGTCTTCATTTTTCTACTAACCTCAGTTCAGGATAAGCTTGCTACTGGCCAGGGGCATTTAAGGTTTAATATTTTTTATAAAAAATCGAGAACTAAATACTCTTTTGGCAAAGTTGTCAGTTTTTTTAATTTTAATTGACACCGGCTAAAATCTGAATCACTAATTTACTAATTGTTATGTTACCTGTTTACAAATATATGAAAAAGCTCTCTTTCACGTTTGCAATCTTTCTACTCCTCTTAATAATTGAGCCCTGTAATCTACATGCAATCATTTTTCTCAAACGTTCAGGCCCTTATATTGCTGGAACAGCATCGTGGGATTGGTATCTGACAAATGATGTAGGTTTGCATGTAAGCACTGCGGTTCCGGAATTTAGAAGGAGTAAACGCTATAGACCTAAATCCGGCGTCAATGGTAACGCCATTCTTGGCTACTATCTGGATCAATGGCGATTTGAACTTGAAGCAATTTTCCGTCAGAAAAAAAGAAATCATCACTTTACCCATGGTGGATTTTCCGTAACCGATTTTGGCCTTGTCCCAAAATATGCTGCAATGTTCAATGTCTATTATGACATTCCACCCTGCGTACCATGGCTTGGATTCTACCTTGGTGTTGGTGTAGGCTGTGGATTTAGAGACGTAGTCGTTAAAAATAATACTCAAATTTCAAGACATACAGGAGCTTTTGCCTATCAGATAATGACTGGGGTTTACTATGATTTCGCTTGCTACTGGACTGTTATTTTTGGATACCGATTATTTGGAATCACTCCTCCTCAAAATGTCGAATTCATCCGAGGGAATAGCGATGTTTTAGTGAGAGTCAAACGCAGTCCTTTAGCGCAAAGCCTTGAAGCAGGCCTGAGGTATAGTTTTTAAAATCAGTCTCTTTCTTTCGGGCTCAAGTTTTTTGAAACAAGTCTATTGACTTGCTAATTTCCCTTTCAATTCTTCAATTATCTCTTTTTGTTCTTCAAGCTCATTTTTCAACTCCAAATATTTAGATTTTGCAGATTTTGCAATCACTCTACTTCCACTAAACATATCGTAAAGTGTTTTTCTTTCTTTAGAAAAGAAGATTGACGCATACCAAGTTATGAACGTCATTAGCAAAATTGCATAATTTATACTTCCGCCAAAAACATGAATGTCAAATATATCGATGTTCTATTTAATTTTAAAAAATATCTCCATAAAGATTGCAATTAATCCTGGTAGAAACGATAAAAAACTTCTTGTAAAAGCTTTTTTAAAATTCAATCTTTGATTATTTACATCAACGACATACAAATTAAGTAATCTTTTGCCAAAAGTAGCCCGATATTCCGAACTTTCAAAGGCAATAAAATAAAAAATCAATGCTAATAAAGGAAGCAAATCAGAATTAACTATTATAAATACTTTTGTATTCACAAATTCATCGGATGAAAAGATAAAATTTACTATCTGTGTTTTAATAAAATTAATTAAAACGAAAAAACATAAGCTATCGATAAAATATGCAACTAATCTTTTAAATCTACTTGCGGGAATCATATTATTTTATATTTAATTATTTTATTTATTATCATATTTTAATCATCAAAAAGATTTGATAAATAAGAATTTATACATATTTCCCATCATGCCAAGATGAATTTAAATTTTACTGAACAAACATTTCAGTTGCCATAAAATCTAAACGCCTTCTTTTTTTAATTGAGTGGTGCCAGAGGGGAGATTTGAACTCCCGACCAAAGGCTTATGAGTCCTCTGCTCTACCACTGAGCTACCCTGGCTTAACGTCAATAAAATAATAGCTAAAAGAACACTGATTCAACTAAAAGTCAAGATTTTGATTCCAAAAAATTATTTCTTACTGAACATCAGCTGAAATTCCGATGCCCTTCCGCAAGGATTAGGCTTCACTATCGCTATTTTTTTAAAGGCTTGTTGAACGGATTCATCAAATATTTGGCTTCCAGATGTTTGTGCCATCTTAACTTTTACAATACGCCCAGAGGCATCCACTTCAAATACAAATAGTGCACCATTCTTATACCCTTCAAAATTCTTGGGACATTCCCATGCCCCATCAATCATAGCATAAAGATAAGTTTCATAATCAATCAATTCATTGGCAGTCATTGTAGTGAGTGATGACAATTTTTGCTGAAGATCTTTTCCACTTTTTCTAGATATTTTTGGGACTTCAATATTTTTAGCGACTTCTTTGACCTCTTTTACTTTTTTTACATTTTTAGTATTGTTACTAGGTTTTTGCTTTTTAATAAAATCACTATAGGATATGATCTCTGTCTTCACTACTGCTTTTTTAACGCTATCCTCCATTTTATTTTCTACTTTCTTTTCTATCGTATTTTCTTTATTTTGATTTAATTTACTGGATTCTTTTAATTCGTTAATTATTTTGTTTTCAACCTTAGCAACAATTTTTTTAGACTCCACTTCTTTAGGACATTGTTGAAGCTTGAAAACATGCTTAACAACTTTTTTGTCATTGTAATTATTCCATAAAAAAGAACCAATCAATACTGAAAAGAAGACTGTATGTAAAATAAGTGAAAAAATCAAAGCTCTGTGAGAAGCATTATTCATAATTATATTCACTTGACTTGTGTATTCAAACTTATTTTATTAAGATTATTCTTTGAAACAAGATCCAATACATCCACTATTTTTTGATAAGCAATATTATGATGGCCTCTAATATCTAAGGTAGGAGGATCTACTTGATCACTCAATTGTTTAAGTAGCAAATTAAGTCTCTGTGCTCCGACTAATTCAGTGCCCCAATAGTAATCCCCGTTCTCTGCAATCGATATAACCTGATATTTTGCTGGGTTGCGATCAACTTGCGGCTTTTGAGTCTCCACGGGTAAATCAAGAGGAATAGTCTGTTCTAGTAAAGGCGTTGTAATCATAAAAATGATTAATAGCGAAAAAGCCAAATCTATTAATGGCGTCAAATCTATCTGCGATACCGCGCTTAGACGTTCTTTTCGATGGAAATTACGAGCCATAATAAGAGCTATTCATTCATTTCTAATTCAACTTTGTCTACTAAAGCACTTGCAAAATTTTCTAAATCCACGACCATTTGTTTCGTTTGGCTAACAAGAAAGTTATATCCAAAAACAGACGGGATTGCCACTAATAGTGCAGCCACAGTCGTCAAAAGCGCTCCCGAAACTCCCGGAGCCAAATTTTGCAAACTCGTACTACTTTGAAGCGCAATATTCCCAAAAGCATCCATCACCCCCCAAACAGTCCCAAGTAGTCCTAGAAACGGAGCCCCTGAGATGATAGAACCCAATATAACCATTTTTGATTCATAGGCAATACTATGCTTCGCGACTCCCCGATGAAGCCCATTTTCTATTTGGGCCAATAACAATGCCTTACTTTTATTTTCTTTTGATGCAATAAAATGCGCGTATATCGTATTGATCTGTTCTAATAAATCAGAAAACGGTCCAGCATTGGTTGGAATCGATAAGACCGAAGAAGCTTTACTAAAACGCACATTCATGAGTGCATTTTGCTGTCTTAATTTATTCAATTCCAAATATTTGCTTATCATCAACGTCCATGCAACTAAACTAAACAATATCAAGGCCAGAACAATTAGCTGACCAGCAAAATTTGACTGACTAAAATAAGTGAAAACTCCAGCGTCCGCCACAAAATTTGCAGATGAAAAAGGATTGTCCATAATAATATTAAATTTGAATGTTTTAAACCTATACAATTGACATAACAATCGCAACATTTTTTAATAATAGCTTCAGAATATCATAAAAATACCATAAATAATATTACCGTGAATAATAATACAACAAAACTCTCAACGCGGTTAAAAGTTTTACTGAGTGGAGTAGAATTAACACAAAAACCTATTTCAATTGGCCACATGATTCAAATTACTGGCAGTGAGGGATTTGGTATTCTTATGTTGCTACTTTCGATGCCAAGCGCCATACCAATGCCCATACCTATTTTTAGCATCCCATTTGGTACAGCAATTGCATTTTTACTCATACAAATGCTTATTGGAAGAAAAACCCCTTGGTTGCCTCAAGCAATAAATAACACAACCATTTCAGTTTCCGCAGCTAAAACCATGCTGAATTCTTCTATCAAACTCTTAAATAAAGTAGAACACCTCATTCATCCAAGATGGAATTGGGCTTGTAAGAATAAATTAGCCTATATAATACTATTCGTACTCACTTGTGTTTTAATCGCACCTTTCCCACTCACTAACACAGCTCCGGCACTCGTCATTTTTCTTTTTTCCATTGGCCTCATTGAAAATGATGGATTAATTTGTACAATCGCTTTCTTATTAGGAATTTTACTTACGTGTTTTTATGCTGTTATTGCCTACTATATTTTCACTCTAGGATTTAAAGCAACCATCACATTAATTAAAAATTTTTTTTAAAACTATGAGTTATTCTATTACTATTAATCACCGAGTGGAGTTTTATGAAACAGATATGGCCGGCATTGTTCATTTTTCTAATTATTTTCGCTGGATGGAAAGTGCAGAAACAGAACTCTTTCATAGATTAGAAATTCCCATTGCAAAACGTGAAGGCTCTATTATAACCGGCTGGCCTAAAGTAGAAACAAGCTGCAACTTTATCGCCCCTTTGCGTTTCCAAGACGAAATCGAAATAACTTTAACCATCAAAGAAATCAAAAATCATTCCTTATGTTATCACTTCCATTTTTATAAAATTGAAAATCAAACTAAAACAGAAGTGGCAAAAGGAACTATGACCACCGTTTTTGCGAAATTCAACATTCTTGAAAACATCATTTCCGCTTCCTTAATTGAAGATGACTTAAGGATTAAAATTCAACAGAATTCTGAATTGACAAATTTTTAAGAAAAATTTATCATTACAAGATGTTTGAAGAGATGGTTCATTCAAGGTTAGCTATAACATATTTTGTTTCGCTTTTTTTTATCGGTATTTTAATTCTAGGTTATGCCTGTTTAAATAGAAAAGAGAAGAATTTTCATGTAGAAAAATCAAAAGAAAGTTGGATAGATTTTTCCTTACTGATTTGGATTTTATTAATGATCATGTTTATCGTTGAACAACTTTTCTTCAAACCTTTATCCCAACTACCCAAACCCTGGGGCTCTGTTACTTTGGGATTCTGCATGCAAATAATTACCCTATCTTTTATACTATTAAGTGCCAAATATTTTCCTCGGCTTTTTGGATTTCCAGTAAACTCAAAAACGGTATCTATTTTAAATGCTATCAAACAAGGAATTCTCTCTTTCTTCGAAGCGTTACCTTTAATTTTTATTATAGCTTTAGGGTGGAATTTTATCCCCAAAATATGGAATTATTTTGGAATTACTTTTTCATTAGAACGTCAAACACTGGTCGATCTGTTTCTACAAACTAATTCAAAATTTCTTATTGTCACAATTATCATTTTCGCTACTATTATTGCCCCAATAACCGAAGAATTTATTTTTCGAGGCGCTATCTATCGCTTTTTAAAATCAAAAATCAATCCTTTGTTTGCACTTATTTTTAGCTCGCTCGTTTTTGCATGGGTACATTATAATTTACTTTCTTTTTTGCCTTTGGTATTGGTTGGGCTCTTATTAGCCCGCTCTTATGAAAAAACAGGTCATATTCTTACTCCTATTGTCTTTCATGGATTATTCAATGCCAATTCAATAATTCTACTTTTAATGAGTCCTAATCTCATTTAATATTATTTCAATTTATCAGTTCATGAATATTATACACTTTTTAGAAAAAGGAATCATTTCCAAAGATGCAAAAACAACAATCTCTATTGCAAAACAATTAGCTTCTGAAATCCCTAATGATCATACTCTTGCGCTACATGGCGACTTAGGGACAGGGAAAACAACTTTTGTAAAAGGACTCGCCCACAAGTGGGGAATTAACGAAGAAATTACAAGTCCTACTTTTAATATATATACAATCTATAAAGGTCATCGCAATTTGATCCATTTAGATGCTTATAGGCTGTCTAACGAATCAGAGGTTGAAAATTTATTCCTGGAAGAATTTTTACTTTCTCCTTACTGCCTCGTCATCGAATGGCCAGAAAAAATTTCATCTCTTTTACCACGTAATACATGGCACCTCTATTTTAGTATCCAAAAGGATTCATCTCATTTCATTAAATTAGAAATCTCTAACTAAATACATGACTAAAGGTCTCGCCATAATGCTTTACATCAGCACCCCAGAAATAGGTGATCACTTTCATAATGATTATTTAAAGAATTATAATTTTCCTCGCACTAGATATCCTCATTCTCAGTTTTATACAGATTATCATATGACTATTGGTTATATAAAACAAGTAGATATCGAAAATATTGAATCTATCACCAATCACATCATACAAGACCTAATCCATCAAATTCCTCTTGATCAAGTTTTTTTTAAATTTGATACACTCCAATTATTTGGACCCTCTCACAGACAATTTGTTGCCGCTTTGCCTGTGAATGTTGACGAATTTTGTAAATATAATGAAATGGTATACAATTCCCTAAAATCTTTCAAAAATGGCTTATATGATCTGGATCCTCTCACAGTTCCTGGCCGTTTCCTACCGCATATCAATTTATATGCACATCTGGGAAAAGAAATTCCAATAGTATCTTCTAAAATCATTATCGAATCTCTTCAAAAAAAGCTCCATGGAGTTACTATCCCTCTTTCAAAAATTAAAATTCATTGATAAATCACTTATAAAAGTGCTAAAATAATAGTTCTTGCCAAATAACTTATAAGTAAGCTATATTTCATTTTAATGATTAATTATAATGATCTCCAACGACAGCAATAGCAAAGATAAAAATCTCGCCATAGCCTATTTTGCCTGGGCTTCGGTAGCACTTTTTTTCTTTTATCAATATATTTTACGAGTCGCACCCGGCGTAATGATTCATGAGATTCGCCACGAATTTTCTGTAAATGCAGACCAATTTGCTACTCTCGGTTCATTTTATCTTTATGCCTACTCCTTATTACAAATCCCTTTAGGAATCATTGTAGACCGAATCGGCGTCCGCTATACCATCTTGGGCTCAATAATACTTTGTCTAGGAGGATCATTATTAATGGCTTATTCGGAAATTTTTCTTACTGCACAAATAAGTCGAATCATGATCGGCGCAGGTTCGGCTTCTGCATTTATGTGCTCACTAAAAATCGTAGCAGATCATCTTCCTCCAGGGCACAGAGGCTTTCTCATGGGTGCAACCCTTACCCTTGGAACTTTCGGCGCGCTCGTTGCAGGCAAACCTTTAGTTTACTTTCTAGATGACTTTGGTTGGAGATCAACAATGACTTATACTGCGCTCATCGGCTTAGCTCTTATTATTTTCGCCCTTATCTGCCTGCCAAAACATTCGCAAAAACAGTCCTCTCATACTAAGGAAAGCTTTAAATCCATTGGGCAAAATATTTTATCGATCATAAAAAACTATCGAGTAATGCTCTATGCATTCTTAGCTATCGGTCTATACACCCCTCTATCCGCTCTCGCAGACTTATGGGGCACAGCTTTTTTAATGCAAAAATTTTCACTTCCACGCGCTGAAGCCGCTCATACCACAATGATGATGTATGTCGGGCTCGCCGCTGGCAGCCTTATTATGCCTTGGATTTGTGAAAAATATAATTTGCTTGATCGCGCCATTCAATTCTGTGGCCTAGGTATTATCATCTTGTTTGGCATCCTTTTATACGGTCCAATACTATCTAATGCTCAATTAACTTTAGTACTCATCTGCTTGGGATTTTTTTGTGGGGCTGAAATGATGTGCTTCACAGGTGCACTCCTTTTTTCAAACTCAAATAATTCAGGATTAACCATTGGCATTGTTAATACATTAAACATGTTGGGCGGTGCACTTTTACAACAATTCATCGGTTATAGTTTGGATTTTCATTGGGAAGGTCTTTTAGATCCACAGGGTATCCGAATTTACGAATCCCATCATTTTGTACTTGCATTTTCTATTTTAACTGGAGTAATTATTCTCTGCTGTCTGGCATCATTAAAACTCGTTAAGAAAAAACGAAAAGTGATTGCATAATTTTATTTTTGGGACAGCATAATTTATTTTTTTTATGGACAATATAATCACTTATCCAGACTTTGAAAAAGTAGAAATCCGTTCTGGCACGATCACAAAAGCCGAAGCTTTTCCTAAAGCCCGTAATCCCGCTTATAAAGTCTGGGTAAATTTTGGTGACGCCATAGGCATCAAACAAACGTCTGCTCAAATTACAATTAACTATAACCTAGAATCACTTATCGGACTTCAAGTCATGGGTGTATTAAACCTAGGTCCAAAGAACATTGCAGGCTTCGAATCCCAATTTCTTTTATTAGGATTCGACGATTCTAAAGGAGCTATAAGCCTCGCTACGACTAATCAAACTGTTCCCAATGGGAAAAAGCTTCATTAATTAGTTGATTTTTTATTTATTCCATTTCAATTATGTATAAAAATCATAACTTTCAATCCATCAAATCCTTACATTTTATAAACTATTTTTTGGAATTGAAACAATCTATTAAAAACCGATCTTAATAAGATATTTAATATTGTTATCGTAAAAGAGATGTTGATTAGGTGAAGCTTTCTTTCAAAATAGCTTTTTTGTTCATTAGAGGCGTAAAAAATTGATTGAGGATTATTTTTGGTGCTCAGGCTCCTGATGATAAAAATACTAAAATTTTGACTTAGGTAACTTTTAGGACTACACTTAGTTAAGTAAATTTAAAAAATAAGGAATGCATCTATGGAAATTCAAAAACCGCCTCCTTCAAGTCAAACAGCGAAATCTGCTAGCGATCATGTGGTAACAAATCCAACCGGAACAAGCCTTTTTCAAGGATATAATGTAACGCATCTGAGGCATCTGAGTAAAAAAACAGAGAGTGGGTTTTTAAAAAATTTGAAGAAATTTGCCAAATTCTGTTGGGATCCATTCTATAGAGAAAAAAAACGCAATGAGTTTTTTGAAAGGGCAAAATCAGAAATAGTAAGTACAAAACAACTTCAGGGCGTTGCTTTAGAAGGAGAAAAAATAGAGAATGAAAAACAAATGGTTAGAGAAACCATCCAAACCATAATGGAAACTTCTGATTTTGTTTTGCCAGAAAGTAAAAAAATGGAGTTAATTCTATTCACAATTAATAATAGTAGCAAAGAAGTTAAGGTTGATTTACAAGACGATGAAATAAAATTAAAGGCTGATCAGTTTTTCCGAGAAAAAATGAGTGCTATGAGACACCAGATCGATTATCTCGCTTCAGAGAAGTTCTATGAAAAGGTTAAAGGAGATGAAGAATATGATGTAATTTTTTCTGATCGACCTATTATTTGTTCAGAGAAGGAACTGAATTTGTATAAAAAGACATTTAGCAAAGAAGTAATACGTTTTTTATATACTAAAAACATTCCCCTCACTAAAGTGAAACAATTTGTACAAGAACTCATAGATGACCCAGTGCTAAATTTTTCAGAAAAAGAAAAAATTGAGTTATTAATTTATGTTTGTTTATTGCCTAAGGATACAGATACGGAAGGTGCAAAAGTATTGTTAGAAGAAGTAGCAAAAAGAGATATTCCTGAAAGCGAAAAGATCCAGCTAATGCTATATGCAGTAAATACTAAACTTAATGGAATTGAAATTGATATAGAAGGAAATGGAAAGCTCATTACGTTGTTTGATTATTATATAAAAAAGACAACGGAAGCGATAAATAAAATGGCATTTGCAACAGCTCTAGCGAGTCAAAAAACAGAGATCCAGAGTATGCTAAATAAGACAAATCAAAATCTATTGGATAGCATGGATGATATCCGTACGTTCGAAGATTTCCAAGAACGATACATAGAAACAGTAATTCAAGAGATGGCAAAAATGTATAAAGGAAAAAAACAGGCTCTCGATGTGCTAGAAAAAAATATTATCGAGCTGCTGAAGTTTGATCCTGTTATTGTGCTTTCGAAAGAGGGAAAAGAAAAGCTGATCGCCTCGGTTAAATCCGAGGGTCAAAGTGTGTGATTCATAGACATCGCTTCAATTTTCGTAATGCCATTTCTTTCTTAACATTACCTTGGAAAATTCCAAGGTAATGCTCAATCAAATCGCATTGCATTGCCAGCAATCCAACCTTCCGTCCAAGCGGCTTGAAAATTAAAACCCCCAGTGATACCATCGATATCTAAAATCTCTCCGGCAAAAAACAATCCCGGGCAAATTTTACTTTCCATAGTCTTAAAATTGACTTCCTTTAAGGCAACTCCCCCACAAGTAACAAATTCATCCTTATTGGTACTTTTCCCATCCACTGCATACACTCCTTCTGTTAATTCCTGAGCCAAATTTTGAATTAAAACCTCTGAAGCTTGGTTCCAAGTCTGATTCTCCGTAAACCCTACAGCTAAAACAATTTTCTCCCAAAATCGCTTTGGCAAATCAAATAAAGCATTTTTAGTAACTTGCTTTTGCTTCAGTTTTACCTTCATCTGCTTTAGCTCACCCATTAAAGAATTTTTATTCCACTGAGGTAAAAAATTTATTTTCAAGTCAAACCGATAATCCTTCTCATGCAAAAGTCTTGCTCCCCATGCCGAAAGCCTTAATACCGCAGGTCCACTTAATCCCCAATGCGTAATTAATAAAGGTCCTTTCTCTTCTAAATCTAATCCAAGCACTTTCACCATTACCTTTACAAAAGAAATCCCCTGAAGATCGCTGAGTCTCTTATCTTTTATATTAAAAGTAAATAATGAGGGAACAGGTTCAACAATGCTATGACCCAATAACTCTGCCATTTGAAAACCCTTATTCACTTGTCCCCCACCCGTTGCAAGAAGCACTTTGTCACATATTATCGTTTCTCCTGTATGCAGTAAAATTTTAAATTGTGAATCATTCAACCATTCGATGCTTTCAACAGAAGTCCTTAACCTTATCTTAATTCCCAGTCGATGAACAATTTTTAAAAAACAATCAATAATTGTCTGGGAATCATCCGTAACTGGAAACATTCTACCATCTTCCTCAACTTTGAGTTTAACTCCTCTCTCCTCAAACCAAGTAATAGTATCTTTTGGTTGAAAACGATTAAATGCTCCTAACAATTCTTTATAACCTCTCGGATAATTGTTCACCAATACTTTCGGATCAAAACAATTGTGGGTCACATTACATCGCCCTCCCCCTGAAATTTTTACCTTTGTCAATATATTAGGCGATTTTTCTATAATAATAACTTCTATCTGTGGATTAGATTCAGCAGCAGCGATCGCACCAAAAAAACCTGCCGCGCCCCCACCAATTACAACTAAACATTTACTTGCCATGAAGCAACTATGCCTAAAAACTTTCTGTTTTCAAGCCTAGTTCCCACTTAAACAATTTCTACATCTTCTGCCGTGAGCCCCAATGAAACATCGATGTTAATTTAAGCAATTCAATGATGTGCATTACCGCAGGCTGTGGATCAAGCAATTTAATTGGTTCAGCTCCTTCCTTCAAATGCCTATGCACACTTAAAAGTGCACTCACTCCTGCATTATCAATAAACTCTACTTCGTGCATATTAATATAAGCAAATGCCAAATCTCTACCTATACTATATTCATCTAATATTATTTTGAATTTTTCACTGTTTGTTGCATCAAAATTTTTCGTCTTAATATCTATTTCAATGCCTGAATTTTTGAGAGTAAAATAAAACATAGTAACTTTCTAGTCTAATGGGGGGTACACTTAACTTAACCATATAAAATAAATTAGAGAAAATAAAGAAAATTCTAAAAATATAATTACCATTAAAAAATTACCAAAATATATCACGGTAAAACTAAACCCACTATGCCCATCCTAATATATAAATTCCAAATCCAATGAGAATAAGTCCGGCTAACTTATTTATGAATGAAAGTACTTTAACACTCAGACGTTTTGCAACAATCGAAACAATTGTTACAAGAAATACCCACCATAATATTGATCCCAAAAATACGCCTAATATTAACGTTATAAGGTCAAAATTAGTAGTCATTTCAACCTCCATAGCTGAAATCACTCCTAAAAAAGTTAGAATGGTCATAGGATTGCTCAAAGTCAGAAAAAACGTCGAACTGAATAATCTGCCATAGGATTTTCGAACTTCTGTCTCTGTTTTTGAATAAGAAACCTTCTTTAAAAAAATTTTTGTTCCAATAAAAAGCAGAAAAACCCCTCCCACTACTTTCAATATTGGCGCAATACCTAGTAAAATCTTAATAACTATGCCCAGCCCAAGTCCTCCAATGATAACATAAAACCCATCTGCGGCAGCTGCACCAAAACCCACCGCCAATCCAGCCAATATGCCCTTCGCAATCGTTGTTCTGATGCACAATATGCCTATCGGTCCTACCGGTGCCGCAATTGCCAGACCAATAATGATCGCTTGAATAAATATACTTTTCATAAATATACGATTGCACTTTATGGGATAAAATTATGATAATCAAGGAAATGAAGGTCATTCATGTAAAAACCTGGCAGGAACTCTTGGAGACTCTTTTTTCAGAGTCTTGGAACTCGAATCTTGAACGCTTTCGCTCAAAAGAAGCGTATCGAGGTCTCTCTACAGCTGATTATCCCCTTCAGACGACCTTAATGCGTTTGGGCGGCTCATACGCAAAGCTGGAAAAGCATTTATTGCGCAATTTTCGTAAATATGCCCATCGCAATATGGTTGAAAAAGATTCTATTTGGCACTGGCTTACATTAGCACAGCATCATGGACTCCCCACACGACTTCTCGACTGGACCTACTCTCCTTTGGCAGCCTTACACTTTGCCACCGCTAATCTTGAAAAATTTAATAATGATGGCGTCATTTGGGCAGTCAATTACGTCAATATGCACCATCATTTACCTAAAAACCTCTCTCATCAGCTTCATACAGAGGGTGCCAATGTCTTCACAATAGAAATGCTCAGTGAAAGTATTGCATCTTTGGATCATTTTGATACATTAACTGAAAGGGAATTCGCCATTTTTGTTGAACCTCCTTCTATTGATGACAGAATTGTTAACCAACATGCTTTATTTACTTTAATGCCCAGTCCCGAAGCAAAACTCGACGATTTAATTGCAAAAAATGAGAATATTGGCCGTAAAATCATTATTCCTCATCAACTAAAATGGGAAATTCGGGATAAATTAGATCAAGCAAATATCAATGAACGTGTTCTTTTTCCGGGACTTGATGGCTTAAGTTCTTGGCTAAAACGTCAATATACCCCTCGCAGCTTTCCACTACCTTAGAAACTGCAGCAAAATGAGGCAAACTAGTTCAATGAAGCAAATAGAGTCTTTGTGAAGTTCTAACACATCATTTATTGAAAACTTTCTGTTTTTCGCATTCTTACCTATTTTTTCTCTATCTTTAAAGCATTTTTAATCTTTTTTGAGCTTTTAGAATTTAGATGCTCAGAATCCTGTCCAATTAAAATTTTCTTCTGTGGGTACTATATACTCTTGACTTCTACCATCAAGACCTTTTTATTAAAGTCCAATTTAATTTAGCTCAGCCATTATTGAACATTGAATGATCTTATATTTCAACTAATTAACCCAAGAGTCTCTATCAGGAGATTTCTGAATATCATACCCTAAATTCATGGAGCAAACTACCGTCATATTAATTATAGCTTGTATAGGCGCATTCTTTATGGCCTTTAACAATGGAGCTAATGATGTTGCAAATGCCTTCGCCCCAGCAGTTGGTTCTAAAGCTATCACGGTTAAACAAGCCCTGATCATTGCAGCCATTCTCAATTTAGTGGGGGCAATTTTACTAGGAGGTGAAGTCGCCAAAACCATGCTAGAGGCAGCTATTAGCAAGGACATTACAATCAATCCTGATCAATACATATTAGGGATGATTGCATCTCTTTTAGCTTCTGGTTTCTTTGTCCTTTTTTCAACACTAACAGGTATGCCAGTGAGTTCTACGCACGCCATCGTAGGAAGTCTCGCAGGGGTTGGCATAGTTGTTGATGGGTTTTCTGCGGTTAATTGGGGAAAATTTGGCATTATAGGACTTTTTTGGATCATATCTCCGCTCATCGCTGGAGCCTTTTCCTGGGCTACAATTCGCTTCATTCGTACACAAATTTATAAAAAGTCAAAAAAAGGAAAATTGATTAAGCGTTTTATTAATAAAATTCCAATTTTACTTGCATTGGTAGGAGCACTCACCATTTTCGGACTTTTAAAACGTTCCATCCTTGCCGATCATTTAACTCTGGACAATTTTCTCTCCTGGAGCTTCATATTAGCGAGTTTTATCATTATTTACATCATTACCCGATTCATTCTCAGCAAGTGGCTTGCTCATAGCGATAAGAATGAGGAAGAAGCCGAAGCTGCGTTCAAAAAGCTTCAAATAGGGACATCCTGTTTAGTCGCTTTTGCACATGGCTCCAATGACGTTTCTAATAGTATAAGTCCTGTGCTAGCTATTTTCCTTGTTATTCAAACGGGTCAAATACCCACAGCTAACGAGACCTTTCCTATTCCTTTATGGATTCTCATTCTAGGTGCAGTTGGTATGTCTATTGGTATCGGTCTTCTTGGACACAGAGTAATGGCTACTTTAGGAAATAAAATCACTTTAATGACAAACACCAAAGGATTCAGCGTCGATTTCGCTACAGCAAGTACAGTTGTCCTTGCAACAATCTTAGGTATGCCTGTAAGCTCAACCCACGCAGCAACCGGTTCAGTAGTGGGGGTCGCACTTGATAAAGGACGCAGTGGAATTAACTTAAGTATTCTGATCAAAATATTCTCAGCATGGATAATCACTGTCCCCATGGCCGCTACGCTGACTATCTTAATTTATTGGCTACTAGACTTTATTTTCTAATTTAAAATTCTTGAATTCGTACTAGGTTAATACCTCCATTTTAGGAAAGTGGACTGAAGTTTCTGGGGACTGTACATTTTTTAAGATGGCCTTAAACACTAGGTTTCGAAGTAAATTCAATAAAAAAGGCTTGAAAAACTGCTCCTCCATAAGCAAGTTCTTCAAGCCATGTGTCCTGCCATTCGTAAAACATTGAAATTATTATCTAGTAAATTTAATAAGTCAAGATACGAAAATTTAGGTACGTTGAGCACTTGCGAGTGAAGAAGGCTCATTAGATGGCGTAAAGGCAAGATGGCATTTTTTCATTAGATTTCTTTCGAAACCAGCTCTTTTGCTTTCTAGCGGCGTCAAAAATTTATTCGGGATCCTCATATATGTTTGATACACTCCGGTCCCTTACAAATTTTTTCCTTGCTATAGAGCAAAATACTTAGTTTCGAAAGAAGTCTATTTTAAATTGGAAATAGGTATAAATTCTAAACGTAATTTTTGTATCTAAAAATTTTCTAGCTGCGCATTTCCTAATCGCGAATTTATTTCATAATCCGTAATACTCAAGGCATAAATTGCCGCCGTTTCCACACGTAAAACATTCCTACTCAAACTGATAGGTTTAAACCCACATTCAAAGGCTAATTTGTATTCTCTGCTAGTAAAATCCCCTTCTGGACCTATCAACCAAATAATGGAACTGGGTAATTCAAATTCTCGTAGAAAATAATTATTCAATAATTTAGCGCCCACTTCAAGACTTGCAGTCAATTTCAAAGTATTTTCCATAAAGAAACATTCCCTTAAAAAATTTTTAATTCTCTGAATTTCAACAATTTCAGGAATAAAAAAATTACCCGACTGCTTACAAGCTTCAATAACAATTGTCCTCCAACGTTCCATGCGTTTTGTTTCTCTTTCTGCATCTAATTTAAGTTCAGTACGATCAGTTTTGAGAGGGATAATTTTAGCCACACCAATTTCAGTAGCTTTCTGTAAAATTTCATCCATCCCTTTACCTTTTGACAAAGATTGAGCCAAAATGAGATTACATTTCGGTTTTTCAATATTGAGTTCTGAAATAACTGTTAAAAAAGCATTTTTAGAAGAAATATCTATAATCCCTTCCCACACGCCACCAAGACCATTAAAAAGCGTTACTTTATCACCATTTCTAGCCCTCAAAACCCCGACTAAATGATGAGCTTCCCCTTTATCCAATTGAATCCGTACTCCGATATTCAACATTGGACCACGATAATAACTTTTAAAACCAGCCATAAATGGATAACGCTAACCCGAAATAAAAAAAACCACAAGCACCTTTCAAAGGAACTTGTGGCCTAAACCTAAAAACAAACTTTAAAATTAAAAGCTGCTTTAACAAGATAGACATATTAAAAATCCCTTTTGTTCAAAAATAACTCTAACAAACCCGTAAATTGCAAATAAAATCTACAAATATCTAATAGAACTCGAGTAAATCCTCAATTTAACTTATAAAACAAATAATAAATATAAAAAGCATAAGACCACTCCTAAAAGAAGTGGTCTTACAAAACCTAAAAAACTAAAACCAAACAAAATTCAAACTGACATTATAAATTTCAAACTGAAATTATTGATGTTTCTGATATTAACAAGATAGACGTCCAAAATATATTTTTGTTCAAAAAAATATTTTTTTTATTGGACTTCTTGCTAAATTCAGCATTTTATATTCAATCCAAAGTATTAAAAATTTAATAACCTCAGTTTCGTCTCTTAAGCTAAAATAATGCCCCTTCTGTACAGCAGTGGGCGCGAAAAAGAATTGTAAATGCAAAAAGGGAAATCATTGGTTGATGGGGTTGCACTTTATGCTGGCAAATTTGGTCTCAGCAATTCAATGTTCAAAAATTATATCTCAGAAATTCGTTGGAAAGTAAAGACTTCATTGGTTGAGCAATACCATGTTTTTTGCATGTTTTTTAAAATGTTAAAAAATTTATAGAATCGAGACTAAATACCCCCTGCTCGACTACACATTCTTGAAAAAAAAGATTGAAAATACTATAAAAAAGTATTCTCTATGCATTTGTGAATATTGAAATACCTGAAGCGTTAACAGAAAAAACATTAATAGAAAGAAATTTGATTCTTGAAGAAGAAAATAGATTTCTTAAAAAAGAAGGTCAATTTTTACGTAAACGTTTGGAAGAACTAGATACGTTAATTATGAAATGGACGAAAAAGAAAACGTCTAAAAATATTTCTAGGACTAAGAGTCAGCATATTGATGATGAAATTGATTCTACTTCGAGTATGCGGCAGTCGAACGACCCTTCGTCCGAAAGCCAAGATGGCTTTGAAGAAGATGTTATTCCAAATGCTATGGGAGAGAATAAACAAGCGCTTTGTGAAAAATGTGGTAAAGATTTGTCTGATGAATTGAGTACGCAAATAGGCGCTTATCAAATATTTAATATATTAGATATACCTAAGGTCTCGCCTAATGGGGCAGAACGTCATGGGTTGGGAACGATTTGTATTTGTGGACATCGCAATTCCAAGATACTGCCAAGGCGAGCTGTCGTTTACGGACGGGAAGTCAAAGGATATATAAATTATTCGAATTTAAGTCAATAATACCTTTCCTTGATTGACTATTAAATTAAGGGGCTAATCGATTCTTTATCCATATCTTTTCTCTTTGGGTATACAATACTCTATCACTCAATCGGTCTGATCTTCCCTGCCAAAACTCGAAACTTATGGGCTTTACTCGATATCCTCCCCAAAATGAGGGTAAAATTACCTCTTGATCTTTAAAATTTTGTTCCACCCTTTCTAACTCCTTCTCCAAGTCTTCACGAGAATTTATTATTCTACTTTGTGCTGAAGCCCATGCTCCCAATTGACTTTCTCGAGAACGTGTTTTAAAATATTCCTTCGACTCTTTTGTAGAGATTTTTTCTGCTTTTCCCTCTATCCTTAATTGTCTGCCCAACGTTATCCATAAAAATTGCAAAGCCACTTTCGGATTGTCCTCTATGTTTTTAGCTTTTCGGCTTTCATAATTTGTATAAAAAACAAATCCATGTTCATCATAAGATTTTAATAGCACAGCTCGGACGCTTGGTTGTCCATCTTTGCTGACTGTCGCAAGATTCATTGAATTAGGTTCTTCGATCCGTGCCGCAATTGCCTCATTAAACCAAATATCAAATTGTTCAAAGGGATTATCGCTTAACTCTTTTTTGCTTAATCCGCGGTCGGAGTAATTATGTCTTAAGTAATCAATATTCATTGTAATACATAGATTGATGTATATATAACAGAGATCCTAAAATAATTACAGTACTTTTTCTGAAATCTGCTTTTCACACCCTTTGCATTACATTGACAGATTTTAAATTTAATAAATAATTTGAAGTAAAACACCCTCAAACCCTAGGATTTAGATTATGAGTGATATTGTAAAATGTTATGGATGTTTTGGAGAATTTTTAAAATCAGAGGATTACGCCTCTGAACAAAAGCCTCATCCTTATGTCGGGGCAATTCATGAGTGCTGGTTAACTTATTCGGAGCTTCTTGCAAAAGAATTTAGTGATATGGAATATTTTAAGGTGCATCGAATTACTGCTGATACCTATCCAGCGCAACATATTGGAGATCAGCAAAGTCGTCGCGCAAGACAGTCAGCTAATTTACATTTAATAGCGCTTTACCTTAATTTTAGTAAAGGATTTAAAGTAGAGTCGATCATACACTTTTTAAGCCAAGCAACAATCATAAAAAGAAATTGGCCACCTGTTTTGCAAATTCAAAATCCGCAATGGTTGACGGTTAATGACGTTATTAAGGCCAAAAATGTGAGGGAGCATACCTTATATGTCAGAGAATGGGGGAAATCCGTATGGGATGCCTATTCTGATTATCATGAAGTTATTGCTAAAATATACAATGATTTTATTAAAAATTTATAATATTTAGGATGCATAAAACTGATTAAAAGATTTAATTTCAAAATGAACAATTTTTATTCCATCTAGTTACTTTTAATTTAACGATTATATATTGCAAAATATGAGCTTTCATCCATAATGTATAAGTAAATACAAATGAATAAAATTCCAGTAACCATTATTAGACATCCTAAAGAACGTGTTAGCAAATGCAGTCTCGAACCATTGAAAGGACGTCCTGAGATCGTTTTTCTTAATGCATCCCCATTTTTGAAATTCGATTGCTCGAACTTTATTCTTCTGACTCTCAATGCCCCTGAGCTTTCTTTGGCAGATGCAAACTATCCTTTACTACTTTTAGATAGTACTTGGAGATTGCTGCCGAAATTAGAAGCGGGCCTTTATGGTCAACCTATTAAACGCACATTGCCAGCAAATTTCAAATCCGCCTACCCTCGGA
>Ga0206799_1005_pt1 | contig 78651 bp, 80 predicted proteins | sample Alteio_BWOrgCont_67_FD_152900 | JGI IMG/M metagenome (GOLD analysis project Ga0206799, IMG submission 152900) | Enriched cells from forest soil in Barre Woods Harvard Forest LTER site, Petersham, Massachusetts, United States -... | ecosystem: Environmental > Terrestrial > Soil > Temperate forest >...
CTGATTCTAAACGAGGTGGAGGATCCACGGGAATTTTCTTGCGATACCCGTCATTCTATCGCTATGATTTTATTTATCGTTTTTGTCACCGTTTTGTGTGGAGCAAAAAACTGAGAAGAAATACATGTTCTTGCAAGTGGAGAAGATTTTGCAAAATGGCTTGCCACTTATGTAGATCTTTCAGGAGGTGTTCCATCAAAATGGACTTTGGAAAGGGTTGTTTGTCTGATGGGAGGTCAAATAAGGATTTTTTTGGAAAATTTTTACGCTACGACTTCTTATGCCATTACAAATCAACCAACAAATAACTTATCTATCAATGATTCTAAAATCTTTCCTTCGCAGGTCAATTCATAATCTTGATTAAATCCAATTATTTGCAGCTGTTCTCCGCATAAATCTCTAATTTCATCTGCTTCATCTTCTGACATTAGCAGTGAATAGATGTCGTGATTTTTTTTGCAAAAAAATAATTGTTTAGTGAGTTTATTTTTTTTAAGTAAGTTTGTATTTATATAATTAAACTCAAATTCACTTAAATCAATCTTCAACATTGCATAGCTCCTTTTGTAATCTCTCGATTTTTTTGGTTGAGGTTGGATTCACAGAGACAATTTGTTGTGTATCTGGATTAATAGCAACTTCTGCTTTTTTCCCTATAAATCGCTGACTAGGCCTGCCGAAATTATCTATTTTAATTATATCAATTTTTAAAGGATCTTGTAAAGCATCGAATATGGCTTCTCGAGGAACACCTCGTTCAATGGCTCTCTGTAGAGCATGTTTTGAAAAATTCATATTTTGAAAAGGCTGTGAGCTATTCTCAATCAATCCGTTCAAGGAACTTTCTAAATGAGTAATATTTTCTAGTTGAGCAATTTCACGAGCAGTAAAGCCCAGGTCCGTTGCTAGACTAGAAACTCTACCTGAAACCATCTCGCCTATCGCTGCACCACTTTCCAACGTTGCTACTGATTCGAGGAGCAAGGTACGCTCGGCTGTTTGCAAACCTTGGTAGATGCGACTGATCTGCTGAGCGCCTTTCATTCCTCTAGCAACAACCTTAGCTAAAGCCCCCGGAATCATAATGTCTGAGCCGTACTTGCCAAATGCATAGCCAGCAAGCTCTCCGCGTCTTTCTGATGAGAGAGTGTCCCACTCCTTTACCAGTTGATGGATTTCTGGGGCCAACACCTCTCCAACTACTGCACATCCTTCCGAGCGAACAAGGTCATTTAAAAGGCAAAGCGACTCATACATCTGCGCTCCAGTATGAACGGGATGCTGTATCACGTCTGAGATGAGGAGTAAGAGTCCAGAGCCTGAATCGTAGACGCCTCGAGGCACTCCTTTGGCAAAGCCCCAGCTAAATTCTGGAATGGAGAGCGGCTGCTCTACTTTGGCTGCAAAGTCGTGATAATCTTGGAGAGATTTATCATATTGGCCTAAGTAAAAATGGGCGACACCTCTTTCTAGGTAAGGAAGAGAGGCGTGTGGCTCAAGCTCAATTGCTTTTCCTAAATCGGAGATTGCTTGATGGTAGTAGCCGTGGTCTGAGGCTGTGGCGCCACGTGTCTGGTAGATCCTTGTTTGAAAATCAGAGTTGCTACTTCCTGTTTGATAGTTTATGAAATCGGTTGAAAATTTCTGATCAACCATCGCATGGCCACTAGAGATAGGGAAGGCATATTTTGAGTGAATCTGCTCCACTTCTTGCGCAAGATGCGGCTGGTACAACTGTTGCTGTTGTATATTGCGGAGACCTTCATGGGCGAAAATAGAGCCGAGAATGCGACCGTTCTCTTCCATAGAGAGGTTGTTTTGGTTTGAAGATTGTGCAAGGTCAAAGAGCTGTCCTTGCTGCGCAATCTCCTTAAAAGAAGCGACCTGTTCTGAAATGGCGTACTGTAAGTTAGGAGCATTTTCCATTGCAGCTAATGGTTCGAGCTTTTCTTTAGGTTCTTGAAGTTTGGAGGAGGGATGGGACCCGGCTTTTGCAGCACCTGCAGTTGTTGCCGCAGCGGCCCCTGTGGCTACAGTCGATGCGGCAATGACTGCATACACAATTGCTGCTGCTCCAACAACAACAACAGCTCCAATCAGGATAGTCTTTTTATGTTTTTTGACAAATTTTTTGGTCTGATGCCATTTGGAAGAGATAAAGCCGCCACATAAAACAAATTCAGCGTCTCCAAAGAAGTAGGCGTAAGACCAAGAGGGCCCCTCTTCGTTCAAGAGAAAAGCTACGTCTTGGTGTAGAGTAATGTCGTCCATGATCATTCCCTCTTCGGCTAAAAGGGAGACGAATTGGTTAATCCGCTCTAAGTCTTCAGAGTTATACTTGTTTTCAGCTTCTCCCGATTCAAGCTCGTTAAGAAGAGCTAGAACCTCATCATAAGAAAAAGCGGATGGATGGATTTTTTGCTGTTCGTTCTGTACAACAATCTTGGGTAGAGTTTCAAGCGGATAAGCAAAGAGAGTCGGCGTCGTAGCAAGCAGCAAGGCATGGATGAAAATTCTTAATTTTTTCATTAGGCTATTAAAAAAATATTAAATTGAACCGCGAGTCTACAGATTGAAAAACAATTTGTCAACTCTGGGTTTTAGAAAGCAGGAAGCTTTCTTGCTAATTCAAATATTTTGGGGATAATCTGAAAATCGGGTATACTTTGACTCTGTGTGAAGCACTCTCTTTGAGGCTTTTTTTAAATAAAAATACCCAAACTTATTTTATGCAGCCGTATGGCGACTACCCAGATCTGAAGAGAGTGCGACGCGTTTTGATTGTCAAGTTACGACATCTCGGTGATGTGCTTTTGACAACCCCTGTTGTGACAAATTTAAAAAATCAGTGTCCAGATGCGCAGATCGATTTCTTGATTTATCAAGAGGGAAGAGAGATTCTCGAGGGCCATCCAGCCATCTCTAATCTTCTTTACGTGGACCGCAGTTGGAAGAAGCTTAAGCTGTTGCAGCGCCTTGCACGCGAGTGGCAGCTGCTCAGGCAGATTCGCAAGAACTCCTATGACCTTGTGATTAACTTAACAGAAGGGGATCGAGGGGCTATTGCTGGAGTTGTCTCCGGAGCCTCGATTCGAGTCGGTTTTGATGGAGGACGGAGTTATTTTCTTGGTTGTAAAAAAATCTACAGCCATACAGTCAAGCAGTGTCCAACACCGCGCCATCGCGTTGAGCGCGACTTAGATGCCCTGCGGCGCATCGGCATCTTTCCAAAACCGGAGGAGCGAGACCTGACATTCTTTATCCCAGATGCAGCACTTGTTGCAATGGCTCCTTATCGCGGGGCAATAGTGATCCACGCCTTATCGCGGTGGCGCTTTAAATGCTGGCCCTTCGAGTCGGTGCATGCCCTTATCCTTGAGCTCTTGGCGCATGGAGAGCAGGTTGTTCTGACATCTGGCCCCGATCGTGTTGAGGTGGAGCTGCTTCAGGGACTGCCGTGCAGCCACAATTTAGGTGGAAAACTTAGTTTAAAAGAGCTCGGAGCTGTAATTAAAGGAGCACGCGCTTGTATTACAGTCGATTCACTTCCGCTTCACATGGCAAGTGCTTTTAAGACCCCAGTTGTGGTGCTCTTTGGTCCCTCATCGGAAAAGAATTGGGGCCCTTGGATGCATCCTAGGAGCCGCGTTGTCACACAAAATTACAGCTGCCGGCCGTGTCACTTGGATGGGTGTGGTGGTAGCAAAGTGAGTGATTGTCTTGTCACGATACCTGTGAGTCGAGTATTAGGGGCTTTGGAGCTGTTATTGGATTTGGATCAGGTCGATAAGAGATTGAGAATTATCAGCTGTGTAGAGACGTAAGTTATTTTCTAGGTCTTTGGAAAATATTGTATTAATTTTTATTGAAGATTGGTGTTGTAAGACTTGAATTTTTTTGGCTATTTCTGAATCGTTTAGAAAAACTTTTTGCATAGCTTCATCTTTTCCTTGAAAAAGTTGAATCAATTCCAGAGCTTCTGGTTTGGCAAGAATTGCAGCAAAATGTAAGGGGCCTAGGTTTTGCTTAACTTCTTTAAAGGCGTCTAAAACAGGAAAGGCTTCCTTAGGGCCTCTCAGCTCCTCCATCTTATTCCAGAGAGCCTTCCCGGCAAAGTAGGAACGCGCTGCGCAGTAGTAATTTAAAATATTAAAGCTTTTAATATCTGCAGCGGTAAAGAGAACGACTGTGCGTCGTACAAGTTCCAAGCCCTCAAAAACAATTGAGAGAACAGAGGTAGCAAGAGCTGATAAAACGACAGTTAAGATAAACATACTTATGTATTTACATGCGCCCCTTGAAATGTCTGCGGCATCAGATAGTTTCATGATATCTAGTACAACAGTTGTGGCAAAGTAGGCGATCCAGAAAGGAATGATCAGAAAACTGAATATTGGACAGACAAAGAGGGTGACAAGAATTGCGACAGTTAAGACACTGCGGACAACATTTGCCACTCGGTAAGCCTTTTTGACAGGGTCTGAGGAGGTGATATTTTCTCCGATATGACTCGTCAATTCTCCAAGCAAGGGGAGGCAACTTACAACAGGACCAATAACAGAACAGACCATAATTTAGAAAAAGTATTTTTTATAACGTTTTAAAAGCTAATTTTCTTTTTTGCAAAATATTGACTTTATTTTATGTTATTTTTTGATTTGGCACAAGCACGAAACTTGATTTGAAATTTTTCAAGTTATTTGGATGGGTCGAGGTCAAGTTAAAGACGAAAGTTTTCACCGAAATAGGAGGATCTTGCCTCTTTATTTTGAAGGAGGGCTTGCGTGGAGCCAGAGATCATTACAGTTCCATCCCGCACAAGATAACTTCTGTCGACAATCGAGAAGATTTCGCGCGCGTTATGGTCGGTGATAAGGATGCTGATGCCGCGATTTTTAAGATGACGAATCATCTGCTTCACATCGTTGACAGCGAGAGGGTCGATATTGGCAAATGGCTCATCTAAAAGTAGCAGGGACGGCTCTGTCACAAGAGCTCGCGTAATTTCAAGGCGTCGGCGCTCTCCACCCGAAAGGCTGCCTGCTTGTTTTTTTGCTAGTTTTTCTAGGTGAAGCTCCGAGAGAAGCTGCTCTAAGCGCAAGAGTCTCTCTTTTTTGCTCAACGGTAGAGTCTCTAAGATCATTAAAATATTTTCTTCCACTGTCAGTTCGCGAAAGATAGACGGTTCCTGGGCAAGGTAACCCATTCCGAGACGTGCACGTTTGTGAATAGGGAGGTTGGTTACCTTTTGCCCATTGAAAAAGATCTCCCCTCCATCAGGGGAGATGAGGCCAATTGTCATGTAGAAGGCAGTTGTCTTGCCTGCGCCATTGGGCCCAAGCAGTCCGACCACTTCTCCCTTTGCAACGTGAAAAGAGAGTCTGTTGACAACAGCTTTGCCTTGGTAGCGCTTACTGAGGTCTTTAACGTCTAAGATCACTCAGTCCCCGTATACGATGTGAAGAGGCGAGAAAAGAGAGACTGCTCTTCTTGTGTGAAAGAAAATTTGACAGTCCCCACACCTTTTACGCTCTGCTTTTTAGTTCCCGGATCTTGAGTGATGTGAATCTCCTGGGCGCTGACAGTGAGCGCTTGCTCTTTATCCCAGAAAAGAACGCGCTGATCAGGGTCTGCTGCCAAGATTAAGGTTTGAGTCGCAGGAGAGTAGGAGAGGCGATCGGCAAGGCCGTAACGCTCACCTTTAGAAAGATCTTTAGAAGCGATGCGCACATTACCTGCAAGACGTAATGATGCAGGCTCCAGCTTGCCAGACTGCATAATTGAGTAGTCTATAATCGCTGTGTCTGCGTCAATGCCGATCTCGGACTCTTCGTAATGGATCTGTTTGCCTTCGGGAACAAGGTCATCGACAAGAGGGCTCTTGAGTACTGCGCTCAGCTGATCGCGTTCTAGGAGAAAGGATCCGTGCGAGACAAGGGTGTGAATTTGGTTACTTGTTTGATCTGTGAACTGAAGCATATTGTTGCCCGTTGCTCGAATCGCCTTTAGATATTTTTTTCCTTTCAGGCTCCCTTGTGTTAGGATCACTTCTCCATCTGAGGTGAGGCTGCCAAGTGAACTCTCTTCTATTTGGATCCCGCCTTTTAGAGTCAAAGTTGCATTGAGATGGTCCCATATTAATTCTTTAGAGCGAAATATGAGGGATCCTTTTTGCAGATGCGGCACAAGAGATGAGAGAAGAGTCCCTGTCGGCTGGTCCATGGATAATAGGGAGCTATCCAGATCAAAGTGGACAGAGGCTGCCTCAACGACATCTCCCTCATGAGCCAAAAGACAGCTGCTTTCACTATTTTTTGGGAATGCGGAGACGATACCCTTGATTCCTTCCTTTCCATTTTTATACTCGGCATGATCCGCTCGCAGAGTGAAGGCGTTTGCGTAATCAATGATTACATCTTGATTGGCACGCAATTTATCCAATGTGTAGTCGCTCTTGTTGCCAGGCTGTTCTGTTTTTGCAATCTCAAGATCAATGAGATGACTCATTAAGCGAAATGGGATCGAGATGTTATTTTTGCGAACAAGCGTATCTGAAAAAATCACTTTTTCTGTGTTGGAAGAGGTGAGAACTCCTGTAAGGCTTTGAAAATCGAGTAGAGCATTGGCACACTGCAAGGCGCCGCCGCCTTTGAGCTGCAGCTGCACCTCTTTTTGCAGTTGAATCAAAGAGAACGGAAAATCCTTCCCTATCTCCTGTCTCTCTAAGGACGCCTCTTCGGCGTGCATTGTTCCAAGGTTGTGATCGAGAACGACATGGCCGCTTAATAAAAGTGCATTGCCATCATATTTTGCGGTTGTCGAAGAGAGCGAGCTCGGGTCAATGAGCGGATCAGCATAGAGTGTTGTTAGAGAGAGTAGAAGGGGAAGGAATTTTTTCACGGTGCGGCCTTGGTTACGGATGCTTGGAACTGTTTTGCTTCAAAGAGTGGAACTTTTCCAGAGATTTTAAGGGAAGCCTCTTGGGCAACTCCTCTTAAAAAGGCGTCTTTTGGGTTGCAGCTCGAGGGGAGCTCATTGCCTGGTAATTTGTAGAGAGAGAGAGAGAGATTTCCCGTTTCGAACGTTTGAGGAATGTAGCGGTAGATGCCGTGATCTGCTTCGAAGTAGCGCAGCTGTTGAGACATTATCGGTCCTTCTCTGTACAATTTTTCTTGAATCCAGCCTTTAATGTTGTACATCGACTCAATGATGTCAATCTTTTCTTCCCTCGGCAGAAGGGTCAATTTGGAGAAGTTGCTCTCGATGCGATTGTGCAGTCGCATCTTATTTTCTTCTGCAAACCAGATGTCTTTGCGGACTCCCTCGCGCAGCTGGTAGCAGTTTTTAAGGCCCTGTGTCTCTCTTTTTTTCTGCTGATATTTGCGCAAAAAATTATCTCGATCTCTTTTGGATCCAATGCAGGTGTATCCAAAAAAAAGACAAGAGACCAAAACCAAAATTAAAGAGACATTCCGTGCCGTCTTAGCAAACATCCGTCACAACCTGATAGAGTCGATTTGCGGTTATTAACAGTTTTTCTAATTCGTCAAATCCCATCACCGTCTCCTTATCACTTTTTGCCCTTGACGGATCTTGATGCGATTCGATGAAAAGCGCATTGCAGCCTGCTGCAATAGCAGCTTTGGTTAGATAGGGGATCATCTCTCTCTGCCCGCCAGAAGAGGTTCCAAGTCCCCCTGGTAGCTGCGCTGAGTGCGAGGCGTCAAAACAGACGGGAAAGCCGTACTTTTTCATGATCGGGATGCTACGCATATCGCTGACTAGATTGTTATAGCCGAAAGAGGTGCCGCGATCTGTTAGGATGAGTTTCTGATTTCCTGCACTTGTGATCTTATCAACCACGTTCTGCATATCCCAAGGCGCCATAAATTGTCCTTTTTTGACATTGACAACACATCCGGTCTCTGCAGCAGCCAGCAACAGATCGGTCTGACGGCACAAAAAGGCTGGAATTTGCAGGATGTCGCAGACTGCAGCCGCAGCTCTTGCTTCTTCAGGCGAGTGAACATCGCTTGTGACGGGAAGATTGAGCTCGTGCTTAATCTTCTCCAAGATGCGCAGGCCTTCTTGCAGCCCAGGTCCTCGAAAAGAACTATGGGAAGAGCGATTGGCTTTGTCGTAGCTGGACTTGTAGATAAAGTTGAGCCCCAGTTTTTCTGTCATCTTTTTGAGTGCTTCTGCTGCAAAAAATGCATCGGACTCGCTCTCAATGACACAAGGGCCTGAGATGACGACAAGAGGCTGATTTTCCCCAATGAGGAATGTGTGTACAGGGATGTCTTTCATAATTATCCTTTCTGGAGGCATGCTCTTTTGTTATTAGCGTGATTGAGTAGTTTTTGTAAAGTTTCAACGGTCTCAAAGAGATTTTTCAAGAGCTCATTGTTTTTGATTTGCTCTGCCTTAAAAGGAAATGGTAAGATGCAGCTTTTAAAAAAGCTGTCTCCCTGAGACCCTTTTGGTGGAGTGAACTTGGCCCATGTGCTGGGAGGCTCAAGCCCTAACAGCTGTTCTAGCTCACCAATAAAGGTAGAGTCTGTATTGCAGAGGGGGCCGTGGTTAGGCTTTTGTAAAAAAAGTGGATCTAGACTTTTTTGATCCCGTGCGTAGATCTGGTGTGCTTCTACCGGCAGCTGGTCGACTGTAATCTTAGCCATTTTCCCTCTTATTTTTAGAGATTATCGCCCTCTTGCAGAAAAAAAACTACTGAAAAAATCCAGCTACGCATATTATGTTCGTGGCGTTACCAACATTGCAATGAAATTAAAAGCGAAAATATACAAAACCGGCTCTTGCCTCGTGCTCCTTTTCTCCTCTCTTTTAGCACAAGATGGGGCAACAGACCCTGCTGCCTGTGTGCACTCAATTCATTTTAACGAAGTTCCCATGTCGGAATTTGTCAAATTTGTAAGTAAAGTATGCAATCTTAATTTTGTATTTGATCATAAGGATTTGCAGTTCAACGTTACGCTCACCTCTGGAAAGTCGCTCAACGAAGAGTCTCTTTTGCGCGCTTTAAAGCAGATGCTTCAGGTGCGGGGCCTTACAACGACAGAAGAGGATGGCAGTTACTTAATCTATCGAGCAGAAGAGAAAGCTTCAGCTTCAAAAGAGAAGGCCCCCCCCACTCCACAGAGGATTCAGCACTCCTCTTCAGGAAGTGATTTTCTTGTCTACAAGCTCCAGTATCACCAAGGCTCAGAGATTCAGGACGCCATCAAAAAAGTGGCGATAGACATGCAGCATCAGCCAGAGGCGTCGCAGCAGCTGATTGCGGCCATTCAGACAGTGCAGTGGATTAAAGCAACCAACTCGATTCTCTGTTCGGGGGATCCGAAGACACTTTTAAGGCTTAAAAAATTAATTTCAAGCCTAGATATTCCGTTAAAGCAGGTCTTTATTGAAGTTCTTGTCATTGAAACTGACGCGCGCAACGGCTCTGAATTTGGGCTGCAGTGGTCGGGCGGAGCTCAATTTTCCAATCGAGTCGGTTTTGGAGCAGGGGACCTCTCTCGATCAGGAGGGCATGTTCCAATTGGGGGTGGTTTTGACTTTGGGGTGATTGGAGATCTGATTTTACATCGCGGAAAATGTTTTCTTACTCTTAGCTCGCTCGTCTCCGCTCTACAGTCGGATAGTGAGAGTACAATTGTGCTCAATCAGAAGTTGATCACGCAAGATAGTAAAAATTCTAAGATTTTTGTCGGCGATAATATTCCATTTACTGGATCTGTTGTTCAAACAATAGGGCAGTCGCAGCAGACAACGTCTAATATTGAGTATCGGGATATTGGAGTAAACCTCAGTATCACACCGATGTTAGGAGATGATGATATTATCAGTCTTGATATTGAAGAGGAGATTAGTGAGAGCCTCAATGATTCGAACGGAGCATGGGATCGCAATAGCGTCAACGGAATCCGCACCACAAAAACAAACATGGTAACTCATGTTCATGTGCCCGATCAGCACTTTTTAGTTTTAAGTGGCATGATTCGCAATGCAAGGTCACAGAAAAAGACAGGGCTGCCTTGCCTTGGGGGACTTCCTTGGATCGGTGCTGCCTTTAGCAAGACGCACAAGCAGAATGAGAAGAGAAATATCATCGTCTTTGTCCGTCCGCACATTATCCGCTCCTTTGAAGATTACAAACAGTTGACGCAGCAGGAGGCATTAAAGACGCCAGCTGAAGCGATTCTGCTTGAAAAAGAGAGTGCTTCAGATTAAGATATATCGTAACTTTGGATTGATAGCTCAGTTGGATAGAGCACCCGCCTTCTAAGCGGGCGGTCACAGGTTCGAATCCTGTTCAATCCATTTTTTTTCAAAGGTAATAGATGTTGCCAAATTCAAGACCACTTGCTGAATACCAAATTCCTACAGCCTATTTTGAGGGAATTGACTCATTTTTTGCCCAATTTTATACGGTATCATTTCAGCAGTTGGGTTTTCATGCTAAAAGTGAACAAGTTAATCAGTCGATTGTAGAGTTGATCCAGAAACAGCAGCATCCTGTTTTTCTGCTGCCACCCCTGCTTCAACTGATCGATCGAATCACAGAAGAGGGGATTTTAGAGGAGTATTCGCTTGTTCAATTTGAACTTTTTCTCAATCAATTTTCACGATTGACCTTCGAGGAGAATTATCGAATCCGTGGTAAAATTATGGGAAAATGGGTGCCACGAGAGGAGTATCAGCTGCTTTTTCCGATCAGCATGGGCAAGGTTCACTCCGGTTCGCACTACGTTACAGCACACGGCTCGCCCGATCTAGACACGAGTGTCGCCTCGTTTTGGGGCTGGGTCGATGCCTTTGCTTGCCGCGTTTCAGAGGGAGTTCACCGCTGGAATGTTCCAGAAGGGATCACAGCGTCACCGATTGAGATGGAGCTGCTCTTTCACAAGTTTTTTGGTCCTACCATTTTAAAAAATGTGGCAAAAAACCGCAGAGCTCTATCGCTCTCAAGCTTTGAGTTAATGAGTCAGAAAGGAGTTATTCGCAAGCTGCCACATGAAACAACACTCCAGATTGATCAAGAGAGAACAGATGCTGTTTTAGTTTTAGATGAGCAAGGCTACTATATTGGGGACTGGCGCAATTTTGACGTAGAGGGAGTGCACCATGTTCTTATCTCTTTAAATCTTATTCTCTACTGGTTTGAGAGAAGAATCCATTCACAGCTCATTTCTCTATTTGCTAAAGAGGAGTTGAATAGGGGAGAGATTGCTCATCTTGTAACAGCAATTTTGGCAACAAAACTAGAAGAGAGCGGCCCCGCTGCTGGATTTACATACAAACAGAAAAAATTTGTTGCAGAGTACCTGTGCAAAGTGCTGCACATTAAAGAGTCTCTAAATGCAACCTTCCAAGATTTTCTGGAGGAAGTGGATACTCTAGGAAAGCCCCTATTTCAAGATTTTTTAATCCGTTTTAAAGCGCTACCAGCTTGTGACTTTTCTTCGGAAGGGCGCATTTTTGGCGAGTTAGAAAAAATCATTGTGCTTTTAGACCTTGCAATGCAGAGCCTACAAGGCTACACCGGACGTCTGGACACTGCTTTGAAAATTAAACAAGATGTCTTTGGATTTTCACAGCACGTTCTCAGTCAGACGGCAGATGTGGAAGAGATTCAGAGTAAAATGGGTGCCTATCCTTCTTTGACTGTTACAACAGCAGATAAAGAGGGGCGCCTTGTGGCTCTTGGTGTGATCCACGCCACACAAATAAATAAACCGATTTTAGGAACTGTAACGCTGCGCGATTTTTCAAATCGTGAAGAGACCAAGATCCCAGCCTACTTTGAAGTGATCAGCGTCATCGATCACCACAAGAGCCTTTTAAGCGGTTCGGCGCCAGCTGTTATCCACATTTCAGATGGACAGTCTTCGAACACCCTTGTCGCAGAGCTCGCCTTCCAGATTAACGATCTCTATAGCACAGCTGGGATGGATGCAGCGCACATCCAAGAGCAGATCCTTGCTGTAAGCAAAGATCTCTCGACGCCAGATTCCCTGCGCATTTTGCGCAGGCTGCTACAGAAGAAAACGGTGGCAGAGAGTGAAAAGCAGACCGGCTTTTTTATCTCTAAGGAGCGCGAATCGATTGAATATCTCCACTTTCTTTATGCTATTCTTGACGACACTGATCTCTTAACAAAAGTGGCCTATCGTGATATTCTCTGCATGGGTTCCTTGCTCAATCGCCTCAAGACTTTGAGTCTTGGAAAAGAGGTGGAGGTTGTCTCTTTTGATGATCTACCGCGCGACGCCAGCTTTGTTGCAAAAGGGGCGATGCGCCTCTTGAAGCATAGAGAGCTCTATTCGCTCTACGCTCGAGTCTACGGTGAGAAGGAAAAAGCCATTGAGGAGAGTATTCATAAGACTGTTCAAGGTGCCAATTCGGAGCTCTTTGCAGATACAAAGGAGCAAAATGGCTGCGCGCGCATTGGACAAACAAAGCTCTTTATCAACAATTTTCGAGCATTTCGAGCAAAAGAGAAAGAGTTACAAGAGTACTGGCTTGCTCATGAGAAGCATTTTTACGAACTCAATCCGGAATATGATCTACACCTGCAGATGATCAGCACTGTGGCAAGTGCAGAAGAGCTCTTCTCCGGGGAGTCCAAACGCGAAAATCATCTCGATGAGCTCTGGGTCTGGATTCCTCAGACAGAATCAGCAGAGGCCCACCTGAAAAACTTTCTTCACTCCTTTGCAGCAACAGCTGCTATCATTAAAAATAGCGTGGAAGTGGAATTTATGGGGCCAGGTAGTGAAAAACTAAAAGAGCTCTTTACTGAAAACTTTTTGTCCGTACCACACAAGAGTGCCCCGCAAAAATCGACTACGCCTTTTGCCATTTTGCGCTATAAGGCAGGCTCGATAAACTCGCGCAAAGCGGCGATTTCGCCTTGCTTGCCTAATGGATAAAATTGTAGAAATTTTTGGGGGATATTTTCACCTTGAGACAGCTGCTATTCATTGAGGTTGGTGTCAACCAAGAAGTTGCTGTTATTGGCAAGGTCTAGGTAAGGCCTTACTTTCTCTTGAGAGTCGCCAAAAGCGTAACTGATCCCAAAACAGACATTTGCAGCGTAGTTGTTAAAAGATTGAGAGCCACTGTGTGATCCCATATAAGAGCCGTGGCCAAAGATGCTCAAAGAGCGCGTGAGAGGAGCCGTAAAACTTGCACCAACAATGTAGTTGCCAGCTCTTCCAGAAGTGTACATCAAGCCTCTCTGATAGGGAGTTCCAGCCCAGAGCATTGTCTCTGCTTGGTTGCTGAAATGGTGAGTCCAGAATAGATTTGCTTGAGAAATTGCACGAAAGCGCACGGGGATTTCAGAAAAATTTTGATGAGAGGTGTGTGCACGAATCGTACCCCAGAGACCGATCTCATTTTTCTGTTGAAATAGATAGCCCACCTGCCCGCGCACTTGATCTAGAATGGGATGTAGCCCAAAGACACCAAACTGTTTATTCCACATCCAGTCGTAGACGATTGCAGCATTGACTCCAGAACAGTCTGAGGTGATGCGAGAAAAACCAGTTGTGACAAACGCTTGCTGTTGCACGGCTTTGGTATTTCCAGTGGGATTGGATCCTTTTCCATTCCAGTCGTAGAGTCCATAGCTCCCTCCTAGTTGTGCGCTGTATTTCGACTGATTGTCGGGCAGGCCCATGAGAAGATTTAGGCTAGAGAATCCTCCGTTATTTCCAGACCAACTTCCATCTGGCAAGCTTCTAAAAGAATCAAGAGCAACAGATAGATCTCCTGAAAAAAATGAGGGAGAGAGCTCTTCCACATCTTCCGATTGTAGTGCTGAAAAAAGTGAAAGGGAGAGGAAAAGATGTTTCCATTTGTCCATTTCCTATGCATATCTGAACCGTCGGATTTTAAAAAGAAAAATTTGACACTTATTTTTTTTTAGTCCACCATCTCTAACTTTCTTAAGCGGAGGATTTGTGAGGGATGTGGCATTTTTTCTGATCTATCTGCTAGTGACCCCCCTTTATGGAGAAGAGGTTTTTGATCCGCAATTGGAGTCTAGGTACTTATCCAATATTCAGCAGATCACATCTCCTGGAATGGGATTTGAAAGAGCAGGTGAGGCGTATTTTTCTCCAGATGGTAGAAAGATCATCTTTCAAGCAGTGCCATTTGGTGAAAAGAATTTTCAGATTTTTACAATGGATCTGCAAGAGAAGCTGCCTCGCATGGTGAGTACGGGAAAGGGAGCTTGCACCTGTGCTAACTTTCAGCCCGATGGCAAGAAGATTATCTTCGCCTCAAGTCACGCGCGCCCAGAAAATCTTCCAGATAGAGATCAGCAAGGCAGCTCTAGTGGCAAATATAAGTGGGATCTGACTCCATATATGAATATCTATAAAGCAAATCTAGACGGGAGTTGCCTGCAAGCACTCACTTCAGGAGCTGCTTACCATGCTGAATGCGCCTATGCAACAAATGGCTCGGAAATTGTCTATGCGAGCAATGAAGATGGGAGCATGAATCTCTACATTATGAAAGCAGATGGGTCTGAGGTGAGACAAATCACACACACGCACGGCTGCTACAATGGGGGCCCCTTCTTCTCTCCAGATCAGAAGAGAGTTGTTTTTCGCGCTGACCGTGATGAGCCGGACCTCTTGCAGCTCTTTCTCATTGATTCCAATGGGACAGGGGAGAGACAGCTGACAAATAGTGAGGCTGTCAATTGGGCCCCTTATTGGCATCCGAATGGGGAAGTGATCGCCTACACAAGCTCAATTCACGGCCATGCCCACTACGAAATCTACCTACTCCATAGTGAGACAGGAGTCGAGTATCGCCTCACATATAACCCATCCTTTGATGGATTACCAGTCTTCAGCCCTGATGGGAAGAGGCTCGCCTGGACATCGAAGCGAGGGGATAATACGAGTCAACTTTTTATAGCAGATTTTACCATGCCAAAAGAACTAATTCGAGGGACTTAATTTTGAAAATACTTCTACCACTTCTCACACTCTCCGCTGCTCTTTTTGCGGGAACAACTAGCAACCAGACGGATGAACTAACGCCAATTCTTCCCCCCGATGCACTGCCCTTTGAAATAGCTATCGAGGTGTCAGATTTCCAACTTCCTATAGGTCTTCAATCGTTTGTTTATGCTACCTACGATAACAAGTGGCTCTTGCTTGCTGGAAGAGTAAATGGCATGCATGGATTTAATCCCACTAATAATTTTCCACCTCGAGCGCAGAATGGTAACATCTATGTGGTCGATCCCGTTAGAAAGACGGTTGTCTCGAGATCGCTTACCGATCCCTCTTCGGGCTTGAGTCAAGCGCAGATTGAAACATTATCTGTGACGGCGCCTCAGTACACTCAGTCAGGCAGTACGCTTTACATGGTGGGAGGATACGGATTTGATAGTGCGACAGGAAGTTTTAGTACCAAGTCTACATTGACAGCAATCGACGTACCGGGTCTGATCAGCTGGGTTGAAGGCTCCAAAGGGAAGGCAGTTAACTCGATGCGCCAAACGTCTCATCCGCTGCTGCAAGTAACCGGTGGATTTTTAACACGAACAGCTCCACATCAGCCTTTTCTGCTTATTTTCGGTCAAAGTTTTACCGGTGCTTACACAGGTAGTGGGGCTGGCTATACGCAGGTCTATACGCAACAGGTGCGCCCTTTTCAGCTTATCGATAATGGAACGGATCTCTACATTAAACCTGGAAAAGAGTTTCCCCGAAATCCCAACTATCGACGCAGAGATTTAAGCGTGCTTCCGATTGTGCAGCAGTCGGGAAATAGCTACTCTTTAGGGGTTGTGGCTTTAAGCGGCGTCTTTACTCTGGATGCAGGCGTCTGGACAGTTCCCGTACTGATTAATGGGGACGGAACGTCTCTGATGCCAAGCCCGTCCGATCCCAATACGTTTAAGCAGGGAATGAATAATTACGACTGCGCGCGCACAGGACTTTTTTCTAAAGAGAGAAATGAGATGTATATGCTCTTATTTGGAGGGATTAGCTATCTCACTGTCAGTGGCGGCTCTTTTGTGCCGGATTCAGAAGATCCCTTTATCAACAGTGTGACAACTGTTCAAATCGATGCACAAGGAAGTTTTCATCAATACTTGATGGAGAATGAATACCCGCTGATTCTTTCTCCGTTTGGTGATATTGGCCATCCGCTGCTTTTCGGAGCAGAGGCGCGCTTTATTACAGCAAATACCTTGCCGACTTTTCCTAACGGTGTCTTTTCTTTTGATGCGCTTGGATCCTCGAGAATTCTTTTGGGACATATTGTTGGAGGAATTCAGAGTTCACAAGCGAACAACTCTGCTCCTTTAATTGATTCTGCAGCCTCGCCCTATATTTTTTCTGTCTACCTACAGAGGCGTTAAGGACGCCACACGTCCTCTTCTTTCTCGAATTAAAAAGACGAGAAGATAGAAAAGAGGAGTACAGGCGACACTAAAAAATGCCTTATAACCGTAGGAAAAGAGCATGATTGGTGCAACCTCGCTCATCGGCATGCCAAGGCCCCACCATAAAAAGATCAGATCGATCATTACAGTATCGACAATTTGCGAGGCACAGGTCGAGCCGTTGTTGCGCAGCCACAAAAATTTAGGACCTGTCCAGCGTTTAATGGCGGCATAGAGTCGAATGTCCACAATTTGAGAGGTAACATACGAGATAAGGGAAGAGAAGATTCTGAGGCCGCTCAAGCCTAATACCGCCTGAAAAGCCTTTTGATCTTCCATGCCATTTGTCGGCAGCATGAGGCCGACTTGAATCATACAGAAGCTGAGTAGACTCATTCCCAAGGCGATGTAGACCATCCATTTTGCTCGTCTTGCTCCAAAGATCTCTGTCACAAGATCGCTGAGTAAAAATGTGAGGGGATATGTGATGAGTCCTGCTGGAATTGTAAGGCCGATCAATGGGAGAATTATCATTTTGGCAGAGAGAATATTGGAGAGCACAACGATAACAGAGAAACTTGCGGAAATGACTTGGTAGAGAATTTGTGGTGTTCTAGATCGAATCATGGGACAAGCGTACCATCTCTTTAGAAACCTATCCAGTTCAAAAGAAGCTCGTCCATCCAGTAAAAGCTCTTGCTTGTTGCTGTTTTTCCTAAAAATCCTAGATGGCCTCCCTTCTCGGTTGTCCAGACGTTAATTGCACTTGGCAACGTCATTTCTTGAAGCTGATCTAGGGAGATAAAAGGGTCGTCTTGAGCAAATAAAAGGTGAGTTGACTGTTGAATATGGGGTAAGAAGTGAAGGCTGCTACACGCTTCATAATAGTCGTTAGCACTCTTGTATCCCCATGAAGGAGCTGTGATTTGATCATCGAATGCGTAGAGGGTCGCGATTTTTTGGTTGCCAGATTGAGCTCTAATTCTCTTCAGGTAGTAGAGGTGGTAGAGACAATTCTTTTTTTCTTGAATTTTGGAGACCGATTCGGCGAGGTTAAGAGGTGCTGAGACTGCTATAAACACCTTCACAAGTTTTTTAGCTTCTAAACCAAGTTCACCAGCCAATTTTAGGATAATATTTCCTCCAAGAGAAAAACCAATTAAAGCTATTTCAGAGGCGGGAAATTTCTGCTTTAAGTCGAAAAGAATTTTTAAAATGTCTTGGCTTGTTCCTGCATGGTAGAGCAATTTCGAGAGCTCCTTACCGGAGCCGCATCCCCTTAGGTTGACCCTGATCACTTTTTGTCCCCTGAGGTACAATTTTTGTGCCATGCGGACCATGTAGTTGGAGGCGTGTGATCCTCCCATTCCATGAACTAAAACAGCTGTTTGATCGGATTCTTTCCAAGTAGCTGGAGTCGAAACTTCACAAGATAGGAACTCATTACTCCCAAGATCTACAATTTGGTTTTCAGAAGGAGGGGAGATTCCAGGAGGAAGAAGAGCGCTGATAATCGTTTGAAGATGGCTGGAGCTTGTTCCTGTTAGAGGCTTAAAATTTAGTCTATTGAAATGCATGTTAGCTGCTATTTTAGAGGTTTAGCCTTTTTTTTTAAACTTAAAGCGTGTTGTTAATTGCATTTACTGTGTGAATCTTCTCTTTTTTGTCCATTTGATTCGAAGAGTTGGGGGTTGGACAAGGAGCCTCCAAAGATTCTCAGTATTCAAAATTTTCGCTTTTCATCAATAAAATTTTTCCTTTTCAAGTCAAACTATGGTTGAAAATAAGTGCGACATGAGGCATAATCCTGTTTCCATCTGTTGTGGGGTAAAACTTTTTCTGAGGAGGAAAATTGCGTTTTCCAAAACTGCTCTTAATTGTTGCGATTGGAATGTTTGCTTTGATCGGGACAACTCGCTTTGTAAAGACTCTAATTAAAAAGAAGAGTCATCCCACAGAGAATGTTGTTCAGGTAGAGCGAGTGACTCCAAAAGAACCTGTCGCGCCAAAAATCGAAGAACAGCTTCCGATTGTTTCAACGCTTGTGGAAGCCCCTGTGGGTGATTTCCCTCAAGTTGATCGTATCCATCAACTTTTTGCTGTAAAAGGCGAGAAGTTGCCCATTGTCGAGACGCTCTCCTATACAACGCGCGTCTCCTGGTTAAAGGGGAAGCCTGCTTGGATCTCTGACTACGCAAATCAGTTCCAAACTTCCAAACACTTTATTGCGCGCAGCTTGAATGGCACGCCAGATTATCAGCTGCATGACGTCTCATCTGGTAAAAAATTTAATGTTCTCTCACCCGATAAGAAAATTCAGTTTCATCTGCTTGTTGACCGCACGCTCTGCAAGATGGGATTTTACTACATCGATTTAGGGACACAAGAGCGTGTTCTACTCAAAACTTATCGAGTCGGTCTTGGTAGACTCGATCCCACATCTGCCTCTGGCTGTTTGACTCCACTTGGGAAGTTTTCTCTTGGGGATAAGGTTGCCATCTATAAGCCAGGTGTAACAGGCTTTTTTCATGATAAAAAGGTGGAGATGGTCTCTGTTTTTGGATCGCGCTGGATTCCCTTTGTCGATGGAAAGGGGCTTGGACTTCATGGGGCGCCTTGGCGTCTGGATGCGCGTACCGGCGAGTGGGTAGAGCTTGTTCAAACAATTGGGCAGTATGAGAGTGATGGCTGCATCCGTCTTGCAGAAGAGGACGTTCAAGAGATTTTTTCCATTGTGATCAGTCGTCCGACTTGTGTAGAAATTGTCACCCATTTTCAAGAGGCAAAATTGCCAGGAGTAGAGAGACTATGACTTTGGCACATGAAAAGCAAATTTTTGAATATGAGAAGACTCTCTTGCAGATGAAGGAGCAGAGCTTGGGGCACAACCTCTTTTCTCAAGAAGAGGCCGTTCAACTAGAAGAGAAGCTCAACCAGCTCAAGCAGCGTGTATACTCCGATCTGTCTGCTGTTGAGCGTGTTGCTATTTCACGTCATCCTGGAAGACCTCGATCTACCGACTATATTCGTAATATGTGCGATGAGTTTGTAGAGATCTTTGGCGATCGTCTTTATCGTGATGATCCTGCGATTGTCGCAGGCTTTGCGCGCATTGGTGGGGTCAAGTTTATGTTGATTGCCCAGGAGAAAGGGTGTGACACTAAGAGTCGCTTGGAGCGCAATTTTGGAATGCCTCACCCAGAAGGGTATCGCAAGGCAATGCGCTGTATGGAGCTTGCGGCTAAATTTAAGTTGCCAGTGATTTCGTTGATTGACACTCCTGGCGCCTATCCAGGGCTTGCAGCCGAAGAGCGAGGGCAAGGCTTTGCGATTGCGCACAATTTAAGAGAGATGTCCATTTTGCCAACGCCTATTTTTATTATTCTTATTGGAGAGGGCTGCTCTGGAGGTGCGCTTGGCATGGGGATCGGCGATACCATCGGGATGCTACAGCACTCCTACTACTCGGTTATCTCCCCAGAAGGCTGTGCTTCTATTCTCTGGAAAGATTCTAAGAAAAATAGCATCGCAGCAGCTGCCCTGAGAATGCAATCAGAGGATCTGTTGGAGTGGGGGATGATTGATGAAATTATTCCAGAGCCTCTAGGTGGAGCGCATCACGCCCCAGAACAGGTGTATGCGAGCACTAAAAAGTATCTTTTAGAGCAGTGGGCGCTTCTGAAGGATGTGCCAATTCCAACCTTATTGGAGAGGAGATATCAGAAATTTCGTCGAATGGGCTGCACTTCAACTGTAGGGGCTGAATGAGACTAATTCTAAGGGCGGCGCTCGCTAATCGCAAGCACCTCTCCCTCTTGATCATGACATTTGTGACCCTCTTTTTTCTGACACTTGCTAATTCCATGGAGATGCTCTCCCTCGGGATCCTTTCAAATACAGGGGCCGACTTTTTCACTCTTTTTGGCAGGGAGCAGCTGCAGGCTGTTCCTCTGGATAGTCTCTCACTGGAAGATGTGCAGGCAAGATGGGCTGAGATTGATGTCGCAGGAACTGGCTCGATTACAAAGCAGGCTGCATCGGATTTTATCGCACATCGTAAAGAGATCAACCCACTCAACTGGATCTTGGGTCGAGCAAAGGATTTGCTTCATTTAAATAACAATCTCAAGGCGCTCATCTTTATTCTTGTCGGTGTCGCCTTTTTTAAAGCAATTTGGCTCTTTGCAAGCCGCTATACAACGCAGCTCCTCGCCATTCGCATCAGTCGCGATTTGAGACAGCAGTACTTTGAGCACATTCAATCTCTCTCGATGAGCTTTTATCAGCAGTACAATATTGGATCGCTCTCCTCTCGTGTTGTGGGAGATGCGGGGCAAATTGCGACGTCAATCAACTCCAGTGTGACAAATTACCTACAGACGCCATTTACCATCGTCACCAATCTTCTAGCTTGTTTCTATCTCTCTTGGCAGCTCTCTATGGTGATCTTTTTTGGTTTTCCTCTGATTATTTTACCGATTATTTTTTTGGCCAAGCGTGTCAAGCGAGTCTCACGTCAACTTCAGAGTAATCAAGAGAAATTTGCCTCTGTTCTAATCGATTTTCTTGCTGGGGTTCAAACTGTTAAGATCTTCAGCATGGAGCTCTTTTCGTTGAAAAAATATAAGCAGCAGAATGATCGCATGGCAGTATTAGAAGGAAAGACAGCAAAGTATGGCCTCCTAACCCGTCCAATTCTCCATGCCATTGCCACGCTCTGTATTGCTGGGGTGGTTCTTTTCGGTCTTTACACGCTGGGACTTCCAGTCTCTGAGCTGATTGTTTTCTGTGGCATGCTCCACCTTGCATATGAGCCAATTAAAAAATTCGGGGATGAGAATGCAAATATTCAGAGAGGGGTTGTTGCAGCAGAGAGAATGTTTGAGGTCTTAAACATGAAGCCACACATCCGAGATTGCGATGGAGCAATTGAGATGTCTGGATTTAAAGACTTGATTGAATTTGATCACGTCTGGTTTCGCTATAAAGGGGAGTGGGTTCTCAAAGATGTCAGCTTTACCATCAAGAGAGGAGAGACTGTAGCGATTGTTGGTCCGACAGGATCAGGTAAATCGACTCTCGTCCAGCTTCTGCCGCGTCTTTATGAAGTGGAGAAGGGAGAGGTACGCATCGATGGCAGGCCAATTCAAGCCTATACCCAAAAATCTCTGCGGGAAGGAATCGCATTTGTCTCCCAGAAGCCATTTCTCTTCTACGATACGGTTGGGGCTAATATCGCCTACGGTCGCAATTTTTCTCAGGAACAGATTGAATCTGCTGCAAGACGTGCGCATGCCGAAGAGTTTATCCTGCGCCTGCCTCAAAAATATGATACAATGTTGGCAGAAGCTGGACAAAATTTTTCGGGCGGGCAGCAGCAGCGCCTTGCCATTGCGCGTGCTCTTGTGAAGGATGCTCCGATTCTGATTCTCGATGAGGCGACCTCCGCACTCGATGCACTCAGCGAAATTAAAATTCGTACAGCCATTGAAGAGCTGAGAGGGACAGTGACACAGATCGTCATTGCGCACCGTCTTGCAACGATTGAAGATGCAGACAAGATTATCTACATTGACCAAGGGGAGAAGCTTGCTGAAGGGACCAAAGACGAGCTTTTACTCTCTTGTGAGCCGTTCCGCAGAACTTGGGAAGCGCTCTATAGAAGCGAGAAGCATGAGAGTGTGGCGCAGGCTTAGTTTAAAAAAAACAACAAAGAAAAGACTCTCTGCAAAATCTTGACGTCATCCAGAGCGCGGTGCGCCTGGTTCGCCTCAATGCCGTAGAACTTGGGAAGCGCTCTATAGAAGCGAGAGGTTGCTGTACAAGCTTAATTTTAAACCTGGTGGTAGTTGCGCTTTAATGTATGATTTGTTTATAATTAACATTATTGTAAAAGTGGAGCGTAGAACAAGATGAGTATGGATGCCGTCCGCTTTTTAAAAGCACAAGCCACTCCCATTATAGGGCCTCTAATTGTTTCTCCTATTGTGGCTGTTGTTTCCCTTGTCCTTACTATTGGAGCCATTGCTCTTGCCATTATTACAATCCCACTGAGTCTGATCTGCTGTCGCTTTCATGAAACAACTCAGTTTTTTTTGTACTCTGCCATATGGATCATCGGACCAAATTTATTATTTAGCATAAGCAATACTGCAACTTTTGGTATTGTGGGCTGCTGCTTCTTAAAAAAACAAGAAAGGGAAAAAGAAGCGGAAAAAGTACGGCTCCAAAGCTTGGTTCTATCAGAGGAAGCAAGCGCCTCAACATTGGCAACCGAGCTTTTTAAGCTACAAGAACAGCAGAAAGCCCTAGAAAAAAAGCCTTCCCCGGAAGAGAAAATTTCCTTGGAACAGCTGCGTGTCATAGAAGGGGATCTTTTCTTGAGAGAAAAATTTACCCTGGAACAGCTGCTTAACTTGGATCTGGAGCGGGCTAACCCGGCACCAGGACAGACGAGTCGCCAAAAACCAGAAGAGCTGGGTGGTTTACCACCAGGCTTTGGCCCCCGTGAGGAGGATTGGTGGCAGATGAGGAGTAGATCGTAGCTTTATAATTTTCCAAGTTTCTCAAAAGCTGTTTTAAGCTCTTGATTCTCTGGCTTGTCAAAGGCACCACCAGTTTTTAACCACGCTATATAATCCCTTGGAACCTCGTCTAGCGCTTTGCCTTGATGTTTTCCAAAGGGCATGCGGGTTGTTGCGCTCTTTTCACCCAAAAGCTCAAGAACCGTCTCCATGGAGAGATCGTCAATCATAAACGAAAAGACTCTGTGTAAAATCTTGACGTCATCGAGCGCGCGGTGGGCTTGGTTCGCCTCGATGCCGTATAACTCGCGTAGAGATTGTAGAGTGTGGCGCGGCAGGTCGGGACGGTACTTGCGTGACCATTTGAGTGAGTCGATAAACGTCCAATTTGGCATCTCAGAGCCGAACCGTTTAAACTCTTTTTCAAGAAATAGCTTGTCGAAAGTGTCATTGTTGTGAGCAATTAGGACGGTTTCTCCTGCGCAAAACTCGATAAAGGCAGGAGCTACTTCCTCAAAAGAAGGCGAGTTTTGCACCATCTCATCGCTGATTTTATGGATCTGCGTCGCCTCTTTTGGGATTGGCATGGCTGGATTGATGAGCTGAACAAAAGTCTTATTGAGCAGAGGGTCGTAAGCTGCAAGTTCGATGATGCGATCCTTGTCGGATCGCACGCCTGTTGTCTCTGTATCGTAGTAGATCGGTCGTTTGGTCATGAGATAAAGATTGTCTAAATCGCGCTTTTTTTGCTATTGTAATCAGATGATTAAAAAATTTTTACCTCTTTTTATCCTCCTTACCAGCCTGCTCCATGCCGAAAGACCTGTAGCCTATTTTTCCCATAAAGATAAAATTGTGCAGCAGCTGGTCCGTTGTATCCAGCAAGAGGAGCAGAAGATCCAGATGGCTGTCTATACGATTAGCCATCGTGGAGTGATTCATGCCCTTCTACAGGCAAAGAAAAGGGGCGTTGTCGTTGAGCTACTAGTCGATCCAGCTTCCCTGCGGGCACGCACCTCACTAGCCAGACTGGCAGAGGCAGGAGTGGCTCTTTTCATCTGGCAGTCACCAGCTATACCAAAAGGCAACGCCTTAATGCACCACAAGTTTTGTCTCTTTGGAAATAGGCTACTCTGGACCGGCTCCTGTAACTTTACTTTAAATGCAGATCGCTTGAATCAAGAGAATGCCCTGCTCTTAGACGATGGAGAGCTTGTGCGGCAGTATCGGTCCACCTTTGAAGAACTCAAAAGAGGAGGAGCTATCTCCTACGACAGCTACCTAAAGAAACAGATTGAGGAAAAGGGAGTGCCAAGTTAAGATATAGCCTTTAAAACGCTTTAATTGTTCGGCTATTTGTGTTTAAAAAGATCATATTTTCTGTGAAGCGTGAGGAGTGGTGGCTCTTTGGATTTATGATCGCCGTCGTCTCTCTTCTTAATATTAATTTTAATATTTTGCGCAGTGTTAGAAATGCTCTTGTCGTTGCAGATAAAGGGGGTAGCGCCGCTTTTATCCCCTATTTTGAGCTGTGCGGCACCTTTCCCGCTTCGATTTTACTCACGTGGGTCCTCTCTCGTCTGATGCGCAAATTTTCTTTTCGTTTTATCTTCTCCTCGACAATGCTCTTTTTCCTTTTCTTTTTTCTGATTTTTGCTTTCTGGATCTACCCTTTTCGTGAGGTTATTCAGAGCCTATTGCAGAGCAGACTTGGCGGCTTGGCTGAGATTGCCTCCTTTCAAGTGATCTTTACCCATTGGCCCGATATGATTTTTTATATCATGTCCGAACTTTGGAAGGTGGCTCTTCTCTCGGTTGTTTTCTGGGGATTTGTCAATCAGAAGCTGTCTATGGATGAGGCGAAGCGTTTCTACCCACCACTCATGCTTGGAAGTAGTATTGGAACCATTATTGCAGGTCCGATCACAGTCTTTTGCACATCGCGCTTCTCTTGGGATGTTTTTCCGCTTGCAGCGCAGCGCTGGCAGCACTCTCTCTGTTTGTTAACCACATTTATGGTGGCGTGTGGGCTTCTGACACTTTTTGCCTTTAATGCGCTTTTTAAATTATTGCTAGTGAAGAGCCAGAAGACAATTGAACCATCCTCACAGGAGAGAGAGCCATTTTCACAGAGACTTTTGTCGCTCTCTTCGAGTCTGCGTTACCTTGTCCGTTCTTCTTACTTGACAGCTCTTCTGATTGTGGTGGTGGCAGAGTACGTCTCTTATGCCCTTGGTGAGCTCATTTTTCTTGAGACGCTCAAGGAAATGTACCCTAACCCTTCCGACTACTGCCAATACCTCGGCAGCCTTACCTTCTGGACGGGGATTTTAACCGCCTTTAGTGCAATTATTTTGACTCCTTACCTCTTGCAAAAATGTCGCTGGAGTCGCAATGCATTGATCACCCCAGCGCTCATGGTCTTGATGACATTTGGCTTTTTTTTTATGATCTATTGTCGAAAATCGGGTTTCTTCTCGAACATCTCACTTCTGCCACTGATTGTCTTTATGGGAAGCCTTCACTTTTGCATTGGCCGATCAGCTAAATACACGCTCTTTGATGCAACAAAAGAGCTCGCTTTTATTCCCTTAGATCGAGAGGGACAGATGCGTGGCAAGTTGATCATCGACGGAATGGGATCGCGCTTGGGTAGAGGGGGGTCTTCTTTTTTGAGTCTTGTTCTCTTCTTTTTTCTTGGAGGTCCAAGTGAAAGTGCACTTTTTGTAGGAATTTTGGCTATTATCTTTGCCTGCATCTTGATTCCAGCTGCAAGGCTCATCGGTTCCGAATTCGACCGGTCCACTGTCTAAATTTTCTCTTGTGGAATTATTTTATTACGTTTAAGCTTTTTTTATTAAAAGGGATGGAAAATGGATCAGGAACAGAAGAAAATTTTAAGCAAAACAGCTAATACAATCCGCGGCCTTGCAATGGATGCGGTTCAGAAAGCAAATTCGGGACATCCGGGGCTCCCTATGGGATGCGCAGAATTTGGCGCTTACCTCTATGGATCTTTTTTGCGTCATAATCCAAAGGATCCTAGATGGCTTAACCGTGACCGTTTTATCCTCTCTGCAGGTCACGGATCCATGTTGCTCTACTCTTGTCTCCATCTATCTGGATTTGATCTCTCTTTGGATGACATCAAACAATTCCGTCAAAAGCACTCTAAAACACCAGGCCATCCAGAAAGGCACGTTTCGGAAGGTGTTGAGGCGACGACGGGACCTCTTGGACAAGGCGTTGGAAATGCAGTCGGCCAGGCGCTTGGGCTTAAACTACTTGCCACCAAATTCAATACTCCAGATTTTTCAATTTTCAACAATAAAGTCGTATGTTTAGCTGGCGACGGCTGTATGATGGAAGGAATCTCATCCGAGGCGTCTTCCCTTGCAGGACACTTGCAGCTAGACAATTTGATTCTCATTCATGATGCCAACGAAGTCTGTTTAGATGGACCGCTGATTGAGTCGTGCTCAGAAGATGTGAAAGCGCGCTATCTGGCTTACGGCTGGGAAGTACACGACCTCGACGGCTACGATTTCGATGCGATGGATACTCTCTTTACTCACCTGCGACAATCTCAGAAAAAACCGGTCTTTATTCAGATGCGCACGATCATTGGAAAGGGATCCCCTCATAAAGCAGGAACCTCCAAAGCGCATGGAGCGCCGCTTGGAGTCGAAGAAGTCTTAGAGACAAAACGGGCTCTTGGAATTCCAGAAGAAGAATTTTACATCCCTCAGCAGGTGCTTAATTTTTTTGAGGCAAAACTTCCTAAGAGTGCTGAACTAGAGCAGAAGTGGCATCAGATGTTTGCAAAGTGGGGGGCTTCTCATCCCGAGCAGCATGAGCTCTTTGAAAAGATGTTGCACAAGGTGATGCCAGAAGATCTGGAAGCACAGCTTAGTGGTATTGAAATGAAAAGCCCATTGGCAGGTAGATCTGCCTCGCAACAGCTCTTGAATGCCATGGCAGACAAACTTCCATTTTTATATGGTGGATCGGCAGATCTTTCTTGTTCTGATTTGACACTGATGAAAAATTTCTCAGTCGTGGCCCCTGGCCACTTTAATGGGCGTAATCTGAAGTACGGAGTGCGCGAGTTTGCAATGGCGACAATTGCCTCTGGTCTTGCTGAAACGAGTCTGATCATTCCATTTATCGGCACATTTTTGACCTTTTCAGACTATATGCGCAATGCGATTCGCCTAGCTGCGCTTTCTCATATCCATGTGATCTATCAGTTCACGCACGATTCTGTTTTTCTTGGAGAGGATGGCCCGACTCACCAGCCAGTCGAGCACTACGCCTCTCTGCGTGCAATTCCTAATTTACACTTTATTCGCCCAGCGGACAATTGTGAGGTGAAGATGGCGTGGCTTGCAGCGCTGCGCTACAAAGGCCCAACTGCTATCGCTCTCTCACGCCAGGCCCTGCCAGAGCTTCTTTGTACCAATCTTCCTTACGATGAAGGGATGGGGCGAGGTGCCTATATTGTTAAAAAAGAGAGTGGAAAAGCTCACTACACACTCTTTGCAACAGGCTCTGAACTATCCCTCGCCCTGGATGTCGCAGCAGCTCTTGAGAAAATCGGCAAGTCAACGCGCGTTGTCTCGATGCCGTGCTGGGAGCTATTTGAGAAACAAGAGCCAGCTTATCAGAATGAAGTTTTAGGTGGCGACATCGGCAAGCGCGTCAGTATCGAGGCGGGAGTCAGTATGGGGTGGCACCAGTGGATTGGTCGAGAGGGGATTGCAATTAGTATCGAGACCTTTGGCGATTCCGCACCTCAGAGCGATCTCGTGCAAGAATTTGGACTGAACGTCGATGCAATCTTACAGAGGCTGCTTGGGTGAGAGACCTTTTTTTAAGAGCACTCTCTTGTGAGAAGACAGAAAGGCCCCCAGTCTGGCTGATGCGTCAGGCTGGGCGTTATCTACCAACTTATCGTGCCTTAAGAGGAAGTCATACTCTCTCCAGCCTGTTTCACACGCCGGAGCTCGCCTTCGAAGTGACCCATCTACCCCTTAAGCTTTTTAATTTAGATGCAGCGATTCTCTTTTCCGATATTTTGATGATCGCTGAGGTCTTTGGCCTGCAGGTAATTTTTCCAGAGAAAGGAGGGCCGAGAGTCGAGCCGCCCATCTTTTCTGCCCAGCAGATCGAGAACCTTGTTGCACGATCTGTTGAAGAGACGCTCCATTACGTCTTTGAGACGATTCGACTTCTCTCTCCCACGCTTCAGATTCCGCTGCTCGGATTTTGTGGCGCTCCATTTACTGTTGCGACTTACCTTGTTGCTGGTGGTGCAGAGACACTGAAGCGGTGGATGCAGGACGATCCAGAGAGCGTTATAAAACTCCTAGATAAAATCTGCAGCGCCTCTATTGAATACCTCCTATTGCAAAAAAAAGCCGGAGTGCACGCAGTGCAGATTTTTGACTCTTGGGCAAATCTACTTTCCTATCCCGATTTTTTGACTTACTCACTCTCCTATATGAAGCGGATGGTCGATGCGCTCTCTAAAGAAGGTATCCCGACAATTCTTTTCTGTCGCAATTCGAGTCTTTTGGCCCCTGAGCTGGCATCGATAGGCTCGGCAGCAATCAGCTTTGATGAGAAGCGCTCGATGCGCACCCTGCGCTCACTAGTTCCTTCCCATATCGCCATTCAAGGGAATCTCGATCAGAAGCTGCTCCTAGAGCCCCCTGATGTTGTGGAGGCTGCCGTAAAAAATCTTCTGGAGGAGATGCGTCAAGAAAAAGGATTTATTGTCAACTTGGGGCACGGCCTACTTCCGGAAACACGAGTGGAGAGTGTGCAGCGCCTTGTCGAAACCATTCAAAACTATAAAACTTAATTTTCTATTATTTAAATAGATCGATGATGTATGCTTTTTATAAAAATGAGGGTTTAAATGAAATGTTCCTCTGTCTCTTTTGCAATAGTTAATAGCATTCCAATTATTGGGGATGTGACTTCGGCTGTAGCCCTATGCCCTTCTGGAAGAGAAGAACGTTTAGCTCTTGTAGCAGGTGCCATCCGAAGCATTTTAACGTTGGCAGCCTGTATTGTTGTGGTGACTGTTCCTTTTTTCTCATTTTTAATTATACCTTTTTTTCTGGCACTGTCCGTGTCTTCAGGCATTCTGGCTTTCTCCCGGGGAGTTTCATCGGACTCGCTCGGTGCTTTGATAGGGTATACTATGCCTACTGCAGTAAAGGGTATTTTAATGATAACGATGAGAGCTTCATTTCCTGGAGTTAGCATAGGCTTTCAGATTCTTGAAGTGGTCTACTCTCTCGGTAATCTTTGCTGTTGTAGTGAACCTGTAGTCGCGGATCCAGGCATCTATGAGGTTGATCTGTACCTTCCTGACTCAGACCCTCAGATCGAGGGGCAACCCCATAGGCTAGAACCAGAATGGGAGCCAGATCAACCAGGAGCTCCACTAAGAGCTCGATTTGGCCAGCTCGAAGGCGCCCCCTCATAACTAGTGAGCTATGTAGTTCTTAAAAATTATGGCAGCTGTAGCCCCCTCACCTCCCATCTGGATCTTCTTCGCCTCTGCAATTCCTTTTGTAGGGCAATACGTTCAGCTAAGCTGCGATACAGAGTCCTACCTTGCGTCCAATCTAATTCGCTCCGTGCTCACCATCGCACTCCTTGTCACAGCAGTTGTTTTCCCGATTTTCTCCTTTCTGATTATCCCATTCTGCATTGTACAGCTTGCAGTCTCTCTATCTAGTGGCGTGATTCGCTTCTACAGAGAGCGTCAAATTCTTCCTTTTGCCCTCAGCATCCTGGCAAATGGGCTCATGGGACTCTCTTATTGCGTCATACGCGCAGTTCCTTTTGTTGCTATTGCCCTTGAAGGGATCTACTTCCTGCACACTTTTATCATCTGGCTTCTCTCCAAAAAAACAGAAAAACCAGAACCCCATCTACAACATGTGACGGAGGTGGAGAGAGCGCAGTTTTTAGGAGATAAGGATAGCTTAGCTGCTTTTCTAAGCGCCCCATCTGAAGAGCAGTATCGTCAGCAGAAGGAAAATCCCGTTTTTCAGGGACAACTGGCTGATTTTGCACAACAACTCTATCGCGAAAGAGCCCCGCTTGTAAAGGTGTGTTGGGAAAAATTCCAAGCCCTTCACGAGTGGCCAGAGGAACAGATTGCGCACTTCAACATCCTCTTCCCAATGTTGCGAGGACTTTTAGTGCGTCGAGGATTTTTAGGAGGGGACTCTGAGAGCGATTTTTTCGAGATATTGGGGCACAATTATCGTAGCTATGTCCATCTTGTGGATCACTATCTTGACAATGCGGAGGAGAATCGCCGCCACGTTGTGCTGTTCAAAAAAGAACTAACGATGCAATCTTTTTTAAAAAAATCCTTGCGTAGCTATTTAAGAGACAACCTTGATCTTTGCGCCAATCCTGCAGGTAAAGAGCTGGTAGAGCATTTCTTGGATGACTCTAATCCAAACAAACAGGAGAAGGCAGAGAGGAAATTACTCTACTTTCAAGAGGTACAAGAAAAACTATCTAAAAAATATATTATAAATCCGGGTGAGCTTTTTAGGGTAGCAGGCGTATAGTATTTATTTTAGTAGATAATTTTATTATTTTGTTTTATAATGAACACATTAAAAAAGGAAAAACATGTCTACATCAACTATTTTCAAACCAGAGTCTCTGTTAATGCAAGGAGTGAGTTGCCTGCCAGGAATTGGAGTACTCTCCGACTACTGTATGGGACGGAGTTTGAATCAGAGCTATCTCGATCTTTCTATTCCAGAGGAATTTCTACCCAATGATCAGCTCTCTTCTGAAATAATTTATGAGCGATTGAAGCAGACACAAAATCTTGTAACAACTCATGTGGATCGATTTGTTAAACGATATGAGCTGATTCAAATTGTTCGGAGCGTTTTGACTCTTGCTCTGCTTGTGACAGCCGTTGTATGCCCTATGTTTGGCTTTTTGATTATTCCATTTGCCATTATGCAGATGGCTCCAGCCCTCATTATTTTCGCTGCCAAGATGACCGTTCATAAAGCAGATCAAGGAGGCTCCCCCGGGGAAATATTTTTTTATGGAGGGAAAAGTAGCATACAGGCGTGCCTTTTCTATTTTTTTACCAAGTATATTCCCGTTATATCGATCGTCTCCGAATCGATAAACTTAGTCTTCCAGGTCACTAGAATTATTAAGAGGCACTACGACCATTGCCAAGAGCTAAAATCAGCTCCTACATTTAAAGCGAAATTTGAAGACAGTTCTTCTAAAGAGAGGGAGCTACTTCGAGAGCCAGAAGAAGCTAAGGGCCAGGACACGCCGCCTCTGAAGACAGTAGAGGGGCAGAGAATCTGGTTAGCAAATCTGAAAAAAATAAGAGAATTAGCAAAAATCGAAAAAATTTGTACCCTCTACCAAAAATATCGTGCTGGAAGAGAGGCTTTTCTACCACATGAAGAGTACTGGCTAGCAACTCATCCCCAGCAAAAGGTGTTTAAAGACTTAGTGACAACACCTTGTCAGTTTATCCACTACTGTATGAAATGTCCAGATGCTATTGGATTGTTAGACGATCAGCTACTGAATAGAAATTCCAACGGGGATTTGAACATTAATGCAGTGTTTGACATGCAATTTACGGAACTATACAAACTATTAAGTAATAAAATTTTTGAAAAACTCCGGATGCCAGGCTCCTTCTTAGACAGAAATGAGACCTATTCCAAGTGGGCTCAGACTTGGGTTGTCGATATGCCGCAGTGGATAAGCGAGGGGCGTGGGGATGCAAAAATGCGTGGAGCGGAAGCCTTGTTGCGTCTTCTGTATATTCCGGAAGTTCAACAGCTTTTAATCATAGGGCGTTGGGAACTCCAAAAGCAACGACCGCGAGCGTCCAGTGTGTAATTAAGGTGTAATTTATTAATAAAAAACAAGGAGCCCAGGGTGAATTATTCAACAACATCTATTCTTAGAGAGGCAGTTAACTTCCTTCCAATTATTGGTAACTTTACAAGTTATGCCAAGGAAAAGGAGTTGCAGCAGTGTAACATGACAGATCCGAAGGTTGAGCGAGCAGCCCAGCTCCTAAAAATTGCTAATGTCGTTCGTTCTATCGCAACTATTGCGCTACTTGTTATCTCCGTTGCCTGCCCACTATTTGCAGCTATTGTGGTTCCGTTCTGGATTATCTACTGCGCTTCAGACTTGCTACTTGCTGGATGGAAGTTGTGCAATGGGGATGTCTCTAAGATCCTTGAGTTAGGCCGTGCTGGGGTGACAGCTTTTGTTATTGGCTTTGCTATGAATGCGATGCCATTTTTTGCAATAGGTGTAGAGGCGATCAAGTTGATCAATCGTGTGGTGATGCTCTGTTGCGGAAAAGATCCGTTGAAAATTTTGGTTACAGCTGTTCAATTTGGTTCGTCTGCAATTAGAAAAGCCAATATAGTGGAGCTCGAAAAGCAAATTAAGAACAGTCCAGTTATGCAAGCCATTAAAGACATTAATTTTTTTAATCGAGATGAGAATCAACTTAATTATTTTAAAGATCATGTAGGTGACAAGCTTGGGGGTCTTAGGCAGGTTCAACTATTAATTAAATTCGAAAGAGAGCCTCAATTCTTTCACAATACAGAAATTATTAATTTCCTTCAAAGAGCAACTAATATAACAAGTTCCAAAGCTCAAGCTTCTATAGACAACGCACAATTTCTTCCTTTTATGGATACAGTTATCGAAGCTAACCCAGCAACGCTCTCTTCTCTTTTCGATCTAAAACGATCTCCCTATGCTGAGCTTTTGAGGCCCCTTACCAGGTAGCACTTGGAGGCATCGAGCATAAAATTGCCTCCGGGTTCCCCCCGGAGGTGAAGCCAAACTTGGTGCCCCTGTCGTAGAGTAGGTTGAACTCAACATAGTGCGCTCGTAACCGCTTCTGTGTCTCTTTTTCTTCATCTGTAAAGGGGGTTCCGATGCGCTTCTTATAGATCGGGATAATCGCTTCTAGAAACGTCATCCCAATATTTTGCCATAAAAGATAATCGCTCTCAAAATCGCCGCTGTTAAAATGGTCGAAGAAGATGCCTCCGACACCGCGCTCTTTTTTTCTATGAGGGATGTAGAAGTACTCTGCTGCATTCTTGGCAAAATCGGGATAGAGTGGGCCACACGCTTTTTCTGCAACAGCATGAAAATGAGCTCGGTCTTCTGGGTAGGACGGTCCCATCGGGGTCAAATCGTACCCACCACCAAACCAATGGCGTTTTTTTGTCTCAAGGTAGCGCACATTCATATGAACGGTTGGCAGATGCGGATTATTCATATGGGTGATAAGGCTGACTCCTGTTGCAAAGAAAGGACCCTCATCCTCGCCAAATGGGAGGCTCACGCCTCCGATGCCTGACCAGTTGACCGCAGCTTTTTCAAATTGATTTCCCCTTAAAACAGAGATCTCGCCGCCGCCGGAACCGTTTTGGTGGTCCCAGGAGGTGCGCATAAATCGCTCGGTGTCGAGCGCTTCAAAAGAGGCGATAATTGTATCGCGCAACGTTTTAAGAAATTGTACGATTTTTTCTTGTCTTGAGTGATCCATGATCTTACGATAGAGGATATGAGAAAAAAACACATCGTGATTTTAGGGGCTGGGATCACAGGATTGACATTTGCCAGATCTTTGCCTAAAGATCGTTTTGATATAACTCTCTTAGAGAAAAGTGAGCGGGTAGGGGGTTGTCTCCAGTCAGAATCGTCCGATGGATTTTTTTTTGAAGCGACAGCAAGAACCTTTGTGACAGGGCGCAGCCAGCAGCTCTTGCAGCTGATCCACACTCTACACCTTGAGGGCTCTTTGATCTACTCTGCAGAGGAGGCTAAAAAGCGGTATCTCTGGAATGGCACAAAACTCAAACGGATGGATCATCCGCTCTCACTTCTCACACTTGGAGGAGAGATTCTAGCAGAGCCGTTTCGAAAACGTGAGAGAGTCGATGATGAGTCTGTTGCCGATTTTGTGCGTCGTAGATTTGGAAAGAAGGTATTGGAGCAGCTCTTTGACCCCCTAGTGCTAGGAATTTATGGCGCAGACAGCGAAATGCTTTCGATCTCCTCCTGTTTCCCAAAGTTTAAAGGTTGGGAGGAGCGATACGGCTCCTGTCTCAAGGGTCTTTTAAAAGAGCGTCAAGCCAAAGGCTCGCAGCTCTTTTCACTGAAAGGTGGGACACAAACTCTCGTAGATGCACTAGAGAATGAGCTAAAAGAAAAGATTTTCTTAAACGAAGAGGTAGAGAGCCTCTCTTTTCAAAAAGAGAGCGTTGTGGTGCAGACCAGAAGACGCAAGATCGAAGCAGATCTTCTCGTCTCGACACTGCCTATACATGCGATGTATGCCCTTTTTTCTCCGTTAGACTCCTCTATTGCTGCTCACTTTGGTGCGCTGCATGCCACCTCACTCACTACAATTCAGCTAGGCTACCACGCTCTCCAGCTTCCTCTTCAAGGCTTCGGCTACCTTGTTCCGAGTAAGTGGCAAGAGCCTCTTCTTGGAGTGGTCTTTGATTCTTCTATTTTTCCGGAGCAGAATCAGAGAAAAAAAGAGGTGCGCCTGACGTTGATGCTGCGCGAGGGAGGGCTCACCTCTGGCCTAGATGCTTTACAGCGCCATCTGGGGATCAAGCGCGCCCCAGATTTTTCTAAGGTACAGCGTCTAGAGAATGCTATCCCACAATACAGAGTAGGGCATGGAGCACGGGTGGAGAGCCTTCTTAAAAGCGTCTCAATGCGCTTTCCAAGGCTTAAGCTACTCGGTAGCTACTTGGATGGAGTCTCCGTCAACGACTGCGTTGCTAGGGCCTTGCGACAGGCTGATCTGGAGATCTTGCAGTGCCTGTAGAGCCTCAGCTGTCGTATAACGCTGCTCCGGATAACAGAAGACTCTAGAGAGAAAAGGGAGAAAGGGGGAGAGGCCGAGCTGCATTTTCCATCTTGGCATTGGGTGACTTACTACTGCCTGAGCGCTTGCAGGCTCATCTAAGGGCTGCTCTCGAGTGATCTCCCAAGGGGATCTTCTGTACAGGAAAGACTCCTCTATCGGAATAGGAGGTTTTCCTAGCTGACTTATTAGTAGCTCTAATTGCTGTTGATCTTGGATTTTTATAGGGTCGTTGCTTACATTGTAAAAGGTAAAATTTCTTTTAATGGGAGTGAGTAGAAAATGGAGGACGACCCCAGCAGACCAGCAGTCGTACTTGTGACAATCTATTTGACCAAACAAGTTTCTATCTGGTCCTCGAAAATCGATGGCTGTGATTTGAATTTCGGGTTCAAGAGAAGCTTTACCAGTCTCCTTGTTAGCGAGTAGAGCAGATCCAAAATCGATAATTTTGAGAATGCCTTGTTTGACAACAAGATTGGTTCTTGAGATGTCGGCATGGATTACATATCGGGAATTTAATGCCGCAAGACCCGTATAGAGTTGGATGCCCAGATTGAGAATCAATGGAATATCTGGAATTTTTTCTTTATTACAGGCATTGATTTTAGCTAAGCAAATGCCGCCATCCTCAAAGATGATCGCACTAATGCGAATGGTTTTACCTACATAAGCAAATAAAGTTTGAATAACATGCTCTCTAGGAATGTTTAATTTATTTAATTCGGTATATTTATTCGTTTCGGATTCAAAGGCGTCTTTCTTGAAAAAACATTTCGTAATACAAGGTTGTTCCGAATCATCATTATATGTAGCGATGCTCTTATAAGCCTTTCCAAAGGTTCCTGCGGCAATAAAATTTAAAAGGGTGAGAGAAGTTTTTCCGTAAAGAGGTGTATGGATTGTCAAAGTGATTGGTAAAGTATTTGGAGTATAGAGTCTATTTTCTGAGCTAGGATGTTTAGGTGGCTGTGCTAATGAAGAGTCACTGAGCTCGTACTTGCGTTTTCTAGAGGTTGCTTCTTTATAAGAGGGAAGAACTTGGGCAGCTGCGTATGTTGTTGGAGTGATGGCTTGCATGATTATAATTTGGTTGTGGTATAAGAATGGAATAATATTCTGCCTAATTCTTCAACAAGAACATTTAAGTGTTCCGTTCGATGTTGTAGGCAGATGGATAGGGTAATTGCTGTTTCAACTGTGCGTTTTGTCCATATCCCGGCGTATTGGAGGTTCTGCTCGACTTGGTCTGCTTCCTCTTTTGTCTCAAAATAAATAATGATACAATGACCAATCGAACGGGTTTTAAGCCGTAGCGCCTCTAATTGCTGCTGTAGAAAATGAATTTTTTGTCGCAGCTCGGCCCGTTCCCCATTCATTCCAGGAAATAGGTCAAGTGCAGCATCGATCGCTCCAAGGCTACTGGGAGTTAGGGCGCGCTCATGGGAGGGAGGTTGCATTGAGGAGATGCGTTCCAGTACGGCGAAAGAACCCGCAAGATAGCTACCTGGAATTCCAAAGAGGGTCATAAAGGAGCCCAAGAGAAGATCTGCCTCAAGATGGCTTCTCAAGTCAAAGTTACTCTGTTCATCAATACAGAGTAGAGCATCATTGCCATCTGCAACAGCTCCGAGAGAGTGGAGGTTCGTGCTACTTGCAGGAGATTCGCACATAATAAGAGCCTTTTTGGCAGCCTCATTGGAGGAGAAGAGTAGAACCGACTCTGTTCCAAGAAGATCAGACAGTTTTTTACGGATCCCCGCTTCACAAGAGAGCTCCCCAGAGACTAGAAATTGGGAGGCACTGCTGAGGCCGTACTGTAAGATAAATCGGATCGCATTTTTTTTAAGATCCGGATGGCTCGACAATCCCAATGGATCGCTTCCGCAGAAATTTAACATGCGCTGATTGTGGAATAAAAAATGAGGTGCATGAAGAGGTGTGATGATGTGGTTATGGCTCATTGTTCAATCCTTTTTTTTCTTAAAAGTTTAAAGTAATCGATCCGTTTGCACATCTCCCGCTCAAACCCGAGCGGCTTTGGGCTGTAAAACTCCATGCGCTCCATCTCTTCGGGAAAGTAGTTTTGACCAGAAAAAGAGTCTGGTGCATCGTGGTCGTAGTGGTAGTTAGCGCCAAATCCCATAGAGCGCATAAGTGGTGTTGGAGCATTGATGATGATTTTAGGAGGAGAGAGGTGTGAGCTCTTTTGCGCCTCGGCTTTAGCACTTTTAGCAGCTGTGTAGAGGGCGTTACTTTTTGGAGCCAGGGCTAGATAGACAACTGCTTGAGCAATCAACAGATCTCCTTCTGGAGAACCCAACACTCTGTACGCCTCTAGAGCCTGAAGTGTAACGCCTAAGGCTGCAGGATCTGCAAGGCCTACATCTTCGGAGGCGACCCGAATCAGTCTGCGGCAGATGAATTTTGGGTCTTCTCCGCCTTCCAACATGCGCATCAGCCAATAGAGGGAGGCGTCAGGATCAGAGCCTCTTAGTGACTTGTGTAGGGCTGAGATGAGCTGATAGTGGCCATCGTCGCCTTTATCATACTGGGCAGCTTTTTTTTGAACAAGTCGCATGAGGAGGGTAAGGTCGATCGGCTCTGCTGATGGTAGCTGCTCAAGCATATTGATCAGATGGCGTCCATCTCCCTGTGCCATTAAGAGCAAGCTTCTGCGCGCCTCTTCTGTCAAAAAAAATGGTTGTACTTTTTTTTCAAATCGCTTCAGAAGGGAGTCGAGCGCCTCTTCGCTTAAACTTTTCAGTGTTAAAATGTGCAGGCGAGAGAGAAGCGCATTATTCAAGGCAAAGGAGGGGTTTTCGGTAGTGGCGCCGATCAAGATAATAGTGCCGTCTTCAAGCAGTGGCAAAAAGGCGTCTTGTTGCGCTTTATTAAAACGATGAATCTCATCGACGAAGACGATCGGCTGACGGTGTAAGAGCGGCTGATTTTTCTGGTCAGAGATCAGTTTTTTAAGATCTGCCACTCCATGAAATGTCGCACTAAACGAGACGTGAGGAAGATTAAAGGCTTTAGCGTAGAGCCTTGCAATTGTCGTCTTTCCAGAGCCAGGCGGCCCGACTAGAAGCAGTGAAATAGGTCGTTCCGTCTTGATGAGACGCACAATCAATCCATCCTCTCCTAAGAGATGATCTTGACCATACACTTCATCTAGAGAAGTAGGTCTCAGCTGCTCCGACAGAGGTATAATCATGATTCATGTTTACTGTTCTTAAACCAGCTTGGCTTGCGCATCTGGTAGATAATCAGAGGGATCGCGCACATTAGTAACAGACCAATTCCCAGAAAAAGATCGTAAAAAAGGACGTTGTCAATGTGGAGCTCCTCTAGAGGGAGAAAGCCGATGCCGATTGCAAAGAGTGAGGCTAAGATGCCAAGTGATGCAATGATCCAGATGCCCTTGTGGGGAAATGGAATACGGTAGGCTCTTGGCACATGCGGTTTGGTGTAGCGCAGGCGAATGCTTGCGATAAACATGAGGATGTACATGATCAGGTAAGATTGTGAACTTAAGACCGTTAAGATCCAGTAGGAGCTGTTAATGGACGGCATGTACAAAAAGACACACGAGGTGATCGTGACAATGATGGCTTGAAAGAGCAGAAGGTTGGTCGGCGTTCCGTGCTTATTGACTTTTTGAAAAATGGGAGGGAGGTTGCCGTGAATCGATGTTGCATAGAGACCTTTGACGGGGCCTACAATCCATGAGTTCACTTCGGCAGCAGCGCCAATGACTAGAAGAACGGCAATGGGCGGCAGCACCCAGTTGAGGTGGTAGGCATTAAAAAAGACATGAAAAGCCTCCATTAAGCCAGAAATTAGAGTGATTTTCTCTTTAGGGATGACAATTCCAATTGCAAGAGAGCCGAGCATAAAGAGAAAAAAGGTGACAAGGGCCGCTATAATAATCGATTTTGGATAGTTTTTTTGTGGGTCTTTGACATTACCTGCATAGGCAGCGGAGACTTCAAGTCCCGCAAATGCAAGAAATAGGCCGCTTAAAAAAATAAGATGGCTGCTGTTTGAGATATCAGGGAGTAGGCCTTCCTTTGCAAAGCTCATCTCTGAGGGGTTTCCAATCAGAAGCCAGATGATTCCAAGAAGAATGATGAGAAGTCCCGGAGCGATCGTGCCCGCTGTAACACCAATACTACTTACCCAGCTGGAGGTCTTGATGCCCAAATAGTTGAGCAGTGTCATGCCCCAAAAACCGACAAGAACGATCGTTAAGACATACTCTTTGTTCTCGATGAGAGTTGGATCGATGACATAGGCGAGCGTTGCAGCAATAAAAGACATAATTGCAGGGTACCAGGCGATATTATGGACCCATTGCATCCAGATGGCAAAAAATCCCCAGCGGTCACCGAGAGCCTCTTTAACCCAGATGTAGATTCCTCCAGACTTGGGCCAGCCTGTGGCAAGTTCTGCTGAGACAAGAGCACAAGGTAGGAGGAAGACGAGTGCGACAATACAGAAGTAGCTAATCGCGCTCAATCCATAGGAAGCAACAAGGGGAAGCTGTCTCAGGCTCGCCATCATTGAGATGTTGAGTAGAACAAGCAGAGAGACAGAGAGGACGCGGCGCGGTGAGTGTTCCATAATTCGGTAGTCTATCATTCTATTTAAGTTCCAGTCTACCTGTTTTTTTTAATTGCAACTTAAACTAAAATGAAATAACTTAATAATAGAGGGTGTAATACCTCTTAATTGCTAACCAAGGAGCAGACGATGAGCCAAAGAGAAGAGGCGTTTGGAATGCCGAAGAAAAATAATCAAAAAAAACAAAAAAGCCAACAAGGCCACCAACAGCAGCAACAGAAATTTGAGCAGTCACATCAGCAACAACAGCAAAAGTTTAATCCAGAAGAGAAGATTAGACAACAAAAAGCTGGTGTTAATCCAAATTTAAGCGGTAAAGAAGGTTCAAAACAGCATTTTCAACAAAAACAACAGAATCCAAATCAGCCAAAACAGCGCTAGATTCTAGCCTGTTTATGGCCCGCATAAGAGACTTGAGTAATCAAGTCTCTTATTTTTGTCGATTACATTCCTGATTTTTTATTTGGTTGCTGCATCATTTCTTCTGGAAGCAGTAGCTCGTCATGCGTTTTTATCCATTCAATAATCGGATCTTCTCCTAGGATAAACTCTTGGTCTATCACAAGACATGGAACGCGTAGCTCATCGCCTAATACAGCCCTGAGATCCCTCTTAGCGATAGGATTGTCCTTTAAATTTTCCATTGGGACTGTTTTGTGTATTGTCTCCAAATACTGCAAGACACGCATAGAATGGGGGCAGGTTGTCATATAATAGAGCATGATCTTATGTTCCCTTGGAGCTTCCTTAGCTGGCAAGATGGAAAATCCACACATTAGTAAAATGGCCAAAAATAACTTCATAACTTCTCCTTGTTTTCCACAGACTACAAATTTTACTCTTTCAAGAAAAGAATTTTTTTATATACTCTTGACTTTGTACATTTTTGGAGGTAAGATGCTTCGATTTTTACTGCTTTTTTCCCTGGCCTTAACCAATTTATTTGGAGTCGAAACGATGAAAATGAGTGAACCAAAGAGCCCGATGCACTTTGAGAAGAACAAGAGCTATCTGGCGACAATTGAGACGAGTAAAGGCACGATTGTGTGCGAACTCTACCCTGATAAGGCGCCTTTAACGGTGACAAACTTTATCCAGTTAGCAAAGGCTGGTTTTTATAATGGGCTTCTCTTTCATCGAGTTGTTCCACAATTTGTCATTCAGGGCGGGGATCCAGATGGAACCGGTAGTGGAGGACCTGGCTATACGATACCAGCAGAGATCGGACTTCCCCATGTCAAAGGGGCTCTTGCCTGTGCAAGGCTCTCCGATCAGGTCAATCCAGAGAGACGTTCAAGTGGCTCCCAATTTTATATTACTTTGGAAAAAGTGCCCTACTTAGATGGTCAATACACTGTTTTTGGGCAGACGACCTCTGGAATGGATGTTGTTTCTGCAATGCGGCAGGGAGATACAATTAAAAAAATAGAGATCTCAGTGAAATAATCTCTAAATCAGCCAGTTATTAGGATTAATTTTTTTAAAGAAAAATTATTTTTATAAATATTTTCAATCAGTAAAAAACGCGTTCAGAATAGCTTCTGAGCGCGTTTTTTTTAATCCGTTTCTTAATCGATAATTGTTGTAAATAATTTTTTTTGTTATTTTAAATTCAGGATATTGTATATTCAGAAATGTAGGGAATGAACTAAGAGATTAAGGATTCAGTGAGGTTCTTAAAACAAACAATCCCTCGCCCACAACAAGGAGCTATTATATGGTAAAAGCAAAAGCAAAAGCAAAAAAAACAGTTAGAAAAGCTGTAAAAAAACCAGCCGTAAAAAAAGCCGCTAAGAAAACAGTTGTACGTAAGAAAAAAACTGCAGCTCGTCGTTAAGCGCTCAAAGTCTTATGCGTGCATGGGACTTTTGACTGTTCTAATATTTGAGTCGAGTGAGTCTTCGGGCTTGCTCGATTTTTTTTTCTACTGTATACTTGCTGGATGAAAGAGATTATTGTGATCGGCGGGGGTGCCGCTGGCTTCTTTGCTGCGATTACTGCAGCGCGATTAACCAATCAGATTCACGTAACACTACTCGAGAGAAACCGCGCGCTTCTCTCCAAGGTGCGTATTTCCGGCGGAGGTAGATGCAACGTGACCCATGCCTGCTTTGATCCAAAACAGCTTGTGACCAGATATCCGCGTGGCAAGCGAGCTTTGCTCGGTCCCTTGAACCGTTTTGGACCTGTCGAGGCAATTGAATGGTTTAGGGAAGCTGGTGTCGAGCTTAAGACTGAAAGCGACGGAAGAATGTTTCCCGTGACAGACCGCTCAGAGACAATTATCGATCTTTTTCTGACAGAGGCTCACAAAGCGGGGGTGATCATTCGCACAGAATGTGATGTTTCTTCTGTTAGACGGTTAGATGTGGGGTTTGAGTTAACTCTTGGATCCGGGGAGCTATTGTATGCTGATAAACTCTTATTCGCCTCAGGGAGTCACCCTAAAAGTTACGAGCTGATCCGCTCCCTTGGCCACACGATCGTTCCGCCTGTTCCATCTCTTTTTACCTTCACAATCACAGATCCCAGACTCGAAGGCCTCTCTGGCCTCTCTGTCTCTCAGGTGGAGCTCTCTCTTCCTAAGCTAAGTCTAGAAGAGAGTGGCCCTCTGCTCATCACACACTGGGGGTTGAGTGGCCCTGCCGTTTTAAAGCTCTCGGCGTTTGGCGCCCGTCTCCTTCATGCAGTTGATTATAAAACAGAGCTGCAAATTAACTGGATTCCTGCCTTCTCATCGGATCAGATTCGAGCCATCTTAGCTTCGCAGCCTCCTAAAAAAATGATCCACACAGAGACGCAGTTTGGATTGCCAAAAAACCTCTGGAGACGCCTTCTCTTGGCAGCTCAAATTCCAGAGAACTGCCTCTTTGCCCACTTCTCGACAGCCGCCAGGGAGCGACTGATCGTCGAATTGACTCGTGGCTCTTTTCAGATTCAAGGCAAAGCAACCAACAAGGACGAGTTTGTAACAGCAGGTGGAGTTTCGCTCGATGAGGTGCAGTTTCAGACGATGGAGAGCAAGATCTGTCCAGGGCTCTACTTTGCTGGTGAGGTGCTCGACATCGATGGGATTACTGGCGGTTACAATTTTCAGAATGCTTGGACGACAGGATGGCTTGCCGGCCATGCATTGGCGTCTCAAAAGACGTAGCCAATTCCACCGCCAAAGGTAAAGCCGCCAACCTGCACAGAATGGAACCGCTTGTAGGAGTACTCCCCAAATAGATCGATCAGGAGGCTGCAGGTCGGGAAGAACTGAACCCCTGTGTTGATAAAGCCGCCGAGCCCATTCTCATTAACCTGCTTCTCTCCATGGGTAGAGTGGCTCTCCTGGTGGAAAAAGAAGTAGCGCGGTCCAAGAGTCACATAGTAGTCGAGTTCCGAACTGATAGCCACAACAGGCTTAACACCAAGGCTCAAGGGCAGTGCCCAGATCTGCGTCGCTTGCTCCCAGTTTAACGATCTGCCGCTCCGCTCCAGGTACTCGATGCTTCCGTAGAGCTGGAGCCACTTCCAGATGGGATAGGAGCCTGAGAGCTGCAGGTCGAGGCCGCCTGAGTTATAGATGGTGCGCATCCTTTCGTTAGAGAAGAGGAAGTAACCAGCCTTTACTTCGATTTGTGGGTCTGCAGCACAGCAGAGCAGTGGGGTAAGGAGGAGACGTTTGAACATTTTTTAATCCTTTAAAAAAGTGTAGAGAATAGCTTCTGACTCCTTGGACGTCAACTTATTTTTCTATTAAATAAATTAACTTAATATATAATAACATTTATGGACAACTATACATTTAATGGTGTTTGTGACTGCATTGTCCGATATAATGCTCAGAGATTTAATTCGATAGAGGATCACTCTTTGAGAAGCTATAGGGCCATGATTCATAAAATCAGTGGCGAAATTCTCTTTCAGGCAAATACCTCTAATTTTTTGCGCCCGCGCGACTGGAAGGCGATTCGCCTGGAGTGGGATCTGCACTGCTACCAAGTCTTTGACTCACACTCTCAGCGTCAATTTCGCTGTGACACGCTACAGCCCCTTGCCTATCGGGTCTTAATTGCGAGTCTCTATGCATTTCTTTTAGAACGTCATCATCTTTTGAAAGAGGCGTGGCATCCTGTAACAAGAGAGGGAGCAGAGGCTCTACTAGAGAGCCAAGAGGTGGGCACCTTTCTCTTTCGACAAGATGAATATGCAGCGCTCTTAGAAGGGGAGTTTCAAGGTCACTGTATCACCTTGAGCTATGTAGAGGAAGAGGGAAAGGTTGTCGACGCAACTCTTGTAGAAAAAAAGGGACGCTGGTCGCTGTTTGATGGGGATCCAGAGCTTCGAGGGGACTCTTTTTCCACCCTTGGAGGGCTTTTAGAGAGTCTGCCCCAAAAACTCCTATATGCTTATCCTGCAGAATCTTGGTACGAGAAAAAGGCTTCTTAATTATTTGCCCTTCTTGTTCAAAAAAAGGGTCAGCTCCAGCAGCACAAGAGCACTGACAATTGCCATGAAAGCGGATGGAAAGAAGTTGTGGCTGTTACAGTAGCGAAAAAGAAACATAGCACCTAAGATGAGGGAGACAGCGCACGCAATGTAGGCCCCAATAAATTTTTTTTTAAAAATGGTGACAGAGGAGCCAATAAGAAGGAGGCCAAAAGACAACCCCATGATCAGAGAGATTTGGCTTCCAGCCTTAACAAAGCCCATCACTCCACCTAGCGCTACGATCACTCCATAGATTAATACAATTAAAGCTTCTCGCTTCATTTTTTCCTCTTTGGTATACTTTGTCTATGCAGACGCCAAAAATTACAATCGAGCAGGCAGTACTTCTTCTGGAACAAGGGGAGATTGTCGCCTTCCCTACAGAAACGGTCTACGGCCTGGGCGCTCTTGCCTCACATTCTGAAGCGATTGCAAAAATTTATCAAGTAAAAGGTAGGGATCCCTCAAAACAGCTTCTTTTGCACGCTGCAGACCTAGAGGCTATAGAGCCTTTTATTTCTATGCGGCCAAAGTTTTTAGATCTTCTTGCTCGAGCTTTTCTTCCCGGCCCATTGACTCTCATTCTCCCGGCCCATCCTACATTGCCATGGGCAACAATAGGCATTCGCATTCCATCCCATCCGATCGCTCAGGAGTTACTGCAAGCCTTAAAAGAGCCGCTTTTTGCCACATCTGCAAATCTTTCAGGCAGGACGAGCCCAAAAACTGCTGCTGATGTTTTTTATGAGCTAAATGGGGCGATTGCTGGAATTATTGATGGAGGCGATGCAACCCTTGGCGTTGCATCGACCATCCTGGATTTGACACGCCCTTCGCCCTTTTGGGTGCGCGAAGGAGCCATTCCTAAAGAAATTATTAGAAAAATCCTCGAAGCTCAATAAAAAGCTCTATGAGCACAAAGAGTGTCAGGGCAGAGAGGAAAATTTTCCCGCCTGGCAGCTGCTGATGCATTAAAGAGTAGCCACGGTAGTAGCGTCCCTTCCAGACAAAGGCAATGGGCATCAGTCCAAGTAGAAGAGCGACCCCAAGTCCACCTGCATGGCTGATGGCTGCGATGAAGATATTGGGATTGATGAGCGAGATGATCATCGGAATAATAAACATAATAGCGCACAGTTTGAGTCTGCCCTTTCCTTTTTTCTCAATTTTGAGTCCATCTGCTAAAAAGTCGAAGAAGCCAATTGACATTCCGATAAAAGAGGCGGTGAGAACAAAAAAGGCAAAAGCCTTTCCAAGATTGAGAATCGCTGGATTGTGGATGAACTGGTAGAGAGGGCCGATAGCGCTCTCCCCATTGATAAGAGCTTCTCGTAGGCCGCCTGCTCCTTTCAGAGGGACAATCCCTAAGATCAGAATTTCCCAGATTGTATAGATTATAAATGGAATAACGGTTCCTATCACAATAGCAAGGCGCACCTTCTGTACATTTCGATTCATATAGGTCATAAGCGTTGGGATCAGGTTCTGGTAGCCGAATGCTGTAAAGAGAAGCGGTAGCGCGAGCCACGCCTTTCCCCAATTTGCATGTTTCAGGAGGGGAAGCTGTATATGAGGTACTGAGAAGATAACAAAGAGCAGATAGGTGATTGCAATCCCCGATACAAGAACCAGATTAAGACGATCGACAGAGTGTGTTCCAAGGTAGACAACCGGAGCAAATAGGGCTGTGTAGAGTAGCATGCCGGCCCAGGTTGGAAGAGTGTCGTGCGTGATCTGGTTAACAATGGAGCCTCCTCCTGCAATATGAGCAACCATCAATGTTCCAAAGAGAAAGAGATAGAGGATCCAGCAGACGATTTTGCCAGACTTGCCTAGAAGTCGATCTGCGAGTGTGACGAGGTTTGCATCTTTTGGCATCCAGATGGTCGCCTCTAGGATGAGTAGACCTGTACAGAGCGAAAAAATCCAGCAAAGAAGGTAGATGAAAAGAGAGGGGAGAAGGCCTCCTTCTGCTGTGGCAACAGGAGCTGCGAGCATCCCGACGCCGATACTTGTTCCGGCAACAAGCAGAGATCCACCTAACAGGTGGCCGAATGTGCGTGTAATATGCATGGAATTATCCTATTGGTTATTGATAAAAGACAAGTTTATGTAAAGGTGAGAATAGGTTCAACTAAATTGTGGATGATTAAATGAGGTTCAAAATCTAACTGCTTTTCCAGTCGCTCTGGATTGTACCAGCAGAAGTCCATCCCAACATTGCGAGCACCAGCACCATCGCTAAAAAGGGAGTCTCCAACCATGAGGGAGGTCGCAATTTCCCCTTGTATCCGTGCCAGGGCATACAAGAAAATTTCTGGGTGCGGCTTTGAGATGCCAATTTCCTCTGAAATAATAAGAGTCTTGCTATAGCGCCCTGCTTGCAGCTTTTCACATTTTTTGCGTTGCAGGTCGGAAAAACCGTTTGAGATAAAGCCGATCTGAATATGGTGAGCCTGTAGATGTTGCAGGAGTTCTGGCGCCCCCTCTATCCAAGCGCAATGTTCCACGAGAAGATCTTCGTAAAAGGTGGCAATATTCATCTCTTGAGGCATCTTGTAGAGTGCAAGCAGCTGGCAAAAGCGCTCTTTTCGCACTCCACTTGAAGGGATCTGATTCTGTTCGACAAGCTCCCAAAGAGAGAGGTTGATGCGCGTATAGTCGCTATAAAAGGTTTTTCGATCCACATTATTTTTAAAAAACTGCTCGTAGCAGAGCGCTAGGCTCGCGACTTCGCTCCTTTTAAAGTCAATTAAGGTGTCATCTAGATCAAAAAAAATCGTTTGGTACTTGGCCATAGATCAAAATTCCCAGGTTCATCTGCAGCGAATATATATTAAAATGGTGATAAAAATCAGAAGTAAAAGAAAAAAGGCTATCAGTGGTCTTTTACGAAAAAAGGTCAAAATCAGCACTCCAACCACCAAAACAGTGACCCAAAGGATCATTAGATTATTCACAGTGGGCGACTTTTAGCCCAACGATGCCAATAATGATCAGTGCAATTGAAATAAGTCGTACAATGTGATAGGAGTCCCCAAAAAAAAGAATGCCGCAGGTGACAGTCCCGGCAGCTCCGATCCCAGCCCACACTCCATACGCTGTACCGATTGGAATTGTCTTCATGGCTTGAGAGACGGAGAAGAAGCTCAAAAAGATAAAGACAACGGTAATAATACTGGGAATTAGCTTTGTAAAGCCCTGACTATATTTTAAGGCAATGGTAAAGCAGATCTCAAAAAAACCGGCTAATAGAAGGAAAATCCAAGACATTGACATACACGCACCTTAATCCCACGATTTTGGGGTAACCCATCGTTCTAAACCCCAATTTTGCACAAGTGCGACTAATACTCAAGATTTTTAACCAGCTTGCAGAGCTGTTTCATCGAGAAAAATTGAGTTTGGGTATATTTTTCTTTTTTTTATTTATCCATTCTCTTATTGTTATATTCGTTTTTGCTAATTGTTCTTAACAAGAAGTCGAATGTTTTTTTGTTATAAGATCATTACTTGAGAAAAGTTTTTTTGAATTTAAATAAATTGAACAGGTTTCGTAAATGAAAAAAATCCTATTAATTTTTACTCTTTATTTCGCTTCTTTTTCGTATGCGCTTGAGGTGCAAAATAGTCAGCAGCTTTGCATTGGAACAACCAGCGGTTACGCTCCTTACGTGAGTTTAGATGAGAAGGGAGCCTACGAAGGATTTGACATTGATGTGGCTGAATTGATCGCTAAAAAACTCCATAGAAAGCTTGTTATTAAAGATTGTGGAAGCATGCCAGGCCTGATGTTGGCTCTTAAACAGAAAAAAGTAGATGCTCTGATCTGGGCTATCTCTATTACGGAAGAGAGAGAACAGAACATGAGCATGGTCTACTACCATGGGGAAGTTGTGAACGATTTCCCTGTCCTTTTTTGGAAAGAGATTCCAGAAGGAATTACAAAAATTGAAGATCTGGGATGCGATAGTAAAAAGACAGTGTGTGTAGAAGCTGGCACATGCCAAGAGGCTATTTTGCAAAAATATCCCGGTTTGAATGTTAAATACGTCGATAAAATTACAGATGCGATTATGGAAATCCGGTACGGTAAATCCTTGGCAGCAACTGCAGATACATCCCTTATTCCTCGTTTTATCGCTCAGCATCCTGAAATAAAGGTAGTGAGATTTCCACTTCCTTCAAGTCAGCACTTAAGAGGGGATGGTATCTGCATAAACAAAGAGAATACCAAATTGACAGCTGAGATTAAAGCGGCAGTAGAAGAGCTGAGTCGTGAGGGCGTTATACAAAGTCTTGCAAAAAAATGGAACCTAGCAGGTTAAGGTGAACTCTTATTTTGAGCTTTTCCTCAAGTCCTACCCTCTGCTTTTAAAAGGGACGTGGATGACAATTCAAATTCTGTTAGCCTCCGCTTGTATGAGTTTTCTATTCGGGATCTTTTTTGGCGTTCTCTCTTGTACCAGATTGAAGGTTCTTATTCTATCATCTGTGATCGAGAGTGTGACATTTGTTCTTAGAGCAGTTCCATTTTTCATGCAACTTTTAATTGTCTACTTTGTTTTGCCAGATCTTTTCCATTTTAATTTCGAGCCTTTTCCAGCTGCTGTTATCTCTCTTGGGATCTGTTCTTCTGGATATGTTGCTCAAATTGTTCGTGGGGGGCTCAATTCCATTCCGGTGGTGCAATGGGAAGCCGCATTTGCCCTGGGATACACCACGTTACAGAGCCTTTTCTATGTGATTTTGCCTCAGATGGTACGAAATGTTCTGCCAGCTTTCAATAATGAACTAGATTCGCTTCTCAAGAGTACAGCGATCGTCTCTTCTATTGGGATGCTAGAGTTGACTCGCATGGGAATGAATATTGTTTCTAGAGAAATGCAGCCAGTGCCGATCTATCTGACCGTTGCTTTGTTTTATGTCTGTCTTTCTGTTATATTAAACTTTGCCACAAGAAGTATTGAAAAAAAGATTTCCTATGTTAAATATTAAGAATTTATCTCTATCCAAGCAGAGAAGAAAAGAGAGCATTCAGATTCTTCAGAAGATCTCTTTTGATATTCCTAAAAATAGGATTTCTCTTCTTTTAGGAAAGAGTGGGTCTGGAAAAACCTCCTTGCTACGCTGCATTGCACAATTAGAAAAAGGGCATGATGGCGAGATCTTATATAAGAGTGTTGGAGTCCATCAGCTAGGTGCTAAAGAACGATGCCAAATTATTGGATTTGTGCCGCAATCATTTGCTCTATTTCCCCATTTAACAATTCTTGACAACTGCGCTCAGCCACTTCGATTGCTGCTTGGGGCAAAAAAAAGGGATGCTTATTTAAAAGTTGAAGAGGTCTTATCCAGTTTGGATATGTTGCAATTTATTCATGCTCGTCCCCATGAGCTTTCAGCAGGGCAGCAGCAGCGAGTAGCAATAGCACGAGCGCTTGTATTAAATCCCTCTTTTTTGCTTTTTGATGAGCCGACATCTGCATTAGATCCTGAAAATAGAGATCTATTTATTGCGATTGTCCAGAAACTCTCTGGAGAGGGGAGGGGTGTGATTATTTCAACCCATGATATGGTATTTGCAGCGAAGATTTTGGATCGCGCTCTATTTATGGAAGGGGGGCTGATTGTTGAGACGCACGATATCCAAGAGCTCGGTGAACTCTCTTCAGAAAGTAAGTTAGGCCGATTTTTGTTCTCGTTTGAGCGGCCATTTTTATAATTTCAACAGCTTTATATCCAAATGACTTGAAGAGTGGGGAAGATGAAAATTTTGGGGAGCCTCCTTGTCAAATTCCCCACTCTTCAAGTCATTTGGGTATAACCTGAAATTCCATCTGTTTTTAATTTCACGTTGGATTTTCCAAGGAAATTAAGAAAGCATGCTGAACTGCTCGGTAATTTTTTTCTAGAAAAAAATTACCGAGCAGTTTTGTTTAAAGGTGGCGCTTGCGTGGGACTAAGATGAGTAAGCCGCCAACGATCAAGAAGACAATCCCGCCAATTTTAGAGACTCGAGCAGCCTCTTCATATCCACCGATCTCTTCAATGGCAGCATCGATCCGTTGTTGCATCGGCGCAGAGAGGTAGCCTCCAGCCTGTTTTGTTACTGGATTTAAAGAGAAGAGCTTGTTTCCAAGATCTACTTTAGACTGTGCTTCTTGGACTTGACGGGATCCCTCTTCTGTGCGGGATTTTATATAGAAAAATGCGCCAATTAAAGCGATTCCTATGAGGATAAAAATAAAGCCTACAATTTTTTTCATAAAACTCCTGTTTATTCATTCCTATTATCGAACAGGTTATTTTATGCAAGAAAATATTTGAAAATCAAATGGGTGTAAGGTATAGAGGAGGGATGGAAGTGATTACATTTCAGGTGATTCTCTCATTTTTTCTTCTTTTTTCTCTTGAGCTTCTGCTTGGGATTGATAATATTGTTTTTATTGCAATTGTTTCCAAGAGACTGCCGCGCAAAGAGCAGAAAAAAGTGCGCATGGTGGGGCTTTCGCTTGCTCTATTGACGCGTCTAGCTCTTCTTTTTACCCTCTTTTTTGTCATGCATCTAGAGATGCCTCTTTTTGCAGTTTTGGGACAGACCATTTCGGGTAAGACTCTACTGCTGCTTTTTGGAGGAATTTTTTTGATTGGAAAAGGGAGCCTTGAGATGCAACAGATCCTACAGCCGCGTTGGAAGCCGCGTCCCAAATCTGGATTTGTTGCCATTCTAATTCAAATTATTCTGCTCGACATGCTCTTTTCTCTCGATTCAATTATCACTGCAGTTGGGCTTGTGAATGAAGTCTGGATCATGGCTTCGGCTATCATTGCTGCGACACTATTCATGATCGCAGCTGCAAACGTCGTTGCAGAGTGGATTGACCAGCATCCAGCCTTAAGGCTCCTTGCTTTTAGCTTCTTGATTTTAATCGGAGTCAGTATGCTTGGGGAGGGACTCGGGCACCCCATTCCGAAGGGATACATCTACTTTGCGATGGTCTATGCTGTCGTCATTGACTACTTGGGAAGAAGGTTGCGCAAGAAGGCGTAGAGAGTGCTGTTCTACTTCGAAATTTAGAATAGATTCCCATTTGGGATTGAGCGCTTTTGAGTGCCGCTCTTTATCGACTTTTAGGGCTTCTACAGGGAGATGCCAATCGGGATTCTCCCAAGGCGCTCTTATTTTTTCAAGACCTACAATTGGTGAAAAATCTCCTTCTCCAAAAATCACCTTGATGAAGACAAAAGATTGCCAAGCCATGGCGCGGATGCGTGAATCAAGCTGAGGGTTTAAACAGAGCTGAGCGCCGTGGCGAATTTCTATTTTTGTAAATAGACCAGCTCCTCTATTAGAAGAGAGGTTTTGCATTGTAAAGGGATAAGGATTGTCTGAGCAGTCGATGCAAAACAGAATCGGCACAATGCTCTTCCCTGCTAAAGTTCTTTGCCAATTAGCAAAGACTCTTTGGGTCAGCATATGGACGTGAACAGCACTTGATTCTTGTTGAATCGTTGCGGTGCAAAATGGATGTGCAAGAAGAGGTGTCTTGCCAGAGGCTCTTCTGTAGTAGGTTGTAACCAATTCGCTTCTGCAGCTAGCGCTTTGGAGCATCGAAGAGAGTTCCGAATAGCCGCAATGGTTGCTGCCGTAGACTAATAGCTTTGGACAGTTGGCGTAGTGTTCTAGAAGTGTTTTTTGTTGGATTGACATGTGTTGTTTATACAGTTAATTTACATTAAATGCAAGTAATATATTATTTTAATTCTGATTGACTTTTTTTATTCAAGTAAACGATAATCTATAACTTATGTTACTGAAGAGACAACAGACAGGCTGTCCCTATCTCATTCTTGCGCCCATGGAAGGGGTGGGGGATCGCAGTTTTCGCAAAGCAATGGCTTCAATTGGAGGCTTTGATGAAGCGGTGCGCGATTTTTTGCGAGTGCCGATGAATGGTCACATTAAAAGTTTGGCCCTGCAGTATGAGTCAGAAGAGCTGGCCCCGATTCCCTTAGCAGCGCAGTTGATGGGGGCGGAATCTGGATTAATGGCCCAGATGGCCTTTGAAATGCAGGAAAGAGGGGCACCACGCGTCGATTTTAACTGCGGCTGTCCCTCCAATACTGTCACTGGCAAAGGAGCTGGATCGAGTCTGTTGCGGGATCCTTCTCTTTTGTATGAGATTGCGCGCGCCATGTGTCAGGCGGTCTCTATTCCAGTCACTGCAAAATTGCGCTCTGGATTTGAAGATACTGCCCTTTTTCAGGAGAATCTATTGGCAGCAGAGGAGAGTGGCATTGCCTATTTAACACTTCATCCGCGAACCAAGGTAGACGGTTATGGCCCCCCTGCGCGTTGGGATCTGATCAAAGAGGCCAAGTCACTTCTCAAAATCCCGGTTGTCGGTAATGGGGATATTGTGACCGTTGCTGATGCGTGCAGAATGTTACAAGAGACAGGTTGTGATGCACTGATGATTGGAAGGGGCGCCATCATGAATCCATTTATCTTTCATCAAATTAAAGCTCACTTTGCAGGCGAAGAGTATTTTCCAAAAAAAGAGTCTCTTCACACCTACTTTCAGATCTACTTGCAAGAGATAGTTGCAGATTCTGAGCGCGGTAGGATTAGCAAGATGAAGCAGCTTCTTGGCTATTTTTTTAAGGGGACCCCAGAGCTTTTAGAAAAAAGACAAGAGCTGCTTCGTCTACAGCCAAATTGTGCAGAAGAGCTGTTGGAGCTGGCTTTGCCTCAGATAATAGAAGCTGCGACAGTGTCATAGAAAAGGGTTCCTTTTTCGGTTAGGGTGATCCTTTTTTCTTGAAAGCGTATATAATCATCTAGAGCAAGAGTTTCTAGAATTTTCAGAGTAGATTCTGGAAGAGCTCCCCACTTCGATTCAAACTCATTTAAGTCGACGCCTTCGAGAAGGCGTATTCCAATTGCAAGTAGCTCGTGAAGATTGTCTGGATAGAGGAGCTCTTCTTGAAAGTCAATGGGCAGCTCTCCTTTTTCAAGCGCTTCTGCATAACGGTTCAAGTTTGCTACATTGCGCAAGCGCTTTTTATTCCAGTAGCTAAAAGCAGAGGGACCAAGTCCGAGAAAGGGTCTGCCTTGCCAGTAGCCTCTGTTATGGCGCGAGTGCGCTCCATTGCGTGCAAAAGCAGAGATCTCATAGCGCATAAAGCCTCCATTTTGGAGCAGTGCGACTGCGCGATTGAGCATTAAGAGGCTCGTCTCATCCGATGGTAAAGAGGGGAGTAGAACCTGTTTGTTTTTAAAAAAAGCAGTCCCAGGTTCGATCGTCAAGTTGTAGAGGGAGAGGTGTTTGATCGGAAGTGCAATCGCCTCTTGAAGCGTCGCTTCAAAGCTTAGTAGCGTCTGACCTGGCAGGTCATACATCAGATCGATTGAGATATTATCGATACCAGAACAGTAGATCGTTTCTACAGCGCGCTTTGCCACAGCCGCTCCATGGCGTCGATCCAGTGTTACAAGAAGAGAGTCGTTAAGCGACTGGACTCCGAGGCTAACCCGGTTTACCCCCGCCATTTTAAGTCTTTGCATCTGCTCAAGGCTTGTACTTTCAGGATTCGCCTCTAGGCTTATCTCACAATCGGGACTCATTTCTTTGATCCAGCTGAGAATCGTGGCGATCTGTTCAGGATCGAGCAGAGTTGGGGTGCCACCACCAAAATAGACAGAGACAATAGTCTTATCTTTGAATGTTTCTTGACGCAGCTGCCACTCGAGTTCAAGAGCCCGAAGATACTTTTTTTTCAGCTCCTGCTTGTCAGGCAGAACAAAAAAGTGGCAGTAGCCGCATTTATGTGTGCAGAAAGGAACATGGATATATAGACTTGTCTCTACCATTCTCCAGCATCAGGATCTTTCAAGATTCCTCTGCGCCATCTGTTGCGATCGCTAAAGGGATCCTCTTCTTCCTCCTCTTCTTCCTCTTCATCACTCTCTTCTGCGACGGTTCCCTCTTCACCCTCTTCCGTATCGCCGCTAGCTGTTGTATCGCTGTCAAACGCTTCGGTCTCCATGTCAAGGCCAGCATCTGTCAAGCCAGCATCTCCTGCTTCGACGTCAGGCATGCTCTGTGGCTCTTGAAACGCTTGACGAGTTGGACGTTTAGGTGGGATGAATTCTTCGGATTCTCCACTCTCTTTTAAAAAGCGCAGGCGAGCCTTCTCCTCGTCGATTTTATCACCAAGGACAGCGATCTCTTCTTTATGCTTCTCTAAATCCTTTTTAGGGACAAGGCCAAGGCGCAGCCACTCTTCCAAGTCTGTAAGTTCTGACTCAAATTTTTTCAATCGATCACTTTTTATACTCATTGTTTACCACCCTTTCGCTCCATGTACTGCAAGCCGTTTTTTTTGACAAGATGTTAGAGAGACTCGGATTAAAAATCGATTAAAAAAGTAAAAGTTGACAAGACCCCCTCTTGAATATTATATTTTTGATCGTATGAATTTTGAAACTGTTATTTCTGTTGGAATGCGCGATTCTGCTTTATCGCAGGCTCAATACCTAGAGGTGCAAGAGGCGTTGCGTCAAGTGCACCCCGAGAAAATTTTACGGCCTTTGATGTTTAAAACAACTGGAGACAAAGATCTTGTCACCTCTCTGCGCACCCTGGATAAGACCGATTTTTTCACCAAGGAAATTGATGATGCGCTCCTTGCTGGAGAGTGTCGTGTGGCTCTTCACTCGGCAAAAGATCTGCCAGAGCCTCTTCGAGAAGGGCTAAAGCTTGTGGCGCTTACTCGCGGTTTAGATCCAAAAGATGTGATTGTCTATAGCAAACCTCTTCAAGCAGGGGCTCGCATCGGCACTTCATCAAAAACACGAGAAGAGAGAGTGCTTCGTCTTTTTCCAGATGCTCGTTGTCTTGATATCCGTGGGACAATTGAGCAGCGCCTAGAGCTGCTCGATTCAGGAATTTTAGACGCAGTTGTGGTGGCAGAGGCTGCACTTTTGCGTCTAAAGATCGACAGACAGCGTCTGGATCTTCCTGGAGAGAGCACATCGCTACAAGGTCAACTGGCTGTTGTAGCACGATCTGATGATAGGGAGATAGAAGAGTTCTTTTCCCGCTTGGATACAAGGCGTCGTTTTCTATACTTAGGTCTTGATCCGAGTCGGTTTGTTTGTGCTGGAAAAGTCATTCACTATCCGGTTATTTACACAGTTCCACGCCAGGTGAGTGTCAATATTGAAATGTGTACACATTTTTTATTTACCAGTAAAGAGGCTGTGACCTACTTCTTTGCTCAATTTAAGCCGATGCCACACAAAAAGTATTTGGCAATTGGGAATGTAACTGCCGGTTATCTACGGATGTACGACATTGAGCCGTATCTTGTAGCAGTAGAGGAGACTCAAGAGGGGATGATCGAGGCCCTTGAGGGAGAGGTGTTGGAGGGAGCCTACTTTTGCTTTCCTAGGTCCTCGCGAGCAAGACCTCTTCTCACAAGATATCTGGAAAAAAGAGGGGTCTCCTATCTTGCGTTTGACCTCTACGACACCCTCCCACAAGTTCAGCAGTCTATTCCAGATCTTACTCAAATCGATGCTATAGTCTTTACAAGCCCATCGACTGTTGATGCATTTTTGCGCATCTACGGAAAAATTGCTCAAGACAAAGAGCTGATTTGTCAGGGGCCTATAACTCAACAAGCGCTACAGGCTGGATCTTCTTTTTGAAGCTTACTCTCAAAGAGGCGAATCTCCTCAAGCAGCTCCATTTTTGAAGGGCGTTTCTTTAATAGTTGTCGCATGGGCTCTTGGCTGCTAAGATGGGCTAGCTTAGCTAGGAGATGGAGATGACGCTTATCACCGCTTGCAAAGAGAAAAAAGAGAGTGTGCACAGGCTCACCATCCAGCGCTCCATACTCAATTGGCGTTTCAAGAAAGACTGGGACAATTAAGTCAAATGAGCGAGGAAGAAGGAAATCGCGGGTATGGGGGACGGCAATGCCATGATTGAGAGCTGTCGGCATGAGCTGTTCCCGATCTAAGAGTAGTTCTGTCAGCACATCGGCATCCAAAGAGAGCTTGTTTGCAATACGAAGCATGGTTTTCTGGATGATCTCTTCTTTAGTTTTTCCTGTGATATCTGTGAAGAGATCGCCGTTGTGGATCGCGCGGTAGAGTGAAAATTGCTGCTGCCCTGAAAATGTGGGAAGCTCCTCTTCCGATGGGTCTTGTTTTTTTAATCCGCGCTGCATCACCCAATTCTCAATTTCACTGCGAGAAAAACGGTACTGATGATTGAGGCGATAGGCGGGGATTTTCCCGTCAGCAAGCCATCTGCGAATTGTGACCTCAGAGACATTGAGTAATTCTGCAACATCTTTAATTTTTAGATCCATAATTACAGCTCCTTGAATAGGGGTATGATTTCATCAAGTTGTTCGATTTGCATTATTTTTTTTCGTCTTTTCTCATCTTTAATCGCCATAGTCAGTTGGGATAATAGTTTGAGATATTCTGTCTGTTTATAATCTGGGCCACCAATCATGAAAATAAGGCGCACAGGAGCTCCATCTAGGCTGTCCCAGTCGATTCCTTCCTCTTTTTGGATCCCGATCGCGATAAAAAAATCGGTGTAATTGGGTAATTTTGCATGAGGAATTGCAACTCCCATTCCAACGCCTGTTGAAACCAGCTTTTCACGCTGCAAAATCGCTTGATAAAACGCTTCTTTATCTGGGATCTTCCCTGCCTTATAGAGTAGATCGACAAGGGATCTTAGCGCCTCATTGCGATTTTGTGCCTCGATTTTGGTCACAAGATTGCGATCTAAGTAGTCAAAAATTGCCACCTCTTTTCCTTTTATAAAGCGGTTCCGAAGATCGTTCAGTTGATGGTTAATGCGCGCCAGTATGACCAAAACCTGCCTCCCCACGTAGCGTCATTTCTAAAGATTCTTGCCGTATAAATTCTACTTGAAAAACGGGAGCAAGGATCATCTGTCCAATCCGCATCCCACGTGTGACGCGAAACGGCTCTTTTCCATGGTTGATTAAGATAAGTTTTAGCTCTCCTCTGTAATCGGAATCAATAGTTCCAGGAGAATTGAGCAGCGTGATCTGTGATTTGAGCGCAAGGCCACTGCGCGGGCGTAGCTGGACTTCATACCCTTCAGGAATCTCTAGTCGCACTCCCGTTGGGATGAGCTGTGACTCTCCTGGTTCAATGAGAAGGTCTTCAGTGATCGCAGCGCGTAGATCTGCGCCGGCAGCTTCTGCTGTTCCGTATGTTGGGCAAAATTCCTCATCCTCGATGAGGATTCCCACTTTGACTCGTTTCTGCATTGTTGCCTCCTGCTAGGAATGTGATAAAAAAGAATAACTTCTCTTTTAGATCATGCCTATTTACAATGCAATCAATCATTCCCTTTTCGAGCAAAAATTCTGATTTTTGTGCGCCCGGTGGCAGTTTTTGACCAATTGTCTGCTCGACAACACGGGAGCCTGCAAATCCAATCAGGGCGTTTGGTTCTGCCATAATGAGATCGCCGAGGGTTGCAAAGGAGGCTGTTACACCGCCTGTTGTGGGATCGGAAAGAACAGAAATATAGAGGAGGTCTTGCTCTTGAAATCTAGCAATGGCAGCGGAAGTCTTTGCCATTTGCATCAAGGAGAAGATCGATTCTTGCATGCGCGCCCCCCCAGAAGCAGAGACAATAATGAGAGGCAATCTCTTTTCCAGAGCAAGTTCAATGAGGCGGGTTAGGCGCTCCCCAACGACAGATCCCATGGATCCAGCCATAAAACTAAAATCAAGAACGCCAAGAGCAATAGAGATTCCTTTAAGAGTTGCAGTTCCAACAATAACTCCTTCGTCGCGTTGGGATGAGCTCTGGGCGCGTTGAATACGCTTAGAGTACGGCTCTGTATCGACAAATTGCAATGGGTCTCGAGGCTGCACTTCTGTAAAGTATTCGACAAAAGAGCCGCTATCTGCGAGAAGTTGGATGCGTTGAGTTCCTGTAAGGCGATAGTGCTCATTGCATTTAGGGCAGCAGCGCAAATTCTCTTCAAGCTGATGCTCATGGATCAGTTCGCAGCACTTGGTGCATTTGATCCAGCCACTAAACCCCTCATTTTTTTGAGTCGAAAGATTGATTTTAATCTTTTTTTTAAAAAATAAATGCATTGAGCCCCCCTTGAGAAATCAATATAATAACATATAGTTTCTGTTAAATGCGAGCTTTTAAGAATCTCTCTTCTACATTTTTCCAGTTTACAATCTTCCAAATATTTTTTAGGTATTCCGCTCTGCGATTTTCGTAATCTAGGTAGTAGGCGTGTTCCCATACATCGATTCCAAGTAGTGGAAGAAGACCTTCTGTGCTCAAAGGATCTTGGTTTGAACAAGGAACAATTTTAATGTTGCCTGTCGCTGGATTAAAGCCGAGCCACACCCAGCCAGAGCCTTGAAGTCCAAGAGCGAGAGCATTAAATTTTTCAATAAATTTCTCCAATGAGCCGTATTTTTTGACAATGGCTTCGCTGAGTGGTCCATTGTGCAGCACTCCACCCCCCTGATTGACGGGAGCTAGATTATGCCAAAAAATAGAGTGGTTGACATGGCCACCTCCGTTAAAGCGCATCTGTTTTTGCAACGCAATCATCGCCTCAAGATCGCCTTTCTGTTCTGCCGCATGGTATTTTTCCTGGGCTGTATTGAAGTTGTTGACATACGCTTGGTGGTGCATCTGGTGGTGTAGGCGCATGATTTTAGCGGAAATTACAGGCTCTAGAGCATTGTAATCGTAAGGCAGATCGGGAAGTGTTTGTTTTGACATCAGGGGCTCCTTGTTTACTTATGACCATAACAAAGCATTGCTCTTTTTGTCTATAAAAGAGTATGTGGGAAGAAAGTAAGAGGTGTTATGCTACAGACAACAATTACCAAAAGGCCACGCAATATTAATTTGAGTCGAGCCGCAGCGCTCCTCTATGGGGATTTGGGGACGAGCAAAGCGTATGTGATTGGGCTTGCTTTTGCCGCGGTTGGATATGCATCTTTTTGGCTAATTATTGCAGTCTGTTGCCTGCTGATCCTTATTGGGTTAAATTACGTACTTGTCTGCAAATACTACCCGAATGGGGGAGGAGTCTATGCAAGTACCTGTGAGCGCTCGGAAGTGGTCGCCCTCATTGGCTCTTTTTTTCTGATTGTAGACTACCTTGTTACTGCTGCCATCTCCGCTCTTTCAGCTTTTATCTATTTTGGAGTCGACGATCCGGTTCTTTGTGCGATGGCTGCAATTTTGTTGATTGGTTGCATTAATTATTTTGGTCCAAAACTTGCCGGGAGAGTGGCAGTTGTGATTGGTTATGCGACAGTTGCAACCTTTCTCTTGTTGACAGTTGTTTCAGTTCCGCATTTAGCAGAAGGTTTTCGCAATTTAAAGCCGTTAACAGGAGGAGTAATTAAAAACTGGGAAGCATTTGTTGGGGTGATTGTCGCTTTGTCTGGGATTGAGACAATCGCGAATATTACCGGAATCATGCGTCTTAATCGACCTCTACACCCAAATCAACCAAGAGTGACACACATCTCAACTCCAGCCATCCTCTTAGTTATTTTTCAAGTGGCGGCGTTTACAACAATCTTTAGTCTCGCAATCAGCTCCATCCAAGGGTTTCAACTTGAAGGAGGCACGGTAGAGGCTGCAAACGGCATCGAAGTGCGCGATTCTATGTTGCGCTACCTCGGAGAGACTCTTGGCTCCCGTCTATTTGGGGGTTTTGTAGGGCAGATCTTTGGCTTTGTTCTTGGTGGCGTTATTGGGATGCTTCTGCTTTCGGCTGTCAATACAGCGATTGTGGGCCTCTCTTCACTCCAGTATGTGATGGCAAGTGATGGAATGATTCCACGTTTTTTTCAGAGACTTAACCGGTATGGAGTTCCTCTTTTCCCGCTCTTGATTGCTACCGTGATTCCCATGCTTATTATTGCAACAATTCACAATATAGCACGTTTGGCAGATCTCTATGCGATTGGCTTTGTAGGAGCTATCGCCACAAATCTCGGCGCTATGGCAACCAATTTCAAGCTCGATCTTCGCTTGAAAGAGCGCGTCTTTCTTTTTTTCTCAGCTCTTATTATGTTCGTTATCGAAATAAGCCTTTTTATTGAAAAGTCGCATGCACGCACATTTCTTGTGACGACGATCTTGATCGGAATGATTTTGCGAGCCTTGACCAAAGAGTATAAAGAGAATAAGGAAGAGGCTGTTGAGGGGCTGCTTGTCTCCACAGATCAGGATGCAATTTTTTGTGCTGTGCAACATGAAGGACGCGCACTCGATTATGCGATTGAACGGGCAACGCGATTAAAGAGACCTCTGCATGTGCTTTTTGTCAAAGAGCAGGAAGTGATCACTCGTCGCGATTTAAAGCGCATGGCACAGGATGATCCTGAAGCGAATCAGTTGCAGAAGAGCTTAAAAAAGAGACTCTCCCGCAACCTTCTCCACTTCCACTATACGGTCAGTGATGCACCTGCCAATACGATTGCAGAGTATGCAATCAAACTACAGGTTCCGCAATTAATTGTCGGACTTCCCAGAGGTCGTGGCGTCCAGCAGCTGTTCAGCAGGAACCTCTTGCGAGATCTGATGAAGATTCTGCCCGAGAATTTGCTGCTTCTGGTGATCGGCTAAGACTACAGCTGCTGTCTGGGGATCTCCCTGGAGCGCTGCTTTTCTTCTCTCATGCTCTTCTGCGTTTATTTTTTGATATGTGTTTAGCAGATTGATTGTTAGCTTATTAAGCGGTCTAGCAGCTGGTTGGATTTTATCTCGTTTGCCTGGAGCTTCTTGCTGAGGAGTGAGTTTCCTTTTGTGTGTAGAGATAGCGGCAGTCTTTTGAGGTTGATCCGGAATGGAATCTCGAGCCTCGGATGTTAAATCCTCTGCTTTTTGTAGAAATTCGAGGCCATCCTCAGCGGTGATTCGATTGGCTGAAAATTGAAAGATTCTTTCAAGGAGATGTCTCCATTTCGGATTATGATTTACTAAAGCTATTTTCCAATTCTGATTTTTACCTGGAGTAATGTCAAAATCAAAGAAACGAGTTCCAAAATCTAATAAATCATATTCTTTATAAATTGGCCAATTTTTCTTTTCGATTGGACAAGGAGTCGGAATGCTTTCTAGGACTTGTTTTAATAGAAGTGCTCTCGCGGCTGTTGCCTGATTACAATCTCCTCTTTGTACAAAAATAGGTTTTAGAGTCAACAGTTCAAAGAGCACGCAACCTGAGCTCCAAAGATCTGCCGAGGGTCCTATCTTTGACTCGATATCACATTCTGGAGAGCGGTACCAAGAAGAGCACATTGCTCTATATGAAAGCCTTTCGACTGTTCCATCTTCTTCAAAAAATTTCGCAGCTCCAAAGTCGGCAATTTTAAGACAATTGGTTGCAGTATTGAATAGGAGGTTTTCTGGTTTAATGTCTGAGTGTAAAATTTTTCTCAGCTTCAGCTCTTTGAGTCCCTCTAGGATCTGTATCATAGCATTTTTTATCCAATCATCGGATAAAAGCTGTTTTTTTTTAGTCATTATTTCCAATAAATCACTACCTCCATTCTCGAAAATGAGTCCCATGATGGAGCGGCTGGAAGTCTGAAAAGTACCAAAAAATACAGATATCAGAAGAAATTTTGCAGGGACATATTTGTTAATTTCATTGTGAGTTTTAACTTCTTTAGGGAATGTAAATTCTTTTCCTGGCTTAAATAATTTAATTACACGATTGTCGTCTAATAAGTAAACTTCGCCAAACATACCACTTCCCAATAATTGAGTAACAGTTACCTCTTTTTTATTTTCTTCTTGGATGAGCTTTTTTGGAAGGTAAGGAAGAACGACTCCTCTCTGATTTGGGATTGCTGCTGCCATGGTTTTTACTCCGTATTATGTTTAGATTTGAATGTGAAATTCTCTGCTGTTTTTAGAAATTCGAGGCTATCCTCAGTAGTGATTCGATTGGCTGAAAATTGAAAAAATCTTTCAAGTAGAGATCTCCATTGTGGATGGCGATTTTCTAAAGCTACTTTCCATTCCTGATTTTTGCCTGGAGTAATATCCATATTTAACTCAAATAGAGTTCTACGAACTGATGAATCGTATTCGTTATAGAGTGGCCATTGTTTCTTCTCGATTGGGCAAGGAGCCGGAATCGTTTGTAGGATTTTTTCTAATAGCAACACTCTCTCCGGTGTTGCGTGATTACAGTCCCCTTTTTGTCCAAAAATAGGTTTTAGAGTCAATAGTTCAAAGAGCACACAACCTAAACTCCAGAGATCTGCCGGAGCTCCTATTTTCGAATCGATCTCGCATTCTGGAGGTCGGTACCAAGGAGAGCACATTACTCTAGCTGAACTTCTTTGGACTGTTCCATCTTTGTCAAAAAATTTTGCAGATCCGAAGTCGGCAATCTTAAGACAATTAGTTGAAGCATTGAATAGTAAGTTTTCTGGCTTAATATCTAAGTGTAAAAAATTCCTTAGATGCAGCTCTTTGAGCCCCTCTAAGCCCTGCATCATCGCATTTCTTATCCAATCATCGGATAGATGCTGTTTTTCCTTACTTATTTTGGTGATTATTTCAATTAAATTGACCCCTCCATTTTCAAAGATAAGTCCAAAGACAAAGCGTTCTGGAGTCTGAAAAACACCAAAAAATTCGGCAATCAGAAGAAATTTAGCAGGGGCAAGTTTGTTAATTTTCTTGTGAATTTGAGCTTCTTTATAATAATAAACTTCCATTCCTTTTTTGAAAACTTTAATTACATCATGGCTTTTCAACAAGTAAACTTCGCCAAAAGTACCACTTCCCAAAAATCGAGTAATGTTTAACTCTTTTTGACCTTCCTGTTGGGTGAGCGCCTGAGGAAGGTCAGGAAAAATGACTTTGTTCTGATTTGGAATTGCTGCTGCCATGGTTTTTATTCCGTATTATATTTAAAAGTTCAATTTTTTAATAATGCGATTATCAGGTCTTTCGTGATTTTGAATATTTTTATGCTTAAGATCCGGAGGATGGGAAGGTTGTGCTTTGGCTGGAGGGGTCATTTGAATTGCATTAAAAATAGCTTCAATCCGGTTATCCGGATCTGCAGGGATTGGGTTATATGTTGAAAGGGCTGCTGTTGAACGATTGGAAATCGGTGTTGGCATAATTACTCGTTGGATTAAATTTGTTTTATTTTACTTAATTGTTTGAATTATTTGCAACTGTAAAAAATATTATTTTTTAAATTATTTTTTCTAGGAGAGCAATGATATTTGCTTCTAATTTGGTAGGCTGTGAGGGATAAGGGATTGGGTAGTTCTGTTTTGCACCTTTTTTTTCAATCAAGATGGAGCGTTTGTCGCATTTGAGCAGATCGATTCCTTTTTGGCTTGCAAGAAGGCGTATTCTGGATATGCTCAGTAGATTTAGGGCTGGTTGCGGCATCTTCCCAAAACGGTCTTCGAGCTCGAGAAAGAGAGACTCAATCTCTTCTAAAGAGTCAGCATCACCAAGGCGTTGGTAGAGCTCGAGGCGTAAGGAGACGTCATTGACATAATCCTCTGGAAGGCGCGCATCCCAGTAGAATTCGATCTTTGTTTCTCTAAAGCTCGGTTTTTTCTTGGATTTTAGAGCGTTTACTGTTTTTTTAAGAAGTTTGCAGTAGAGGTGAAAGCCGATTGCAGCGATCTGTCCAGACTGTTCTGTCCCCAAAATATTTCCGGCGCCACGAATTTCTAGATCGCGCATAGCAATTTTAAGGCCACCGCCATATCCAGACGCTTCTAGGAGCGCTTGTAGGCGTTTATAAGCGAGTTCAGGAATTTTTGTCTGTGCAGGAATGAGTAGGTAAGCGTAGCTTGACCTGCTGCTCCTACCGACCCTTCCACGCAGTTGATAGAGGTCGGCAAGGCCAAACTGGTCGGCACGATCGATTAAGATGGTATTTGCATTGGGGATGTCAATCCCATTTTCGACGATCGTTGTCGCAACGAGGATATCGGCCTTGCCCTCTTTGAAGGCTCGAATGACGGTCTCGAGCTCTTCTGCATCCATCTGCCCATGACCTGTGACAATGCGCGCTTCTGGCACAAGCTTCTGTAGTTCAGCTGTCGCATTAAAAATGGATTCAACACGATTGTGGATAAAGTAGACCTGCCCATTGCGAGAGAGCTCTTGGAGTACGGCTCTTCGAATAAGATCAGATCTCCTCTCGATAAGGAGAGTCTTGATTGGAAGACGGTTTTGAGGAGGTGTGTTGAGCAGGGAGATCTCTCGTGCTCCAATAAGCGATAAGTAGAGAGTGCGTGGAATTGGTGTTGCAGAAAGAGAGAGCGATTCGACGCCGACTTTAAGTGCCTTTAGGTGTTCTTTTGCGCGGACACCAAAGCGCTGCTCCTCATCGATGATCAGTAAGCCAAGATCATGAAAAAGCACATCTTTGCTCAGGAGGCGGTGGGTGCCTATCAGAATATCGATTTCTCCAAGGAAAGTCTTTTCGATTGTTTTACGATTCTCTAGAGCCGACTGAAATCGGGAGATGATTCCGATGCGAATGGGAAAGTTAGCCATTCTTTCGCACAAGGTCTCATAGTGCTGCAGAGCAAGAACCGTCGTTGGAACAAGGAGGGCTACCTGTTTTTTTCCATCCGAGACGACCTTAAAGGCAGCGCGCATTGCAACTTCCGTTTTGCCATATCCCACATCCCCGCAGATGAGCCGATCCATCGCCTTAGATGAGGTCATCTCTTGTTTAACAGCAGAGATGGCTCGAATTTGATCTTCTGTTGCAATAAAAGGAAACTCTTCTTCAAAGGCGATGGTATCTGCTCCATCTTCGGGATAGGTGAAGCCGCCATGGATGCTTCGTTCTGCATGAATTTTTAGCAGATCTTCGGCGTAGCCGATGATCGCTTTTTCCGCTTGCGCTCGTGTGCGGATCCACTTGGAGGACCCGATTGTATGAAAGGTGGGCATCTCGTCTTTTGGTCCGATATAGCGGGAGACGAGATGCGATTGAGAAATGGGAACGTAGAGTTTGCTTCCTTCTGCAAATTCAAGAAGGAGAAATTCAGTCTCTTCTCCTAGGTGATTGCGCTGCTTTTCAAGGCCTAAATATTTACAAATTCCTTGATGGAAGTGGACAGCGAGATCGCCAGGGGCCAAGGGATCGTAGTGTGCTGCAGTGGAGGCGTAGCCAGTTCTCCACTTCTCCTGCGTCACCTTATAGCGCCCTGTCAACTCGCTGCTCGGTAATAGGAGCTCTTTTCCCATTAAAAATCCGCTGGAGAGATAGCCCCTTTTCATTGTGGCGTGAGGCAGCGCTTCTCTGTAGCGTTTCTCCTCTAAATCAGAGGTGACAATACAGTCGATCTTAATCTCTGTATTGCGGCGCAAGAGGGAGAGGAGCTCATCTGCAGAGTTTACAAGGAAGGCGTTATAGATAGAGACAAAGGGGTGCCTCCACTCTTTTGCCTGGATATCAAGAGAGAAAAAAGAGAAGAGAAGGGCATTATCTTTTTGTTTAACCTCTGTTAACTTCTGTAGATGCTCGTCGGTAAAAAAGAGACACTGTTTTTTGCGTGCAAGGGCAAAAAACTGTTCAAATGAGAAGTGGTGCGAGAGTTGTGTCAGCTCTTTCAGCTCGGTATATCGATCTTCTAAGGTGGGTAGGTCATCGAAAATAATCGTGCACTCTTCGCTAAGGTAGTCTAGCAAAGAGGCGTCTCCAGAGCTCTCTTCTACCGGGGAGAGGAAGAGCTCCTCCGCAAACCCTGTTGAGACTTGAGCAATTGGATCATAGGTTCGGATTTTTTCAATTGCATCTCCAAAAAAATCGATGCGGTAGGGGGTGTAGGCCGCTACTGGAAAGATGTCGACAATCCCACCACGCACAGCAAACTCTCCCTTGTCTGTTGCTATCGGACGCTGTCTGTATCCCAGTTGGATGAGCGTCTCGCTAATCAGATGAAAAACGACATCGGAACCGACCTTCCAGCTGATACAGCTTTTTTTTAATTTTTCTGGTCTTGCGAGTTTGAAAAGGAGCGCCTGGAGAGATGCAATGACAATAGCAGGTTTTCTTTTTTGAGTGAGTTTCTGTAAAATTTCGGATCTGCGCCCCGTTAGATCTGGAGAGGGGATCAGCTCTTGAGCTGGAAATTGCAATAGATCCGGTGAAAAATAGCGCAGATCATCGGCAAGACGGTTAGATTCTCTTGGCTCGGAAATAACTAAAATATCTTTGCCTAAATTACGACAGGCGAGTGCAATGACAGCTTTTGGGGCGTCCCACACTGCTTGAATGAGAATAGATTTCTCGTTTTGCAGTAATCTTTTAAGTTCTTGTAACATGTTTTGTCAACAAATCACGTGCTTTTTCAAAAGCTTGAGGGATCTGACTAGGCTCTTTTCCTCCAGCCTGCGCTGAATCAGCCTTGCCGCCGCCAGAACCGCCAATGAGAGGTGCAATTTCTCGTATGAGGGAACTTGCTTGAACCCCTTTTTTAATCAGATCTTGGCTGACTCGGATTAAAAGACGGCAATTTCCATCAATGGATTGGGCCAAAATGATAACGCATGATTGCATTTTCTGCATTAGGCTATCTGCAAGTTCAGGAAGTTCATCGCTTGGAACATCGACAAGTGCTGTGATGAGCGGTGTCGCACCGATAACTTCATGCTGCTGGACAATTTCTTGGGCCAGCCGTTTGAGCGCAATCCCTTTGAGCTGTTTGATCGTCTGGAGAAGTGTGCGATTCTCTTCGATGACAGCAGCGGCTCGTGAGAGGAGTTGTGCTGGCGTTGTCTTTAAAATATTTGCCCCTTTTTCAATTAGGTCGTCGTGTGTATAGCAAAAGAGTTCTGCCTCTTTTCGGGTGACAGCTTCAATCCTGCGCACGCCTGCAGCGACACTGCTCTCCTTGGTGATGCGGAAAAAGCAGATAGATCCTGTTTTTTTGGTGTGGGTTCCACCACACAGCTCTTTGGACCCCCCAGCTGATACAACGCGAACATGAGAGCCGTACTTGTCTCCAAAAAACTGCTTGATGTCGGGCTGCTTCTGCGCCTCTTCCAAGCTGAGCTCAAACGTCTCAACAGGATCATCGCGGCGAATTAGGGTATTGACAAGTAACTCGACAGTGCGGATCTCATTGTTTGTAAGTGCTTTGTGATGGTTGAAGTCAAAGCGGAGATGAAGGGCGTCGACAAGGGAGCCTGCTTGACGGATCTGTTTGCCGACGATTTCTTGCAGAGCGAAGTGAAGAAGATGTGTTGCGGTGTGGTTGTTGGTAATAGCATTTCTTTTTTCTACATCGACTTCTGCGTAGAGAGTCTGCCCGACTTGAAAGAAGCCTTTTTGACAGATTCCGATGTGGGCAATTACTCCAGGATAAGGGGTCTTGCAGTCTTGGACTTGAAAACTTCCTTCCTGGTGGGAGAGAATTCCGCTATCTCCAATTTGACCTCCTTTTTCTGCGTAGAAAGGGGTCTGATCTAAGACAATCATTCCTTTTTCTCCTGCGCGAATCTCTTGGACAAATTTTCCATCGACAAGAAGGGCGGTAACTAGAGCCGTCATTTGCATCTTGTCATAGCCAATGAATCGGCAAGGAGGATGGCTGTTGATAAACTCCGCAAAATGGCTCTCTTCTACAACTTGCTGATGACTCTGTTTGCTTGCGCGCGATTTTTCTCGCGCTTCTTGTTCGAGCAGCTGGTACGCTTCGATATTGACACTCAGGTGGCTATCTTTAGCAAGAAGCATAATCTCTTCAAGAGGAAGTCCGTAGGTGTCTTTTAATTTAAAGGCTGCTTCCCCTTCGATCTGTTTTGCACTGCTTTTTTGCGCTTGATCGATGATCTCTTTAAGGAGATGGCCGCCTCTTTTTAATGTGCGGATGAAAGACTCTTCTTCGAGCGTTACAATTTCAGTGATGCGCCCTTGTGCTGTCACAAGCTCTGGAAAGTCGTCTCCCATTTCAGAGACAAGGCGAGGTAGTAGCTCGGCCAGAAAAGGTCGCTGCATGCCGAGCTGATGGCCGTAGCGGACGGCCCGGCGAATCAGTTTGCGTAGGACGTAGCCTCGATCGGTATTGCTCGGTTGAGCTCCATCGGCAATCGCAAAACTGAGAGAGCGAATGTGGTCTGCAATCACATGAAAGGCAGGATCGTAGTTCAGATATTTTTTACCCACAATTTCTTCAGTACTTTCGATCAAGCTGCGTAAAATGTCTGTCTCAAAGACAGATTCGACCCCCATTTTCAAGGCAACAGCGCGCTCTAGGCCCATGCCGGTGTCAATCGAAGGTCTTGGTAATTCCTCAAGCTGACCAGCAGTTGTCCGATTGTACTGCATGAAGACAAGATTCCAAAATTCCAAAAAGCGCTCTCCGTCGACATCTTCTTTGGGAGATTTTGCAGTTCCGTACTTGCTTCCGCGGTCAATAAAGAGTTCTGAGCATGGGCCACATGGGCCTGTATCGCCCATCATCCAGAAGTTGTCTTTTTCACCGATGCGAACAATACGTGTTGCAGGAAGATATTTTAGCCACAGATCAAACGCCTCATCGTCTTTTTCAAAGACAGAGATGAAGAGCTTGTCGATCGGGAATTCAAGCACTATTGTGGCCATTTCAAATGCGAATCGAATGGCATCTTCTTTAAAATAGTCGCCAAAAGAGAAGTTGCCCAGCATTTCAAAAAAGGTGAGGTGGCGTGTTGTGTGACCGACATTATCTAAATCATTGTGTTTGCCACCGACGCGAATGCATTTTTGAGCTGTAGCCGCTCGGCTGTAACTTTGTCGACTCTTGCCTAAAAAGAGATCCTTAAATTGATTCATCCCGGCATTGTTGAAGAGAAGGGTCGGGTCGTCATGAGGAACAACAGGGGATGAGGGAATGATCATGTGTCCGTTTTTCTTAAAATAGTCGAGAAAACGACGACGTAGCTCTTTAGAGTTCATTTAGGTAGCCTCAACTGGGTGCGTTTCTTTGATGAAAATAAGTAAAACAAGAGAAATAAGCAGGAAAGCTGGCAGAGTGAAGAGGGCCAACTTATACACTTCAATAGGGAAAAGTCGGGCTCCGTTAATAAACTCGCCTCGCCAACCCATATCGAGAAATTTTCCGGTTAAAGGATCAGAAAGTGCTCCAAAAAGGGCGTCAAATGCGTTCATAAATCCAACAGATGTTGCAGCCAAGATTGGGGTGTTGATTTCTCGAATCATGGTAAAGCAGAGTAAAAAACAGCTGATCGATGCGCCAAAAAGAAATAGAAGCGTGCTGAGCCAGACAATCGACAAGGGAAGATAAAGTACAGCTGTAATCGATAAGAGTGCGCTTACAATGCCCCAGATCATAACGGGCTTGCGATGTCCTAATCGATCAGAGGCAAAGCCAGCAAGGGGTGCTCCAATAGCAAATCCAATAAAAATAAGAGAGACGAGATTGGCTGCCGAAATTTGTGAGATCCCATAATTTTGGATCATGAATGGAACTCCCCACAGACCGCCAAAAATAGAGACAGGGGCAAAGGCGAGTCCGCTGTAGATGGAGAGAAGCCATCCCTGTGGGTTGCGAAGAATCTCGGAAAGTCCACGGACAACACTGAAATCTTTGGGGATCGAGACCTTCTCTCTATTACCATCGCGAACAATTAAGAAAAAGAGGGCTGCGAATCCAATACCAAAAAGAGCGATCCACTCCAGGGCGCTTCTCCAGTTCATCATTTCAATAAAGTTAGCAAGAGGTGCTTGACCCGAGACAGCTCCAAGCATTCCGACTGTCATCATCAGTCCAGCCATTAGAGAAAATTGGTTTTTAGGGAACCAGTTTCCAATAAGTTTTAAGCAGCTGATTGCTGCAAAAGCAGCGCCAGCTCCTGATAAGAATCTGCCAATTGTGGCAAAGGTGAGTGTCTCAGCGCTTGAGAAGATCCAAGTGCCAAGACCGCACAAGAAAATCGCAGCAGTTGTGATTTTTCTTGGTCCAAAGCGATCGACGAGTAGTCCGGCTGGGATTTGTAAAAGCAAGTAGGCGTAAAAATAGGAGGCAGCTAAGTTGCCGAGGTCTGTTGCGCTGATATGGAAGGTGGCCATTAGATCTGAGGTCATCACGCTTGGAGAGACTTCAATCGCAAATTTGTAGAACATAAATGCGGAGCCCAAGAGCCAGATTAGCCATGGGTACAATTTTTTTTTCACATCTCCTCTCTGTTTAAGTTCCAGGTTAAGGAATTTTATCAGAAAGAAATGTTTTTTGCTACTCTTTTAAACTTAATTTGAGGGAGATGAGTTTGAATAGATCTTGGGCTGTTAAGAGTCCAACGAGCTGTTCCTTGTCGACGACAAGAAGCGTTGGAATATCGGCTTGCTGCAGTAGGTTGAGCGCTTCTAGAGCGCTGCTATCGGGGGAGACGATTTGGAGCTCAGATTTTGGAATCATAACACTCTCTACAAGAGTCTCTTCCCAATGTTTTTGAGGGATGTTTTTCACCTCTTTTAAACTAATTGATCCAATGAGTTTCTGCTTCTGGACAACGGGGTAAAGTTGATGATGCGAGGTGTAAAAATACTCCTCCACTAGGACTTGAATCGAAATTCCTTTTTCAACGCTGATTGGATTTTTTTTCATGAATTTCGAGACTTTTTCACCTCTCAATTCTTGATTTAAGGATGACTGCAGTTGAGAAGAGCTGGCTGCCCGCTGTAAAAAAAGTCCAATTAGCAAAAACCAGAAACCGGAAAGAAAATTGCCTGTGAAAAAGCAGAGGAGGGCTAAAAGGATGAGTAAAATCCCAAAGGCAGATCCGATCCGACTTGCAATGCGCGTTGCAAACCCAAGGTCTTTGCTCCATGCCCATAGAGCAGATCTGAAAACGCGCCCTCCATCAAGAGGAAATGCAGGGATTAGGTTAAAAAGGAGAAGGGCGATATTCACAAGGGTTAAATAGTTAATAATAGCGCCGATTAAAATTGGCCAGTGCAATTTTTGTGACAAAATTGTAATTGAGAAAAGGATTCCAATTAAGATGATGGTCACGATTGGACCTGCAATGGCAACAAAAAATTCCACTTTTGGATTTCTTGGCTCTTCTTTAATCTCAGCAACCCCACCGAATAGAAAGAGCGTAATTTGTGAGATTGGAATTTTGTAGTGTTTGGCAACCAGTGCATGGCCAAGTTCATGGAGTAGAATACAAGTAAAAAGGCCGAGCATCCCCAGAATTCCCATTATCCAGTAGGTGGTTGGAGAAAAACTTGGATCAGCCCGTGGAAAATAGTCTGTAGCAAGTGTCCAAGATAAGAGAAACGCAATGAGTAGCCAGCTCAGGTCGATGCAAATTTTAATCCCAGAGATAGTGATGAGTTGCAGACGTCTATTGAACATAAATAACATGTACCAAATTTTGAGGCAAAAGTCGAGTGATAAGAAAATTTTTCCTTGTTTAAAAGCTGGCAAGAAAATACGCTTTATCTTTTTAACCAGGAGTAAGTATGTTTCGCATTTTATTTTTTTCCCTATGCTTAGTGGCGCAACAGCTGTCAGCAGCTAACGTCAGCACTGCAACAGATACAATAACTAACACAGGTACAACGACCAAAACAGGCACGACGACTGACACAGGTACAACGACTGACACAGGTACAACGACTGACACAGGTACAACGACTGACACAGGTACAACGACTGACACAGGTACAACGACCAAAACAGGTACAACGACTGACACAGGTACAACGACTGACACAGGTACAACGACTGACACAGGTACAACGACTGACACAGGTACAACGACTGACACAGGCACAACGACTGACACAGATACAACAACTACTATAACTTGCACCTTTACAACGGAGATGACAGATACCACATCGACCACAGGGACCCCAACGCTTCTGACTGAGTCTCTGGCTGATGGGTTTGTAAGCGAGGAGTTTTTGGATAATTGTATTGATTCTTGGGGCTATCACCTGATTCTAGATTGTCACGGCTGTGATATTGCTTCTGTGACAGATCCTGATAACATTGCTGATTTTGTCGGTACACTTGTGGACGCAATCGACATGAAAGCTTATGGAGATCCTCAAATTGTTCATTTTGGTTCAAGTGGAGCTACAGGCTACTCTCTTGTGCAGCTGATTGAGACAAGTTGTATCACAGGTCACTTTGTCGATGAAAATGGCGACGCCTATTTAGACGTCTTCTCTTGCAAAGCCTTTGATGAAGAGACGGTGCTTGAAGTGATCCGGACGTTTTTCAATCCACAGTTTGTGAATACACGATTCTTATTGCGCCAGGCGTAATCTCTTTAAGAGCCCAGGTTTTAAGACTTGGGCTCACTCATTTTTACGATTCGAATAACAAGAGCTTGATCCCCTTGATAGTAGGTGCACGATTCCGGGACTTTTACTGGGATTTTATGCTCAGAATAGTCTAGGTAGGGGTTTGAGATGATTTTGTCAAAGAAGTTTTTGTCTTCATAGCGCGATGTTGGTGCGTTTATGTAGCAGGAGAATCTAGATCCTTCATGCATGTGGTTTTTTAAGCACTCTTCGAGGAACTGGAAGAAGCGATCTCCTGGTACATGGAGTTCTGAAAAGTTGGGTTTGTAGTTTTTTTTCTCCTCTTTTAATAGCTCTGGAGAGATTTTTTTTTCAACCAGCAGACGGTCGATAAAATGCTCGCACTGCTCCTCTGTGATTTGCCCACGAGAGGCGAGATCAACAAGAAAGCGATAGAGTAATTTTCCATTTTGAGCCTCTCCGTCGATCTGTTTTAGGAAATCCTCTAGGTCGTGATTGGAATAGATCATTTTTGTAAGAGTTGGAATTTTCTTTTCTACATCCCGCATCTTTTCTTTGCCAGCTTTTAAAACAAGAGATGCCTCTTCACTAGGTTTTACAACAGATTGAATCTCTTCATCGGATTGGAGGGGATAGTCGTCGAAGAAGACGACATCAAATTTTTTGAGCGTTGGTAACGCTTCTTGCCAGGTCGCTTCGACAATTGTAACGCCTGAGCGTCCTTTTGCCCACTCTTTTGCTCGTTTAAGTACTTCTTTATTGCATTCAATAATAGTGTGGCTTTTTGGCTTGTATTTTTGAATTTGAGACGAGGCGTATCCACAGCCGAATCCGACTTCTAAAACAGCATCTTTTGGGGTCGGTTTCAGGATGTCTATACAGGCGTGCATATACGGTTTTTCCCACTCCATCATCACTTGATGGCGACCTTTTAGAAGAACCTCATGTCCAGATTCATCTTTAGAAAATTTTAAGTTGTCCATAGAGCCCCTTTTTGTCTATCTTTATGGCGAATTCTTTTTTTTAAGTCCAGTTCGAGTTTCAGAATGTCTTTTTATTCCGCCCTGATATATACTCTTAACAAATAGGAAAATTTTTATGCAAAAACGCCCTCCCAAAATCGCAATTGTTGGACGACCAAATGTCGGAAAGTCCGCTTTATTTAATCGTATCTGCCAGAGGCGTATTGCGATTGTTGAGGACATTGAAGGCATTACACGCGATCGTCTTGTGGCTCAAGCAGAACTCTTTGGTCGTCAGTTGGAGATGATTGACACGGGGGGGATTGACTCCAAGTCTCGCCTGCCATTTCATGAAGAGGTGCGCTTGCAGACCTTGCGCGCTATTGACGAGGCGGATGTTTTAGTGATGGTTGTTGATGGGATGGGAGGGCCAACAGCCCTGGATCAGGAGGTTGCGAGTCTGTTGCTGCGTCAAGAGAAGCCGATCGTATTAGCCGTGAATAAAATCGATTCAATTGAACAGAAATATCAGGTCCATCAGTTTCATTCTCTAGGGATTAAGCAGATGGTTCCAATCTCTGCAACCCATGGATTTCAGGTGGTTGAGCTCCTTGAAGAGGCGCTTAAAGGTGTCGATCTTGCTCCGGTGAGAGCTGTAAAGACAAAACCGCTGCATCTTGCGATTCTCGGGCGACCGAATGTCGGTAAATCGACTCTTGTGAACTACATTACTGACGAGCAGCGCTGTGCTGTTAGCCCTATTGCCGGAACAACGCGCGACAGCATCGATATTCCGATCGAAGTGAATGGGAAAGAGATCTTACTTATCGACACTGCAGGGGTGCGTCGTAAAAAATCCGAGCACGATGTGGTCGATAAATTTGCAGCGATCCGCACAGAGCGCGCCCTAGATCGTGCTGATGTTGTGATTCTTCTACTCGATGCACAAGAAGGGATTACGGCTCAAGAAAAGAAGATTGCTCAAGATATTGAAGCGGAAGGAAAGGGTTGTATCCTACTTTTTAATAAATGGGATCTTGTCAAAGGATTTCGAATGGAGCACTGCTTGCAGGGGATTCAGCAAGAGGCTAGCTTTTTAGAGCACTGTCCGACTCTCTTTGTCTCAGCTTTAACGGGTCGTAACTTAGAAAAATTGATGGATCTGGTGATTGGGGTTGAGCAGGAGTGCAAGCGCCGCATCACAACAGGTCAGCTGAACAAGTTTGTGGAGAAGGCGTTGCAGAAGTATCACCCTCCAATGATTAAGGGTAAACGTCTTAGAATATATTACCTGACGCAGGTTTCTGTGCATCCATGCCGCTTTTTGCTTTTTGTTAATCATCCGGACTTGATGACAGAGACTTATAAAAAGTATTTGATTAATCAGTTTCGAGAGGAGTATGGATTTAAGGGAGCTCCTCTCTTTTTCTCTCTAAAGGGTAAAAAAGAGCAAGAAGAGCACGAAAGGCTTCACCCGCATTCATGATTTTCTATCATCCGGAAAATAGGTTCTACTCTCTAGAAGAGCTTGAAGAGAAGCTCCAATTTTACTATCTCAGAGAGATTGCTTTTGAGTCCCCTGAGAGTCGTCAAGAGATCTGGGAGAAGGGGATTGACTTATGGGTTAGTCGCCAAACCTCTCCTGAAGCGGAGCGACTTGGAGCTCTATTTCACGAAAAAATAGAATCTGACTTCTTGCCAAAGGTGTCTATCCGCTGGCTTAGTCCCGAGCTGGAGCACGGACTTTTTGCTGAAGAGCTGATTTTAGAGGGTGCCTATGTGGGGGAGTATACAGGCATCATTCGAGAAAATGATCTGCGCCGTTATATCGGAAAACTCAACAACTACTGCTACAACTACCCAGTCAAAGATTCGCTAGAAAGAGATTATGTGATCGATGCACAAAATGGCAATTTCACTCGGTTTATCAATCATAGTAGTCAGCCCAATCTCGAGCCGCACCACGTCTTTTATGGCGGGTTCTACCATCTCATCTTTTTGGCTAAAAGGGCAATTGAGCCAGGAGAGCAGCTCACTTACAACTACGGGCAGAACTACTGGCAGCTGCGCGAGCCGCCAGTTTCTTTTTAGACAACGAAGGAGAAAAATCCTTTTACTTTATCGAGAAAGCTGCGCTTATTGGGGGAGTTTTGATCTCCTTCCAGTGCGGCAAAAGAGCGCATTACCTCTTTCTGTTTCTCGCTTAAGTTTACAGGCGTCTCGATAATGAGATGGATAAGAAGGTCTCCCTTGCCCTGTCCATGGACATTGCTAATTCCATCTCCCTTAACACGCAGTTTCTTTCCTGTCTGGACTCCCTCTGGGATTGTAATTTTGCAGTTACTGCCTGTTGGGGTCGGAACTTCTTTTTTACAGCCAAGGGCAGCTTCGGTGAAGCTGATTGGGAGCTCTAAGATCACATCGTCCCCATCGCGCTTGAAGAAAGAGTGCGGTTCGACCGTGATTGAGACGTAGAGGTCTCCATTAGGGGCTCCGCCGATGCCTGCATCCCCATGCCCTGACATCCGTAGACGCATTCCTGTGTCAACGCCAGCTGGAACTTTGATTGTAACGCGCTGTTTCTTTTTAAGCTGACCGGCACCTTGGCAGTCGGCACACGGCTGTGTGATCATTTTGCCGCGACCTTGACACTGTGGGCAGGCTGTTGCCATTGTAAAGAATCCGCGCGACTGCTGCACTTGGCCAGCTCCATGGCATCTTGAGCAGCGCTTGATAGCGTTAGGGGAGGCGGCTCCGCTTCCAGAGCAGCCTTCACACTCAACAAGGTTTGTGATGGCAACTTCGTGTTCTGTGCCTTTGACGGCCTCTTCAAAGCTAATCGTGAGATTCATCTTTTTGCTGGCACCTTGACGGCTGTGATCTTCTTGCCCGCCACCGCCACCAAAGAAAGAGTCAAAAAGACCCTCTCCACCGCCACCACCGCCAAAAGCGCCCATAAATGTGCGTAGGGCCTCTTCCATTGAAGAGAATCCACCGCTACCACCGCCTGGCATTCCGCCAGCGCCGCCTTTTAAAGCGTCTGCTCCGTACTGGTCGTAGATCTGTTTTTTCTTATCATTACTAAGAACTTCATACGCCTCGGAGATCTCTTTAAACTTTGTTTCTGATTTTTTGTCATCTGGATTTTTATCAGGGTGGTACTTGATCGCATTTTTGCGGTACGCCTTTTTAATTTCTTCTTGGGTGGCTTCGCGAGAAAGCCCTAAAACAGAGTAGTAGTCGGTCATATGTATTATCCTAGCAAAGAGTAGAAATGTTTCCAAGGAAATTTAGCAGTCAAAATAAATGACTGCTAAATTTTTTTCTAAAAAGAGTAGCTGGAGCGATCTTTCGGTTTCTTGTACTTGAGAGCAGCTTTTGATTTTGCGCGGCTTTTAACAGACGGCTTGTCGTAGAAGCGGTGAGCTTTTGCAGCTTTCATCACGCCTTCTTTGTCTAATTTTTTCTTTAACGTGCGGAGGGCTTTGTCGAGTGGTTCACCTGGGCGGACTTTTACACTTGTCATGGATCTTGATTTCCTCTTGGTTTAAATTGGGAACTTCTACTCTATCTTATCGCAACATGCTGATATTGTTGACATCCTTCTCTCCCTCAAAGGAAGAGGACCCTTATGGCGTCCAGCTAAAATTAGCTGACTCACCTCGGTAGGTACTTTCGACCCGTCTGAAGCTACTCAGACCTTTCGCTAGGCACTTATGTCGAAAGTATTGCCTATGGGAACTTGCTTTATGAAATCGCGATATCCTCGCGCATCGACATAAGGAGATTTTAACGCACATGCGATTTAAAGAAAAGAGGCATGTTAACTCGACTTATGTCGTTTTTGAGCCCGCCTGCCTCGTCTATTCGCTTTTGGCCGTTTGGCCATAGGCCAAACTCGACTCCTTCCTTAGAAAATAAACAGCGCCAAAAACAAATATCGCGAGGCCTTCGAGCTCACAAATGACGTAAGTCGAGGTTAACTCCCGCACTAAAGGAGAGCGTTTGTATACCTAATGGATCAATAATTTTAAATACCGAAGTAGATCACCTCGGGTGTTTCTTTGAAACTTCCCTGTTTAAATTGTTCTATTAGGTGGAGGCAGAGAGCTGTGTATGTTGTTGGTTCTGAGGAAGTAACATCTAGAATTTCTTCAATTGGGATAAATCCCTGAAATGTGACCTGAAGCGCTGTTTCTGTGATGGACCCGCGTATGGCATAAGCTTTTGCCTTATTGCGGACAGAGTGAGTGAAGCTCCCGCAGCATTCTGGCACATAAGCAATTAGGGATGGGAAGCTCAAACAGGGAACCCCGAGCCCAAAGGCAAGTGACATTCCCGCAACAACCCCCGATCTAGTGCCATTAAAAGAGCCAGGGCCCACCCCAACAGCGATGGCGTCGAGTGCTGCTTTGGAGAGACCTGCTGCCTGAAGCGCTGTTTCGATTGCAGGAAAGAGCTGTAGGGAGAGTTGAGGTGTTTCGATTTTTTGCGCAAGGATGACTCTTCCTTTTTGGATCAGGCCAATTAGTAGCAGGGGCTTGCTTGTGTCAATAAATAAGATTGTCATGAGGGTAAGTTTCCTGGCGCAAGAGTTGTTGTGTACTGAAATTTATTAAAGATTGTTTTTTCATTAAACTTATTATACAATTGATTTTTTATTAAAACAAGGAGGAGTTGTGGCTGCAGTAATTCGACAAGAAAATATTCCACATGCATATATCTGCCCGATTAGGAAGGATCTTATGCTCGATCCTGTAGTAATGACCTGCGCTCATATTTTTGATAGGATTTCTATTAATGAATGGTTCCGTACAAGCCCCAACAGCAATTGTCCTTTATGTCGAGCGGATGTGGTCATTCTTAAGAGCGCATTAGAGCTTAAAGGACAAATTGTTAAATTTGTGCATGAAAATCCTCATCTTTGTGAGGGTAAGGATTATGAACAGTTAGTCCGAGAACAAGAGACTCAACTTCAAGATATAGGAACGCCCATACTTTCTGAGGCTTTTTGGGGAAGCGATGAGGAGGCTAATGGGCAGGTACTACAAGTAGTTCTAGAAGCACTTACTCATCCAGAGCTTAGAATGGAAGAGTCTACAGGCTGTTGCCTGCAGTAGTCGTTTTTTAATGACATAGACTTTTTTATAAAAAAGATCCTGGTCAAAATGGGGTACTCTACTCGGAATATTAGCTACAAGGTGTACTCAAATGACTTGAAGAGTGGGGAATTTGACAAGGAGGCTCCCCAAAATTTTTATCCGGAATGAGCGCAAGTGAGGATGAAAATTTTGAGGCAAAGCTGACGCT
>Ga0206799_1007_pt1 | contig 71494 bp, 69 predicted proteins | sample Alteio_BWOrgCont_67_FD_152900 | JGI IMG/M metagenome (GOLD analysis project Ga0206799, IMG submission 152900) | Enriched cells from forest soil in Barre Woods Harvard Forest LTER site, Petersham, Massachusetts, United States -... | ecosystem: Environmental > Terrestrial > Soil > Temperate forest >...
AAATTTCTAAACGATCAGGTTTAAAATTAAAAATAAGGGATGGCAAAAGAGACCAAGTGAATAGAAGTCGCATAGGATAGACCACTTGAAGAGAAAAATTCTGCACCGTGATATTTAAAAAAAATTCTACCCTATAATATAGTGTAAAAAAACAGAGGAGAGTCAAGATGGAAGCTGCTGCCCAATTTATTCAAGAGATTGTGAGCCAGATCGAACCGATCGAGTTGCGCGCAAATAACGCGTGGTGGCGCCAGGCGACGACAGGAAGTGAAGAGGCGGGCCAGGAGATGCAAGAGGCGAAATTGGCCCTTGCCAAGATCTTCTCCTCCGCAAAGGAGTACCAGAGGCTGCTAGAGTGCCCTCCATCGGACGATCCACAGATTCAGAGACAGGTCAAACTTTTAAAGGATGCTTTTCGAGAGCATCAGATCCCCGAAGAGCTGCTTGAGGAGATGGTGCAGTTGGAGGTCTCTATTGAAGCGGACTACACCAATTTCAGGGCGTCTCTTGAGGGGAAAGAGGTGAGTAACAATGCGCTCAAAGAAATTTTTCTTAAGAGTAACTCTTCTTTAGAGAGACAAGCTGCTTGGGAGGCGTCCAAGAGGATAGGGGAGATTGTGGAAAAGAAGGTGCTACAGCTTGTCTCACTGCGCAATAAGGCTGCGCGCCTGGTTGGTTACTGCGATTTTTACACGATGCGCCTGGAATTACAGGAGTTAGATGAGAGAAGACTCTTTGAGATTTTAGAGCAGCTAGAAAAAGTCTCCTTGCCTATTTGGAATAAATATAAGCAAGAGTTAGACTCTGAGCTTGCACTGCGCTTCAATATTTCTCAAGATGAGCTAGAGCCGTGGCACTATCCTGATCCCTTTTTTCAGGAGGCGCCACGCGGCAAAGTTGATCTGGACGCCTACTATAAGGGGAAGGATGTTGTGGGGATTAGCCGCAACTACTACGCCTCACTCAATTTACCAGTGGATGATATTTTAGAGCGTTCTGATCTTTTTGAGAGGGAAAAGAAGAGTCAGCACGCTTTTTGTATGACATTGGATCGCAAGCAAGATGTGCGTATTTTATGCAATTTACGCGACAATTCCTACTGGATGGCCACTCAGCTGCATGAGCTTGGTCACGCCGTCTATGACAAGTATATCGATCCCTCCTTGCCGTATCTTCTTCGGACTTACGCACACATCTCGACAACAGAGGCAATTGCTATGCTCTTTGGCAGAATGAACTCCAATCCATCGTTTGTCTTGCAGTTTTGTGGGGTGGAACCGTCACAGGAGCTCTCTTTCGAGACGAGTGCGGCTCTTCTTGTTTTTGCGCGCTGGGTTCTTGTGATGACTCACTTTGAGCGGGCGATGTATCAGATGTCAGAGAGTGATCTCTCCCTGTTTTGGTGGGAGTGCGTTGGAAATTATCAAGGAGTCAAATGCCCTGAAGGGCGCCATAAGCCCGACTGGGCTTCGAAGTTGCATTTGGCGTGCGCCCCTGTCTACTACCAGAACTATCTCCTTGGAGAAATGACAGCAAGTCAATTGCTGCGGCACCTTGGGGAGCGTCCAGGAGACTATCTCAAAGAGAAGCTTTTTAAACTCGGAGCTCAGTACACCTGGGAAGAGACACTGCTACGTGCGACGGGAGAGTGTTTAAATCCCACTTATTTTACCCAAGATATTGAACGTTAGGAGGTTGATCATGAAAAAAAATATTGGACCTCTAGACCGGCTCTTGCGCCTTTTAATTGCGATTATTCTTTTAGGCTACGCTTACTACAACCGGAGTCTCACCGGTTACCTGGCAGGGCTCTTTGTCTTATTTGAGGCGTGCGCCAGCTGGTGTCTCTTCTATCAATTGATGGGTCGATCGAGCTGTCCGCGTAAATAACACGCCCTAACCAAAATTTCCCCTTGCCTTGTAATCTTGTAATGTTATACCATTACATCATGACAAACAACAAGGAGGAGTCATATGAGTCTTATAGAGAGAATTCGAATCCATGGACTTGCAGGACTTGAACATCGTCTGGAAGGTCCTTCAGAGCATGCTCAAGTAATTGAACAAGCCCAAAAAGAGTATCCGGCTCTATGCCAGTTAATTGGGGTGACTGCTATTACAGTAGGGTCTGGTTGGAGCATCGGCATTTCTAAGCGCTACACATTAACAATGGAGGGCATTGAGCAAATAATTCAAATGCTCAAAGTTAAAGCGTTTGTAGCAATAAGGCTTGATCAAATTCACGAAGCGATCGCAAGGCTTTCTGATAACAGCATGTGTGCGGTGATCACGACTAGTGATCTTATGAAGAATTTTTTAGGCATGGAGTCAGATGTTGAAATTGTTCATGCTATTTCTGTTTTTATACAAAAGAAAAATGGACACACACAGCTATTTATCAACGATAGCCAGGCAAACAAATACCCTCTTGCTGTAGAAAAGGATCGAATCGATTGCTTTGCGACGTGCATGAGGAGACAGCCGCCTGGCGAGTCAACCTGTGGAACTTTTGCAATCACAGACTGCATTGCCTTCCAAGAAGATCCAAAGCTTATAGAAAAAATCTCCCAGTTAAACGGAGCGCTACCCGATTCGATGAAAACATTAGATCCGGTGGCGGCCAGAAAAAAAACAATCGATTTTGAACTTTTGTTGATTGAAGCAGAAATAAAAAAAGGAGGAGGGGCCGCGGGGATTCTAGTTTCTGAACAGGAATAAGTTTCATAAATAATAGCTATTTTCGCTAAGCTTGAGTCTCTTTAAAATTTAGGGCATCATGTAAAAAAGGAGTCGGATTTATGGCAGCAGCAGTAACGGTACTTTCTGAGTGTATCTTTTGTCTACAAGATGTAAGTCCTTTTGATGCAAAGGTAGTGACTCCTGATTGTGGACATCTGTTTCATCTGGATTGTGCAAAGCCATGGTTCGTAACAAAGGGAACATGTCCTCTAGACATCAAGCCAATTACTGGTGACTGTCAGATCTATATTTATGTTGGTAAATGGGAGTGGGACCATATTACATTTCCGCTACTTCGGCCTGATTATAAAAACAGTGAAAGAGCCTATGAATCAGACAATGACACGCATGCCCATTTTAAATTTTCAGTAACAGAGCGCGTTTGCAACCTATATGAATTTCTAAGAACGCAGTGTATCAATCCAATTGGTTCGAATAGAAAATTTTCGCTATTCCAAGATGGGGAAGTACTTCGTAGAATTAATTTCACTCTATTAGAAGCAGGCTTTTTTCCAAACTCATGGAATATCTTGAGTTATTCATCAGTAGTTATGTTTTGATGCTAAAAGTAATTATCTTAAAATAATCGGATGGGTCTTGTTTTTCAGCAGATCGCCAAATGCATAGCCTTCTTTTTTCAAACGGTGGGTGTGCGGATCATTCGGCTCCAGGATGTAGACCGTCTTAGGAATGCAGTAAGCGATCAGCAGCAGCGACTGATTGGGGATCTGAAAGAGGGGATCAAAGGAGAGAGGAAGGTCGGGCTTGAAGAGCGTCATTTCACCTTTTTTGGCTGGGTAGGGACAGAAAAAATCGGAGACTTTTGGAGCTGGTCCATCGGTGAGACGGATCAGAATGCCACAAACAATCGATTGAAAAGCGCTGACTTTCTGCAGTGTCGTCGGGGAGGGGAGGGGAGATTTGCCTGGATTTTTGCCGATGCGGATCGCCTGGTCGTAGGCAATGCGAAGGCCCGTTGGGGGAAGTAAGCTCGCTGTAATTTGAGCAAGCTGTTTGTTGAAGACAAGTTTCTTGACTTCCGTGTCGTGACGCCAGAGGTCGCGTCCCAAGAGAAAGAGCTCTTTTGTCTCTTGGTCGGAGAGTCTAGCTTGAGGTGTCTTGAGCTGCTGCTGCAGCGCCTGGTCAATCTCTATTGCGACAGCGTCGAGCTCCTCTTCAGAGAAGAGGGGCTCGAGCTCTAAATAACCTTTACGCGAGAAAAATGTCTGCTGCTTTGGATCAACGGTAAACTTCATACTTCAGCAGCTGCAGCCATAGCCTCGACTGTTGCATGTGCAATCAGGAAGTCTTGCGCTTTTTCCAGGATGAGGCGAGAGAGCGTCTCTGCTCGCTGCACCTGATTTTGTGGCATTGGGCGCTGTGGACTTAAAAGCATGTCAAGCATTGTCTTGTTTGATTGGGAGAGGTCGTCAAGGGAGACGGCTATCTTCTGTTCATTGAGGATGTGACGGCAGATGTAGAAGAGGGAGACGGCTTTTGCGGATTGGCCTGCAATCATCTCTAGATTCCTTTTTCTCTCTTCGATGCTGAGCGACTTCCAGTACGGCTCAAATTCTGGGTCTTGGAAGAGCTGCTGCATGCGAAAGTTGACCTCTTTTTCTATCAAGCTGTGCGGAAGCTCGATCCGCACTTGGGAGAGGAGGTAGTCATTGACTTGACTGCGAAGCGCTTCTTGCATTCGTTGATCTGCTTGGAGCTGAAGAAGTTTGCCAATGCTCTGTTCCATTTCTGCAACAGTTTCACATCCGACTTTTTTAGCAAAGGAGTCATCTAGAGGAGGAAGTGCTGCTTTTTCAATTGCAACAAGATGAAGCATTACTTTCTTTGGCTGGAAGATTGCCTTATCTTCATTGGATGCAGTTTCATCGGCAAAGCTTTCGCCTTCAATGCTCTCACCCGTCGACAGGCCAATCACAAGCTTGCGCATCCAGGCGGCCATCGATTTTTCTGTCACTTCAAATCGAGTCTTGGAGAAGACGCTAGAGAGGCCGCTCTCTTCGATCGTATCGACATCTAGGATGACAAAATCACCCTCATCTGCAGATCGATCTGTGATCGAGGTCCAGTCAGCAAAAAAGAACCGTGTTTGGCGGATCGTCTCTTGAATTTTCTCTTCTGTCACTTCGCTTTTTTTAACTTCCTTGAGAGTGATCGTTTTTGGGTCGATTTCTGGGACGATCGGATCTGTTTCGAAGCTTAAGAGGAGATGGCCGCCTTTTTCCAGGTTGCAGCTTTTGCAGCTAAAAGAAATTTTTGTCTCGGCATCTAGGCGCGGGATCTCAACTAGTTTTTCAGCTTCATTAAAGGCGAGCGTTGCCAGTTCCTGTTCCCACTGTTTTGCTACGTCGGCTGGAAAATTCTTAACGACCAGCATGTCAGGCGCTCTTCCTTTACGGAAGCCAGGCAGAGAGACGCTTTTTGCGACGGCGCGGATTGCTAGCTCTCTTGCTTTTTTTGTCAGTTCGACAGAGGTTTTAACATCCAGTTCAATGATAGAGTGGGGATTTCGGTGAGCTGTGACGTGGAGTAGGCTATTTTCTGCTTCTTTCAAGGGGGTTGCGTCTTTTTTCATGATTGGTCCGATAAAATAAGATTAAGAAATAGCGGGTGATGAGATTCGAACTCACGACCCTCACGTTGGCAACGTGATGCTCTACCACTGAGCTACACCCGCATGAGCAACGAGTGTAGCGCAATTTCTTTTTTTTGGGCAATTGAAAAGATACGTCCTGGGTGAATTTTTCAGGTTTCCAGTGGGTAAAGTCTCAGCCACTATAGGAATCTAAAAATTTTACCCATGGCGTAGAAATTTGGAAAAATTTTTTGTTGCACGCTCAAGCAAAAAAATGTACAAAGTCGAGTTCAATGGAGATCCAACACCTATGTTAAATTTTCGCAAGCTTAAGCAAGATTTCGCCTCAGCAGTCATTAAAGAAGGGCGGTGCCTCCACGATGAGCAGCGTGTTGTGTCGGCAAAAATTCTTTATCTCGATGAAAAAACCATGCGGATTGGGGGAAAAATCTTAGGGCAGTTTGAGAATCATTATGAAAGTCACATCGAAATTGACAGGGCTGAATGCGCAGCGATCGATTCTGACTGCGACTGTCCTTATAATTATGACTGTCAGCACCTTGCAGCTCTACTCTTTTATTTAGAGGCGCATTTAGATGAGATTTTAGTGAGCTACTCTAAAGAGGCTGATTTTTCAGAATCAACAAGTGACTTGGAAGAGGGGGCTCGCAGTGAGCTTCTCGAGAAGTTAAAAGAGGCAGAGATTAAAGAGGAGCAGCGCCATGGGGAGCTCTATCAGAAGCAGCTTTTGCAGGAGTACGTCATTACCTCAGCGCTTCTCTCCTCTTCGCCTTTTTTTAGGCCAGAAGAGAATCTTACTGTCGATCGAGCAGAGTGTGTTCTGATCTTTATTCTGCCGGAGCTTGAGACTAAAGCCATTGAATTCCAGATCGCTCTACGTCTGCCTGGCCGTTCTAAACCATTGAATATTCCAAATATGCGCGAATTTCTTGAAGTGTTGCGGCATGAGGAGCCAATTCTTTTAAGTGGCAAGCGATACAACCTTTCGATTCAATCTTTTTCAGGAGTGCAGCAGGAGATCGTCCGTACACTGCGTGATGTAGCGCGCGTCTTGGATATCGCCTCAGAAAAGGCGCAGCGCATTGGACAGATCGATTTAGAGACTTTTGGAGCTATTTTAGCGCTCTCCTATGAGGCCGCTTTTTTACCGCTTCATGGATACGGATTTAAACCACAAGAGGAAGAGATGCCTCTTCTGCCTGGTCTTTATGAGGGAAGCCTTGAGACTCCTCTGCGTTTTTCTCCAGTTCCTGCCGCAATTTGTTTCAACTTAGAGTATCTAGGCGCACCGCTCTCTAAAATTTTTCTAAGGCCGATGCTTGTCGTCCATGAGGAGCGCGTTAAGCTTTCAGCTGTTCGTTTGCTTCCTTGTGCGACACCTGGAATGCTCTATCGCAGCTGTTATTTCCACTTTCAGAATGAGATTAAGCGCTACCATCTGAAAAATTTGGCTCACATTTCAGAGGTCACAGTCCCGGAGAATCTCTTTGGCACATTTGTTGAGAACGCATTACCAGAATTATCGCGTTGCGCTTCGGTTGAAAATCGAGAAGCGATTGAATCGATTGTGACTCTACCTTATGTCGGGGAGGTGAAGGCTATCTGTAATCTTGTCTATCTGGATCGTGAGTTAGAGGCGACACTCCACTTTATTTATGAGGACAACCTAATTCCAGCAGCCACATCCCAATTGAATTTCCAGCAGATCTCAAGCTTTGTCACAAAATCGGGAATTTTAGCCCGCAATCTTGTGGAAGAGAAAAAGATTATTGATGACCTTTTCCAAGATTTTCAATATCAGCCAGAAGAGGGGATTTATGTTGTTAAATCGGATAAGAAAATTGTCGAATTTATGACCGATCTAATCCCACGCAATCAAGATCGTGTTAGTTTTAATTGTCCGCAGAATCTTTTGGATCAATTTATCTACGATCAGACCAATTTTATCTTGCATCTGGTTCCTACCTCCCGCATTGATCAGTATGAAATTCAGATTCAGGTAGAGGGCGCTCTCAAGGGAGCAAAGATAGATCTTCTTTGGGAGTGTATGGCATCAAAACGGGCATTTATAGAGCTCGACACACTTCGATCTAAGGGCAAAAAGATTGAGACAGGAAAACTCTCTAAAATTTTAGTTCTCGACCTGGAAAAAACATCAACTCTTGTCCAAGTCTTTGACGAATTAGGTGTCGAGCTTCTCGATGATCACACAGTGGTGCGTCCTCTCTGGAGTCTTGCCAATATCGATGCAGCTCACTTTGAAGGACTTCCCATTCGTTTTTCCATGGATGAGAAACTTGTTGAAATTCGCAAGCAGATGCTTGGGGAAAAAGAGCTCACTTTCTCTCCAATTCCAAAAGAAGTTCAAGCAACACTGCGCTCTTATCAGGTCGAAGGGGTTCATTGGCTTGAACGTCTGCGCATGATGTTTCTCAACGGGATTTTAGCAGATGATATGGGACTTGGAAAGACGCTTCAAGCGATTGTGGCAGTCTCGCAACTAAAAAAAGGTCAGACTTTAATTGTCTGCCCAACCTCTCTTCTTTACAATTGGAAGGAAGAGCTCTCCAAGTTCAATCCTGGAATTAGGGCTGGAATTATCGATGGGCTTCCACTTCAGAGAAAGAAGATCATCGAAGAGCTCTCCTCTTTTGATATTTTAATCACATCGTACACACTGCTACAAAAAGATATTGAACAGTATAAAGCCTATCCCTTCTCCTATTTGATTCTGGATGAGGCACAGCACATCAAAAATCGTGGCACACGCAATGCAAAATCGGTTAAAATGATTCAGGCGGAACATCGCCTCATTCTATCTGGAACTCCGATTGAGAATTCACTCGACGAGCTTTGGAGCCTATTTGACTTTTTAATGCCCAGCTTCTTGAGCAGCTATGAGCGATTTGTAGAAAAATATGTGCGTCCGCAAGGCGTTGAGCTTGCCAAAAATTTAAGTTACCTGCGCAAGAAAATAGCGCCCTTTATTTTGCGCCGCATGAAAAATGATGTGCTCGATGACCTGCCACCTGTGGCAGAGATTGTCTACCATTGCCAGCTGAGTGATGTGCAGCAGACGCTTTACAAGTCGTATGTGCAATCTGCTCGTGATGAGCTTGTCAAACTTGTGGCACGGGATGGATTTGATCGCGTTCAGATCCATGTGCTGGCAACATTGACGCGGCTCAAGCAAATTTGTTGCCATCCGGCGATCTTTGCAAAAGAGAAGGCAGAGGAAGGCGACTCAGCGAAGTATGAGATGATGCGAGATCTGGTCAGCAATTTGATTGAAAACCGCCATAAGACAGTGATCTTTAGCCAGTATACGCGGATGCTGCAGATTATGCGTACTGATTTTGAGCAGCAAGGTGTCCGTTTTCTCTATTTAGATGGCTCGAGCAAAAATCGCCTTGAGATTGTTAAACAATTCAATGAAGATGCAGAGATTCCGATTTTCTTAGTCTCTCTCAAGGCAGGAGGCACTGGTCTCAACTTGGTGGGCGCCGATACAGTGATCCATTACGACATGTGGTGGAATCCGGCGGTTGAAAGTCAAGCAACCGATCGCGTGCATCGCCTTGGGCAGAAGAGATCGGTCTCCTCCTACAAACTAATTACGCTTGGAACAATTGAAGAAAAAATTGCAGAGATGCAAAAACGCAAAAAAGGATTAGTCAAGAAAGTTGTGAGCTGCGATGATGAAGCAATTGCCAAGTTGACTTGGGAAGATGTTTTAGAACTTTTAAAGACTTGAGAAAACTATGGCGAAACAACCGCAGAATCCTCTTTTAAATAACGCCCGTTCTCTTCTTTACCGACTTGCGAAATTTGCAGGGCTTGTCTCCAATGACATCGGGATCGACCTCGGGACTGCCAACACACTTGTCTACGTGCGTGGCAAGGGAATTGTCCTTGCTGAACCGTCCGTTGTGGCAGTTGATGCAATCACAAATGAAGTGCTAGCCGTCGGCCATAAAGCAAAGGCGATGCTTGGCAAAACTCCGCGTAAAATTTTGGCTGTGCGTCCGATGAAGGACGGAGTGATTGCCGATTTTGAAATTGCAGAGGGAATGATCCGCGCACTCTTGAAACGCGTCACCCCGGCGCGCACTCTATTTCGTCCAAAAATTTTGATCGCTGTTCCTTCTGGGATTACAGGTGTTGAGAAACGAGCCGTTGAAGATTCAGCTTTAAGAGCTGGCGCTCAAGAGGTGATTTTGATCGAAGAGCCGATGGCAGCTGCGATTGGTGTTGACATGCCGGTCCACGAGCCGTTCGCTAATATGATCATCGATATCGGTGGTGGAACAACTGAGATCGCGATTATTTCACTCGGTGGTATTGTGGAGTCGCGATCACTCCGCATCGCGGGGGATGAGTTTGATGAATGTATTGTGAACTACATGCGTCGTACCTACAACTTAATGGTCGGACCTCGTACTGCCGAAGAGATTAAAATAAATATCGGCTCTGCTTACCCTCTTGGTGATCATGAATTAGAGATGGAGGTTCGTGGACGCGATCAGGTAACGGGACTTCCAGTCACCAAGCGCATTAATTCTGTTGAGATTCGAGAATGTCTTGCGGAGCCGATCTTACAAATTATCGAGAGCGTTCGCTTGACCTTGGAGAAATGTCCAGCAGAACTTGCAGCCGATCTTGTCGAACGTGGAATGGTGCTAGCAGGTGGTGGCGCCTTGATTCGCGGCCTCGATAAGGCTCTAATTAAAGAGACAGGACTTCCAGTTACCGTTGCGTCAGCACCCCTCCTTGCTGTCTGCCTCGGTACTGGAAAGGCACTTGAATACCTAGACACCTTTAAAAAAAATAAAGTGATCTAATGAACCTCTTGCGCAACCTCATTTATTTGCCAAAAGCGTTCTTTTTTCACCGATTTTTTCAAATAAAGCAGGTTGAGCAAGAGGTTCGATGCATACTTGGGTAGAAGAAGTTGCCAAACTTTGTAGACCTGATAACATTCACTACTGTGACGGCTCTATCCAGGAGTATGATCGTCTTGCAGAACTTCTGGTTCAGGCGGGCTCTGCACTCCATTTAAATCCAGAAATACGCCCCCACTCACTCTGGTGTCACTCCAATCCTGAAGATGTCGCTCGCGTCGAACAGGACACCTACATTTGCTGCTCTAAAAAAGAAGATGCAGGGCCGACGAATAATTGGGAAGATCCTGCTGTGATGAAAAAGAGGCTTGAAGGGCTCTTTTCTGGTTCCATGCAAGGCCGCACACTCTATGTCATTCCTTTTAGTATGGGACCTGTTGAATCGCCTCTTGCGCGCATTGCAGTGCAAATTACAGATTCGCCCTATGTCGTCTGTAATATGCACATCATGGCGCGTGTTGGGGTTGAAGTGCCTCATGATTTTATTAGATGTATTCACTCTGTGGGAGTTCCCATCTCACCCGGGCAGAAAGATGAGCCGTGGCCTTGTAACCTTTCTCATCGCGTTATTGCTCACTTTCCAGAAGAGAAGAGCGTTGCCTCCTTTGGCAGTAGCTATGGCGGCAACGCTCTTCTTGGTAAAAAAAGTGTAGCCTTGCGCATCGCCTCTACGATGGGACGTCTCCAAGGCTTTCTGGCAGAACATATGCTGATCCTCGGACTTACCAGCCCTGAAGGAAAAAAACGCTACATTGCAGCTGCCTTTCCTAGTATGTGCGGCAAGACTAATTTGGCTATGCTGCGCTCTTCTCTACCAGGCTGGCAGGTGAGCTGTATCGGCGACGACATCGCCTGGATGCATGTAGGTCGCGATGGAGCTTTGCGCGCAATTAATCCTGAGACCGGTTTTTTTGGAGTCGCTCCTGGAACCTCCTTAAAGAGCAATCCATACGCCATTGAGACGATTAGCAAAAATACTATCTTCACCAATACAGCCTATACAGACACAGGGGATGTCTGGTGGGAAGGAAAGGATACGCCACCTGCCAACGTCACCTCATGGCTTAACAAGCCGTGGACGCCTTTGATGGACGTCCCAGCTGCCCATCCCAATGCCAGATTCACAACGCCGCTGCATCAGTGTCCCATCCTCGACCCTGCCTGGAACGATCCTGAGGGAGTGCCCATTTCTGCCATCGTCTTTGGGGGTAGAAGAGCCTCAACAGTGCCGCTTGTCTCAGAGGCGTTTTCTTGGCAGCATGGGGTCTTTTATGGTGCTAGTATCTCTTCTGAAATGACAGCTGCGGCAGCTGGTGAACTAGGCAAGCTGCGTCATGATCCGTTTGCCATGCTTCCGTTTTGTGGCTACAACATGGCCGACTACTTTGCCCACTGGCTCTCCATGGAGGGTCGTATTAACAAGAGCTACCTTCCGCGCATCTACCAGGTTAACTGGTTTCGCAAGTCGGCAGCAGGAACTTATCTCTGGCCTGGCTTTGGTGAGAATGCTCGTGTTCTCAAATGGATTTTTGAGAGAGCAGAAGAGACAGTTCAGGCAATTCCTTCACCGATTGGCTACTTGCCGCAAGATCTTGACCTTTCGGGCCTCTCTCTGGAAGCAGATGCTGTGCGCGAGCTTTTTCAGGTCGATAGACCAAAGCTCCTGCAGGATCTAAATGGTCTCAAAGAGTATCTTTCGCTCTTTGGCGATAGACTCCCCGAGGGGATTCTCGAAGAGATGCGCCTGCTAGAAGAGCGCCTTAAAGATAATCATCTTTCTTAAGAGTCTAATTTTTAGTTTAATGATGTTTTTAAACTACCTTTTTCGCCTTTCTAATAATTAACAAATCTGTCATATTATACCCAAACAACTTGAAGAGTGGGGAATTTGACAAGGAGGCTCCCCGCTCTTCAAGTTGTTTGGGTATAAAATAACTTTTAATAAATGGGTAAATTTCATGAATGCTGTATTTAGATTTTTTGATTGCTATTTTACTCTAATCAATCCACATCTTATTGAATTTCAATCAGACAAGTCAGAAGCTGAAGATTCTCATAATAGGTCTTTAACTTTTCCATTTTCTAACAGCCAAGTTGATAGACTATTTAATGATCTTATAAAACCAATACAATCAGAAATCATTCGGTATAAAGGCAAACACATGAGCGTGTTTGGAATTTTAAAACATCCAACTCTAATTTTTAAGGAGCCAACTCTGAAATCTGCTCAAAGCATGTTATTAAGCATTGCTGCAGCTCAAAAAGTTGTGACTGAAAATAGGATCCAGACATGCATAATTCCAAGGGCTCAGATTATCGAAAAGGAAGGCAAGCACTTCTTTGTTATGGATAAATTACCAGGACTCACTCATGGAGCTGCTCAAGAAGCCATGGAACAAGAGTTTGAGCAGATTCCCACATCTCCGAAAATGAGAAAGAAATGGGAAGCCATCATGACAGGTGTTACAAAGGTCACCTGTAAGCTTGGTTACTGGGACATGAGTTTCCAAAATATAGTCTTTATGAAGGAGGGATGGGGCTTTATTGACTGGGAAGAAGTTGAGCCCTCTATGTCTTGTATATACACAGGTATGAAACGGCTGTTCTCAATGGCTCCAGCCGAGCTGTTTGATACCATTTGTTCTGTTGCAGACAGCTGTATACCTGATTTTCAAAGAAGGTTTTGCGAAGAAGACCCGATTTATGACTACAAATTAGGGCAGCAAAAGAGTCGTAATCTTACAGAATTCAAACAAGAAATCGCTGATTCTTTCACTCTTCGTTCAGAAGTTAGAAGTTGGTATAGAGCGCAGGAAATAGATCAAAAGAGTGTTTTAAAACCTCTATCTCCAGGTGATTTATTTTTTCCAGAAGAAAGTTGGGAAAAAAGAATCCTCGATCAATTTAATGAAAATCTAAAAAATAAAGAGATTCAAATAAATAGAGATCTTTCTTTAGCACAAAACTTAATAAATGTAAGGATGTGCCAGTTGTCGCAATTGAGTGGTGGGGAAATGGTTGAAATAGAGAAGCCGAGTCGGAATGGCCAAATGGTTAAAGAGAGTGTCTATCAACACTTTAGCCTAGAGAGAAAAAACGCAGATCGAATTTCTCTAGAGGAAGCTCTTAATTTTCTGCAATCTGCACATATTATTTGCAGATGGAGCTATATACCTGGACAAGGCATCTACATAGTTTATGCTTAAAATTTTGTGACAGTTCAGCCAACAATTCCGACCAAGTCCAAGATCTCTAAATCGATGTTATTTTTCCTTAGAGATCTTGAGTTTGGATGGCAAAACCACTCATGAATCTATTTTTCACTGCTTAGGCGAGCCAAAGCTAACGCTCCCAATAACAAGCCAAAATCTCTTAAGGCAATGTCGTAAAAATTGTGTAGCAGCAATAGGTTAATGATAATACCAGCTAGCCAGAGTACAATGATATAGGAGAATATTTTCGGTTTAAACCACACCCCAATACCTGCGATCATTTCAACCACACCGACAGCCATCATCGTAGTGTGAGAATTTTGAAAAACATTAAAGGGGGAGGCGAGATACTGTTCCCAATTTGTTAGAAAATTATAAAACTTATCCAGACCAGCAAGAATAGGAGCCACTGTAAAAGCAATATGTAAGATCTGGTACGCTTGATAGGTCGAATTTTTTGTTATATTTTTTTTCGCTTTCGATCCAAACATGAAGACCATCCACTCTATTTTTTATTATTCTGAGGCTCTTTTACCCCTTTTTTATCGATGCAATTATCTTCGTAATGATCTAAATCCCACTCTTTACAGTAGCAAAATTTTCCATATGCATCTTTTTCAACATATACAGGCTTATCGTTCTCTGTTTTTTTTCTATATCCGCATTTCTGGGAACACCAGCAGTCGCATTTGCTCTTGTCTGTGCACATGGTTTTGGATTTACACTTTTCACCTACTCCGCAACTTGAAAGTAAAAGAGAAGCAGTTAGTAATAAAATTGTCTTCATGAGAAATTCCTAATGTTGTTGTTTTGGAGATAGAGCAAGGTCCTACTCACCAAAAATGTTTGGGTAAGTCTATCCGTACTAGAAACAATCTTTTTTATAAACTTTTTTTTACAATACTTGTAAATATTTTTTTTCTATTCACGGATGTCCAACCGTATCGAACTCTTTCAAAAAGAGGTAATCCTCGACTTTTTAATCTATTAGCCGTACTAGATGCTGTTGGTCTAGAATTATCTATTCGGGCTCGAGGTAAAAGAACAGAGGTCTCCTAATCAGTGCGCTGCTGCTTGTGAGGTGGCGGGGGATCCCACTTGAAGAGCGCTCCATCGACAAAGCGCGTGCGGTAGACCCAAGGCTCCTCATTTTCTCGCAGGAGCCTGTCGCAGCCCATCACGTAGCCTTTGAGGAAGCCGTGGGTGCGAATCGCCTCGAGCATGTAATTGGAGCTTGAGGGGCGGTAGTGGCTGCGGGGTCCATCGACTGGTGAGATGACATTCTGGTGGAACCAGATGAGCTTCTCTGCGAGAGTGCCAAGGGGAGAGAGGGGTTGGGAGGATTCTGAGATGGTCTGCTTTATGGCTAAATCAGCATCCTTGCCCCACGGCTCGAAGTAGCCGGGTTGTGCATGGAGGCAGAACGGAAGTAGTAAAAGCAGTAATTTAAAACGCATGTTTGAGTGTAAAGATAGGGAAAAGTCTCTCTTGGTTCATAACAGGTCCTAGTTTCTGTTCATAGAGCCGTTCATTATAGAACTTTGCCTCTTCTCCTGCACCATAAATCCCCCCAAAGTACCAGCCGCACTCAAAGCTTGCAAAGATGGCGCCCGCTGCCGGATTGTGGTGGATAAAGCAGAGGGTGGATGCAGCGATAAAAAGGCCATTGAGCAGGAGGGCTGTCACCGCTGACTGTCTCTGCCCTAGGTAGAGGTAGCCGGCGCCGGGCAGAAGCGCATTGTAGCTCTTTGCTTTGGAGATGGACTTGCGTTCACTCTCATAGCTCTGGAGAAGTTCTTCGAAGCCGCTGTTGGTGGGTGCCAAGGCGCGTGCCACATCGATATTTCCATGGGCTAGATTGTAGGAGAGGTTGAGCTCCTCTGAGGTTTTTGGATCGGACGCCTCAATCAGCTGTAGAATCTGATCTTTGGCCTGTGTGTTGTCTTCCGCTGAGTACGCCTCGTAGAGGATCACAAGCAGGTCGTGATAAGCGGGAAACTCCGGTGTCATCGCTCGCAGCTTGCTTGTTTCAAATGTCTCGATCACTTCCGGATATTTTTTTGCCAAATAGTAGCAGAAGAGAATTTCATACTGCATCTCAAGTGCGCGCGGATTGTTTTGTGGGATCAAGATGAGGGCCCTCTTAAAGGCGGTAATTGCCTGATACAGATCAAACTGCTTGGCAAAGCCGATGCCGATCTGATACTCGTGGCCCCAGCCCTCGCGCTGCTCCTGTTTAGAAAGAGCTGTAAAGGTTGCGGGTAATGTTTTGAGGTAGTGATCTTGGACAGAGTATTCGATTTTCGGCTCAATTCTATCCGAGACGTGGTAGCAGGAGGTGAGAAGGCAGAGGCTTAGGAGAAGAGCTCTATTCATCATCTTCTTGCTTGACATAGTCAAGGCCTATATCGAACTCTTCTTTTAGAATTTTGAGAGACGCTGCCTCTCGGAAGAGATTCTCTTGCCGTTCTGTCTCTTCGCGGTAGTCTTCTGCGTTATTAATAATGTGTGGGCGCAGGAATATTAAGATGTTGTGTTTGGTGTCGCTACGTTGGTTGTCGCTGAAGGCGAGGCCGATCACTGGAAGACCTCCGAGGCACGGAATTCCCGATTTGAAATGGCTCTTAGTGTCGTTAATCAGACCACTCAAAGCGACGAAGTGATTATCTGGAACTGTCACTTTAGTGTTCATATTGGTGTGGCTTGTTGTAATCCCACTGACTCCCGAAGTGCTGATCTGCGCTGTATTTATAATAGCAGATAGATCGGTATTGATTGTCAAAGTGATCATATCTCCATCGCCAAGCACTGGAGTAATGCTTAGGTTAATGCCAATATCGCGATACTCAAGGCTTGTGGTAGTGGCACTGGAGGTGCCTCCGCCTGTTGTCTGAACAAGAGAGCCAACATATGGAGTGTTGTTACCAACAAAGATCGTCGAATTGTTGTTGTCTTGTGCTATGATTTTAGGATTCAAGACGATTGTGCTGTCACCATCTGTCTGGAGTGCTGTAACGAGGGCGCCAAGAGAGACAAAAGACTTGCCCTTGTGCATGATAATGTCACCGATTACACCCAGATCAAACCCTTGAGAGAAGGGGACAGAGGTTCCAGTAGGCGTTGTGGTTGCATTGATACCTTGAAGGTTCTGTGCAAATACAGGATTTGTAACGGATGTACCATTAGGATTTGCCGCTGGAAAATTTCCAAAGCTACCCCCAACCTTGTTAAAATACTGCCCTTTGCCTCCCCACTGCACCCCAAAGTCTTGGTTATTGGAAAGCTGCGTGTCGATGATCAGCACTTCGATAAAGACCTGCTTGAGGGGAATATCGATGTTCTGGATCAGATCGCGCATTTTTTCCAGAATTTGAGGCTGCCCAGTCGTAAGCAGAGAGTTTGTCATCTTAATCCACTGCAAGGAGTTGACTGCGTCTGCCAAGCCTTGGTTAGCGTGCGGATTTGTCTTGGCAAGATCTGAAATCACCTGTTTTAAGGCTGCCTTAATCTCTTCTCCCTGATGGTACTGCAGCTTGTAGATCAAGAAGTTAACATTGTCCAGAGAGGCGACACTCGGCAAGCTACTAGAGACGTCAAATTGCTGTAGAATGTCCATTCCGCGCGTAATGGCGTCGGTACTGCCTGTCACAAGAATACGATTGGTCTTTTCTATCCACTTGAGATGTGTGACCGTCTCATAGAGATCTGGAGTGTCAACCCCTGTTTTTTTTAGACTTTTGACAAATTCCTGGACCGTTTGAATCAAGGCGTCTCCCGACCCAAATTTCACCACATAGAGCTTGTAGCCTTCCGCAGTGCGCTCCCCGGGTCCAGATCCAGTTTCAACTGATCCAGTTGATCCAGTATTAGACCCTGTCGTCGTTGCAGGTGGCGCTGCCACCTGAGCCACGAAGGGAACATCGATTGTTGTAAGAAGCTTTGTAACCTTGTCCAGGGCTGCTTGTGTGCCTGTGAAGAGCAGAGAATTAGTTGACCTAATAAAATGCGCACTCGAAAGAGTTGAGATCAAGTTTGGATCGACAAGACCAGAGCCTTGTAGATCCTGAACAATCTCTCTAAAAGCGTTCTGTAGGTCTGCAGCGGATCTACTCTTTGGCTCATAGAGCAGAAAGGAAGTCTTCTCTGTCAGCATTGTCGGCAGTGACCCCATAATATCGACTTCACTGATCATTTTTTTGATTCGATCGATCACTGAAATTGGGCCTGTCAGGAGCAGAGAATTGCTCTCCTTGATCCATTTTACTTTCTGGATTGCTGTAATAAGAGGAGAATTTGAGATTTCAGAGGAGTCTTTTAAATTTTTAGCAACTTGGTCGAGGTAGTTCTGGATGAAATTGCCTTGTGCATATAGAAGCTTATAGAGAAAAAATGATTGCGGGCCACTTGAGGCGATGTCGAGCATGGACAAGATCTCTGTCACTTTTGGCATTGTCTCAGCGTCAGCTAAAAAAAAGAGCGACTCCGACTCTTGAATAACAGTCGCGCTGCGGAGGGCCTCGATCAGGCTCAAGGGTGCTGAGTTGTACGCTTGCATCTCATCTGCTGTCTTTTTCAAGCTCTTCTGCAGCTCTTCTGGAGATTTGCTCACGGTCTTGTAGATAAAGATATTCTCGACTCCTTGCGGGGAGATTTTGCTTTGCACGGGGATATCAAGATCCTCAAGAACGCCGGCCGCTCTCTCCAGAAGATGAGGTGTAGAGACAATAAAGATCTGGTTGCTGCTCGGCTGGGGCACAAAGACAAGAGGGGAGCCTTCAGCAAAAGGAGCTAGGAGCTGTGTTGCGAGCTTGATCAATTCAGCTGATGAGACGTATTTAGCTGTATAGCTATCGATTTCGAGGTTGGAATGGGGAGTGTCGATGACGGTAATTAAGCTCGCTATCTTATCCACATTGGTGACGATATCGGTAATAATGATCTGCTTTGTCTCTAAGGAGATCTCTAGCAGGGCGGAGGCTGAGATCATTGGGCGGATAATGCTGCCAATTGTGACAGGATTTCCTTGCTTGAGGCGAAAGACTCGCGTCACAATAGGGGAGGGGCAATTTTTTTGATCTTTAAGCTCCCCAGAGACAAGCGTTGAAATTTGTGCCACATCTTTGCTTGTTGTGATGAGAAGGCTATTCTCCTGCTCCAGCAGCGTCAGGCCGTGAATTCTCAAAATCTGCATTAGAGTTGAGAGAATATTTTTTGTGGTAATCGGCTCTTCCGAGACGACTGTGACATTGAAGTTCAGGTCGTTCTGCTCAAAGAGAAAGTTGAGCTTTGTGATCTTGCTGACAAAGCGAATATACTCGACGATCGAGACGTTATTAAAGTTGATCGTATACCCATTTTTGGGCCGACACTCAGGAGGGGGTAGGTCTGATTGATCCTCCTCCACGGGCTCCACTGTCTGTAGCTGCTGCTGCTGGGAGTAAATGGCCTCTGGAATCAGCGTATAACAGGCTAGGCTAAAGATAAAAATGGGGAGGAGAAATCTCTTCTTTTCCTGTTGCATAAGCCCTGTATACAAACTTGCCTATTTAAACGCAAAAAAATGCTATTTTTTCTTGAGAAATAGCAGTTGGCAGATCTTTAACATTCTAATTATTAATTAATTATAATTAAAATTTAGTTAATTTAAACAAACTATTTATTAATAATTAGTTAATATTGTATAATATAACTATAAAGATAAAAAATAAGGTTTAAAATATGGCTGGATTAAATACTGTAATGCATTTTGCTCAGATGACTCAAGAACAATACAATGCCCAAATAGTTCTAGAAGCACTTGCCGACCCAGACGTGGCGCATGCAGTAGATCAGGCTCTTGGTTTGTCCAAACAAGCAGGACAACGTTCCACATGGGAAACAGTAAAAGATCTATTTTCCTCCATTGGCGCATGGTTTGCAAAAATTCCAGCTTCTATTGGCAAAGCTTTGGGACTGTGGGGGTTCAAGAAACTCGATGAAAAGACTCAATTGCAGCAACAGGCTATGCATGAAGTGGTGAAACCAGTTGTAGCGAGACTCTTTGGTGTGACTGACGCGATAAGTAAGATAGCAGCAGACGTAAAGCAGCCCCTTTTGGAAGCAAATGGTTCCGAGGTGCCTGCAGAAGCAGCAGTGACGGTAGCCATTCCAGATATGCAACAACAGGTTGAGAATGCAGTAGGGGATGTCATTCTTAGATCTACTGCTGCTGCTGCATTAGCGGGAACATTTGCAGCCACTGGAGGGTTTGGTATTGTGGGGGGGCTGGCTATGGCAACTACAGCTGGACTCACTGTAGGTGTTGTTACCGCTGCGACTAGAGGTTATGGAATGGTCCGAGGAGCTACAACTGCTGGTAAAATAGCTGAAATAGAGGCGCTTGCAATAGAAGGCGCCAAAACAAATGGCACAGTAGCGGCTCTGGCTGCTACTGCCGCGGTAGCGACTGCTGTTATATCTGCTCCTGGATGGATCCCTGTGGCGTTGGCAGGTGGAGCCGCAACTGCTTTAATCTCTGGTGCTGTGGGGGCAATGAAGCCGGAAGTGGTGAATCAATTTCACCTAAAGGAAAATCAGGCCAGGGCCTTTGTAGCAGGAGTAAATCCTCAGGCAAAACAGATCCTCGCAAATATGGCAGATAATTCAGGGCTTGCGGAGTTGGCAGAGGCTGGAAAAGGTGCTGTAGATACAGCACGAAGCTTAACTTCAACTGGATGGTACAACGTCTTTAAAGCAGGTGTTTACAACTTGATGGATCGTCCTTTTAAAGCTTTCGAGAATATCGATCTAAATATGGAAGGATAACTCTAACAGATCCTCTCTAGAGTGAGCAGCATCTTTGACCTTCCAAGCCCTCCCTTCATTTTACTAAGCGCTTTGAGTACAATCTCGGCGCGCTTGGCTCCGGAGAGAAAGAAGTTGTCCCTTACAGCCTCTTTTAACTTCTCCTCCGCCTCTTTTTCTAAAACCGGGATTCCTGCCAAGGTTATAATATCGCCTACATTCCAACTTTCCATCTCCTCTAAAATTTCTTCCACAACCTCTTTTCCAAGAGGCGGGTTGTAGGCGTAGACGCTTCTTGGGAATGGCTGCTCGCGTGTTGCGTGCAAGAGTGCTCCATCACCGCACGACAAGAAGGTAAGCTGACCCTCGCTGTGATTAAGCAGCAGAAGTGATATTTTTAAGGGCATGTGAACAGGTTCTTTCAAAAGCTGTTCATTGAGGCGTCTTGCAAAATCGGCAAGAGAGACCAGCTTAGTCGTCTGTAGAAGAGCTGTGATTAGCCCACGAACCATTGCAATGCGCACGAGGCCTTCTGCACTATTTGTCGATTCTGCAAGTAGAATCAGATGGGTGCCCATTGGTAGTTTAATAAAATCGTAATAGAAGCCCATTTTTTGCTGAGACCAATCTTTGGCAATGCCAATTTCGATCTCGTTCCAGTCGGGAGTGACAGAAGGGGAGAGGCCGTTTTGCGCCTTCTGTAGCTCCTCCATCATCTCTTTGACCTCATCGGAGCCAAGTCGTTCCCGTTCCCACTCTCCAGACTCAAAGTAGTGGCCAATGTCCGCAATGAAATCGACGATCTCGTGATACCTCTCGCGTGGGGAGATTGCTAGCGCCTTTTCTAAGATGGCGCGCAGGTGTTTGGGCAGGTGGTTGAGTTGAATAAGGCCGTAGCTTAGCTTGCCAAGGATCAGCTCATAGGTGATGATGCCAAGGGAGTAAATATCAGAGGAGAAGCTGGCTTTTGAAGGGTTCTCCTTCTGCTCGGGGCTCATATAGTGTGGGGTGCCAATCAGAGCGCCATTCTCTTTGTCTTTTTCTGCTTCATCGACTGCAATCCCAAAGTCGATCACTTTCACATCTCCCTCTTCTGTGATGAGGATGTTTTCTGGTTTGAGATCGCGATGGACTATACCGTGAGAGTGGAGGTGTAATAAGGCGTAGGCGACCTGAAGGACAATCTCTAGCGATCGCTTTAAGGAGAGAGAGTGCTGTATGATAAATTGTGCGAGCGAGACCCCCTGAATAAAGTCCATTGCAATATAGAGTCCTCCTTCCCACTTTCCATGACCGCGCATTTTGACGATATTGGAGTGGTTGAGCTGCTCAATAATCTCGGCCTCTTTTAGAAAACGAGCCGTCACTTCTGGGTAGCTCATATAGGCAGATGGGAGCACCTTGATGACAAGTGGCTCTCTTGTGTTTGGATCGGCACCCAAATAGAGAAGTCCCATGCCGCCGCGGCTTAAAAAGCTGTCGATCAGATAGGGGCCGATCTGTTTTGGCATCGGCTCTTTGGGAGTATCATCGATTGAAAGCTCGGAGATCGTTTTCTGTTTATAGAATCTCTCTTCCATCTACTCGCCAAGCTCTGAGATCACAACTCCAAGGCTCTCCCCCAGTTGTACAAGGTCGCCTCTGCCGATACGTCGGCCGTTGACAAGGAGATGGACTCCTTCTTCGGGTGAGCGCGGCAGCTCTAGCGTATTGCCTGGCTTGAGAGCTAGGAGTTTTTCTAGAGTCATTTCAACTCTTCCGATTTCAATTTGGACTGTAATGGGGACTTTTGCTGCAGCAACTATTTTTTCTGTTTGGCTTGTCTCTTGCTCTTCAGACCAGAGGTGCGCGTCGGATTCAGAACTGGAATCACTAATTGGTTTTTCACTCATGGGACTCTCCTCGTGGTATAGGACATATGTTTCAATTTCTAATTTTCCAGGCTTGAATAGAGCGTGGAAGAGCGGATGATTCTGGATTGAGAGGAGGAGTTCCCCGCTTTTATTTTTGAGGCTATAGGAGCACTCCTCAACCACCAGACAGTCGCCCACAGAGAGGCTTTTAATATCGCCAAGAGATATTATTGTATGCCCAACTGTTAGGGAGAGAGTGACGGGAAGTGACTGCGTCAATGCCAAAGAAGAGAGCTTTAGATCCTCTTTTGCCATCTGTTTTAAGGCAATGCGAAAGCTTTCTGGACAGATCACTCTGGCAAAGAAGCTGTTCTCGCCTTGACCGATTTGCAGATCGATGCAGAGACAATTTTCCTTGGGAAGCGGAACTGGATCTGAGAGTGACAGGCTCATCTCTTTCCACACTTTACGGTATGGATTTTGATTGAGCAAGTGAAGCGCTTCTAGAGAGAGGTAGTTGTAGAATCCCTCTTGAAGGGTCATCTCTTGTTTTGCAAAGAGATTGCAGATGAGAGGTAGATCTTCTTTTGCAATGACAAAATAGAGAGGCTCTTTGATCAGATTGGCGCGGATCTGTAGGGTGAGGGGCTGTTTTCCAAAGCTCGAAAGAAGCGGTTCGCCGCTTAGCCAATGGCTCTTTTTATGGCGGATTTCAAGCCCTTTAAGATCAAAGAGTTTTCCAAAAGCTTGTGAAAACTGCTCCCAGGGAAAGGATGGGATTTTACCAAAGAGAGGAATCTCTTTGCTTGCTACAATTTCCTGTACTTGTCTGATCCAGGGTTGACTCATGTGCCTCTTGAGGTAACTTCTAGTCGTTGTACTTTAAAATTATAGTTCCCTTCTGCAAATGCTTTTTGCAGCATGGGTAGGTTTTTCTGAAGGGAGTTCAGCGCTTGTGGATTTGCGTATAGCTCAATATTAAACTGGTTTTTTGCGGTTGCAAACTCCTGGACCACGATCTCAGTTCCGTTCAGTATAGAATCAGTCGGTAGATTTAAAGTGACCCGCACCTCTTTTTTATGAGTCTCTTGAATCACCATAATTGATCCGACCATCAGATCGTACATTTTTTGCACTTCTTTGGAAAGGGAGCTGTAGCCGACTGTAGGCTGTGGAGGAGGTGGTGCAATGCGTCCTGTGACATCATCTCCTTGTGTCACGCCAGTCACTTTACGCGCTTCTTCTCCGACTTTCTTGAGGGTGTGGCTCTCTGTAATCCCCACTGCTTGATTCTTGTCTGGAGCCTCCTCCTTGCGAATGTCCTGTAAGAGATAATCTTCCAGGGGGGTATTGCCTGGCATCTCTTGTTTGGGAATATTTCGTTCGAAGGTGCGCTGTTCCTCAGGAGTTAGTATCTGAGCTCTCTCCTTTTTTGAACCTATATCGATTTTTGAATCTGTATCGATATGCGGTGTCTGGTGCTCAAGAGGGACATTTTGCTGCTGGTTTACGATGTGAGGCTTATTTTTATGAAGAGGCATAGGAGTTTTAGGCGGAGGAGCTTCTTCTGTTTGCAATTCACCTGTTGGGCCTTCCACAGGGTGTAAATCGTCTAATTTTTTAATGGGATGTTCCGGAACCAGCTCTTTTCCCTCTTTGAGCTTTAGGGGGGGCGCTTTTTTTATCGGATCAACAACTTTTTTTTCAACAGGAGAGGGTGCTCCTGTCTCTAGATCGCTCTGCTGGTCTGTCTTTTCTGTCCCGGTATGTTTTTTTTTCTGCTCTTTTTCCGCTGCATGACCCACCTTCTTCTCCTCTTCTTCCAGCTTCTCCTTAAATTTTTTAGGGTCAGGAGCGTTGGAGGACTTGCTTGCTTGTTGGGGGGCTTGACGAATAGGCTGAAAGGAGGGTGTGTCGGGCATAGGTTATAAATTCCTTTTTCTCATCTGTTTTGAGTGCATTACGGTGCCGATTTCATCGGTCTCAATAGCTTCTTTACGCTCGGATTCTTTTTGTTCTTCCTTTGTCCATTCTGTGCGATGGAGGCGAATCTTTTCTACGTCGAGCTCTTTTTTAATCATCTCTTTGCGGGCAGCCTCGACTTGCGCTGCCGCTGCGTCTACGGACTTCTGTTGCGTCTTGACACGCATCTCTTTTGTCTTTAGCTCTTCTTGCACATCTTTGAGATACCGCTTCATGTCGTTCACCTTATCACTTGTTGTTCCGGCATCAAGCGTTTCGCGCAGCTGCTGCAGCTTCTGGACTCTGTGCGCCTCAACGCGGTTGCGCTCTTGCTCAAGAGTGGCGAGCTTCTCCTCTTCTTTGCGCAAGAGCGCTTTTTTCTCTTTAAAGATTCGTTCCGCCTCCTCGAGGCGCTTTTTTTTGATCTCAGCTAACTGCTCTAGAGGATACTTAGTCATCGAGCTCCTCGAAACCTGGCCCTTTAGGCTTGAGTTTATCTAAAAAGTTGGCGCAACTGCTGCATCGTCTCTTCAAAAGAGACTTTTTCATGGAGGCTCTGTCGTAAGAATTGATTTACTTTGTCGATGTAGCGAATCGCAAAGTCAGCGTTCTTATCAGAGCCCGCTTTATACTCTCCAATACGGATCAGAAGTTCATTTTTTTTGTAGTGGCTGAGAACTTCACGCAACTTTGTTGCAAGTTGAAGATGCTCTTGGCTCACAATATGGGGGAAAATACGGCTGACGGAGTCTTCAACGGAGATCGCAGGATAGTGGCCGCGTCGAGCCAGCTCGCTGGATAGGATAATATGACCATCCAAGATGGAACGCGTCTCATCGGCGACAGGCTCATTGAGGTCGTCTCCTGCAACAAGAACCGTATAGAAGGCGGTAATCGAACCTTTGTCTGAGTTTCCAGAACGCTCGAGAAGACGTGGCAGCGTTGCAAAGACAGAAGGGGTGTAGCCGGCACGCGCAGGAGGTTCGCCAGCTGCCAGGCCAATCTCGCGCAGAGCTCTTGCAAAACGAGTCACAGAGTCCATCATCAAAATGACATTTTTTCCTTGGTCGCGGTAATACTCTGCGATGGCAGTTCCGACATTGGCTGCATTCAGACGCAGCTGCGCTGACTGATCGGATGTTGATACGACGATGACGGAGCGCTTCATTCCCTCTTCACCCAAATCGTTTTGTAGAAATTCGCGTACCTCACGGCCTCGCTCACCGATGAGAGCAATCACATTGATGTCAGATTGGGCATTGCGGGCGATCATTCCAAGAAGCGTCGACTTTCCCATACCAGCCGCAGCAAAGATCCCGATACGCTGACCTCTTCCACAGGTGAGAACGCCATCGATGCAGCGGACTCCAACAGGAAGTGGAGAGTCGATGATGGCACGTTTTAAAGCGTCTGGTGGAGCATTGATGACAGGATACGATTCTGTGAGGTTTAGAGGCCCTTTGGTATCGATATCGAGCGGGTTTCCGAGGCCGTCTAGAACTCTGCCGAGTAGTCCATCGCCCACTTTAACATGCAGTGGCATCCCTGTCGGAATCACCTCACATAAGGGGCCAATCCCACTCATATCTCCAAGTGGGGAGAGGAGGACCTCTTTCTGGTTAAAGCCGACAACTTCAGCCATTAGGGGCTCTTTGCCATCATCGCGTTTTATAAGACACACTTCGCCCATTTTGACTTTAGGAACGGAGGCTTTAATGAGCATCCCAACCACTTCGGTGATCTTACCATGCATACTCGTCAGCTCGAGCTCGTCAATGTGATGGATGATGTAGTCGAAGTCGTCTTTCATTTAATCTTAAAGTTGGATGTTAAAGGTCGCTTTGAGGGCGTCAACTGCTTTACTGAGCAATACAGAAGAGAATTCAAGCTCTTGTTGCGCCTGGTTCATCTTGATCTGGGCAAGAAGAAAATCAGAGGGAGTGAGGGTCTCTCCTGCTTGGCTCAGTGAGTTTAGCTTTGCCTTTGCAGACTCTAGCTGGTTTTGACCATCGGTGAGGGTGCTTAAAAATTTTTGGATAGGACTTGCAGAATGGTGGGTTATAGGAGCTTTAGGAGGTTCTGCTCCAAGTTTTGTATTTGCGGCGCGCAGATGGTCTGTTGCCTCGCCGAGCTTGCTCTTAAGTAGGTACTGCTGTGGTTTTGAGAGTTTCAGGTTCTTGGTGTTTAAATGGCTCTGCAGGTCGCCTAATGTCCCTTGCACCTGTGAAGCTTGTGCTAAAAGGGTCGCATGGTTTGGCGTGCCTGTTACAACATTCTGGTTCTGTGCGAGCTGGATCGGACTCATCTCTGTTGGTTTCTGGCCGCCTGCTGGCGCTTGCTGCATCATCGACTTAAAAGCATTGCTACTAGGTGTTTTTCCGGTCTCTTTGCCGATTGCTGGGACCATTGAGGAAGGGTCAATAGGAGATGGATCAGTCATAGGGGTTTCTTCTTTTTGTGTACGGTTTGGGCCTGAAGCTCTACAGGAGAGGGAGCTTTTTTAACAAATTTATCAATAAAAGTGAAGGTGTCATGGGCAAGGTTTTTCACCAGAGGATCATCCGACTCTTGTAACGCTTTGCTTAAGATCTTCTCGGCCCGAGGGAGCTCATTTTGCATAAAAGAGTAGGTGAGTCCGAGTAGAACAGAAGTCATCTCATTTTTTGGATCCACTAAAAGGACCTCTTCAAAAAATTTTGCAGCTTGTTTTAGCTCTAATTTGCATAGATGTAGGTAGCCGAGGCCAATTTTTGGCAGCACGTTTTTTGGCTGCAGAAGAGCTGCCGCTGCAAAAAGTCTTTGCGCTGCCTCCTCATCCATTTGGTTGACGGCAATAAAGCCTCCTTCTGTGAGGAGGAGAAAATCGTCTTTGTATTTTTCGAGCATCTCTAACCTTTCTGGTTACGGATTGAGTTGGCAATCATCGCTTGCACCTGCTGGATCAAATTAGAGATCGACTCTCCAATTTGTGTTACTTGCGCCATTTGAAACTGCAAGGCTAAAAATTTTCCAGGAGTTGCAGTCTCAGAATTTTCAGCAAGGGCTTGTACAGCAGAAACAACCCTGCTCTGAATTTTAATGTAATTTTTAATAAGCGTTTGGAAGCTTAGAGTGGCTCCAAATGAAGGACCTGACATAATATACTCACTTGTTTGCGATTCTAGTTAATACTTTTTGTAGCGCGACGTAACCTTGAAGTAGCTCTCCATACTGATCAAGCTCAAGGCCTTTTGCCCCTTCACGTAGGGAGTTTTTCAGCTGATGCACCTGATGGTCGACATGTTTTTGCAATTGGTTGGTCTTCGCTTTGTCTTTTTTTAGCTCTTTTTCTAGATCAAATTCGAAGACTTTGTGTCTCTTTTTTTCCAATTCGAACATCGTTTACCTCTTATTGCGGATTGTAAGTAATCTTGTATTTAACGCCATCTTTTTCAAGCTGTACAACTTTTGGCAACACATTTGTCACAACCATTCCATCTAAAGTATCTCCTTGAGAGAGAATTTTTCCGTTGATGACGACGTAGAAATTCTTCTCGTCGCGCTTGGAATAGCCAACCACTTGATATTTCGCAGAGAGATCAATCCGAGCAAGATCCATTTGCGATTCAATCACAAAATTTTTCACAAGGCGGACTCCGTGAAGATGCTGTAATTTTTCATTGAGTGATTGAAATTCAGAATGCCTTTTTTCGTCGATCATCCCAGTTAATAGAAGCTCCCCATTGCTAAATTGAAAGGAGACGCCAGAAAATCCATGGGAGAGTAGAAGCGACTGGACTTGCGTCAGAAGATCGCTTTCGACCACAACCTGATTTTCGACCCTATCCAGGTAGGGGAAGTTGCTATTAATATAGTCAGAGAGGGCTTGTGCCTGATCTAGATCAGTTAAATAGCCGCGCAGGATGTACTTTCCAGGGGTCATTGAGTAGACAGAGACGCCTTTCCACTCTGGATTTGAGCCTAGGAGGGCATTGAGATTCTGCCAGACCAGCTCGTCGACAACAACATTATTTTCGATCGTTTTTACGCTCGGGATCCCTTTCAACAGGTAAAGGAGCTCTTGCTGTTCAACGGGTGTGCGCACAAAGCCGACAAGAAAGAGTTTTCCTGACGAGGCGTTGAATGTGAAGTTAACGGCAGGATACTTGTGAAGTACATGGTGGATCTCTTCGGTCTCTTTTTTGATAGAGATCACGATGGGCTTAGATCCGAGCAGAGAGAAGAGAACCATTAAAAGAAAGAACAGAGAAGCACCAAAACTTGCGCCAAGAATTAAGGCTTTTTTGGAGAAGCGATTTTTCTTCCAGTCTCTACTTTTTTTTTGACCTGAAAATTGTAGAGCTTCTTGCGGTTCATGCGCAACTACTGGCTCTATCTTGGGATGCTGCAGCATGGGGGAGAAGATCGTCTCTCGCATCTCTTCTCGATCAATCACAAGAAATGTAGTGGTTCCGAGTGAGATTAGATCTTGAGAGAGGACGGGAGCTCTTCCTGAGATGAGCTCTCCATTGACTAAAACCCCATTGCGCGAAGAGAGATCTTCGATGCTAATGTCTCCGGACTCTTCTACAACAAGGCGTGCATGCTGTCTTGAGACGCTCAGGTCTTGGAAGGTGATATCGCAGAGGTTTGGGTCTTTACCAACCAGATAGGTTTTGCCATTTTCAAGGCTAAATTCTGCTCCTGTATTGGGGCCTCCGATCACTTTAATCAGAAGGCGCGTCGGTTCTCTCATCTCAAAATTTAGCTGATCGCGGCTGGGCTGGTCTCGAACCACCTCTTTAGAGTAAAGCGGTTCTTCAACATGCGCATGCATCTTTGGATCTTTTTCCGTGAAACGAAAAAAGGTACTTCCAATTTGAATGATATCGTCTTCGCGCAGCAGTACTGAATCGGTGACGACGCGACCATTTTGCGTGATAGGATTGACAGAGCTTAAATTCTCTAACTGGTAGCCCTCGGGTGTTGCACGGCAGATTAGATGTTTGCGAGAGACCATCGAGTCCTCTAAAAGAATTTGCGCCTCATCGGGATCGCGACCAATCACCCATTCATTTCCGTGATCGAAAACAAGGATGCGTCCAGATAGGGGTCCTTCTTCAGCGATGAGATATCCAGTCATTTCTGGTTCCTAAGGTATCGTGTTATGAAGCTTGAGTTCGTCTTGCCAGTAGTAAGTTGTATTGACAAAATCTTCAATGCTTTCTTTAAAATGTTTATAATTCATCTCATACGACAAGCTGGCAGAGAGAGTCAAGAATTTCTCGTCCAGACTCATGCCCAGGCTTGCACCGCGAGTTCCCTGTCCTAGGTAATTGGCGCGAAGCAAAAGCCCCAGGAAATCTTCTTTTCTTTTTTCTGGAGTCGGTCCAACTGTCGTTTTAAAGTAGAATCCTGGATCCAATTTTTTAAGCTGGATCTCGCTGATTTGCGGGAGTTTAAGACTGTAAAAATTCTCACGACTTTTCTCTACTGTCGGTTCTAGTTCAAGGTCTAGTAAGAGTTGCTTGAGGTACTGTTCTAACATGCTTTGCCTCCCGCCCTCTGATTTAAGCGATTTTTAGATTATAGCGCAAGCTGTTTCTTTAGGTGAAAATAACTTTTTAATTAAATAATCAATTGACAACTACGCGCCGTATTAATAAAGTAAAGTTTAGGTGTATGTGAGGAATAAGGGAGTATTTTTATGTACGAAGAAGATTATCAGAAGTTACTATCTATGTTTAAAAATTCTGGAGAAGTTCCTCTTGAAACTATTTGTAATGAGACAGTTAAATTCTTTGAGTCAATTCGAGAAAGGCTAGAGAGTGGAACTGAGGAAGAAAAAACCGAGATCACCAAAATGATGGGGGAGCTCTCAGGAAAGCTGATGGAGCTTGTAAAAGGAGTCTATACTAAAGCAGGATTATCTGAAGAAGAGCTAATTGCTTTTGCAGAGGATCCAGAAAATTTCACCCCTGAACAGTGGCAGATGATGCAAGAGGCTAAAGATCAGATGGGTCAGCAAGCAAAAGAGCTCGGCAAGCTTCTTGGACATAAACAGCCCAGTGAAGGAAAGGCGATAGGGCATAAGCCGGGTCCTGGGAAGAAGATTCACAAGCCAAATCGAGATGACTGGATCCGCTCCTAAGAGCCTGTATCATCCATCCAAAATGTACAAAGTCGAGGTTATGAATTTATTTTTCCAAAAGAGAGTCAAAAACTCCCTAGCTGCGATGTGGCACGGCATAGCAACTAAAATTTAGGTTTTTGACAGCGTCAGCTTTGCCCCAAAATTTTCATCCTCACTTGCGCCTTGCCTCTCGGCAATGGTCGCTCGTTCCGGATAAAAATTTTGGGGAGCCTCCTTGTCAAATTCCCCGCTCTTCAAGTCATTTGGGTGTAGTTGCACTTTTTTTTTCAAAACACCTTGCAAATTGGCAGTAGTATCTCTAATATGCAAGGTATATGTACTATTTACCCAGACACCTTGAGGCAATGCTCCTCGAGTCATCTAAATATTTTAAGGCGATTTTACTTCTTGGTGCGCGCCAAGTGGGAAAAAGCACCTTGTTGGCGCATCTCTTTCCGCACGTTAAATCGATTGTTTTTGACCCTATTCAAGACTTATATAAGGCGCGTCAAGATCCTGATCTTTTTCTTGACTCTTTCCCAGCTCCACTTATTTTGGATGAGATTCAGTATGTTCCAGAGCTTTTAGGCGCACTCAAGCGAAAAATGGATTTGAGTGATGCTAAAGGTCAGTATTTTCTTACTGGCTCACAAAATTTAAGCATGTTACGTAGTGTGGCAGAGAGCATGGCTGGGCGAGTTGCGATTTTTCACTTAGATAATCTAACGCCGCAAGAGCTATTGCGATTAGGGGATGCGCCTGCCTGGCTGCCTGCCTATTTAAATGATCCAAAGCTCTTTTATCAAGGAAGGAAAGCTGTTTTAGAAGGGCTACCTCCTCTTGTGGAATTTCTTTTTAGGGGAACGTTTCCTGGGACGATTGAGTTGCCCACATCGCAAATTTCTAGGTACTTTAGATCCTATTTACAGACTTACGTCGACCGGGATGTGCGGCTGCAAGAAGATATTCGGCAGCTTGCGGAATTTGATCGGTTTTTAGGTCTTGCAGCCTCGCTAACGGCGCAAGAGATTAATGCATCCCAGCTAGGTCGAGAGATCGGCATCTCGCCGCATACAGCTCGCAGGTGGCTCGACCTTCTACTCTTTTCTTATCAGTGGGTGGAGCTTTTGCCGTACCACGGGAATGTGATTAAACGAATCTCTGGAAAAAAGAAGGGCCATTTAAAGGATGCCGGATTTGCCTGTTATTTGCAGAAGATGGAATCTCCAGAATCGCTTGCTGTCAGTCCGAATTTAGGTGCTATATTTGAAACATGGGTTGTTAATTATTTCCAGCAGCAGTGTGCAACGCTGGATGTACAGCCCAATTGGTACCATTGGCGCACCGCAGCTGGGGCTGAAGTGGATCTTGTCATTGAAAAAAATGGGAAACTCTATCCCATTGAAGCAAAGTGCAAAACGAATCTTTCTAAAGGGGATCTGTCGGGCCTTAGAGCCTTTCGAGAGACCTACCCAAAGGAGAAGGTGATGCCGGCTCTTGTGATCTATGCTGGAAAAGAGCTCTTTAAGCTGGATGAGGAGACAACGGCAATTCCTTGGAACCTCATTTGAACTTCTCGGTTCTAAAGAGTTGGTAGCTCCACAGGCTTTTGAAGACTCTTGGTTGTCGAGTCTTGCTGAACAAGATATGGGGAAGAAGCATTTAAAAACAAATGCATTTCATCTCGGTCATGAATGGCTAAGTTTTCATGCGTCAAAGGGATAAATTTGCGTGTGCAAAAATTGTGGTGTCAGGCTATGATCAAGTTCATTAATACTAATGAGGCACGCTTATGTATTCTATTCCCTATGTGATCGAAGATACAGGCCGCGGCGAGCGCGCAATGGACATTTTCTCGCGTCTTTTAAAAGATCGGATTGTTTTTATTGGAACTGCTATCGACGATCAAGTCGCTAATACAGTAATTGCGCAGCTTCTATTTTTGCGCGCAGAAGATCCTAAAAAAGATGTCAGCATCTACATCAATTCCCCCGGTGGTTACATCAATGCCGGTCTTGCTATTTATGATACGATGCGCTTCATGGGATATGAAATTAATACTTATTGTTTGGGACAAGCTGCTTCTATGTCAGCGCTTCTGCTTGCAGCTGGGACAAAAGGAAAGAGATTTTCACTGCCCAATAGCCGTATCATGATCCACCAGCCGTCTGGCGGGGTTGGTGGAACCTCTGCAGATATTATTTTGCAGGCAAAGGAGATTTTGGAGCTGAAGAGAATTTGTGCGACTATTATTAGTGAATTAACAGGGCAGCCTCTAGCTCAGATTATTGAAGATTCAGATCGTGATTTCTTTATGGATCCAGAAATGGCATTGAAGAAAGGCTTTATTGATAAGATTGCGACGCATACGACACGGACGGCATAAGATGACAAAAAAAGAAAAAGAAGCGGCGGTCTGCTCTTTCTGCGGAAGATTAGAAGAGGCTGTTGAAAAGTTGATCTCAGGACCAGAAGCATTTATTTGCGACAAGTGCGTGCGTCTCTGTCTTGATATTATTGAAAAGAAACCGATGCATCACGAACTCAAACTGCTCAAGCCAAAAGAAATTAAATTAAAACTGGACGAGTATGTGATTGGGCAAGACAATGCTAAAAGAACCATTGCAGTGGCGGTCTACAATCATTATAAGCGAATTCGTTCGCTTCAGCGCGATAAAAAACCAGAAGATGTTGAATACAGTAAATCGAATGTACTCCTGCTAGGGCCTACTGGTTCAGGTAAGACGCTTCTGGCTCGTACTCTTGCTGCGATTATTGATGTTCCATTTGCGATTGCCGATGCGACAACACTGACGGAGGCTGGATATGTCGGAGAAGATGTGGAAAACATTATTTTGCGTCTTGTTCAATCTGCCGATTACGATATTGCACGTGCTGAGATTGGGATCATCTATGTCGATGAGATCGATAAGATCCGAAAAACTACATCGAATGTCTCGATCACACGCGACGTCTCAGGGGAAGGGGTTCAGCAGGCGCTCTTAAAAATTGTTGAGGGGACAGTCTCTAATGTTCCGCCAAAAGGAGGACGCAAACACCCAAATCAAGAGTACATCAAAGTCAACACGCAGAATATTCTCTTTATCGTTGGAGGCGCTTTTGTCCACTTGGATAAGATGATCGCAAAGAGATTGGGTAAGACGACAATTGGATTTGATGCCTCTTCTACTGCAAGTCTCGATGTTCACGAAACCAATTACCTTCTTTCGAAGGTGGAATCTGAAGATCTAGTTCAGTTTGGGATGATTCCGGAGTTTGTTGGCAGATTCAATAGCATTGCAAATTGCAATGAGTTGACAGTTGATGATCTGGTCGATATCTTAGTACGTCCAAAAAATGCGATTATCCAGCAGTATAAACAGCTCTTTGCAGAAGAGAATGTGCGCCTTGACTTTACGGAAGGAGCTCTTATTGCGATGGCTGAAAAAGCGAAAAAAGCAGGGACAGGAGCGCGCGCCTTGCGCATGATTGTTGAGTCGATCCTTCTGGATCTGATGTTTGAAACACCGTCTGATCCGACCATTCGCGAGATTGTTGTTGACCGAGAGTGTGTCACAGAGGATCGCGATCCCGAAATTCGGCGTGTGCAGACGGGATGACGACTCCGATTGAGACTCTTCTCTATGAAGCTCCTCTTATTGAGCAGAAGCTGGGCTATACTTTTAAAGATAGACAGCTTCTCCTTCTCGCTTTTATTCATCGATCGTTTGTTAATGAACATCGTAATTCGGTTCAAGCCCACAATGAGCGTTTAGAATTTTTGGGCGATTCCGTCCTGGGACTGATCGTTTCAGATTATCTCTACCAATTTCTTCCAAATCATCCTGAAGGGGAGCTGTCGCATCTACGTTCCCAGATTGTTGAGTCGAGCAGCTGCTCTGCTCTGTTGCAACAGCTTCAGGTGTCACACTACATCCTCCTTGGAAAAGGGGAGTCGATGAATGAGGGGCGCGGTCGGGAGACGATTTTTGGGGATCTTTTTGAGGCATTAATTGGTGCTATTTATCTAGATGGGGGGTTGGAAGAGGTGCGTCGCTTTTTTCTGAGCCACTTTAGTCGGACCCTTGAGAAAGTATTGACGACTCCTGTGCGCAACTGGAAGGCTGAGCTACAAGACTACTCTCAAAAAAAACTGCAGAAGCCACCAATTTATAAAGTTGTAAAAGAGATCGGGCCAGACCACGGCAAGGAGTTTCACGTTGTCATTTTGATTGATGAAAAAGAGGAAGGGAGTGGATCGGGTCCTTCTAAAAAATTAGCAGAGCAGGCAGCAGCGGAGTCTGCCGCGCTCAGGCTGGGTCTCTTTGGGAAAGAGTAAGGTTGTTTGGGCGTGCCGCGAATGTGGTCAGAAAGCGCCCAAGTGGCTGGGAAACTGTCCTGCTTGTCGTGAGTGGAATAGTTTTGAAGAGGAGCTGCAGCTCCCTGAAAAAGAGGGACGTTTTGATCGTATAGCCAAAGCTCCAGCCCAGCCTGTGCGTGTTCAAGAAGTCTCTTCGGAGGCGCTGCCGCGCATCGCAACGCAGATGAACGAGGTCGATCGTCTTCTGGGTGGGGGCATCGTCCCAGGCTCTTTAACGCTAGTTGGTGGAGAGCCTGGTATTGGCAAGTCGACCCTGATGCTGCAGCTGTGCCACGCCTTAGCCAAACAGGGGCTTCTTGTACTCTATGTCTGTGGCGAGGAGTCGACAGAGCAGACTGCGATGCGGGCGCGCAGGCTTGGAGCTGTGAGTGAGCAGCTTTTTCTCTTAAGTGAAACAATTTTCTCGCACGTCAAGTTGCACATCGATAAGTTAAAGCCCGATATTCTGATTATTGATTCGGTGCAAATTCTCTATAAGAGCGAGATTCAGTCGGCTCCAGGTTCTGTCACCCAGGTGCGTGAAATTGCCTCGGAGTGCATGCATCTCTCTAAGGGCCTCGGCATTTCAACTTTTTTGATTGGCCATGTCACCAAAGGGGGTGAAATTGCAGGCCCTAAGATGCTTGAACATCTCGTTGACACTGTTTTGGAGTTTGAAGGTGATCGGCAGCACGGTTATCGTACGCTGCGCGCCATTAAGAATCGCTTTGGCTCGACCGATGATGTGGCTATTTTTCAAATGGGGATCACCGGCCTTACAGAAGTCTCTAATCCTTCCCTTCTCTTTTTACAAGAGCGCAGCCATGCGGTCACGGGGTCTGTAATCATTCCCACTGTCGAAGGCAGTAGGGCGATTCTCATCGAGCTACAAGCGCTCGTTGCCCCTTCTTCATTTCAGACCGCATCGCGCAGATCAACAGGCTTGGACCAGAACCGCCTTGCACTGCTTTTAGCAGTCTTAGAAAAACGGATGGGCTACCATCTGCACCAGTGCGATGTCTTTGTCTCTATTGCTGGAGGGCTCAAGATTATCGAGCCAGCAATCGACCTCGGTATTCTTCTTGCGATAGCCTCTTCTTTTTGCAATAAAGCGATCGATTCTCAGACGATTGTCTTAGGAGAAGTTGGGCTCGGCGGAGAAGTTCGTTCGGTTCCAAGGATCGAGATGCGCCTTAAAGAGGCGATCCACATGGGCTTCCAGAGTGCGATCATCCCTAAACGCAACCTCAAAGGACTCCCTCAGGAACTCACCCAGAAAATCGCACTGCGTGGCGTGGAGCTTGTGGAAGAGGCAATCCGCGCCCTTATCAACTAAAGTTAACAGCGCTGCTCAACTCGACTGGCAGCGGCTTTTGCGCTTTTTTCAACTATTTTTTTGCATAGAAACGGCAAATCAGGTAATAGGGGAGTATGGATGCACTTCCTTTTTCTTATGCAACGCTTGCTAATGTTGGCCTCATCGAAAACCTCCATGCTGCCTACATTCAAGACCCAAAAAGTGTGGACCCTTCTTGGCGTCAATTTTTTGAGGGGGTTGAGTTTGGCTCAACATTCCAGCAAAAGGGAGCTTCTTCTGAAAGCTCCGATGTGCGCATCGATCATCTCATCGCAGCCTACCGCACCTTTGGCCACCTAGCAGCGCATGTAAATCCATTGGAGGAGAAGGGGGCGGATGTTCCAGAGCTTGAACTTGCCAGATTCGGCTTTTCCAAGACAGATCTAGATCAATCGTTTCCAACGTGCGGCTATTTGCCAATTTCCACAGCACCACTCAAGACACTTCTTGCAGCATTGCAAAAGAGTTACTGTCGCACAATCGGTATTGAATATTTTGGGACAGGAGCGATGCAAGAGTGGCTTAAAAAACAGATTGAGCCGTCTTTTGACTATGCGCTCTTGCGCGAGGAGAAGTTGCAGCTTCTAGATCTTTTGATTCGTGCGGAGTTGTTGGAGTCGTTTTTACATGTGAAGTATGTGGGCCAGAAGCGTTTTTCTCTAGAAGGCGGAGAGACGCTGATCCCGATCCTCACTGCTATTTTAGATACAGGTGTTGAAGAAGGGGTTAAAGAAGCCGTCATTGGTATGGCGCACCGCGGTAGGCTCAATGTTCTTTCCAATGTTTTGGGCAAGCCCTACGCCACGCTCTTTGCTGAATTTGAAGATCACGAGCCCTCCGAGTTTGCAGAAGGAACGGGCGACGTGAAGTATCACAAAGGTTTTATTAAAGAGGGAAGGAATAAAGAAGGTGAAATGCACATCACACTCTCTCCAAATCCAAGCCATCTCGAAGCTGTGGATCCTGTTGTTGAAGGCATTTCACGTGCCCATCAAGAAAAGAGAGAAGCGTCTGCTGTTTTACCGATTCTCCTCCACGGAGATGCCGCTCTTGCAGGACAGGGGGTGGTCTACGAGACGATGCAGCTTGGAAAGCTTGGTGGTTATAAGACCGGAGGTACGATCCACATTGTGATCAATAACCAGATCGGTTTTACGACGCTGCCCAAAGAGTCGAGATCAACCCTTTATTGCACCGATCTCGCCCGGACATTTGGAGCTCCTGTCTTTCATGTCAATGCAGAGGATCCTGAGGGCTGTTTTGTGATTGCAAAGCTTTGTGCCAGGATGCGTCAACGTTTTGGATGCGATCTTTTTATTGATCTAAACTGTTACCGTAAATATGGCCACAATGAGGGGGATGAGCCGAGCTTCACCCAGCCTCTTTTTTATCAGACAATTCGCAATAAAAAATCGATTCGAGAGATCTATCGAGAGAAGCTGCTTCAGGAGAAAATTCTTGATACAGAAGGAGCGAATCTTCGTGAAGAGCAGTTTAAAGAGGAGCTCATGCACGCTTTTATACAGGCAAAGACGCCACCTGTAGTAACAGAGAAGAGGAGAGATAGAGAAGCCGTTCAAGTTGTGCAGACAGCAGTGGAAGCCTCCCTTTTACAGAGCCTCTCTCGCAAGATGTGTCAGGTTCCTGAAAATTTTTCGCTTCACCCAAAGGTTGCAAAACTCCTCGAAGAGAGACTTAAAATGGTCGGGGCGGATTCCAAGATTCCGACGATTGATTGGGGGATGGGAGAGCACTTGGCATATGCAACGCTGCTTCTAGAGGGTAAAGATGTGCGTATTTCTGGCCAAGATGTGTGCCGCGGCACCTTCTCACACAGACACGCTGCATTGATCGATCAAAAAAATGAGGAGAGTTACTCTCCTTTGTCGCATCTTAAAGAGGGGCAGGGGCAGTTTGCAATCTACAACTCTCCTCTTTCTGAGTTTGCAGTTCTTGGATTTGAATTCGGCTACAGCCTTGTCTCTCCTAATGCACTTGTAATCTGGGAGGCGCAGTATGGTGATTTTTCTAATGGGGCGCAGGTGATTATCGATCAGTTCCTCACGACATCGGAACAGAAGTGGGCCTCTCCTTCTTCGCTTGTCGTACAGCTGCCTCACGGCTACGAGGGACAGGGGCCAGAACATTCATCTGCTCGACTTGAGCGATTTTTGCAGCTTGCTGGCAATGAAAATATCCAGATTGTTAACTGCACAACATCTGCTCAACTTTTTCATCTGTTGCGCAGGCAACTCCATCAGCAAAGACGTACGCCTCTTATCATCTTTACGCCAAAAAAACTCCTGCGCGATCCACAAGCACTCTCACCACTTGATGCCTTTACGCAAGGCGAATTTTCAGAAGTTTTAGATGACCCTTCCGGTGTGCAGAGCCCCGAGCGGCTGCTTTTTTGCTCAGGCAAAGTCTATTACGATCTTGTGCAAGAAAGAGCTTCGCGTAAACAGGAAGGTATTGCCATTATCCGCATCGAGCAGCTCTATCCTCTCAATGAAAGAAAAATTGCCCAGCTATGCGCTAGGTATCACGGTTACAAGAGTTGCTACTGGATCCAAGAAGAGTCGCGCAATATGGGAGCATGGGAGTATATAGCACCTTTATTGACAAATATTGTCAAACAAGAGATGCATTACGCAGGTAGAGAACGGAGCGCAGCTACAGCTGTCGGCTCTCATGCCCAACATTTAAAACAGTATAAAGCCTTTATGGATAAAGCATATGAAAGTAGAAATTAAGATTCCTCAGATGGGAGAGTCAGTAACAGAGGCAGTTGTGAGTAGTATCCTCAAAAACTCCGGCACTTTTGTGAAAGTTGATGAGGAGATTTTGGAGCTTGAGACGGATAAAGTGAACCAGCCGCTCTATGCTTCAGAGTCTGGACAGGTCGAGCTGCATGTAAAGGTGGGAGACAAGGTCACTATTGGCCAAGCTATTGGTTTTATCGATACAGAGCTTAAAGGATCAGCGCCTCAAGAGAAGCCTCAAGCGTCTCAACATGTGGAGGAGAAAAAGCCTGTGGCTCCTCTTGAGTTTTCAGCTCGTAAAATGGTGGGTGAAATAGCAGAGCCGTCTCAAAAGCCAGTTCAAAAAATAGCTCCACCTAAGGTGGAGATGAGGGGAGAGCGGCGCAAAATGAGCAATTTGCGCAAGGTGATTGCTGAGCGATTAGTTGAAGCAAAAAATACAACCGCAATGCTCACCTCATTTAATGAAGTTGATATGTCACCGGTAATGGAGATCAGATCCCGTGAGAAAGATGCTTTTTTTGCCAAATACGGTGTGAAGCTTGGATTTATGTCCTTCTTTATAAAGGCAACTGTTGCTGCACTCAAGGAATTCCCAGATGTTAATAGCAGCATCGATGGAGATGAGATTGTCACCCCAAAAACGCACGATATCGGTGTTGCTGTCTCAACAGATCGCGGTTTAATGGTTCCTGTGATTCGCAATTGTGATGCACTTAACTTTGGACAGATCGAGCAGGAGATTGAATCGGCTGCAAAGAAAGCGCGTGAGGGAAAGATCTCTGTCGATGCTCTGCGCGGTGGCAGTTTTACCATTACCAATGGGGGAGTCTTCGGCTCCCTTCTGTCGACACCGATCCTCAACTTGCCTCAGAGTGGAATCTTGGGAATGCATAGCATTGTGAAGCGGCCTGTCGTGATCAATGACCAGATTCAGATTCGTCCTATGATGTATCTAGCTCTCAGCTATGATCATCGTATTATCGATGGCAAAGAAGCAGTGTTATTTCTTGTTCATATCAAGAAGAGCCTCGAAGAGCCTTCGCGCCTACTCCTGGATTTGTAGATGGAAAAAGAGGTAGATGTTTTAGTGATAGGGGCAGGTCCAGGGGGGTATGTTGCGGCCATTCGCGCAGCGCAGCTCGGAATGAAGGTGGCGTGTATCGACAAGCGCAAAGAGCTGGGGGGCACCTGCCTCAATATTGGCTGTATCCCTTCTAAAGCGCTGCTTCATGCATCGGAAACCTACTGGAAATTTCTCCAGGAAGGGCCCTCTATCGGCCTCGATGGCTCTTGTACCATCAATTTTCCCCAGATGATGCGGCACAAACAAGAGGTTGTGGCAGGTTTTAATGTCGGGATTCGAGGTCTCTTTAAGAAAAATAAGATTGAGAGCTCTACCGCAGGAGCGGAGCTTATAGGGCCCAATCGCGCACGTCTATCAACGGGTGATGAAGTAGCATTTAAATATGCGATTCTCGCTACTGGTTCAGAAGCGATTGCGCTGCCTTTTCTTCCATTTGATGAAAAGCGTATCCTCTCTTCGACTGGGGCCTTATCCCTTGAAACAGTTCCTAAAAAGCTGCTGGTCATCGGGGCAGGGGTCATCGGCGTGGAGCTCGGCTCTGTCTACAGCAGGCTCGGCTCAGAAGTGGTCTTTGTTGAGTTTTTCGATCGCATCTGTCCGACACTCGACCTTTCCCTTTCAAAGACTCTCCAAGAACTTTTGACGCGTCAAGGGATGCAATTTCATCTCTCTTCCAAGGTGATAGGCGCTCAAATTGATTCTCACATCACCATTCATGCTGAACTTCCCTCTGGCCCCACTACATTTCAGCCAGATGCCGTTCTTGTCTCCATCGGCAGAAGGCCTTACAGCAGACAGCTTGGTCTTGAAAACGTTGGCATTACTCTTAACTCAAAGGGACAACTCCCTGTGGACCGGCAGTTTCGTACGCAAATCCCGCACATCTTCGCCATCGGCGACCTGATCGATGGCCCGATGCTGGCTCATAAAGCGTCTGAGGAAGGCGTTGCTGTAGCAGAAATTATCGCTGGTAAACGTCCTCTTGTCGATTATGGCACGATTCCAAGCGTCGCCTACACTTATCCCGAGGTGGCAGCAGTGGGGCTCTCAGAAGAAGAGGCAACGGCCATGGGCTTGACGCTGCGCATCGGCCTCTTCCCTTTCAAAGCCAACTCCAGAGCCCACTGTAGTGGTGAAGAGGAGGGGTTTGTTAAGTTGATCGCGGACGCAACCTCAGATCAGATTTTAGGAGTTCACATCATCGGCGCTCACGCCTCCGAGCTGATCGGCGAAGCTGTTATTGCCCTCCAAAATCGCATGACAGCAGAACAGCTCGCAGAGGCGCCGCATGCGCATCCGACTCTTTCTGAGGCGATCAAGGAGGCAGCACTCGCATCGCACAAGCGCGCTATTCACAAGTGATGCGCCATGGAGGAGCTGTTTTAAACTCGATTTTCTGTAAACAGATATCCCGAGATCTTCGGGCTCAAAAATGACATAAGTCGAGATTAAGGCTGAATCACAGCTTCCAGATTTCGCGCCCAGTTTGGATCAAGACCAAGGCCTTGTCGGATCTGTTCGGCTGATTCTTCGGAAAGACCTCCGCCGGAGTGGCTGAGAGCTTGAAGTAGTTCATCTCCAGTTGTGGCGACAGGACATAGCTTATTTCTTACTAGAAGATCTGGGTAGGCTCTATGGCCTGCTTGGATAGTTGGGATGCCAGCCAAGAGAAAGCCAGGTGCCATGGTTGTCTGATAATAGATCATGGTATCTGCGATGACTTGTGCATCATCACTTGTCATCGCAGAACAGCGAAACTCTGGCGCATTGGCGTTTGCTTGAAGAGCGCTCTTTGTTTTTTCAAATAGTTGGCCATCAATATTTGCTTTTTTTGCACCAGGGTGTTGCTGCAATAAGAGGATACTGTGCGATAGATCTCCGATCTCACACGCCTCGGTTAGAGACTTAAGAAATGCCGGAAAAGCATTATCAAAGTAGTCGGGATTGTTTCCACCTGCATAGACCAGTACTCTTTTTTCCTGCACTCCTTCCTTTTCACGAAGAGCTTCCCGATCTGAGGCTCTACGAGTGACAATCTTGTCGACTTGCTCCATAGGAGAGAATCCGATTCCCGCTCTAGAAGGAAGCTGTACCTCTTCCAATACAACACCATAGTCAGGGTCTGCTGCTTTTTTTTCGAGCGAAGATCTGTAGAGGGCTGTTTGAGCTAGGTTTTTATTAGCAAATAGCACCTTCTCCGATGACACCATCACTTTTGCAGCGATATCGGAGCCAGGAAAAAAGACGTCTGAATTGTCGTAGTAGGCGTAGTGGCGCACCCCGTATTGAGCTAGATTTTTATGAAGCGCCGCAGGGAAGGAGAGTCCTACATCGGTAATCACAACAGCATATTTTGCGCATTTTTTGGCAAGATCTGCAGCAATGTCTTCTTCAGAATCAGTATCTAAGGAAAAAGCGATGAGTTCCTTCAAGCCAAGATCCTTGACTCGATCAAAGGCAGGCCCTGTTGCAAAAAAGACAACCTCGTATCCCTTGGTCTCTAGCTCTTTGGTAAAATAGGAGAAGTGGTGTGCTGGACCGCCGTGACATGCTACAAAACAGACTGCAGGTAAGATAACGGCGGCCATAACTCCACTTCTTAATAACTTTGAGATTTACCGCAGCCGCAAGAGCCTTTGGCGTTTGGATTGCTGATCTTGAAGCCAGAGCCGTTGAGTCCATCGATGTAATCGATCTCAGATCCAAGCAAGCGAGAGACGATTTTTTTATCGACATGCACTTCAACGCCGTGTGAGGAAAAGATCTCATCTTCAGCTTTTGCTTTCTCTGAGTAGTCGAGGACGTATTCAAATCCGCTGCAGCCTGCCGCTTTATCTGCAAAGCGCAGAGCCCAACCCGCACGGCCATCGTCTTCTAAAATCTTAAGAAATTTGTCAGCTGCTCTTTTTGTGAGCGAAATGGTTGAGAGATTCACCTCTTCCCCTAGAATGGCGTTGAGTCGCTCGACAAGCGCGTCGATCTCTTCTTCTGGATAGCCGTGGCTCAACATGCCAGCTTCTAATGTTTCCCAAACAGCTGCTTGGCAGCCAACACAGCTTAAGCCGGTGTTAGTGATCTCTTGTGCAATCTTCTGTCCTTTTTGCGGGAAGGAGGAGAAGATCTGTTCGATTGTCATTTCTCGGGAGATAAGGGATTGCTGTTCGTTCATTATGTTACCTTTAAAAAATAATTTTTACGCAGCCGCCGCGAATTTTGCATTGGCAAGCTAGGCGCTCTTTATTTTGATCGCCCAGAAAATCAGACTCTTCTTGGGTAAAAGGGGAGAGATTCTCCATTCCTTCCACCACCTCGATGACGCAAGTACCACAGACTCCTTCTGTGCAGGCAAATGGAACGCCTGCCTCTTCGCATGCTTGGATGATTGACTCACCGTCTTCGAGTTCTTTTTCTTCGTTTTGATGTTCAAAAATTAGCTTTGCCATGGATTCCCTTGATGGTACAAAGTCAAGATAATAGCAATTAAAAGAGGTAAAAATCAAGGAAAAAAGCAGAAGAATGATGGGTATACCCAAACCACTTGAAGAGTTGGGGTAAAGCGGATGCTATCAAAAACCAACTCTTCAAGTGGTTTGGGTATAGCTGTTTAGATAGTTTTATTGAGTATAATAGAGCTGTTGGCTATAGTGGCGTACTTCTGGAGATTTTTTTATGAAACATGAGCCTTTTCGTTCAATTCTGATTTTTGGTCCACCCGGCTCTGGCAAGGGGACTCTTGGCAAGTTTTTAAGCAGTGCCGGCAATCACTTTCACCTCTCGTCTGGGGATATTTTCCGAGGTCTCTCTCCTGAATCGGCATCTGGTAAGCTCTACCACACTTACGCTAGTAAGGGTCATTTACTGCCTGATGAAGTAACGCTTGAGATTTGGCGCAACTACGTGGGAGGGTTAATTGCAACTAACCGCTATTTCCCCCATGAACAGCTCCTTCTTTTAGATGGAGTTCCACGGACTTTGAGACAGGCAGAGATCTTGGAGCAAGAGATTGAGGTGGTTCGTATTATCGTTTTGGAGATGGATAATATGGAGGAGTTGATCAAGCGGATGGTGCGTCGAGCAATCATCGAGAAGCGCATGGACGATAAAGACGAAAAAATATTACGAACAAGAATGCAAGTGTATGAAAAAGAGACACTTAATCTTTTAAACAACTACTCTCCGAGTCTCATTTCTCGATTTAACGCAGACCAGCGCCCTCTAGAGGTGCTCCGCGACGTTCTCATCTCCCTGTCTCCTCTTTTAAGTCATAGTGAGTAAGGCAAATCTTCTCTTTTTTGACCATAGGTCAAAAATGACATAAGTCGAGTTAAAAAATAACTATAGACTGTCTAATTGTAATTGCTGTATAATATAGCTTCTGGACAATGTAATGTATAGGTGTTTTTATGTCAGCTATTATAAAGACAGGTCAGAGGAGAATTAATTCTGATTTTATTTCTGCAGTTCCAGGTTTGAATGTTCAAGGCAATCTACCAGGGATCGCACGTTCTTTAGTAAGTCATTCCAATCCAGGAAGTTTAAGTTTTCACGCTCTCCGCTTTCCTGCAATCTTTGGTCTTGTTCAAGGTGCAGTTACCTTTACTGAGGCGTATAAAGATAGCAAGCTTGCTGCAACAATTAACGACTTTTCAGGTCGCATCTTAGCTGTATTTCAGATGCTCGCGCGATTCTTTCAAATGGTGGGGGGAGTGGTTGCAACGGCTGCAGCCTCTCTTTCTGTCTGGTGTGTCGAGCGTCAAGTGGCAATTGGTGTTGGTGCCGCGACTGTTGCTGGCGTTGCGGCTTTTGTCTTGGGAGTTGTCTCTGGAGGGTGCGTCTCTCTTTTTCATATTTTTATTGCGGCACGTAGGATTCACGAGCTGTATGAAATTAATCAGTTGAAGAGTGAGATCGATAGTTACGGGCTCGATAAGGCAATTAAGGATAGACTTGCGACTCCTAGCAAGAGACCGATGTTAATGCGCCTATTAGGATCCGCGATGGTCGCCCGATTCGAAACTGCAGACACACTAGAACTTAAAGAAGTATACCCAAATGACTTGAAGAGTGGGGCAAAGCTGACGCTGTCAAAAACCAACTCTTCAAGTTGTTTGGATATAAATCAGGTTTTAGCGAGCAGAAAGAAAATAGCAATAGCCACAGTTATTACCTGTATTTTAAGCATCACCGCGATGGTTGTTACAACCTTAGTTGGCTTTGGAGTGCTGACACTTGCTCCTTGGGCCCTTATTTTGATCCCTATCGTCGTTGGTATCTGTTGGCTTGCTCTAGACAGCATCTCCCTGATGGAAACATTGGACAGCGACAAAGTGGGTAAAAAAGACCTGGTTTGTAATATATTCCACTCTCTTGCAATTATTGCAGTGACAGCAGCAGCACTCTGCTTTACTCCAGTGACACTACCACTTGCGTTTGCAGCTATTTTGCTTTTTGGAGCCATCTCCCTCTCTATCAATGCGGTTATCTTTTGCAAACAGTATAAAAAAATAAATAAAAATAATTTTAATGAAGATGTTAGTTGATTGTTATATAGTTAATTGTGTAAAATTAATTGTGTAAAAAAAGGAATTTATGAGTGCTATTGATAAAACTTCTTTAGGGCTAGGTAGCAAGCTGTCTCCAGAGGGAGTATCAGCTTCATTTCCGACTGTGGAGATCGCGTCCACAGTTTTGGCTACACATGATGTGATTGGTGACGTTTCAGCTGTTTTGCGTAATTTCTTTGTAGGCCCAGGATCCGCTATTATGGGACTAAGCACTATTTGGCTTGCTGTCTCTGGTTTTTTTGAGTGGAGATCTGCAACACGAGAGCTAGAGGCAGCTGTTCCAAGCGCCCCAGCAGAAATCGCAGCCTCTTTGGTAGATCCTTCAGGCGTGCAGAGGCTTCATTTGAGACGAGCTCTTGCTTTCACGATGATTCTCGCAGGGCTTTCCTTTATCGGCGTGCGCGCAATGCAGGTTGCCTCTTTTTTTGTTCAGGCGCTTGCATCTGCAGCAGCAGCTATTTCTACTGTAGGCGGGGGGCTTGTCTCGGGTGTGGCTTTTCTTATTGTGGCGCTGAGTCTGCATAAGTTGGCCTCGATCTATAAGCTTCATAGTAAAGATGTTAGTCAGTTACGAACTCTCGATAGAGAGTATGTAGAGGGCTTTGTAGGTCAAGCAGGTTTGGATGCTCTAGACAAGGGGGATTTGTCGGCAGTTCGCGCTGCGCTTCGACATGCTGCTCTTAGAGAAGTGCCGACTCTAGTCGTCTTTCTTGTTGTCATTGCATCCTTTGCAGTTGGACTTATGGCAGTGGCTCCCGTTATTCCCCTGGTTTTAGGGATTGTCTCTTCTGTCTTGATGCTGCTGCTAGAGGGACATCGGCTTTACACCTCTTGTAACCGCGAGCAGCAAGATGGAACACACGATAGACGTGCAATGCTTGCCCATATTCTCTTGGGAGTTGTCAGTACAGCAGCCTCTCTCGTTGTCACTGGACTCTTTTTCACAGGAGTTGTACCACTTGTTCTGGCTGTAGTTATCGCTGTTGTCTGGATTGGGATGAACACGGCTGCCTATCTCTACAAAAGGCACCAGAGGCGGCTGCTGGAGCTTAAAGATCAAAAGTTAGGGATTACCGATAAGCCCTAGATCTGCTATCTTCAAAGGGAGGAGATCTCCCTTATGAACAGTGCATCTTGCTTAGCCAGCTTTCTCTCTTACCTTGCTGCAGAGCGCGGTCTTGCCGCAAATACTCTTCTTGCCTATCGCTTCGATCTGACTATTTTTTGCACTTTTTGTCCTAAAGAACTCTCTTCTATCACGCAAGAGGAGCTTCTGCTTTTTCTATCCTATCTCAAGGCGCAAGAGTACGCTGAAAGTTCTATTTTTCGTCTTGTGACGACTCTGAAGAGTTTTTTTCAGTTTTTAAAAAAAGAGGGGCATGTGATGCACGATGTGACACACTATTTGGAGAGCCCGAAGATCTGGCAGACGATTCCCGAGGTGTTGTCGCTTCAGGAGACGGAGCGTCTTTTAGAGGCGCCGCCACAAGAAGGTTTTCTGGGCTTGCGTGATCGGGCGATGCTGCAGCTGCTCTATGCCGCGGGGCTGCGAGTCTCGGAGTTGTGCGGGCTTGATCTACAAGATGTCGATGAGAGCTGTGTGCGTGTCAAAGGCAAAGGGGGGAAAGAGCGGATTGTTCCAATTCACAAAAAAGCGGTTGCGGCTTTAGATGCTTATCTACTCTCTCTTGAGGGGAGTTGCGATCAGAAAGCTCTTTTTGTGACACACAGAGGTTCTAGGATCGATCGGGTGAGCGTCTGGAAGCGCATCAAGCTGCATGCTGACACTGCCGAGATTCAGAAGACGATCTCTCCTCACACGCTGCGACACTCCTTTGCCACGCACCTACTCGAAAATGGGGCTGATCTACGCTTGATTCAAGAGATGTTAGGGCATGCGCAGATTGCAACTACCGATCGGTACACTCACGTCAGCCAAAAACACTTACAGAATGCATTTAAGGCGTTTCACCCAAGGCCTTGATTTTATCGTGCAAGAGTTTGTTGACAAGCTCTGGGGATGCTTTTCCTTTACATAGCTTCATCACTTGACCGACCAGAAAGTCAAAAGCCCTTCCTTTACCAGCTAAGTAATCGCGTACCGATTCTTGGTTGACGGAGAGAACTTGATCGACAAGAGGCTCGATGCTAGCTGTGCTGATCGGGACAAAGTCAGGATTTTCACTCACAATTAGAGCGGGATCTTTTCCAGGGGAGAGGAGCATGGCATCAGCAACGCTTTTTGCAATTTTCCCTGTGATCTTTTCCGAGTCGATCAAGTTGATCAGAGAGGCGACGTGTTGTGGGGGGATTTGCAGTGTCACAAGAGTAGTGCCGCTCTCTTTGAGCCTTCCTGAAAATTCGACGATGAGCCAGTTGCAGAGGTTTTTTGGATTGGAGCAGTGTTTAAGCGCCTCTTCAAAGTAGTCAGAGAGCGGTTTGTCGGCGACAAGCTGCTGTGCTACATCTTGAGGTAAATTAAGTTGTGTGAGGTAGCGTCTGTACCGCTCTTCAGGCAGCTCGGGTAGTGCGGCGCGGATCTTCTCAATGAAGCTTGGAGTCAATACAATCGGCGGCAAATCTGGCTCGGAGAAGTAGCGGTAGTCTGCCGCTTTTTCCTTTTTGCGCATCAGAACGGTTGCCTTTTTCTCCAGATCAAAGCGGTAGGTTCCAGGTCCAATCTCCTCCCCATTTTCATAGGCGTAGGTCTGACGGCGGATCTCCGACTCAAGGGCAAGTTCCATGTGGTGAAACGAATTCATGTTCTTGATCTCCACCTTTGGGCGCAAGATTGTCTCTCCCTTAATGCGCACTGAAATATTGGCATCTATGCGTAAGGAGCCCTCTTCCATATTGCAGTCGGAGATATCTAGATAGAGCAAGATGGCCCGAACGGCCATCGCGTAGGCGGACGCCTCTTTAGCAGAGCGGATGCAGCTTGTTGAAACAATTTCAATCAGAGCGCTTCCAGCTCGGTTGTAGTCGATGCCAGCAAAGTTGGAGAAGTGTTTGAGCATCCCTGTATCATCTTCTAAATGAGCGCGATCCAGTTGAATCGTTTTGATCTCTCCGTCCACTTCAATTCTCACTTCTCCTCCAGAGAGGATCGGTGTTTCAAATTGGGTGATCTGGAAATTTCTTGGGTTGTCTGGGTAGAAGTAGGATTTGCGATCAAAATAGCTGACAAGGGCGATACTTGAGCCTAATGCACAGCCAAGCTGGACAGCCTTTTTCACAGCTTCTCGATTCAGAATCGGAAGAGAGCCAGGCTGTCCCGTACAGACGGCGCTGATATTGGTATTTGGTTCGTCTCCAAAACGGTTGGGGGCTCTGCTAAAGAGTTTTGTCTTTGTATTGAGCTGCGTGTGAATCTCGAGGCCAATGACAGGCTCCCACTCATGCTGATTTTTATTCATTTTTGCTCCGGAAAAAGGCGGGTCTCTTGCTATGCCAGGAAGTTGCGTTCTCATAGCAGTGAGCTAAAGAGAGGAGGGCAGCGTCTTGTTGGGCTGGTGCGATCAGCTGTAGGCCGAACGGTCTTTGCTCATTAGAGAACCCCGATGGGAGGCTAATCGCTGGAAGGCCTGCTAGATTGGCCGAAATGGTGTAGATGTCTTGCAGATACATCTGAATCGGATCTTGCAGCTCTTGGAGACCAAAGGCATCTGTTGGTGCCGTAGGCATCGATACAAAGTGGCACTGCTTAAAAACCTCTTGAAATTTCTGGATGATCTGTGTGCGCACTTGCTGCGCTTTTTTGTAGTAGGCGTCTTTGTAGCCAGAGGATAAGACGTAGGTGCCCAGAAGGATGCGATTTTTCACTTCAGGGCCAAATCCCTCTTGACGCGATAGATCGTAGAGCTCTTCAAGGGTTGAGGCATTTTTGGATCTTCTACCGTAACGGACCCCATCAAATCGTGCCAAATTAGTCGACGCCTCAGCGGTTGCTAAAATGTAGTAAGTTGCAATTGATAAGTTTAAGATCTCAAGATCGATATCAATAACTGTTGCGCCCGTAGATTTGAGAGATTCGATAGCTTCCTCAAAGTTGCTGCGCGTCTCTTGTGGCAGCCCTTCCAGAAAGCGCCAAGGCACTCCAATGGTTATCCCATTTGCAGAGGAGTGTTTGAGTTGCTCCCGGTATTTTTCCTGAGGAATTAGCAGGCTCGTTGCATCTTCGTCACAGTGGCGACCGATTACTTCCATTATGAGAGCTGTATCGGCAACGCTTCTAGAGAAGGGGCCGATCTGATCCATCGAAGATCCAAAGGCGACAAGGCCAGATCTAGAGACTCTGCCGTAAGTCGGCTTGAAGCCAACAACACCGCAAAAGGCTGCTGGCTGGCGAATAGAGCCTCCTGTGTCACTGCCCAAAGCAAGTGGACAGAATCCAGCTGCCACGGCAGCTGCTGAACCTCCTGAAGAGCCGCCAGGAGAGCGTGTGAGGTCCCATGGGTTTTTTGTTGGAAAGAAAGCCGAGTTTTCTGTCGAAGAGCCCATCGCAAATTCATCGCAGTTGGTCTTGCCGATGAGAAGAGCATCTTCCTCCTCCATCAGCTGAGATACCGTAGCGCTGAATGGAGCTCTATAGTTAGCAAGAAATTTAGAGGCGCACGTCGTTAGCTCTCCCTCAAGATGGATATTATCTTTTAGCGCTATTGGAATTCCAGCTAGCTTTCCCAGTTTTTTCCCCAAGGAGCGCTTCAGGTCGAGCTCTCTTGCTTTTTGTTGGACCCTGTCGCTAAAGATGGAAAGAAAGGCTTGAATCTCTGGATCGTGCTCTTGGATGCGCTTTAGGTAGTGGGAGGCGATCTTCTCTGCTGAAATGGCGCCTTCGATAAATTGCTGCGAGAGCTCTTGAGCTGAATGGAAGTGCATAGTAGTTACTCGAATTTAATCACGGATGGGACGCGGATCAAGCCTCCGACTATATCGGGGGCATTACCTAGAAACTTCTGTTTAGAGATGAGCTCGCCCTCTTGATCTTCACGCAGCCTATTTTCGAAGGGAAAAACTTGAATGCAAGGCTCAACACCATCTGTTGGAACTTGCTGGAGCTGCTCAACATAGCCGAGAATACGTCCGAGGCTATCCCTAAATTTCACTTCTTCTTCTGGGGTGCAGGCAATGTGGGCAAGTTCTACAAGAGCAGAAAATTCATCTTCATTTAACATACTACTTCCATAAAATATTACTGTCAGCTAGTGTACGGTTTTTAGGGCTGTAAAGTCAAAAGGAATTGTATTAATGAAACAGATTATTGTCTATGTGGATCAAGGGGTCGATGGAGTGAGCCTCAAGCAGCTGGTGAAGAACTTGTATCAAGAGGTAGACCTCTCCGAATATATCATTCGGCGTATGGATGCCCAGATGCTTAAAACGGCTAATTGGGAGCCTGAGACAGCGCTCCTGATCATTCCAGGTGGAAGAGATATCTACTATCATACGGCACTCGACGGCTGCGGCACGGATAAGATTCGCCGCTTTGTGGAATCTGGCGGCTGCTATTTGGGCCTTTGCGCGGGGGCCTATTTTGCCTCTAATGAGATCGAGTTTGAAAAAGGGGGAAGACTTCAGGTTTGCGCCAAACGCTCCCTCTCTTTTTATCCTGGAAAGGCGATCGGACCTGCCTATGGCCCCAACAGATACTCGATAGAGTCGCAGGAAGGAGTAGAAGCTGCACTGATTGCACATAAAGATGTCAGCTGCTTTGTCTATTATAATGGCGGCTGCTTTTTTGATGCAGACCGATCTTTTTCGCACGTGACGTCTCTTGCTATCTACAAACAGCTTCAAGATGAGCCCCCAGCTATCCTCTCGTGTCAAGTCGAGAGAGGTTTAGCAATTTTGAGCGGTGTCCATATTGAATTTAGCACCCAATTTCTACCGAGTCACGATCAGCATATTGAGCGAATCTATCCATTTTTGCATAAAGATGATGAAAAAAGACGGCAACTTTTTCGGCAAATTTTATCCCAATTTTCTATCAGCTTGACAAATAGTAAAAAATGATTTAACAATAAGGTTATGGACACCTAATGCATAAGGAGTAGTAGGATGAAGAAATTTATTAGTTTTATCGCGTTGATCTTAATCATCGTAGGAGCTCTAAACTGGGGCCTATGGGGTTTTTTTCAGTTTGATCTCGTCGCTTATATATTTGGCGGCAACACAGTCATGGCTAGTCGAGTCGTCTATAGCATCATTGGCTTAGCAGGAGTCTGGAGCCTTGGCTTTCTTTGCAAATGTTGCAAATGCTGCTGCTGCGGCTGTAGCTGTAAAGATCGTTCAGGAAAAGGTTCTGGCAGCTGCAAAATGTAGTTGGTTCCTTGCGGGTAGGAGGCCTTCCGCGGCCTCCTACTTTCTTTAGTCGTTAACAAATTCTAACTGCGGCCCAGGCTGCAATCTTTTCCCATACCCGATCTATACCCAAACAACTTGAAAAGTTGATTTTTGACAGCGTCAGCTTTGCCCCAAAATTTTCATCCTCACTTGCGCCTTGCCTCTCGGCAATGGTCGCTTGGGTATATTTTAGAAGCGTTATAATTTTCATCTGTTAAGCGCGTTCTTTCAAGATCAGTGCCGAGTAGGGCTGCATCTCGTAACTGTGCAAGAGCTCAGGTTGCAATCCTTCTTCTTCTATAAGATCGAATGGGGGAATTTGGCCTGTATCGACGATGCGGTGCCACTTTCCGCCTGCAAGAGGCGCTGGGAGCTGCAGTGTTACCTTTTCAAAATGGGCATTGAAGGCGATGTAGAAGGCGTTACCTTCTCCCTTTAACCTGTAGGCGACAAGGCGACTTGTAGAGCTCCAGTCTGGAGCAGAGGCCGTTTTCCCGTGCCAGTCGACATCTTCCTGTGTGAAAAATTGGGTGCGTTGCAACTGCTTAATCTGTTTGCGCAATTGAATCATCCCCTTGTAAAAGCGAAAAAAATGGGTCTCTTTTTCCAAATGGTCCCAGAGAAAGTAATTGAGCGGATTGTCTTGGCAGTAGCTGTTGTTGTTGCCGTTCTTGGTGTGACCGTACTCATCGCCCATCAACAGCATTACAGGGCCGAGCGAGACCATGAGCGCCACGTGAAAGTTTCGCATCTGTCTATCTCGGAGTGCAGAGATATGAGGATCGCTCGAGGGTCCTTCTACTCCACAATTCCAGCTAAGGTTCTGATTGGTGCCGTCTTGATTTTTTTCACCATTGGCGAAGTTGTGTTTATTCTGGTAGCTGACAAGATCCCTTAGAGAAAAGCCGTCGTGGCAGGTGATGAAATTGACGCTAGAGTTAGGGGTGTGACTCTTTTCGTAGAGACGCTCGCTTCCACACAAGCTGTTGGCGAAGGAGGGGGCTGTTGCATCTGTGCCCTTAATAAATGCGCGCACCACATCGCGGTAGAGGCCATTCCACTCAGACCAATTACCCCAGGCTTGAAATTGTCCTACCTGATAGAGGCCGTCTGCATCCCAAGCCTCTGCGATCAGTTTTTTATTTGAGAGCTGTGGGTCGTGTGCGATCGCTTCAATAATAGGGGGTGTTTTCAAGGGATTGCCATCGGGATCGCGCGTCAATGCTGATATGAGATCGAACCTAAATCCATCGACGTGCATCTCATTGGCCCAGTAGTGGAGCGAGTCGAGGATGAGTCGCAGGACAATCGGATGATTTGCGCTTAAGGCGTTACCGCAGCCAGAAGAGTTGCAGTAGTCGCCATTTTCATCGATCTGGTAGTAGATTCTGTTGTCGATGCCTCGAAAGGAGTAGGTCGGACCGCCTTTTGGCCCCTCGCTTGTGTGGTTGTAGACCACATCGAGAATCACTTCGATCTTCTCCTTATGAAGCGCCTTTACAAGGCTTTTAAACTCGGCGATTGGATCCCAGAGACTGTAGCGTTTCATCGGGCAGAAGAAGTTGATCGTCGAGTAGCCCCAGAAATTATAGAGAGGATGATTGGTTGTTGGGTCTACATGCTTATTTTCGGATTCATTGAATGTGTGGATGGGTAGAAGCTCAATGGCATTGATCCCAAGCGATTTTAGATACGGAATTTTTTCGATGATTCCAAGAAATGTGCCTTGATTTATCACATCAGAAGAGGGGTCTTGAGTAAAGGCGCGTACGTGCATCTCGTAGATAATTAGATCTTCCATTGGGATGTTTGGGGCTTTATCTCCTTCCCAGTCAAACGGCTCTTTTGGAATAAAGCACCCTTTTGGAGATGGCGCTTCCCCATCCTTTCCCCATGCCGTAGAGTCGCTAAGAGATGTGGCGTATGGATCGATTAGGAGCTGATCTGGATTGAAGAGATCTCCTTTTTTTTCGTTGCGAGGCCCATCGATCTTGTAGCCGTATTCAAAGATGTTGGGAAGATTTTCAATCTGAATATGCCAGTAAGTGCCTGTCTTGTTGAGTGAAAGAGTTAAAAATGGAGTCTCACTTTTAAGTGCAAATAGACAGAGGGTGATACAGCTTGCATTTTTAGAAAAAATCGAAAAATTAACCCCTGACTCCTGTTGTGTTGCACCGAGTGGGTAGGGGGTGCCTTTTCTTGTTGGATAGTCCATAACTCGATCTATAGCAAAAAAAGAAAGAGAGAGCAATCCAATTAAAAAATTATGAAAGTGGCAAAAAAAGTTCAATGCTTAGAGTCTGTCTCTTAAGGGATTAGCTCCAGCAGTGGCTTAGAAATAATATCGACAGGCTCCTCCACGCTCTTTTCGAGAAGGTATTCCAGATTTTCTTTCTCAAAGATAGCCCGAAGCATTTTTCCCAGAATGGAGCTTGCGATCTGATTGATTGGAAAAGCGCCTTCGCTACTGATATCTGTCAGCACAATCTCTGCAATTTGCGGTAGATGCTGTATTGTAGCATCCCCTGTTTGATAGAGGAGGTCTGTGTTGATATTGCGCAAGATCAGCTTCCGAATGAGAATGGATTTATGTGTCATGCTTGCTTTTTCTGGAGGGGTCGTCTCTGAAAAATTGTTCATCAGGATAGTCCAGTTGCCGCGCTTACTTGTTGGGGAATCGAACTCAAGACCCAAGTAGATCTCGTCGATGACAACCTCGTCAATGATAATTTCACGATGTAGGTAGTTCTCTATTGGAGTCTTTACTTCGATGATCTCTGCAGAAAAAGCTCGAGCAAGGCTGCTCTTTTCCGGATTTGCAATGTTGAGTTTTTCAATTTTCAAGCTCTTCCAAGAGAGATCCACTTCTCTAACATCCACCGCCACTTTGAGCTTTTTAGAAAGATTAGTTGCGATCAGATCCGGAACCCCCGCCCAACCGATAAGCAGGGCGATGCAGAGTGCTAGGATAAAGATCACACAGAGACCAATCAAACTTTTAAAGAGACTACGCATGTCTTTCATCTTATCGGATGCAAAAAAAAAGGCAAGCACTTTTGTAAGCGCTTGCCTTTTTTTGCTAAAGAGAAGCAGATTTTAGTAGTCGCCGCCGTGCATGGAAGGCTTCGCTGCTGCTTTTGTGTCTACTTCGTCGCTGATAATCGCCTCTGTTGTGAGGAGAAGACCGGCGATAGAAGCTGCCAGCTCGATTGTCAAGCGTACCACTTTGGTTGGATCGATAACGCCCATCTCAAACATATTGCCGTAGGTGTTGTTATCCGCATTCCAGCCTTCTTCGGTTCCAAGGCTTGCAACTTTCTGAACAATAATCGCACCTTCTTTGCCTGCATTCTCTGCAATTTGACGTAAAGGTGAGGTGATTGCACGGATGATGATCTCAACACCGACACGGATATCTCCTGTAAGTGTTTTCGCTAGCTTCTCGAGGAATGGGATGCAACGGATGAAGGCGACGCCTCCTCCTGGAAGAATTCCCTCTTCAACGGCAGCTTTAGTAGCGTGTTGCGCATCTTCGACGCGGTCTTTTTTCTCTTTCATGGCAACTTCTGTTCCGGCACCTACGCGAAGTACAGCAATTCCACCGGCGAGTTTCGCTAGGCGTTCTTGTAGTTTTTCACGATCGTAGTCTGAGGTTGCAGCTTCAATTTGACGCTTAAGAAGAGCAACGCGCTCTTGAATCGCTGATTTCTTTCCAGCACCCTCTACAAGCGTTGTGTCTTCTTTCTTAATAATGGCTTTTTTGACTTTTCCGAGCATGTCGATTGTGACATTCTCGAGTTTGATGCCTAGATCTTCACTGATGAACTGTCCACCTGTCAAAATTGCAAGATCTTGTAGCATAGCTGTTCTGCGATCTCCAAAGCCTGGCGCTTTAACGGCACAGATTTTGAGGCCAGCTCTTAGTCTGTTAACGACAAGAGTGGCAAGAGCCTCTCCTTCGACATCTTCTGCAATAATGAGCAATGGTCTGCCGCTTTCCGCTGCAGCTTGCAAGATCGGGAGAAAATCTTTCATCGCAGAGATCTTCTTCTCATAAATTAAGACGTAGGCATCTTCGAGAACAGTCTCTTGAGACTCTGCATTTGTGATGAAATAAGCAGAGAGGTAGCCGCGATCGAAGTTCATTCCTTCGACAACATCTAGAACCGTCTCAAATCCTTTTCCTTCTTCCACTGTGAGCGTCCCATCTTTGCCGACGCGCTCCATCGCTTCTGCAATGATCGAGCCGATTTCTGTATCGCCGTTAGCAGAAATTGTCGCAACTTGTGCGATCTCTTTCTGATCTTTAATCGGACGGCTTAATTTCTGTAGCTGAGTCGTCAATTCTTTAACAGCTAGCTCGATACCTTTTTTTACTTCCATCGGATTTGCACCCGCTGCAACATTGCGCAACCCTTCGTTATAGATAGCTTCGGCAAGAACTGTCGCAGTTGTTGTTCCATCTCCAGCGCGGTCAGCAGTCTTATTTGCAACTTCTTTGACCATTTGAGCGCCCATGTTCTCATGTCTATCTTCGAGCTCAATCTCTTTTGCGACTGTTACGCCGTCTTTTGTGATGTGCGGAGGGCCGTACGCCTTATCGATCACCACATTGCGGCCCTTAGGACCTAAGGTGACTTTTACAGCAGCAGCGAGAGTGCGGACTCCCTTTGCGATCTTCTGACGCGCTTCTTCTTGAAATTTAATGTTTTTTGCAACCATGAAATGTATCTCCTAATTTTTTATTTAATTAATTACTGCGATAATATCTTCGGATTTTACAATGATAAATTCTTCATCTTCAAATTTAACTTCTTGGGCTGCGTATTTATCCATCAAGATTAGATCGCCGACTTGAACGCTCACTGGGATCAATTTTCCGTCATCTGTACGTGCGCCAGGGCCGACCGCAATCACAAGTGCAGTTTCTTGTTTTTTCTTTGCGCTATCAGGGATGATAATACCACCTTTTAGAGTCTCTTCTTGTTCGAGACGCTTTGCTAAAACGCGGTTTCCAAGAGGTTTGATGGAAGTTTTTGTCTGTTGGCTCATACTGTTCTCCTGTTTAGGGTTGTGAATGTTTTGATCTAGAGGATAGCGTAAGAGCTCTTTTTTTGCAACATTTTAGCAGAAAGTCTGGCAAAGTGCTAGGAAGTGTTTAAAAGACATATATATAGAATGGATATTTGTTTAAAGAAGAAATTCTGGACATGTCAAAAATATCGGGTTGACGAAATGCAGTGGAAAGTAAATAATCCATTATATGACAAAAAAGAGAGATGAGATTCCGGAAAAAGAGCGCTGGAACGTGGCCTTGCTCTACTCTTCTTGGGGCGATTGGGAGGCTGATCTTGCCCTTTGGGAAAAGGGGGCGAATGTTCAAAAAATCGGTGGTTATAAGGGGAAATTAGGAGATGGGCCAGAGCTTGTTAAAGAGCTTCTGGACTTGACCTTTTCTCTCGATCGGCACCTATCCAAACTCTACACCTATGCCCATCTGAGACACGATGAGGATGTTGCAGAGGAGAGGGCTAAACAAGCTTTTATGCGTATTGGCTCTTTGGGCAACACATTTCGACAAGAAATTTCTTGGGTCGAGCCGGAGATTTTAGGGCTTGATGAGAGCTATTTTAGAGCGGAGATTCTCTCTCCCTACCACATTTACTTACACAAGGTGATCCGATCCAAGCCTCATCTACTCTCTGCGGAGAAAGAGGAGCTCTGCTCTCTTGCGGCGAAGGGGTTTGAAACGGCCTACCGAGCCTTTGGGGCCTTTAATAATGCCGATTTGAAATTTCCGTTGATTGAAGATGGAAAAGGGGAGATGCGCGAGCTGACGCACGGTAAGTATCTGCTCTATTTGCGCGATGTTGATCGTGTTTTGCGCGAGCGCGCCTTTAAGACGTTGAATCGCAGTTTTGGGGCGTATGAAAATACGGTGTGTGAACTGATCAATGGCCAGCTACAGACGCATCTATTTGAGAAAAAAGCGCGCAACTATAAATCGTGTTTGGAAGCTGCTCTTTTTCCCCATCAGATTGATTCAGAGGTGTACAGCTCTCTTATTCGAGCGGTTCGGAAAAAATTGCCGGCTCTGCATCGCTACATGGCGTTGCGCAAAGATCTCCTTGGAGTATCTGAGTTGCATCTCTACGATATGCATGTTCCTCTTGTCTCCCAGGTTGATTTGTCGATGAGTTACGAAAAGGCAGAGAGACTTGTGATCGATTCTTTGACGCCTCTTGGAAAAGAGTATCAAGACGATCTTGAAAAGGGACTCTTGCAGGAGCGTTGGGTTGATCGTTATGAAAATGCGAATAAACGCTCAGGTGCCTACTCCAGTGGCTGTTACGACAGCATCCCGTATATCTTGATGAACTATCAGGGTACTTTTAATGATGTGAAGACTCTCACTCACGAGGCAGGCCACAGCATGCACAGCAGGCTTAGCAACCGCAACCAGGCCTATCCGTATGCGCAATACCCAATTTTCGTGGCAGAGGTTGCTTCCACCTTTCATGAACAGCTTCTGGTAGGTCACCTTCAAAAGCTGCTGACAAAGCCAGAAGAAAAGGCTTATCTAATCAATCAAGAGATCGAAGACATTCGTTCGACTTTTTTTAGGCAGACGATGTTTGCTGAGTTTGAACTTAAGATCCATGAGTTTGTCGAGCAGGATATTCCTCTAACACCGGGATTGTTGAAGGCAGAGTATCGCAAATTGAACCAAGATTACTTTGGTCCGGATGTTGTCATTGACGAAGAGGCTGACTGGGAGTGGGCGCGGATTCCACACTTTTACTACAATTTTTATGTCTATCAGTATGCGACAGGGCTCTCTGCAGCACATACTCTTGTGAAAAAAGTGTTAGAAGAAGGGGAGAGTGCACGTCATAAATATCTTCAGTTTCTCTCTTCTGGAAATTCTCGCTACCCACTGGAGTTGTTACAGCTAGCTGGTGTCGATATGAAAAAAGGGGAGGCTGTCGAGCTTCTCATCGATCATTTTGAAAATTTGGTCACTGAATTGAAAAAAGTATTGCGATAAATGCTTGCGCACAGTATTTCATTGTAGGCATGAGAGAGAAAACAAAGAAAGATAGCTTTATTGTTATGAATGAGAAGGGGCTTCACACGCGTCCTTCTACAGAACTGGTGAGATGTGCATCATCTTTTAAGTCCCAGATTACGCTAATCTACCAGAGTTTCACGATCAACGCGAAATCACTTCTTGGCATCTTGATGTTGGCAGCATCGCGAGGGGCAAAGATTCGGATAGAGGCGACAGGGATCGATGCGGAAGAGGCTGTCCGATCTATCTTAGACCTTGCACGCAATAAGTTTAATATTAAGTATTAATGGTCTGTATGAGAAGGTCGGGTCTATTTCTCTTCGCTCTATTGTATTCAACGAAGCTTTTTGGGATTGGCGAGCAGGAGTTTTTTGAACAGCCAAAAACAGCTCCTAGGTTTACGGGTCCCTTATTAACAACCTCATCTGGTGTTGTCCCTCCGGGGCATGTCAACGTAGAGCCGTACCTTTATGTAATAAAATCATATGGGAACTACACAGGAAATTGGAAGGCTGTGAGAGCGCCAATTCCTGTCTGGAGCATGGATCTACGCCTGCCCATTAAATTTGGGATCTACGATCGATTTGGAATCAGTTTAAACGGAGCTATTTCGCACCGCTATAGCAAAGATGGCTCAGCCACTGTCTTTGGAGATATCCCGATTGGAATTGACTACCAGCTGCTCAAAAGAGGTCCAAGAGGGATTCGAACTCCTGCTGTAAAGCTGACTGTCACGCAGATTTTTCCAACGGGAAAATATCAGCATCTGAATCCAGATAAGCGCAATTTACAAGTGGGTGGATCGGGTGTATTTGCAACTATTTTTTCTGTGACAGCAGGGCAGGCCTTTATTTTTGAGAATGACCACGCTCTCTCACCAAGAGCGAGCATCAACTACACCATTAACCCAGTCGTACATGTGTCAGGAAGTAATGCTTATGGAGGTGCCCCTGATACACATGCGAAAGTCTATCGCGGCAATACCTTGAATGCTTTTTTTGGACTAGAGTACTCTTTGACCAAAAGATGGGTGGTTGCAATGGATCTTCAATACCGTTCAAGAAGAAAGACAACCTATCGAGGCAATCCAGGTCATTCGCCAGAGGGAGAGCGTTTGAGTCTCTCTGGTCCGTCAGGAGAGCAGCTTAGCTTTGCTCCGGCTTTAGAGTACAACTGGAGTTCTCAGATGGGTCTGATTGCTGGCACTTGGTTTACACTCACAGGAAGAAATAGTGACCAATTTGCAAGCGGTGTTGCAGCTTTTAACTACTACTATTAGGACGTGTTGTCCATTTTTAAGGCAGAGAATATAGCTGAATTGGGAAATTTGGCACATTCGAGCCTGAAAAATGGACAAAAAAGACAAGATTCGCAGAGCATCGTGTCACAGCTAAGGAGTCTCATCCTCAATCGGGACAGCCTGCTCTAAGACATCTCTGCGGCAGAGGATAGGGACACGGTACATCAGTGCAAGGCTAATGCAGTCGCTGGGGCGTGCATCGATCTCTGCAATTTCCTTGAGGCCCTCTCTCTCTTGTTCTAAAAAAAGCCTGGCAAAATAGAGTGTGTCTTCTACACCGGAGATGACCACTTGTATGATTTTAATATTAAATCCCTTGCAGATCGATCCGATCAGGTTGTGGCTAGAGGGGCGCTCTGGCGGCTCTTCAGATAGATAGAGCTGTAAGTTGTGCCCTACAAGGGGGTCTGTGTAGATGGCAAATTTTTTCTGCTTTGTTCCTAAAATTAAAATTGTATAGGCGTTTGACTGTACGATCTTACTGAAGCTGATTGGGATAAGCTCTTCTGGTGTAGATTTCACTATCTTACCACCACCTGTCCGTCTGCAAAGCCAACAATTAGCTTGCTGACCAAGTCAAAGAAAAATCCGGTCTCGACAACGCCTGGAATGGCTGAAATAAGAGCGTGATCTTCTCTGGGATTTTCAGAAGGCTGATTCAACTGAATGTCAAAAATATAGTTGTGATTGTCTGTGACAAAGAGGGAGCTGTCTTGATTGCGGCGCAGACTTCCTGTGTAGCCGCGTCTTTTGAGATGCGCAATTGTTGCGCTTACACCAAACGAGATCATCTCAATGGGTAGAGCGGCTTTACCCAGTTGGTGAACAAGTTTGGTCTCATCGACCATAATGACTCGTTCACGACTCATCTCGGCTAAAATCTTCTCTCGGACAAGGGCTCCTCCTCGTCCTTTGATCATCTGATTGTGAGGGTCGACCTCATCTGCCCCGTCGAGCATCATGTCAACTTGCTCCACCTGGTTGTAATCGATGAGCGGAATGCCTCCTTTTTGGGCAAGTTGTGCTGACTGGTTCGAGCTTGCAACGGCTCGGATGTTGAGTCCTAAACGGCAGCGCTCGATTAAGGAGAGGATGCAGTGAGCGGAGGTGGAGCCGCTGCCAAGACCTATTGTCATGCCGTCCTGTACCAGGAGGGCAGCTTCTCTTGCGACTGCTTTTTTGATCTCATCTGTAGACATAGTGTTGAAAAAGAATGTGTAAAAGTTTATACCGTAATTCTACGGGGTTTACCGATTTTTTTGGAGCACTAAATGCAAGAGAAGAAAAAGATTGTACTAGAAGAGAGTTCAAAGACGCGCAAAACACGTGAAAAATTGAAAAAACAGCTCGAGCAGCTAGAAAAAAAGATCACAAGACAAGCTCTTGAAACAAAAACGGTGGAGATCCATCGCTGGATTGCAAGACACGCTTCAGAGCGTATTGTGTTAAGAGAAAAGACAATTGCCCTTTTTGATGAAAATCAGAATACGGCAGCATTGAGTTTTCGCGTGGCACTTCTTGCAGAACAGCTTCAGAGGGGAGAGCTGCCAAAAGGGGAAGACCTTGCCGACTTTTGGAGTGCAAGAAATCTTGACAATCACTCTTGATTTGGAATAGACTGGATCGATGCAAAATATTATCGATCTGTTACAAGAACGTGGCTTTATTGACGCGATGACAAGCGAAGAGATTCGCGTATGCGCAGAGAATCCCATGCGCGTCTACCTTGGTTTTGATCCGACAGCAGACAGTCTCCATGTCGGTAATCTCATGGGGATTGTGGCACTTGCCTGGTTTCAAAAATGTGGTCACACCCCGGTTGTTCTACTTGGTGGGGCGACGGGACGTATTGGTGATCCGTCTGGAAAGAGTGTAGAACGGCCTCTTTTAGAAGAATTTGCCATTCAGTCAAATCTTCTAGCAATTCGTAAAAATTTTGATTCGATTCTCGATTTCTCTCATCCAACAGCTGCTCCTATTTTCCTCAACAATGGGGATTGGTTTAAAGGGTATGATCTGATCGATTTTTTGCGCGATATTGGCAAGCACTTTAGAATGGGAACGATGCTGGCAAAGGAGTCCGTGCGCTCGCGCATTGAATCGGAAGAGGGAATGAGCTTTACCGAATTTTCTTATCAGATGATTCAAGCCTACGATTTTTACTACCTCTCTCAGGAGTATGGCGTGCAGCTGCAGCTTGGAGGGAGTGATCAGTGGGGAAATATTACAGCGGGAACAGAGCTGATTCGTAAAAAAGGAGGCAAGGCAGCCTACGGCCTCACCTTTCCTCTCTTGACGCGCAGTGACGGAAAAAAATTTGGTAAGAGTGAAGAGGGAGCTGTTTGGCTTGCTCCAGAAAAACTCTCCCCCTACCAATTTTATCAGTACTTTATCCGCATTCCGGATGCAGATGTCATCAAGTTAATGCGGCTTTTAACATTCATGGAGCTTGCACAAATCAACGAACAAGAGCTTGCGATGCTTCACCCTACTTACATCCCTAATACAGCGCAGAAGCTTCTAGCAGAAGAGTTGACACGGATGGTGCATGGAGAAGAGGGACTGCGCGTGGCGCAACGTGTCACAGAAGGGGCGGCTCCCGGCTCAAAGACAGTTTTAGATGTTGAGGCACTGCGTGAAATTCAACACGACATGCCATATGTAGCTTTGTCAAAGGATGAGATCATTGGGCAGAAATTTGTCGATCTTGCTGTGAAGATAGGTTTTGCCGCCAGTAAGGGAGAACTTGTGCGTCTGATTCAGAATGGCGGTGCTTATCTTAACAATGAGAAGATCGAAGATGCTGCTTTGCGCCTAGAAGTAAGCTCTCTGATTGGGGGGGAATATCTTCTTTTTGCTCTTGGGAAAAAGAAAAAAATGCTGATCAAAATGATAATTCTTGATTGAAAATCAGATAGATAGAACAATATAGAGTATTCGGTACACATATAGGAGATGTCTCAGATGGCAACAATTACAAAAAAAAAGTTGATTCAGGTTATTTCTGCCAGTCGACAACTGCATCCCAACGAAGTGCGCGGGGTGATTCAAGCTTTTTTAGATATCACAACAGAGTATCTTGCCAAGGGAGATCGCCTTGAGTTTCGCGATTTTGGTGTCTTTGAGCTTGTTCGGAGAAAGCAGAAGGTAGGACGCAATCCTAAACGTGCTAATGTCTCCATCGTAATTCCGGCACACACTGCAGTTAAATTTATCCCTGGTAAAAAAATGAAGGAGCTCGTCGAAAAGCTTCCTGTTGAGCCAGTAGCAAAGTAGAGTGAGAAGCACTTGGGCACGCCTCTTTTAAAGCAGGTGTGCCTCTTCGGCTGCCGTTCACTTCCCAACTCTTCAAGTCATTATTGGCTTATTGTAATTTTTTTGAGAGAGTGAGGCTCCAAGTTAAAGCCTATCCCATGAAATTTTCCAACATGTTAATTAGTAGCAAGTTAGAATATTTAGATTCTCCTATGCGGAAAAGAGTTGAGATCGTTAAACTGATTGCCTCATAATTCCCAGTTGGAGATGATGGGACCATGCGCTTTTTCTTTCTTCTGTTTCTATTTTGTCTAACGGGAATGGGCTCACTTGCTGCTAAAGAGTGGAAGCCGATCGTTCCGCATCAGCAAAAACCGTATAAAAAGATTATGCCGATCTCTCTGCCTGTTAAAGAGAAGCCTCTTGTCGTATTGGATGCAGGACATGGCGGCAGCGATGAAGGGGCGAAAGTACAGACCTTCATGGAGAAGAATTTGACCCTCATGACAAGCTTGCTTGTCAAAAAGCATCTGGTGGAAAAAGGGTATCGGGTTGTGCTCACTCGATCGCGCGATACAGTTCTTTCGCTACCAGAACGTGTTGCTATAGCTCAACGTGCAAAAGCCGATCTTTTAATCAGTATTCACTACAATGCAGCTTTGAACAAAGAGGCAAAAGGAATTGAGGTTTTCTACTATAATGCAGGAGAGCCGTGGCGCGCTCAGGCATCCAAGCGACTTGCCCAAGCAATTTTGCAAGATCTCATTGGGGCAACAGCTGCCATTTCTCGCGGCGTGAAAATTGGCAACCATCATTTAACACGCGAATCAAGTATGCCGGCAGTTCTTGTAGAAGGGGGATTTATTACAAATGCAGAGGAGAGATCCCAGTTGCGCAATGCTGCGTATCGTGAAAAAATCGCGCAGGCGATTGCATCTGGTATCGATAAATATTTGGTTTCGATTTATACTGCACCTAAATAACCTAAAAAATCGGGAGTTTGAGAAAGAGATCCCTCAAACTCCCGATTTTTCATGGCAGTATCAGGTGCTTGAGTGAATGCGTCCTTGGCGCGAGTTGAACGCGCGACCTGTCGCTTAGGAGGCGACCGCTCTATCCACCTGAGCTACAAGGACAGAAATAGAGAATTTTATATTAAAGGGAAGTGAAAAGCAATGAAAGAAGCAGATATTGGATTGATTGGCCTTGCAGTGATGGGACAGAATCTTGTGATGAATATGAATGACCACGGCTATCAAGTCGCTGTTTTTAATCGCACACTCTCCAAGGTTGACGATTTTTTGCGAGGGGCTGCAAAAGGGAGTCGCGTTATCGGCTGCCACAATTTGAAGCAGTTTGTCCAGACATTAAAACGACCGCGCAAAATTTTAATCATGGTCAAAGCTGGAACTGCAGTCGATGAATTGATTGCCGAACTTCTTCCTTTTCTAGAAAAAGGCGATATTCTGATCGATGGCGGCAATAGCCACTATCCGGATACCGAAAGACGGGTAGAAGAGTTAGAAGCGAAGGGGATTTTCTTTGTCGGAAGTGGTATTTCAGGGGGAGAGGAGGGAGCCCGTCACGGCCCTTCAATCATGCCAGGGGGCAATCCAAAAGCGTGGCCTGAAATTGCACCGATTTTGCAAGCGATTGCTGCAAAAGCAGAAGATGGAAAGCCGTGTTGTGACTGGGTCGGGAGTGGGGGCTCCGGTCACTACGTCAAGATGGTCCATAATGGAATTGAATATGGGGATATGCAGCTCATTTGTGAGGCGTATCAGATTTTAAAAGAGAGGCTTCATTGCACAGCTGACGAGATGCACGCGATCTTTGAAGAGTGGAATCAAGGACCTCTCAATAGCTACCTGATTGAGATCACAGGGCAGATTTTGGCCTACAAGGAGAAAAATGGCGCTCTGCTGTTAGACTCGATTCTAGATGTTGCAGGACAAAAAGGAACAGGAAAATGGACTGGAATTACAGCTCTTGAGCTCGGGATGCCGTTGACATTAATTGGTGAGGCTGTCTTTGCGAGATGCTTATCTGCATTAAAACCAGAGAGAGAAAAAGCTGCCAAGCTCTATGCTGCGCCTAAAAAACCTGTCATTGGAGACAAAAAAGCGCAGATTGCGCAAATTGCAGATGCGCTCTATGCTGCCAAGATGATCAGCTATGCGCAAGGATTTATGTTGATGCGTAAGGCAGCAGAAGAGCTGCACTGGAAGCTAGACTATGGATCGATTGCTCTGATGTGGCGCGAGGGATGTATTATTCGCAGCCAGTTTCTCTATAAAATTAAGGACGCTTTTTCCAACAATCCGGAGCTGGAAAATCTTCTTCTAGATCCATTTTTCCACGAGGCTCTCATAAAAGCTCAAGACGGTTTTAGAGCGCAGATCGCAGCTGCTGTGATCTCTGGCATTCCAACGCCATGTTTGAGTACAGCGATTGCCTATTTTGACGGCTATACGACAGCGCGTTTGCCGACAAATCTACTTCAAGCACAGCGCGATTTCTTTGGTGCGCACACCTACGAGCGCATTGACAAGCCGCGTGGCCAATTTTTTCACACTAACTGGACAGGAAAGGGTGGTGATACAAGCTCCTCGACCTATAATGCATAAGGGATCCAAATGAACGAACAAGCACAACAGAAAATGAGAGACATTGAATCTAGACTGTCTCACATGTTGAGGTATCTTTGACCTGGTCAATAAAGAACTGCGCCTCCAAGAATTAGAGAGACAGATGGAAGAGCCCGATTTCTGGTTGGATAATCAGTTGGCTCAGTCTCTCATTGAAGAGAGTCGTAATTTAAAGGCTTGGGTTGGTCCGTATAAAGCGCTGCGAGAGAGATTGGATAACGTCCTGGCTCTACTGCCCGATGCTGAAGCTGCAGGGGATGGTCTCTTTTTAGAGGAGCTTCTCACAGAAGTAGGGGCAATCGATCGAGCGCTTGCAGAGCTTGAGGTGCGCAAAATGCTCTCTGGAGAGCTCGATGCAAAGAACTGCTATCTGAGCATCAACGCAGGGGCAGGTGGCACAGAGGCGTGCGACTGGGCGCTCATGCTCTCTCGCATGTATCAGCGCTTTGCCGTCAAGCGCGGCTGGAAGGTCGAGCTCCTCGATTGTCTTGATGGCGATATTGCAGGCGTGAAAAATGTGACCTTTCGGATCACAGGGGAGTACGCTTACGGCTACTGCAAGTCAGAGAAGGGGGTGCACCGCCTTGTGCGCATTTCTCCGTTTGATAGCAATGCGAAGCGTCACACCAGTTTTGCCTCTGTCGATGTGACTCCTGAGATTACAGATGACATTGTTGTCGATATCCGCCCAGACCAGATTCGGGTTGATACCTATCGCGCATCCGGTGCCGGTGGGCAGCACGTCAACAAAACCGACTCGGCAGTGCGCATAACGCATCTTCCAACGGGAATTGTCGTCTCGTGTCAGAGTGAGAGAAGTCAGATTCAAAATCGGGCTACCTGTATGGCTCTTTTGCGCGCTAAGTTATATGAGAAAGAAGTGACAGAGCGCAAGAATCAGCTTGCAGAGATCGGCGGTGAGAAACGAGAGATCGCTTGGGGCAGTCAGATTCGCAATTACGTCTTTCAGCCGTATACTCTTGTCAAAGATACGCGAACAAAGTATGAAGAGGGAAATATCGATTCTGTTATGGATGGCAACTTAGATGGATTTATCAATGCTTATTTGAAGGAATTTGGCGCATGACGCATCCCGATTTTGATCTACGTTACACTTATGTGACCGACTTGCCCTATCTAAAAGAGTGGCTCCAGGCGCCTGGCATGCTTCACTGGTTTCCAATGCAGGAAGAGAAGGAAGTCGATGATGCAGTGCAGTGCTGGATCGGTTTTTCGCGCTACTCATGTAGTTTGACCGGGATGATTGGTGAGGAGCCGTGTGCCATTGGAACTTTATTTCTGATGCCGTATCGAAAAATAGCTCACCACTGTCTAATCAAGATCCTTGTGGCCCCAAAGTGGCAGAGGCAGGGGATTGGTAGCGCGCTGATTAAAAATTTAAAGCATTTAGCTAAAACGCAGTTTCGTCAAGAGCTTGTTCATATTGAGGTCTTTGAGGGGAATCCGATTTTGGAGCTTCTCAAGCAGCACGACTTTCATGAATTTGCCCGCCAGGAGAGGTTTGTGAAAGAAGATGGCAACTACTATACCCGCATTCTTCTGGAGTCCTACTTATGATAAAACTCAACGTGCGAGAGACAACACTAGAAGATGCAGCACCTCTAAAGATATGGCTTTCCGATTCGTATGTTTTGCGTTTTTTCCCGATGTTTGATGAGCGGGAGATTGATGATGCGGTCAGGGTCTGGATCCACTACTCCAAAATTGGAGCCGGATTGACGATTGAATGTGATGGGATAGCGTGTGGAATGGCAAACCTCTATATTCAGCCATTTAAAAAGTTGGCGCATCAGTGTCTTTTTTCGGTAATTGTGGCAGACGGCTACCGTGGGAAAGGAGTCGGTCGGACACTTTTAGAAGCGCTAAAAAAACATGCAAAAGAGAAATTTCAGATTGAAATTCTCCATTTAGAGGTGTATGCAGGTAACCCAGCGATCCATCTCTACCGCAAAGTGGGATTTCATGAGTTTGGCTGTCAGAACCATTTTATTAAGGATCAGGGCGAGTACATCGGAAAAATTTTTATGCAGCAAATATTGTGAATCTATTACGTCGGTTTTTTAGACGCAAGCCAAAGAAACTTGTAAGAGAGTTCCCCTTGCGCTGTTTCCCCGAGGGAAAGACCTACCATTTACAGCAGATTTTTGATCAGATCAATACCACCTATTTTGAAAATAAGATCCCACCTCTTCCGATCACCTGGTTTGGGACGCCGAAAACATCTGCCAAACGCCACAGACTTCTTGGCTACTACCACAATGAAAAAAAATTCATTAAAATCCATCGCCTTCTGGATCAGCCGCAATTTCCTGATTATTTTATCTCGTATATCGTCTATCATGAGATGCTCCATTATCTCTACCCACCGATTCATGAGAGTGGTCGCAAGCGCAGAATTCATCATCGTGCGTTTAAAGAGCAGGAGAGGCGTTTTGGAGAGTATGCAATCGCAAAAAAATGGGAGAAGGAGCAGTTATGGCAGGTCATAGCAAATGGGCAAACATCAAGCACCGCAAAGGAAAAGCGGACGCCATAAAAGGGAAAGTCTTCACGCATCTAACCAAAGAGATCATCAGCGCAGTCAAGCAGGGTGGGGCAGATCCCAAGACCAATAGCCGCCTGCGGCTTGTTGTCCAGAAAGCGCGCGCTGCTAACCTACCCAATGACAATATTGAGCGCAATATTAAAAAAGCATCTAGCCCGGACCAGGCTGATTTCAGCGAGATGACCTACGAGCTGTACGGGTATGGTGGTGTTGGAATCCTTGCTGAGGTGATGACCGATAATAAAAATCGCACAGCAACCGACATGCGTATTGCAACCAATAAGCGCGGTGGGACGATCGCAAGTCCAGGCGCCGTCGCTTTCAATTTCGACCGCAAAGGGGTGATTCAGGTGACTCACAAGGGGATGGATGCAGACGCACTTTTTTTGGCAGTCTCTGACGCTGGTGCAGACGATCTGGAAGAGACAGATGAGCTCTTTGTTATTACCACACCTCCTGAGCTGCTCTACCAAGTGAAAGAAGCTATTGAGGCGATTGGAGGTCTCTGCGAAGAGGCGAGCCTGGAAATGCTTCCGAAGGTCTATATTTCTTGTAACCCGGAAGCGACAGATTCTAACTTAGCGCTGATTGAGTGGCTCGAGGCGCTTGAAGATGTCGATGCTGTTTATCATAATATGAAGGTTGAGAACTAGGATGGGATTTACATTCGTCTTGGGGCAGGGATAAAGTGGAAAGGAAGTCGTGAATTGCAGAGGGATAGATGTTAAAATCATTTAAAAAATAGTAATTAATATCATTGCCTGTTTTGCTTATTGCCATTTGAACGATGTAATTACGAATATCTGGTATTCCTAAAGATCCGTCTTCCCCTCTATTGACTGTTTGGAGGACAAACGCCTCGAATTCTTGAGGAGTGGAAAGTTGTGTAAATATTTCGACAATTGCTGCCTTATCACGCTCTTCTAGTAAAGCATGGGCCATAATGTCCTGCTCTGCAAGCTGCACAAGGTCTTCAGATAAGTAGTCTCGTCCAAGCGTTAAAATCAGTGTATTTTCTCGATGTGCTGGGTCATGAGCCAAGCTTCTTACTGCAACTGCCCATGAGGGGACAGTGATCTGTCCTTTGCTATATTCAGCCTTATCGATCATTGTCGTAAGAATCTGACTGTAAAACTGTTTGATTAGTGCAGCTTGGAGTTCTTCAGGGCTATTTATTGAAAAATCCATTTCTATACAGAGAATTTGTAATGTGCGCGCAAGACCAGAAGGACAGGCGTTGAGTCCTTCACCTTTTACTTCTGGATTGAGGCGGGTGGATAGTAGCTCAATTTTTCTCTCTCTTGGAAGATTCGGAAATTTTTTTGTAATGGTGTCTAAAGAATGTTCAAATTCAGCACAGTAATATGCAGCACCTGGGTTTTGACGCAAGCTATGGTGCAGGATCACGGATTGATCGTTAAGCTTTTGTATCAATTCAGGGTGAAGATTAAGTTCTTTTGCCTCGTTAGCCAAGAGTCTAAAATAGGGAGCGAGGTTGTCATTTTTAAAATAGAGTCCCGGATGTAAAATTCCTAAGGCAGCTTTGCACATCTGGATGATTTGACTCAAGAAGCAGAGCGGCGCTGCTTTTACCAATCCATTAAAGTTAGAATGGAATCGTTGTTGTAGCTCCGGATTATTTGCAATTGCTTCTGCATCTAATGCCGATTTCTCTTTTCTACTATTCTGGGATGCAATCACAGCATCAGGAACTGTAGCCATAATTATAATAGTAAATCTGCCAAGAGCACAAGAAACAAGATAGTAGAGAGGTTTTAAAACAATACTGACTACATGTGTGATAACGCGAATCAGGCAGACAAGCCGTCCTTCCAAAGAGCAGAAGTTACCGCGTGTGCCAGAATAGGTTCGTTCTAGAGCGAGTTGGAGCTCTTCTTTCGGTGTAAAAGCTGTGTAATCAAAAAAACCAATTCCCATGGAGATGATTATCAACAAACAAACATTAAAAGTAAGTGTAAAAAAGCATCCATTTAAAATTAAAAGTAGATGCTTTTTCATATACCCAAACAACCTGAAAAATCGGCTTTTCCCCAAATTTTTCGTTCTGCGCTCGTGGCCTGTCTAGGAACAGTGCTACTCGCGCAGAACAAAAAAATTCGGGAGCCTCCTTGCCAAATTACCGCTTTTTCAAGCTGTTTGGGTATAAAATGTTTAGCAGTGGCAGCAGCTATGACCGACTTTGCGTGTCATCAGCTCAGTTGGCGCAAAAAAGAGGGAGATCTCTTCTTTTGCAGTCTCTATAGCATCCGAGCCATGAACTGCATTTTCGCCAACAGATTTCGCAAAATCCGCGCGGATTGTACCTGGAAGCGCCTCTTTAGGGTTAGTGGCCCCCATGATCTCGCGATTTTTTAGAACAGCATTTTCGCCCTCAAGAACCATCACCATGACAGGTCCAGAAGTCATAAAGGCAACAAGTTCTCCAAAAAACGGGCGTGCTGCATGGACTTCGTAAAATTTCTCTGCTTGCTGTTTTGTCAGACGAACCAGCTTTGCTGCTGCAATTTTCAAGCCCGCTTTTTCAAATCTAGAAATAATTGCGCCGATATTATTTGCTGCTACAGCGTCTGGCTTGATGATGGAAAGTGTCTGTTCTTGTCTCATTGGTAAATCTCCCTTTTAGGTTTAATGTGTGTCGGCTATGATACCCCATTTGGAAATTTAGAGCCAGAGGTCGTGTCTGTAAAACATTTTTATTATTAAATTTGTTGCGTCATAATCTTTTTGTCAGCAGAAGTTTTGGCTTGGAGAGCGCTTTTGATAATTAAAAGCGACAAGTACTTCTTGGGCTATCTTCATGATTTTTGCCCATTCTGGAGTCTCGATGAATTTTTCTGGAAAGTCATTTTCATGAGGCTTATTAAATTGAACCGTGAGTCTACAGATTGAAAAAAAATTTGTCAATTTTGAGGTTGAAATGGCCAGGTGACTAAGCGTTAAAACAAATTTTTTAAAGACTTTCGCCTTCGCTTCGCTCAGTTGAA
>Ga0206799_1008_pt1 | contig 64445 bp, 72 predicted proteins | sample Alteio_BWOrgCont_67_FD_152900 | JGI IMG/M metagenome (GOLD analysis project Ga0206799, IMG submission 152900) | Enriched cells from forest soil in Barre Woods Harvard Forest LTER site, Petersham, Massachusetts, United States -... | ecosystem: Environmental > Terrestrial > Soil > Temperate forest >...
TATTGTAGAAAATGATGATTTAGAAAAATTTTTAGGAGTGCCTCCTTTGGGTTCTCGTGTAAGCAGGGCAGGAGATTTCAATGCAGATGGCATAGATGATATTATAATCGGTTCTGATATTGCTCAAAGTTATGTAATTTTTGGTAATAAACAGAAATGGCCTGCAGTATTGAAACTTTCGACCCTCAATGGCAATAATGGCTTCGCGCTAAGTGGTGGAGGTTGGTCTGTAAGCGGAGCAGGTGATGTTAATGGCGATGGTATCGATGATGTGATAATTGGTGTTCCTAGTGATGAAGGCAAAAGCTATGTAGTATTTGGTAGTAAACAGAAATGGGCTGCAATAAAGAATCTTGATGATCTCAGTGGAAAGGATGGGTTTATTGTCAATGGGATTAATCAAGGGGATCAGAGCGGTTTTTCTGTTAGTAATGCAGGAGATGTGAATGGCGATGGTATCGCTGATATCTTGATTGGTACTGGCAATGCAAATCAAGCATATGTAGTATTTGGTAGTAAAGAAGGGTGGCCGGCAGTCATTGAACTTTATAGTCTCGATGGAAGTAATGGCTTTGCTATGAACGGGATTAAAAGCTTTTATAATGGTTACTCTGTAAGCGTGGCTGGTGACGTCAATGGAGACGGTATAGATGATATTTTGATTGGTACAGTTCATCCATGTGAAGCTTTTGTGATATTTGGTAGCAAGGGGAAGTGGCCTGCGGTCGTTGAACTTAAGACGCTCAATGGCAATGATGGCTTTATTATTCATGGCAGCATGGGCGGAGGGGATCTTGTGGGGCTTTCTGTGGGCGAAGCAGGGGATTTCAATGCAGACAATATAACCGACATCTTAATTGGTCATGCTGAGGCGCGTGGAGGAGGGCAAAGTTATGTAATATTTGGCAGTAAACAGAAATGGCCTAAAGTATTAAACGCCACTACCCTTAATGGTAATAATGGTTTTACTATTTATAGAATTAGGCAAGGAGATGATAATGGTTATGCTGTAAGTGGCGCGGGTGATGTCAATGGCGATGGTATAGATGATATCATAATTGGTGCACCCTCTGCTAGTAATAAGGCAGGTCAAAGCTATATAATTTTCGGAGGATAAGAAGGATATATAGATATCCCCAAAAGTATTTTTTGCCCTTATTCTTGAGTATTTATTTTTTTGTCAGAGGATTGTTTTTCACTAACGGTAATTGTATAATGGTAGAAAGGAGATAGATTAGGTGAGCTGATTCCGGCTTGGATTGGAGGAAAGAAAAGTGTGAACTTAATTCTCACAACTATATCATCGTTAGAAAAAATACCATCTCTTTGTAGGAAATCGATTTCTACAAAAGAGGCCTGGGTAAATATTCCTGGATTTTCTTTATCTGTGTAATACAGTTTTGCTGTGCCTTGAAGAGGGGCATCTTTTGCTTCAAGCATTGCGCCTGGTTTTATCCATTGGGCTCCAAAAGGATAATTGAAATCAAACCATTTATTTGGGGCTGTTTTTGATCCAGTTTGTAACCAAAGGCTATATTTTGTATGATTTATAATTTTTGCAGTTTCCTGCAATATGCAAGGTTTCCCTAGTAATTCTTCTTTATCGGCCATTAAAAAGCACTGGCTTAATATCACTAAAAAACCTAATGCCATTGATGTTAAAAGGTTTGATATATATCTTTTTGATGGATTAAACATTTTTATTTAGTGTTAAATTAATATTTATTTAAATTATTTATAATTAAATTATAAGGCTTTTTTCTGGAAATAGCAAAAATGATTAATGATTTTATCTATCAATTATAAATTTACCTATTTTTTGAGCTTATTTTAGAGATTTAGGACGTTTCAATGACGATATCAAATGATGCAGGGGGACGAATTTGGGTGAAATAAAACAATTCTGCCTCATCCCAAATCGCGTGCCACTTTGTATCGTCATGGCCTTCGCGTTCGTTGTGTCTGTGATAGCGTATGCTGGCAGAAGCATCGACTAGAACGGTCAGTGCAAGAATATCGGAAAGTTTTGGATTTGAAGAGTAAATACCATCAATAATAATAACAGGCATTGGGTTGCGCACAACTAGGTAATCAGCAAGGCCTATGCCAGTTTTGAAATTAAATGGATGCCAAGATGCTGTGCGATTTGCTAGGAGGGGTTCAATAGCTTCCGTGCGAGCACGCTCCCAATCGATACATAAATCTATTTTGTCAGTAATGCTCATGTTGGCCCAATCCAGACCCGTTTGACAAAAATCATCACCTTGAATGATCACGCCGCCTACTTCGGCAGCAACTAAGATAGTAATGGTCGATTTTCCAGAAGCACTGCCACCATCGATTGCAACAAGCAAGGGTGAATTGCGTGTTGCCAACCTCGCTTTAATTTCTTGAGATATTAGACGAACAGATTTTTCTACCTTTTGTTTCAGCTCAAGACTTATGTCATTTGGCGATCGTTCGCGATCTGCTTGTTCATCTTTTTGACTCATCATGCGCAAGACTTTAGTCTTTTGTAGGTCTTTGTTGGAAAATAAAACTTTTGGTTAAATTTTTTCTAAGGCATTCAGTACTATAGCTGGGGTCAATAACTCAGGTAGAAGAATAGGTGCTGAATTTGCTTCTGCTGGATAAATGACATTGGTTGGAACACCACTTCTTCCGTAGCTTTGAAGAGCTCTGGTGATTGTTGGATCATTCTTCGTCCAATCAGCATGTAAAAGAATGACATCTTTCTTTTTGAGTGTTTCTAGAACTTGTGGAGAAGAAAAAACATTTTTTTTGTTCGCTTGGCAAGTGAGGCACCATGCAGCAGTGAAGTCGATATAAATGGCTTTCCCCTCAGCACGAAGTTTCTGAAGATTTTCTGCAGAGTAGTTTTCCCAAGCCAAATTTGCGTGCGAAGAGGTCTTTAAGTTTAGATTATCAATTTTAGCGGAGGTGTAGGATAGCGCGATAGCGGAAAAGAGAAAGAGCGAACTGATGCCCCAAGCAACATGTCTTCTATGGGTTGAAGCATTGAAAGTCGCGAATCTTCCGTAGATCCAGGCAGCAATGCTTGCTAAGAGAAGTCCAAATAAAAGTTTGATAAGTGCATCAAGTTCAGTTTGTTTTCCAAAAACCCATAAGAGCCATAGAACTGTAGCAATCAAGGGAAAGGCCATGGCTTGTTTAAATGTTTCCATCCAAGAGCCCGGACGGGGTAGGTATTTAATAAGAGCAGGGGAGAAAGAAAGGATTAAGTAAGGCATAGACATGCCAAGTCCTACAGCGGCAAAGATGCAAAGAGAGTAATAGGGTGGTTGTGTCAGAGCAAAACCAAGAGCAGTTCCCATGAAAGGGGCTGTGCAAGGTGTGGCCAGAACGGTTGCCAAAATTCCGGAAGAAAAGGTCCCTAAATATCCTGAATGGTTCGCGGAACCGCTGCCTAGAGCAATTAAAGAAGTTCCTATTTCAAAAACACCTAAAAAGTTAAGAGCAATCAATATGAGTAGAAAACAGAGGAAGGCGATAAAGTAAGGTGATTGTAACTGAAATCCCCATCCTATGAATTCACCTCCTGCTCTTAGAATAAGCAATACTGCTGCCAATGCCAAAAAAGAGGCGAGAACCCCAATGGCGAAAACAATTCCATGTATTCGAGCTTTCCAGATGCCATCACCAGCATGTTTCATGAAGCTTAAAACTTTAAGTCCTAGTATTGGAAAAACACAGGGCATTAGGTTTAGGATGATTCCGCCAATGAAAGCAAAAGCCATTGCCTTAGTTAATGAGATGGCATGAGTTTTAAAATGAATGGTTTCATCCTTGTGCCCGGTAACGTCAATAGCAAGTGCCTTTTGACCTTCTGGATTCCAGCCCTCTTGATTAATGAGAACCCCTTCCAAATGTTCAGGAACGAGATCTTCTAAAGGTAAAGTTAGGAAATATCCAGTTTCAGTTTTTTCAAGTTTTTGAGGAAGATTGGGATTAATGCCGTCATGCAAGGAAAAAAATTGAAGAGATTGAGGCAGATGGGCATCCTTATTGTCCGGAGATTCTATTAATAGTCCATAAATCTCTTTGGATACATAAGGAGTTATTTGCCAAAGAGTAGATTTTTTAGGAATCTGGTCAAGGGCTAGTTCGATAGTCGGATTCCATTTGGAATTGAGCTTTGGAGGCGAATTTTCTACCGGTAAAGAGAGCTCCAGATTTTTTTTGCCAGGCACACAAGAATCGCTGCACATTAGCCATGAGGCATTTCCAGTGAGTACTATGGGTTGGGATAGATCAAGATCCTCAGGGGGAGTAATTTGGATGGGTAGTAAGACTTCGCCTTCATAGCCAAAGCTTACGAAACCTTCGAATGTCATTTTGATGGGAATTGGCCAGTGGATATCGGATGCTTGAAACCCAGTAGGCAGTTTCCAATCAATGGAGGGAGGGAAGCCAGTATAGCCGGGATTTTTCCAATAAATGTGCCAACCGGGCTCTAATTTAAAATATAATCCGACCCAAAAAGGCTGTCCGGGTTGAATGGATTCGACATTAGAGACGAGTTCAACCGATACAGACGAAGAATCTTCACCAAGAGCATATAAGCTGTTTAACCGTGTGAAGAAAATCAAAAAAGAAAAGCCGAAGCAAAGGCATGCAAAGGTGCGTAATTTCATAAAACTTTATCTACTCATTTTTAATATAAATTTTGACTAAATTGCAATAGGATTATTGAGATTCGTTGTTGACATATAAAGAAGAGTCTGTACAGATTGATCAGGCACAAAATAGAATAGAACAATAGGGTAGTTAAAATAATGTCTAAAATTTTGAGAGTTTTTATAGGAGTACTGTTTTTTTTTAGCTCAATAATTTTGATTTACGGACGTTATCCCATTTTGGATCAAAGGATTCATGGAGGACCATTATGCATTGAGTCCGTATTAGTGAAACATTATTGTGCAAATGATTTTTTTGCCATATCTGAATTTTTTACAGGAAGAGAAAATACAGGCGGGGATACCATTTTAAGAACGGACGACTTACAACGCGCGGGACTTTATCTCGTTGTAAACCTGAATAAACCAGTTTGTGAATTGGCTGAGGATGCAGAGTTAGTCTTTCAATATGTAGTATCGGATTGCAAGAATATAAAAAAGAAAGGCTTTGAATTAAAGCCAAAAGCTGGTAGTTCACCCTGGCTATTTGTAGGAGTGACAGGAGCTGACTACCATGGACGGGATCAATCATTTCTTGCTTGGTCATTAGAAATCTATTCAAACGGTGAACGTGTATCTCAAGAAAGTTATTTATGGGAAATGGATAAAGTAGACAGTGAACTACAATGTAATGAAACAAACGAAGGATAAATTTGATTTCTAAACTAGCCTTTTTTTTGGTGAGGAAGATTGTTTTAATCAAAAGATTTACTTAATTTGACTATATTAATTATTAATATTATTGTTAATTGTTAGATTATATATGCTCTGTAAAAATTAAAATAATAAATATTATGAAAGGAAAAATATTAATATTAATCTATTTATTAAGTTTGTTGCTTGGCTATGCATTTACACTGAATGAAGCAGCCAGTCTCATCCCTAAAAATGAAAGTGTTAAAAAAGAAAACGTGAAAAAGATTGGAGATAAATTATCAAGATTACAAATATATATCAATTGGGGCAACATGCAAGAAAAGAAGTTACCCAAAGAAATTACAGATGAGCAACGGAGGAGAATTGGACGGTACGCTCAAGAAGCTCTGGACTTAATTCTTGAAATTCTTCGAGAAAAAGATAAAAAAGATCAATCGGCAATAAAGGCTTTCTGGCTAAATCCTGGTTTTTTAAGCAAAGCACGAACAGATGATATGCAAACTTTTGAGGATGGCGGTGAAGAAGCTGTTTTAAAAGATATAGAAAAATTGAAGAAAGAAATAATAGAGCTTTTGAAGGAGAAAGAGTAATATATAGGATTGCGAAACTAATGGGACGGTAGAAACGGTATTTTTTGTAGAAATTTCTACCTAAATTGAAATTTGGCGAAAATCTTGACTTGCAATTGTTCTATCCAATAATGCGATGCATTTGTGAGATTTCTTTTAATAAGTTGATAGTTTTTACAAAAAAAGAAAAAAAGTGTAAGAAATTAATAAAAAGCTATTGACATAAGGCAAATTTATCCTACAAATATAATCCTTTAAAACCCACCCATAGAACCTTTAGGTAGGCTTTTTAGGTGGGCCCTTGTAGCTCAGTTGGCAGAGCGCATCCTTGGTAAGGATGAGGTCGGCGGTTCAAATCCGCTCGGGGGCTCCAAGTATAGAATCTCAAAAGAACAAAGAAAAAAAATGGCTAAAGAAAACTTCGAAAGAAAGAAACCACATCTTAATGTGGGAACAATCGGGCACGTGGACCATGGTAAGTCGACTTTGACAACCGCACTTGTTGCAATTCAGGCAAAAAAAGGGTTGGCGACACCAATATCTTACGCTGAAATTACTAAAGGTGGTACTGTACGTGACGCAACGAAAACTGTTACGATTGCAGTATCGCACGTTGAATATGAATCGGATAGCAGGCACTACGCGCATGTAGACTGCCCAGGTCACGCAGACTTCGTAAAGAATATGATTACAGGTGCTGCGCAAATGGATGGAGCAATTCTTGTAGTGAGTGCGGCAGACGGACCTATGCCCCAAACACGGGAACATATTCTTCTTGCACGTCAGGTAGGTGTGCCAAATATGGTTGTATTCCTCAATAAAGTCGATCTTCTGGACGATGAAGAGCTACTAGAGCTTGTTGAAATGGAAATACGTGACCTATTAACTAAATATGAATTTGATGGTGACAATATCACCGTTATCCGAGGTTCTGCATTGGGTGCACTAGAAGGTAAAGAAATGGGTGTTAAATCAATCGATGCACTTATAGCGGCTTTAGATAAAGATATCGCAATTCCTCAGCGCGAAGTGGATAAACCATTCCTAATGTGTGTAGAAGACGTGTTTTCAATTACAGGTCGCGGAACGGTAGCAACTGGACGTATTGAGCGTGGTGCAATTAAAGTTGGCGAAGAAATCGAAATTGTTGGCTTAACAGATACGAAGAAGACTACCTGTACGGGAGTAGAAATGTTCCGCAAACTTCTTGATAGAGGTGAAGCTGGAGACAACGTAGGTATTTTGCTACGCGGTATCGAAAAATCACAAATAGAAAGAGGCCAAGTACTTGCTAAACCAGGATCAATCACACCGCATACTGAAGTTGAAGCAGAAATCTACGTATTAACTAGAGATGAAGGTGGACGTCACACGCCATTCTTTAATGGATATCGTCCTCAAGCTTTCTTTAGAACAGCGGACATTACCTGTGTCATCAATCTACCCAATGGCGTTGAAATGGTTATGCCGGGGGATAATCTTGCAGTTTCTATGGTTTTAAATAAGCCCACAGCGGTAGAAAAAGGTGACCGATTTGCAATCCGCGAGGGTGGCAGAACAATTGGTGCTGGCCGCGTTACAGCAATTAAAAAATAAATAGGTTTTAAGTAGGAGTGTTGGAAGATGCTTTCGACACAAGAGAAATCAATAAAAATATTTGCAGGAGAATAGCTCAATTGGTAGAGTAGCGGTCTCCAAAACCGTTGGTTGGGGGTTCGAGTCCCTCTTCTCCTGCCAAATTTTAAAAAGAAAATGAAAAATCCATTCAGTGCAATAAGAATATTCTGGAACGAAACAGTAGGAGAGCTTAAGAAAGCGACGTGGCCGACTCGTAAGGAATTAAAAGAGTCGACAATTGTTGTAATCATAGGAATCGCATTACTCGGGTTTTATGTTGGAATTGTTGATTTCTCACTCTTTCAGGTAGTGAATTTATTTTCTGATTGGGCGCAAAATGGGATATTTCATAAATGAACGATAATCGATAGAGGGATCAAGGGTGTATGACAGAAGCTCAACAGATAATTGGAGAACCAAAGTGGTATGCGGTACAAACTTTTTCTAACAAAGAAGGAAAGGTTAAGCAATACCTCGACAAATTCATTATTGTTGAGGAGATGCAAGAGTATATTAAAGAGGTTTTGATGCCGACGGAAACAGTTACAGAGGTAAAAAGCGGCAAAAAAAGTGTCCGTGTACGCAAATTTTATCCTGGTTACATTTTCATACATATGAGTTTGTATGATGAAAATGGGAAAATTTTGCAAAAACCATGGTATTTTGTACGGGGAACAGAAGGAGTTATTGGTTTTGTAGGTGGAGACAAACCAGCGCCTTTGAAAGATCATGAGATCGATCGGATCTTGAATCAAGTTAAGGAAGCCGAAGGTAAAGAAGTACCAAAAATTCAATATGATTTAGGAGAAGTAGTGAAAATTGTGGACGGACCCTTTATTAATTTAACAGGAGAGATAGAAGAGATTGACATTGATCGAGGAAAGCTTAAAGTATCTGTATCAATATTCGGAAGATACACACCTGTTGAATTGGAATTCTGGCAAGTGGAGAGGGTGGGTAGCTAGTATAAACACAGTAATTTAATAAAAAATGGCAAAGAAAAAAGTAGTTAAACAAATTAGGTTGCAATTACCTGCAGGAGCAGCAAATCCAGCGCCTCCAGTGGGTCCCGCGTTAGGAGCAGCAGGTGTAAATATAATGGGCTTTTGTAAGGAATTTAATGCAAAGACGAAAGATATGACGGGTTTAATTCTCCCAGTAGTTATTTCAGTCTATGCGGATCGTTCATTTTCCTTCATATTAAAATCACCTCCCGCAGCTATTTTATTAAAAAAGGCAGCAGGAATAGCAAAAGGTTCTGGGACTCCAAATCGTGATAAAGTAGGGAAAGTGACAAAAAAGCAAATTATGGAGATAGTCAAAACCAAATTTGAAGATTTAAATGCAAACGATGAAGAAGCGGGTGCACAAATTATAGCAGGTACCGCAAGAAGTATGGGAATTGAAGTAGTTGGTTAATAATAGATTAATAAAGAAAATATATGCGAAAGCCAAGTAAAAGATATCAAGAAGCCAAAAAAACAGTAGAAGCTGAAAAACGCTATTCTTTAAATGATGCAATAGCATTGTTAATGGATATGAAAAGTGCGAAATTTGATGAAACAGTCGAACTTTCGACAAATTTAGGCGTTGACCCTCGCCAAAGCGACCAAATGGTACGTGGAATGGTAAGTTTACCTCACGGAAGTGGTAAAAAGGTGACAGTTTTAGTATTCACAGAAAATGCTGAAGAAGCCCTAGCTGCAGGAGCGGAATATGCAGGCCTAGAGGATATGATTAAGAAAGTTGAAGAGGGGTGGATGGATTTTGACGTAGCTATAGCCACAGCATCAGCCATGAAGGAAGTGAGAAAATTAGCCAGAGTACTCGGTCCAAGGGGTCTAATGCCTAATCCAAAGTCAGGAACAGTGACAGACGATATACGCAAGGGAGTCAAGGAAGTTAAGGCAGGACGCGTTGAATTTAAAATGGATAAAACTGGCAATTTAGGAGTCGTTGTTGGGAAGCGTTCCTTTTCAAAAGAACATATAGCAGAAAATGTTAAGCAGGTGATCGATGCAATCGTCAGTGCAAAACCAGCAAGTTTTAAAGGAATATATTTAAAGGGAGTAACCCTCAGTTCTACAATGAGTCCTGGGATACAATTAAACGAAAAAGAGTTTGCAAAAGGATAAAGGAAAAAATGAGAAGCGAAAAAAAATATTTAATAAACGAAGCTCGCGGGTATTTAGAAAAATCGAATTATGTTTTTCTAGTTAATTTTCAGCGTACAACCGTTTTTGATGTTGCACAGTTGCGTGAAGCGCTAGGAAAAGTAGGAGGAGAGTTTCATGTTTTAAAAAATAGCACATTAAAAATTGCAGCTGAAGAACTCTCACTTCCTTCATTAGACCAAGCATTGCAAGGACAAACAGCGATAGTGGTAGGAGGAGACAGTCCTTCTGAGGTAGCGAAAATATTAGTAAAGTTTCACAAAGAAAAAGAAGAAAAGTGCCCTATAAAGATAGGGGTATTGAATGAAAAATTACTTAATAGAGAGGAAGTTATAGAACTTTCTAAGTTACCAAGTTTGGAAGTACTTCGTGCGCAGTTCCTTGGATTACTCAATGCACCAGGAACACAAATGGCGCGTGTTTTACAAGCAATGCCAGAAAGCATATTAAATGTACTACAAGCAAAGGCAAAAAAAGAATAAAGAATTTTAAGAAACGCAGGTCGATAATTGATCAAAGTTTTTTAGGAAAAATGGAAAAACTAAATAGACATCCAAAGGGTAGAGTTAGGAGAATAGTTTCTCTTAAATTTCTCATTGCGAGGAGCTAACACATTCAAGGAAATATAAAAATGACACAAATAACAAAAGAAAACGTAATAGACTGGTTAAGCAGTCAAACAGTATTGGAAATTGCAGGTCTTGTAAAAGATTTGGAAGCAAAGTGGGGAGTAAGTGCGGCGGCGCCGGTAGCGGTTGCAGCAGCAGGAGCAGCACCAGCGGCGGCCGAAGCAGCGGAAGAGAAGACAGAATTTAATGTTATTCTAGTAGATGCAGGAGCCAATAAGATAAACGTAATTAAAGAGGTACGTGCTATCACTGGCTTAGGTCTAAAGGAGGCAAAGGACCTAGTTGAGGGCGCACCTAAGGCTGTAAAGGAAGCTACTAACAAAGAAGATGCTGCAGATATCAAGAAGAAATTGGAAGCAGCGGGAGCTAAGATTGAGATTAAATAAAAAGATAACTACTATTGGAAAACGAACTGTTTTAAGTCACGCACAGAATACAAAAGCTGTGTGTGGCTTTGGCTTTTCTTATATAAATGTAATTTAACCTAGCAAGAATATGTCAAAGCGCATTAATTTTGGAAAATTAAAAGAAGTCATAACACCTCCAAATTTGATTCAAAATCAAATTGATTCCTTCAGGGAATTTCTTCAAATAGATGTTCCTGCTGGCAAGCGGCAAAATATAGGACTAGAGGCAGTCTTCAGGGAGTTGTTTCCGATAGAAAGTTACGATGGCCGTTGCAATTTAGAATATATTTCCTATAAATTGGTTGAGCCAAAAGGTACGGAAATGGAAAGTATCAAGGAAGGAGTGACCTACGCGGTGGCTTTATATGTCAATTTAAGATTGAGGGAGGAAGATTCAAATAAAGAAGAAGAAATCTATTTAGGTGAATTTCCAATGATCACGCAAAGTGGTTCTTTTATCATTAATGGAGCCGAACGTGTAGTTGTTAGCCAATTGCACCGTTCTCCGGGCATCTCTTTTGAAGAAACAGCTCACACAAGTGGTAAAATACTCTATGCTTTTAGAATTATACCCGATAGAGGAACATGGTTGGAGTTACAATTTGATCAAAATGACTTACCTTACGTATACTTAGATCGTCGCCGTCGTCGAAGAAAGTTTTTAGTTTCAACCTTACTCAGAGCATTTGGCTACAGCTCGGACATAGAAATTTTGAAGTTATTCTATAATATTGAAGAAGTAACAATCTCAAAAATTATGGAGATGGACAATGTATCTCATTATTTACTTATTGAAGATATAGTTGATGGAGAAAGAGGAGTTGTTTTAGCACGAGCCTTTGAGCCATTGACAAAAACTACACTCAAAGCTTTTGAAAAAGCGGGCGTTAAGAAAATACAAATCATTGATACTCAAGTAGACGACGGTGCAATCATTAGGAGTTTAAAAAAGGACAATACTCGTAATGAAGAAGAAGCTCTTAAAGATATATATAAAAGATTGCGCCCAGGGGAACCACCTACAGCTGCAAATGCGCGCGCATTGATAAAGAGATTGTTTCACGACCCTAAAAGGTATGACTTGGGACGAGTTGGACGTTACAAGATTAATCAAAAGTTAAAATTAGATACCGATTTAAATGTAAGAACAATACAAGTTAACGATCTTGTTGAGGCAATTAAATATCTTTGCCGTTTAAAAAAGGGAGAAGGCGTTATCGATGATATTGACCATTTAGGAAGCCGCCGAGTACGAACTGTAGGGGAATTATTGGCAAATCAATGCCGTTTGGGTCTCTCGCGTACAGAGCGTTTGGTGAAGGAGCGTATGACCATGTACGACCAAAGCGTCGATTCTATTACACCACAAAAGCTAATTAATCCTAAAGCCTTAAGCACGGTTATCAGAGATTTTTTTGCAAGGAGTCAGCTATCTCAATTTATGGATCAAATTAATCCACTAGCTGAACTGACGCATAAAAGAAGATTATCTGCATTAGGGCCCGGTGGTTTAAATCGCGAGCGCGCCGGATTTGAAGTGCGTGACGTCCATCCATCGCATTACGGAAGAATTTGTCCAATCGAAACTCCTGAAGGACCGAATATTGGACTCATTAATTCCTTAAGTACCTTTGCACGAATAAATGAATTTGGCTTTATTGAAACACCCTATAGAGTAGTAAAAGACGGCGTCGTCACAGATAAAATAAGATACCTGTCAGCAAACGAAGAAGAAAATTATATCATTGCGCAAGCAAATTCAGAAATTGATAGCAAAGGCAATTTGGTTGGAGCAGTAATTTGTCGTCAACAAGATCAATTTCCGGAAGTTGAACCTCAAAAAGTAGACTTTATGGACGTATCTCCTTTGCAGCTAGTATCCGTGGCAGCAGGGATGATTCCCTTTCTAGAGCACGATGACGCGAACCGTGCATTAATGGGTTCAAACATGCAACGTCAAGGAGTACCCTTATTGCAAACAGAAGCACCTTTTGTTGGAACTGGATTGGAAGAGCGAGTTGCGAGAGATTCAAAAACTGTAGTTATTTCGGAGTCACAAGGTATTGTTGCATTTGTAGATGCAAACCAAATCATCGTAACGGGTGATGGGAAGCTACCTACTAGAATGGGCATTAATACTAAAACAGATAAGTCGAAAGAGGTGTTTGTTTACAATTTGCGCAAATTTATGCGTTCCAATGGAGCTACCTGTTTTAACCAAAAGCCAATAGTGAAGCGTGGACAACCGGTGAAAGAGGGCGACGTTATTGCAGATGGTGCTTCTACAGATGATGGAGAATTGGCACTCGGCCGCAATGTTCTAGTAGCATTTATGCCTTGGAATGGATATAATTTTGAGGATGCTATTTTAATTAGTGAGAAACTCTTGAAGGATGATACTTTTACATCGATTCATATAGAAGAATTTGAAGTTACAGCTCGAGATACGAAACTTGGGCCCGAAGAAATCACTCGCGACATTCCTAATGTGGGTGAAGAAGCGCTCAGAAATTTAAATCGAGACGGAGTTGTCCGCGTAGGCGCAGAAGTGAAGCCAGGAGATATTCTTGTAGGAAAGATTACACCTAAGAGTGAAACGGAGTTAGCACCAGAAGAGAAATTGCTAAGAGCAATTTTTGGTGAAAAGGCCGCCGACGTTAAAGATACATCACTGATAGTTCCATCCGGAGTAGCAGGAATTGTAATGGATGTGAAAGTTTCAAGTCATGTAAATAAAGGCAAGGAAGAACTTTCACCTTCAGAAAGACGCCGCCAAATTAAGAAAATTAATGAAGAATATCGAGCCCAAAGCGATAAACTTAGAGATGATTTAACTGAATCTCTTTCAAATATACTCTTAGGAGAAAAGATACCTTTAGATGTGTATAATGGTGAAAACGGTGAGATAATTATTCCTGCAAATAGAAAGATTACAAAAACCTTACTACGGCGATTGGCTTCAGTTTCTAAGGACATTCAAATTGACCCATCTCCTGTTCGTATAAAGATAATGGAAATTATCGATAATTACCAAAAGCGTTTTGATGAAATTGATTTTGAAAGAGAGCAACGAGTCGATGCCATAGAAAGTGGAGACGCTTCAGAGGTTGGAGTCATTAAAAATGTACGTGTCTTTATAGCAAGTAAACGAAAAGTACAAGTTGGAGACAAAATGGCAGGACGACATGGAAATAAAGGTGTAATTGCAAAAATTGTACCCGAAGAAGATATGCCATTCTTGCCAGATGGAACGCCTGTTGAAATTGTTTTAAATCCTCTCGGGGTTCCTAGCCGAATGAACGTAGGTCAGGTACTTGAAACACATCTTGGATGGGCCTGTAAGGTATTAGGACTCCATGTTGCTACGCCAGTCTTTGATGGGATTCCTGAGAAAAAAATAAGAGAATATCTCGTACAAGCAGGTTTACCGCAATCTGGAAAAAGCAAGCTATTTGATGGACGCTCAGGTGAAGCCTTTGATCAAGATGTTGTAGTCGGTTACATCTATATGATGAAACTAAACCACTTGGTTCTTGATAAAATCCACGCCCGCGCGGTAGGTCCCTATAGTTTGATTACACAACAACCTTTGGGAGGTAAGGCGCAATACGGAGGTCAACGTTTTGGAGAAATGGAAGTCTGGGCCCTTGAGGCCTATGGTGCTGCCTATACATTGCAAGAGCTCCTTACCGTTAAATCTGATGACGTTCAAGGACGAACAAAGATCTATGAATCACTAGTAAAAGGAGACAACTCATTAGAAGCAGGAATGCCGCAGTCATTTAATGTTCTTATTAAAGAAATACAGAGCTTATGTTTAGCGGTAGATTTAAAAGAAGAAATTGAATAAAAATTTAACAATTGGGGAATAAAGGTTATGAACAAACAAGCGAGCGAACAAGCTAGAGAAGTTCTTGGGTTTACGAAGCAAAACACGTTTGACAGTGTAGGGATTACCCTTGCTTCACCAGATACAATACGGTCATGGTCTCGTGGAGAGGTAAAAAATCCAGAGACAATTAATTATAGGACGTTTAAGCCAGAGCCAGGGGGCCTATTTTGTCAACGTATATTCGGCCCAGTCCGGGACTATGAATGTGCTTGTGGAAAATATAAACGTATCAAGTATAAAGGTATTGTTTGTGACCGATGTGGTGTAGAAGTTACTATGTCTCGAGTACGTCGTGAAAGAATGGGTCATATTGAATTAGCAGTACCTGTAACACATATTTGGTTTTTAAAAAGTATGCCAAGCCGACTGGGTCTACTCCTTGATATGACAGCCCGTAGCCTAGAACGCGTCGTTTACTACGAAAACTATATGGTAATCGATCCAGGAAAAACTCCTTTAGAGGAAAAACAACTACTGACAGAACAAGAGTATTTACAAGCCCAAGAAGAATATGGTGATGATGCATTCGTTGCAAAAATGGGAGCGGAAGCTTTAAGAGATGTTCTGCAAAAGATTGATTTAGAATCCCTCTTGGTTGACCTTCATGAACAAATGCATAGCACGCGTTCTAAACAAATTAAGAAGAAGCTCGCAAAAAGATTAAAAGCAGTTGGTGGATTTTTCCATTCGAAGACACGCCCCGAATGGATGATACTCGATGTTTTACCCGTAATTCCCCCAGATTTGAGGCCCTTAGTTCCACTTGAAGGAGGAAGATTTGCAACAAGTGACTTGAATGATTTGTATCGCCGTGTCATCAACCGAAACAATCGATTGGCAAATTTATTGCAACTCAAAACACCTGCAGTCATTATCCATAACGAAAAACGCATGCTCCAAGAAGCAATTGATGCACTATTCGATAATGGACGACATGGCCGAGCAGTTACAGCGGCGGGAAATAGAGCTCTAAAGTCTTTAAGTGATATGCTTAAAGGAAAACAAGGACGATTCCGTCAAAACCTTCTCGGTAAACGCGTAGACTATAGTGGACGTTCCGTAATTGTAATAGGCCCCGAATTAAAACTCCACCAATGTGGTTTGCCAAAAAAAATGGCATTGGTGCTTTTCGAACCTTTCATTATAAGGCGTTTGAAGGAATTGGGTTTTGTACATACAGTGCGTGGTGCGCGCAAAATGATCGAAAAACGTTCACCTGAAGTTTGGGATATTTTAGAAGAAGTAACCAAAGGGCATCCAGTTTTACTCAATCGTGCACCCACTTTGCACCGCCTGTCAATTCAATCGTTTGAACCAGTTCTTATTGAAGGAGATGCTATTAGGATTCACCCGCTAGTTTGCCCCGCATATAATGCAGACTTTGATGGTGACCAAATGGCTGTGCACGTGCCCCTATCGATAGAGGCCATTATGGAATGTAAGCTACTAATGCTTTCTCCAAATAATGTATTCATGCCTTCCAGTGGTAAGCCTGTATATACACCTTCTCAGGACATCGTTTTAGGAACGTATTATTTAACACTAGAACCAAGAAAGAAACTAGAAAAAGGAAAACGAGTACCATTAATTGCTACTGTCGAAGAGGCTCTCTTAGCCGAAGGCGACGGCGTTTTAAATAAGCACGACTGGGTTGATTTCGTGAATCCAGATTTTGGTAAAGAAACGATTTTTGGAAATAAAGAGCGCAAAGTTATTCGCACAAGCATAGGGCGCATTATATTTAGTACAATTTGGCCTAAAGAATTAGGATTTGTCAATTATGCCGTTAATAAAAGCAAATTGGCCGATATTATTTTAAATACCTACAAAATATGCGGGCGAGAAGTTGCGGTTGATACACTCGACCGTATGAAAGAAATGTGCTTTTCTGTCGCAACAAAAGCAGGTCTCTCTATTGGAATAGGTGACATGATTATTCCTGAAGATAAACCAGAAATTATAAAGCAAGCTCGCAAGAAGATAGAAGAAGTAGAAAATCAATATCGAAGAGGTACCATTACTCCGGGAGAGCGATACAATAAGGTAATTGATATTTGGACCGGCGCAACGGATGATATTTCAAAATCCGTATTCAGACAGTTGGAGAAAAATGAGGGCCGCGAAGAAATAAATCCAGTATTCTTAATGATGGATTCAGGTGCTCGGGGTAACCGTCAACAAATCCGCCAGCTTTGTGGTACGCGTGGTCTGATGGCAAAGCCCTCCGGTGAAATTATTGAAAGACCTATTTTATCCTCCTTTAGAGAAGGACTTAAAGTATTAGAATATTTCACTTCGACGCACGGTGCACGAAAAGGATTAGCGGATACGGCATTAAAAACTGCTGATGCAGGTTATCTTACTAGAAAACTTTGCGATGTTGCAATGGACGTCATCATTACTGAGGAAGATGATGGCAATCGCGATGGAATCTGGAAACAAGCAATTTATGAAGGTGACGATGAAATCGTAGCCCTATCTGAGCGCATTATAGGTCGCTGTGCTTGCGATGATATCTACAATCCATTAAATCCGGATGAACTTTTTGTTGGAAGTGGTGAAGTAATAACTACAGAAATCGCCCAAAAAATTGAAGATTTTGGAATCGAACGTGTTAAAGTGATGTCAGCTTTAACAAATCCAAAGAAAAATGGTATCCCAGCAAAAGCCTATGGTATAGACCCTGCTACAGGAGAAATGGCAAAGGCTGGCAGCGCAGTAGGTATAATAGCCGCACAATCAATCGGTGAACCAGGTACACAGTTAACTATGCGTACCTTCCATATAGGTGGTATCGCTAGTCAGATTTTTAGAACTCCGGAAATACGCGTTCGTCACAAAGGAAAAGTTAAACATAAAGGCCTGAGATTAGTTCAAACAGCTGATCAAGCGAATATTGTTATCAATAAAACGGGTTCAGTTCTAATTCTAGACGAAGAAGATAAAGAATTAGAAAGTTATCATATTGTGGCCGGTTCCTTATTGACGGTTGCAGATGGTGCAATGATAGAAAAAGGAGCTGTTCTAGCGATGTGGGATCCCCATAACATACCAATTCTTTCCGAAAAAGGGGGTATAATTAAATTCCGTGATATGATTCCTGGAGTAACAATCAAGCGCCAACTTGACGACTCTACAGGACGGATTGCCACAATTGTAATCGAACATAAGGAAGATTTAACACCAACAATTGAAATTCTTGAGCAAGAAAAGGACAAAGTAGGTAGAGTTATTGCTACTTATGCTATTCCTATGGGGGCACAAGTCGCTATTAATGAAGGGGATACTATTTTCCCTGGAGCATTATTAGCAAAGACGCCTCGTTCAGCATCGACTACACAAGACATTACGGGCGGCCTCCCTCGAGTGGCCGAGCTTTTTGAAGCAAGGCGGCCCAAGGAAGCTACGGAAATGGCAAAAATAGATGGAATTGTTGCTTTAAATACCGGTACTCTTAGAGGAAAAAAACGTTTATTAATAACCGATTCTGAAGGCAATCACGAAGAACATTTGATCCCACACGGGAAACATATAGTAGTTCATGAAGGCGATTTTGTGCACAAAGGACAGCATTTAACTGAAGGAGCAGCTGACCTCCACGAAGTTCTTGAAATTTTAGGGCCAATTGCACTACAAGAATATATGATTGCAGAAATACAAAAAGTATACCGTCTGCAAGGTGTTGTCATTAAGGACACTCATATAGAAATTATTATATCGCGCATGCTTCGAAAAGTTCGAATTACAGATCCAGGAGATTCAGAGTTCTTCTGGGGAGAACAAGTCGATAAATTTGATTTCATGAAGGAAAATGAACGTATTGAAGAAGCTGGAGGTAAGCCTGCCGAAGGAGAACCCATTCTTTTGGGAATTACAAAGGCCTCATTAGAGACAGAAAGCTTTATTTCAGCTGCTTCATTCCAAGAAACAACAAAAGTCTTAACCGATGCTGCAATACTAGGAAAGATTGACCATCTTAAAGGTTTCAAAGAAAATGTCATTATGGGGCATTTGATTCCAGCAGGAACAGGCCTGCCTCAATACCGTCGATTGGGAATTGAGATACTAGGTGGAGGAGAAACTGCAGAAAGTGAGGCAGCACCCGCAGCGTAATTTTAATAGGGTAGAGTGCTCTAAAAATCCCTTATGGCGCTACACCAACGCAAAAAAATATGATTAAAAGTGAAATTTATAAAAATAATTCTTGCATCTTCATCCAAGCAACCTAGTATCAAATCTTTAATTTCTTTAAAAGTTAAATAAATATGCCAAGTATCAGTCAATTAGTACGTCAAGGACGCAAAAAAAATAAAAGATTATCCAAATCAAAAGCGTTGAAAGGTAATCCATTTCGCCGTGGCGTGTGCACACAAGTTATGACGCGTACACCAAAGAAACCAAATTCTGCGGTACGTAAAGTAGCAAAAGTCCGCTTGACAACTGGAATGGAGATCATTGCCTACATTCCGGATGAAGGACACAATCTTCAGGAACACAGCATTGTCTTAATAAGAGGTGGTCGTGTAAAGGACTTACCTGGTGTTCGCTATCACATTGTTAGAGGAACCCTTGATACTTTAGGTGTAGAAAAACGTCGCAGGAGCCGTTCAAAATATGGTGTGAAAAGACCAAAGCAAAAACAATAATCAATTTTTAAAATGTCTCGCAGAAGAAAAGCAGTAAAAAGAATTACCATCCCCGATCCTCGGTACAATAGCGCATTGGTGGGTAGATTAATCAATCTTATTATGGAGCGCGGAAAAAAATCCGTAGCACAAAGAATCGTATATGCCTCCTTTGAGCGCGTAAGCGAAGAACTTGGCAAAGGAGATCCAGTTGATATTTTACTCGGTGCATTGGAAAATGCACGCCCAAAACTAGAAGTCAAAAGTAGACGCGTTGGTGGAGCAACCTATCAAGTACCCGTTGAGATTCCTCATGAGCGTCAACAAGCTCTAGCAATTAGATGGATGATAAATTTTGCTAAAAACAAAAAAGGTGTATGCATGTCAGAGGCTTTGGCACAGCAAATTATTGAAGCCTTTAAGAATACAGGCGATGCGGTGAGGAAAAAAGAAGATATGCACAAAATGGCTCAAGCAAATAGAGCTTTTGCGCACTTAAGGTATTAATATATATTAGATTAATAAAGTATGGCAGATAAAAATTCAAAAACACGCAAAACTCCCATGGAGTACACCCGCAATATAGGGATTGCTGCTCATATTGATGCTGGTAAGACAACCACTACAGAGCGTATTTTGTTTTATGCAGGTGTGGTTCACAAAATGGGAGAGGTTCATGAAGGAAGCGCAGTTACCGATTGGATGGAGCAAGAACGCGAAAGAGGAATAACAATTACTGCAGCAGCAATTTCATGCGGCTGGACTACCAAAGAAGGCACCTACGCAAATATACCTCAACAAATAAATATTATTGATACACCCGGACACGTAGATTTTACAGCAGAAGTAGAGCGTTCTTTAAGAGTACTCGATGGAGCAATCGGCGTTTTTTGTGGAGTTGCAGGTGTTCAACCGCAATCCGAAACTGTATGGCGCCAAATGGATAAGTATAAAGTTCCTCGTCTTGCCTTTATTAATAAAATGGACAGAACTGGTGCAGATTTCGAAGAAGCAATTAAAGCAATTCGGGGGCGTCTAGGAGGAAATGCACATCCTCTATATCTAAATATTGGTGCGGAAGACAAATTTAAGGGCTTAATTGATTTGGTCAAAATGAAAGCCTACCTGTACGATGACAACGATGAATCAGGTATGAAATTTGATGAAATTGAAATCCCAGCAGAGTACTTAGAAAAAGCAAAAAAAAGCCGTGAATCCTTAATTGAAGCCTTGGCCGATCATGATGATGTACTTGCAGAAAAATATTTAGAAGGACAAGATATCTCCATACAAGAAATTAAAAATGCAATTCGCAAAGCAACGCTTTCGCTAAATTTCCTCGGTGTAATTCCTGGAAGTGCCTTTAAAAACAAAGGTGTGCAAATGCTTTTGGATGCAGTAGTAGATTATTTACCTTCTCCTTTAGATATGCCTCCTGTGAGGGGCTATGAAAACGGCGAAGAAGTGTTCATTGAACCCAATGATTCCGCAAAAGTAATCGGTTTAGCATTTAAATTAATGACAGACCCTTTTGTAGGAAAACTCGTTTTCTATAGAATTTATACCGGATCACTCAATAAAGGAGACGCACTTTATAATCCCAGAACAAGGAAAACCGAACGCATTAGTAGGCTAATTATCATGAAAGCTGCTGATCGAGTTGATATTGAATCAGCCTATTCTGGCGACATCTGTGCGATAATTGGTGCAAAAAATATTGTTACAGGTGACACCTTGTGCGATAAGAGCCTTGATATCATGCTTGAACCTCCTACATTCCCTGAGCCAGTAATAAGCATGTCTGTAGAACCAAAGACAAAAGCAGACCAAGAAAAACTATCATTGGCTTTACAACGCTTATCAGAAGAAGATCCAACCTTCCACGTCTCCACCAATCAGGAAACAGGACAAACAATTATTGCAGGTATGGGCGAGCTACATCTTGAAATTATTCGAGATAGAGTATTGCGTGAGTTTAAAGTAGAAGCCGATGCAGGCCGTCCACAAATAGCCTATAGAGAAACCATTCAAAAACCAGCAACAGCCGAAGGAAAGTTTGTGCGTCAATCCGGAGGACGCGGACAATATGGTCATGTGGTTATTGAAATGGAACCTGGAGAAAAAGGTTCAGGCCCCGAAATTATAAATAAAATCGTAGGAGGTGCTATTCCAAAAGAATATATTAAACCGACTGAGGAAGGTCTCCTAGAGGGAGCACGCAATGGCGTCGTCGCTGGATATCCTGTTATTGATTATAAAATACGCATTGTAGATGGAAGCTTTCACGAAGTAGACTCCTCAGAAATGGCATTTAAAATGGCTGGGATATTCGCTTTTAAAGAAGCAATGAAAAAAGCTAACCCAATTCTACTCGAGCCAATAATGAAGGTCGAGGTCAGTACTCCCCTTGAATACCAGGGAGACGTTATGGGGGACCTCAATAGACGCAGAGGACAGATACAAGACGTAGATACAAAAGGAGATTTAGTAACAATTCTTGCTTTCGTTCCCTTAGTAGCCATGTTTGGTTATGCAACTGATGTTCGTTCTCTCTCAAAAGGACGAGCTACCTACACCATGGAACCTTCGCACTTCGAACAAGTTCCCGCAAATTTATTACAAAATATTGTTGAAAAAGAATCACGTTCACCGGCACGCAGCTAAAAGATTATGTCTAAAAGAGAAAAGCAAAGAATTAGAATTGAACTAAGAGGATTTGATCATCGAGGAGTTGATGGTGCAGCCTTTGATATTGTAGAAACAGCAAAACGTTCAGGAGCAACAGTTTCAGGACCTGTTCCTTTACCAACAAAAATTGAAAAATTTTCTGTCAATAGTTCACCTTTTGTTAATAAAAAAGCAATGGATCAATGGGAAACACGGACTCATAAAAGAGTTGTCGATATCGTCGACCCCACTGCAGATACTGTAGAACATTTAAGAAAATTAAACTTGCCAGCAGGAGTGGAAATTACTATAACTTTGTAACTATAATAAATAAACTAAAGCAAGTTTTTGAAAAAATCTCTTGCCGCTTAGAAAAATGAAAGAAAACATAGAAATACTTGGAAAAAAAGTAGGTATGACGCAAGTCTTCACTGAAGACGGTAAGCTCATCCCTGTAACGGTTGTAGAAGTAGGCCCTTGCACGATTCTGCAAGTTAAAACAAAAGAAACCGATAATTACAATGCTGTTCAAATTGGGTTTCAGGAGCAGTCCGAAAGGCGTTCAAATAAAGCTCATTTAGGACATATTAAAAAGTCCGGTGGAAAGCCTGTCATGCATCAAGCTGAATTCCGCACAGAAAAAGCAGGAGATTTTAAAGTAGGCGATACATTAGATATTGGCATTTTTGTAGAAGGTGAGAAAGTCGATGTCATTAGTAAAACAAAAGGAAAAGGCTTTCAAGGAGTCGTAAAACGTTGGGAATTTTCCGGTGGACCGGCTTCACATGGTTCTATGTTTGGAAGACAAGGAGGATCCTATGGTAATTGTCAATGGCCCGGCGAAGTTCGACAAGGCAAAAAAATGCCAGGAAGAATGGGCGGTCATAGAAAAACAGTCCAGAATTTAGCAATTATAAGAATTATTGCAGATAAGAATGTCGTGCTAATTAAAGGAAGTTTTCCAGGATCAAACGGAAGCCTTGTAACGATACGAAAGGCTATAAAAACTAAATTGCCTAAAGCTGCATAAATAGAGGAAAAACGAGATAATGAATAAGTTTAAATATTATAATTCAGATGCTACGACTGTTGATGAAATTGAATTCAAAGACTTTCCGTCTTTCGAAGGCGATAAGGGTGTCCGTGCATTGAAAGATTGTATTGTCGCAATTGAAGCTAATGTACGACAAGGAAACGCATGTGCCAAAATGCGCGGTGAAGTCAGTGGAACAGGTAAAAAACCTTGGAGGCAAAAAGGAACCGGCATGGCTCGCCATGGCTCAAAACGAAGCCCAATATGGGTTGGAGGAGGTGTTGCTCACGGTCCACGTCCAAGAGATTATAGCCAAAAAATTAATAAAAAAGTAAAACGGCTTGGATTAAGTCGTGCACTTTTTGATTGCAGTAATGAAGGCTCCTTAGTTCTCATTGAATCCTTTAACGTTCCAGAAGTTAAAACCAAATACTTTAGCGATATCATCAATAGAGTGAGCCCAAAAGGATCCGTTCTAATTATAGATGAATTTTTTAAAGATGATGTTTTACTTTCTGCCCGTAACCTACCAAGAGTTTACATCATAGATGCGCATTCTGTCAATGCGTGGGATTTAATTCGTCATAAAACAATTTTAATTAGTAAAAGCGCATTTGAGTTATTACTACAACGCGTCAATTTTTAAAGGAATAAACTAAATGAAATTTACAGACAAAATTATAAAGAAATATTGTATCACAGAAAAAGCTGCAACACTTTCTTCGAATCTCAATCAATACATATTTGAAGTAGATAAAAACGTAAACCGTATTGAAGTAGCCAAAGCAATCGAAGGATTATTTAACGTTTCTGTAACGCGCGTTAATATTTTAAATAAACGTGGGAAAACTAAGCGCAGTCGTACACACCGTGGGAAAGTAGGGCGAACTGCATCCTCTAAACGAGCTATAGTTTCCTTAAAAGAAGGTGACAAAATAGAAATCCTGTAACCTATAAATTATAAAACAATGGCAACGAAAAAAAATATAGTACCATATACACCTTCACAAAGATTTTATGAGCCGAATATACAAGATTTGGATACGGATAACAATCCTTTATCAAGGTTAACAAAAAATAAACACCGCAATAAAGGTCGCAATTGTTATGGAAGAATTACATCAAGACGACGTGGCGGTGGACATAAACGTTTATATCGTTTAATTGACTTTAAAAGAAACAAGCTCGATATTCCCGGAAAAGTCGCGTGCATCGAATACGATCCAAATAGATCAGCAAATATTGCTTTAGTCAATTATGCAGATGGCGACAAGCGCTACGTTCTAGCTTCACAAGGAGTAAAGGTCGGCGATCCAGTCTTGAATTTCGATAAGCCAATTGAAGAATACAATGAAGGTATTTCAATGCCACTAAGACATATTCCACCTGCAACGTTTATTCATGCATTAGAGCTAAAGCCCGGAAAAGGTGCCCAAGTTGCAAGAAGTGCAGGTAATGCAGCCCAGTTAGTCGCAGTAGAAGGCGACCGCGCTACAGTAAAAATGCCTAGCGGAGAAATTCGCCTTTTACACGCAAATTGTAGAGCAACTATTGGCTATGTTGGCAATAAGTCACATTCTAATCAAAAACTAGGAAAGGCAGGAAGAAATCGATGGCTTGGCAAACGTCCCCGAGTTCGAGGAGTTGCAATGAATCCCGTCGACCACCCAATGGGTGGTGGAGAGGGTAGAACCTCCGGTGGCGGTCATCCCGTATCTCCTTGGGGGCAATTATCAAAAGGATTTCCTACTCGTCGTAGATCAAAACCTTCAAATGCAATGATTTTGGTACGCAGAAATGGTAGAAAAGTAAAAGGAAAAAAGAAAAAAAAGTAACAATATTTAAATATGGCAAGGTCACTTAAAAAAGGTTTTTTTGTAGATCCAAAGTTAATGGATAAAATTGAAGAATCACACAGTACTTCTTCTCGCACTCCCATTAAAACATGGTCTCGGCGTTCAACTATCACACCCGATTTCGTTGGGCTTACTTTTCTAGTTCACAATGGAAAATTATTTGAAACAGTTTATGTAACAGAAAACATGGTTGGACATAAATTAGGAGAATTTTCTTTAACTAGAAAGTTCAAAGGACACCAACCTCATACTCAAAAGAAATAATTTAATCACTATTTAGATGCAAGAAGTTCAAGCAATATCAAAGTATGTAAGAATGTCTCACTTAAAGCTTCGTCAAGTCGCCCGTGAGATTCAAGGATTGCATGCAATTAAAGCCTTAGATTTATTAAAGTTTATACCACGTAAGTCAGCACGCTTAATCTTAAAGACTTTACAAAGTGTCATTGCTAATGCCGAAAATAATCATGATTTGAGTTCAAATTCATTGATTATAAAGAGCATTGTCATTCAACAAGGTCCTTCCTGGAAAAGATTTCGCCCTTCTGCTAGAGGTATGGCACATCGATATAAGAAAGGTACAAGTCATATTCATATTATACTGACTCCACAAAGCGAGAAATAACATTATGGGACAAAAAGTAAATCCAATAGGTTTTCGTACAGGAATAATCAAAGGTAAAGAGCCATTTTCTAAGTGGTTTGCTAAAAAAAGAAATTTTAGTAAATTCTTGATAGAAGATGAGCAAATTCGCCGCTTCCTCGAAAAGAAATTAAAGTATGCCTCAGTCGTGAAAATTAAAATCGAGCGTGCTAGCAACCGTTTGCGTATAACTCTTTTTACTGCAAGACCTGCTGTAATTATCGGACGAAAGGGCCAAGAACTTGATAAGCTCAAAGAAGAAATTCAACAACTTACTAAAGGAGACATACTTCTTGATATACAAGAAATTAAAAAGCCTGATTTATGGGCCCAATATATCGCAGAAAGTGTATCACTACAGCTAGAAAGAAGAATTTCATTCCGCCGCGCTATGAAGAAAGCCATCGAAACTGCCATGAGCTTAGGCGCATTAGGTGTTAAAATCCAATGCTCTGGACGTTTGGGAGGAGCAGAAATAGCACGAACTGAAAAAAGTGCTTCCGGAATTCTCCCTTTACATACTTTGAAAGCAAATATTGATTATGGATTTAAAGAAGCGCAAACCCTCTATGGACTTATTGGCGTAAAGTGCTGGGTATGTCTTAATCAAGAAGAAAATCGATAAAATTTAATAGAAAAGAAAATGTCAAAACAGCAGCCAGCTAGAACAAAATTCAGAAAAGTACAAAAAGGACGTAACCGAGGAAAGGCAAAAGGTTGTGATACCCTCGCATTTGGCGACTTCGGCTTACAAGTACTCGGACGAGGTAATTTGACAGCTAATCAACTTGAAGCTGTCCGAGTTGCCATAACTCGTCATTTAAAACGTAGAGGAAAGATTTGGCTAAGAGTTTTTCCACAAAAACCAGTAACAAAAAAACCGCTTGAAACACGAATGGGTAAAGGAAAAGGCCCAGTTGAATACTGGACAGCAGTAGTAAAACCAGGAACAATTGTTTGCGAGGTTGCCGGTGTTTCTGCAACTTTCGCTCGCGAAGCAATGAGCCTAGCCGATCGTAAGCTCCCTTTCAAATGTCGCTTTTTAAGTAGAGAAGAATTGGAGGCCTATTAATATGAAAATAAAAGATATATTACAACTTTCTGGTAAAGAAATTCAGTTGAAACTTAAAGAAAAACACGATGAGCTTATGAGTTTTCGTCTCAAAAAAATTGCAGGTCAGGTTGAAAAAACTCATTTAATAAAGCAAAATCGCCGCGATATCGCGCGCCTAGAGACCGCACTTAAAACTAAAGCATAAGAATTAATTGGAGAATATCTATGACAGAAAAAAGAAATAGCAGAAAAGATATAATTGGAGAAGTAACGAGCAAGTCCGGGGATAAGACGCTTAAAGTAACCTTTTTTTACAAAATTCCTCACCCACGTTTCAAAAAAGAAATAAAACGTAAAACCGTAGTTCATGTTCATGATGAAATGAATGCTGGAAAAATGGGTGATATAGTAGAGATCATGGAAACACGGCCTCTCAGTAAATTAAAGCGTTTTCGTCTTGTGAAGGTCCTTGAAAGTGCTCCCGCAGAAATCGTTTAATAATAGGAGAATCAAATGGTACAAAAAGAAAGTAGACTCGAGGTCGCTGATAATACAGGCGCAAAAGAAGCATTAATTATAGGAATACCAAGACAGTTAAGAAAAACTGTTACAGTAGGAGATATTGTTAAAGTGACAATAAAAAAAGATACTCCCAATGGAACCGCGAAAAAAGGAAAGGTATATGACGCCGTCATTATTCGCACCAAAGGTGTAGTTCGTCGCGAAGATGGTAGCTACGTAAGTTTTGACAGTAATGCATTAGTGCTTATCGATAAAAAAACAAATAATCCCATAGGAACCCGCATATTTGGTCCAGTATCAAGAGAATTGCGTGCAAAAAATTTCATGAAAATAATTTCATTAGCGCCGGAGGTCGTATAAATATGAATTCAAAAATAAAAAATTCAAAAACTAAAATTAAAAAAGGCAATGAAGTATTAATTATCTCAGGCGCCAACAAAGGGAAAAAAGGAAAAGTACTTCGCGTACTTCGCCAAAAAAACCGAGTGCTAGTAGAAAATATTGCAATGATTAAAAAACATCAAAAAGCAGTGCCCGATAAAATGATTGAAGGTGGAGTTGTAGAACGCGAAAGTTCTATTCATATCTCCAATGTTAAATTAATGGAAAAACCTGGTGCTAAAAATCTTCAGTAATAATATTTTTCTTGAAAAATGCAAAAAAAAGTAAGATAAATAATTCTTTTTAAAATTCTAAATAATATGACATACGTACCAGTCCTAAAACAGCAATATCTAAAAGATGTTCTGCCTGAGTTAACCAAAACGATGGGCTACAAAAACCATTTGCAAGTACCTACTATACTAAAAATTGTACTGAACTCAGGGATTCCAGCATCATCAGAAAAAGGTCACGTAGAAGAAGTAGCTGATCAAATTGCTAAAATCTCAGGTCAAAAACCAGTAATTACTAAAGCACGAAAAAGTATTTCGAATTTTAAATTAAGACAAGATATGCCCGTAGGTGTTAAAGTTACTCTACGAGGCAAAGAAATGTGGGAATTCTTATTTAAATTAAACGCTGTGGCTTTACCGAATACTAGAGATTTTCGTGGAATTTCTCCTAATTCATTTGACGGCAACGGAAATTATACATTAGGCGTTCAAACAATAACCATTTTTCCTGAAATTACCACTGAAGGAACCAAAAAAGATATTGGATTAGATATCACTATCGTTACAAGTGCAAAAACTAATGAAGAAGGTCTGGCTCTTTTGAAACTTGTTGGTATGCCATTTAGAATCAGTAAAAAAACAGCAGAAACAAAAAGTGAATAATATTTTTAAAATTTAGTGTTATGGCAAAAAAATCAGTAATTGAAAGAAATAAAAAACGAGAAAGATTAGTAAAGAAATTTGCTGCGCGCAGAGGAGAACTTAAAAAAATTCTTAAGAATCCCGAAACAGGAGACGAAACTTTTTTTAAAGCACAACGTGAACTCGCTCTCATGCCAAGAGATAGTTCACCTGTAAGACTACGTAATCGCTGTCAAATCACTGGAAGACCAAGAGCCTATATACGAAAATTCGGCGTTTCTAGAATAACAATACGCGAACTAGCTTCATGGGGCCGCGTACCAGGTGTCATTAAGTCATCATGGTAATTTAAACTTTATAAAAATAGAAAATGGATACAATAGGAGATTTTTTAACAATTATTCGAAATGCAAGCACCGCAGGCAATCAATCTTGTGTATGCCCTTCTTCAAATATTAGGGCTGAAATTGCCAAAATTTTGAAAAATGAAGGTTATATACGCGATTTTTCAGTAACAAAAAATGAAAAAGGCTTTAATATTTTAACAGTCAATTTAAAATATGTTCATAATAAACAACCTGCTATCAATAGCATTAAAAGAATTAGCAAACCAGGTTGTCGTATTTACTTTCCTTATAAAGAAATCCCAAAAGTCCTTGGAGGTTATGGCACATCAATTTTAACAACATCAAAAGGTTTGAAAACCGGTAATGAAGCTCGCAAAGAACAATTAGGCGGCGAATTACTCTGTCAAGTATCTTAGAAAATATTTATATGAGCAGAACAGGAAAACTTCCAATCAACATACCTACTGGCGTAACAGTGACCTTGAATAATAATAATGTAGAGGTTAAAGGGCCAAAAGGAACAATTAATCAACAATTTGATAAATCTGTAATTTTAAAATTAAGCGATGGCGTATTGAGCGTTGAGCCAGCCGACGATAGTCGCTATTCCGCTGCAATGCATGGCACCGTCCGTTCGATCATTTACGGCTTAGTTGAAGGCGTAGGAAAACCATTTTCTAAAAATTTAGAAATTCATGGCGTTGGACAAAAAGCCGAACTTTCTGCAGGTGTATTAAAATTACATTTAGGTTATTCACATCCCATTTTTTACAAAATACCTGAAGGCATCAATATCACCATAACTGACGGTACAAAGCTAAAAGTGGAAGGAGTCAGCAAACAACTCGTCGGTCAAGTAGCGGCTCGAATAAAACACTATAGAAAAGTAGAACCCTATAAAGGTAAAGGCGTTCGTATCATAGGCGAATTTGTTCGTCGCTTAGAAGGAAAGAAATCAGCAAAGTAAAATTTGATTAATTATCATGAATTTAAAAAGAAAAATAAAAATAGTTGCTAAACGTAAGCATAGAGTTAGAAAAAACATATTCGGCACTCAAATAAAGCCAAGATTAAGTGTTCATTTTAGCAATAAACATATATATGCACAATGTATCAATGATGATAGTGGTATTACCTTATGTTCATTGTCCACTCTATCCAAAGAGTTTAATCAAAGAAACGAAAATCCAAATGTAGCAACGGCTACAGCATTGGGAAAAGACTTTGGCATCAAAGCAAAAGCTATAGGAATTGAAAAAGTAATTTTTGATCGTGGAGGCAGACGCTTCCATGGAGGCATTAAAGCATTCGCTGATGCTGCTAGAGAATCGATTATATTTTAAAATAATGAATCAACCACAGACAAATAGTAAAACTAAAAGAAATCAAGCTAACGTAAAAAGTTCTGCGTCTAAAAAATTCGCAGAAGAACCTTCTCAGCAAACAGAAAAATCTGAGTTTGTTGAAAAAGTTGTTCATATTAATCGTTGTGCTAAAGTCGTAAAAGGAGGAAGAAGGTTTACATTTTCTGCTCTAGTTGTCATAGGCGACCGAAAAGGCAATTTCGGCGTTGGCCATGGCAAAGCCAAAGAAGTTCCAGACGCTATTCGAAAAGCAACAGAAGATGCCCGCAAATCCCTTCACAAGATCAATTTAAAGAATAACACCATCCCTCATGAAGTACTCGGTAAAGCAGATGGAGGCTCAGTATTTTTAAAACCAGCATGTCCCGGAACAGGAGTCATTGCAGGTGGAGGTGTGCGAGCAATTATGGAGGCTGTTGGTGTTCAAGATGTTCTCACTAAATCTTTAGGTTCCAATAACCCGTTTGCAATGGTTAATGCAACCGTAAAAGGACTGATGTCATTGCGGACTGCAGAACAAATAAGAGCAATTAGGTCATAATAAAAAAGGCAAATTTCATGAAATTAGAAATACTTCCAAAAAATAAAGGATTAAGAAGAAAGAAAAAACGAGTCGGTCGTGGTCCTAGTTCCGGCCATGGTAAAACCTCAGGCCGCGGGCACAAGGGTCAAAAAGCACGTACCGGAGGAAGTGTAAAACCCACTTTTGAAGGTGGCCAAACTCCTTTAGCAAAAAAATTACCCTACAGTCGTGGTAGGGGATTCAAAAACTTCGATTTCAAAGTCGAATACAGCGTCGTCAATGTGGGTGACCTAGACTCTATTGATAAATCAGTTTCAGAGATCACATCTGAGATCCTAATAGAAAATGGATTAATTCGCCGTAATGCTAATTTAATTAAAATATTAGGCAATGGTGAATTGACCCGTTCATTATCAGTAAAAGCACATAAATTTTCAGCGACCGCTAAGAAAAAAATTGAAGCTGCTGGTGGAAAAATACTCGAATTATAATTTTGATTAACTTGATTTTATTAAATGTTATCCGCTTTTACAAATAGTTTGAAAATTCCAGAACTACGTCAAAAAATCTTTTTGACATTAGCTTTGTTATTTGTGGCTCGAGTTGGTGCGATGATCCCCTTACCTGGATTAAATCCCCAGCCTTTGCACGATTTCTTTGCAGCTCAAAAGGGTGCCGGAGGAACTTTAGTAAATATGTACAACATGTTTACTGGAGGTGCCTTCTTAAAAGGTGCCATTTTTGGCTTAGGTATTATGCCCTACATTAGTGCATCTATCATAATGCAACTACTAGGAGCTGTTGTCCCCTCACTTTCACGGCTACAACAAGAAGGCGATATTGGACGTCAAAAATTGTCACAATATACCCGCTATATGACAGTCGCAATTTGCATTGTTCAAGCTGTCTTGCTCGTCATGGCACTTTCAAATTATCCAGGACGATTGTTTTCTGGCTTTGATATAGCAACTTATGGCCCCATTGTTATCACCGGGCATACCTCGTTCTTAATATCTTCGACGATATTTTTGACCGCAGGAAGTGTCATTTTGATGTGGCTAGGAGAACAAATTACTCAAAGAGGTATCGGTAATGGTATCTCCTTACTCATAACCATTGGCATACTTAGCGGCTTTCCTTCCGCGGTTTCACAGGTAATAACCTTATTTTCAACGCCTATTGGCTCGGATAACGCATCGATAAGCACTCCCCAAGCACTGCTCATGATTATTCTCTTAATCGGAGTTATCGGGGCAATGGTCGCAATGACCCAAGCACAACGAAAAATTCCTGTGCAATACGCAAAGCGCATTGTTGGAAGAAAGGTCTATGGAGGACAAAGTTCTTTCCTTCCTCTAAAAGTCAACTATTCCGGCGTTATGCCAGTAATTTTTGCCAGTGCTATTTTAATGTTCCCTCAACAAATTTTCGCTTACATAGGTGCCGCAACTGGATTACATTTTTTCATTCAATTCGCATCCTATTTAAGTCAAGGCTCCACGGCCTACTATGTTTTGTTTGGAACATTGATTTTAGGATTTAGTTATTTTTGGGTTTCTATTATGTTTAAACCCGTTCAAATCGCAGACGATTTAAAAAAGAATGGAGGCTACATCCCCGGAGTAAGACCTGGAATGCCTACTGCAAAATTTTTAGACTTCGTCATGACCCGTTTGACCTTAGCAGGTTCAGTCTTCCTTACCATTATAGCGTTGTTCCCAGACCTGCTTTACTTCGCATATAGAATACCCTACTCAGTAGCCTTATTTTTCGGTGGCACAGGTACCTTAATTACTGTAGGCGTAATTCTTGATACCATGCGGCAAGTAGAAACCTATTTAATTCAAAGGCATTATGATGGATTTTTGAAAAAAGGAAGATCCAGAAGTAGTTTACGCTCCTTCGAAGCAATTGATACAACTGAACTCAAGAGTTTGGGTTTGTTATGGTGGACTTTAGGAATCATCTTCACAATCGGTATTCTTGCTTGGATTTTGCAAAATATATAAAATTTTAACCCATGATTCCTATTAAAAACGCACATGAAATAAAATCTATGAAAGAAGCCTGCTTTATTGCCGCTTTTGTCTTAGATAAAATGTGCGAAAGTGTAAAACCGGGTATGAATACCTACGATCTAGACCAATTGGGCAAAAAACTCATTGAACAGATGGGCGCCAAAAGTGCCTGTTACCGCCACAAAATAGGGTCAAAATTCTATCCAGCATATACTTGCATTTCTGTTAACGACGAAGTAGTCCATGGAATAGGATCTCCAAAAAGAATTTTGCACCCACAGGATTCCGTTTCGATAGATGTAAGCATAATATACAATAATTTTGTTGGCGACAACGCACGAACAATTCCCTTGGACGGCGCAAATGAAAAGGTAAAAAAATTAATTAATACTACAGAAATAGCTTTATCCAAAGGAATCGAACAAGCACGTTCTGGCAATAAAGTGGGCGATATATCTGCAGCGATTCAAGAATTTGTAGAAGCTCATGGCTACAGCATTGTCAGAGATTTCGTGGGACACGGCATCGGCCACTCTATTCATGAAGAACCCCAAATTCCTAACTTCGGACGGAAAAATACTGGGCCAAAATTAAAATCCGGCATGACGCTTGCAATTGAGCCTATGGTCAATATGGGAACGTATGAAGTTAAAATTGATAAAGATGGCTTTACTGTGCGGACAAAAGACGGCCAACCCTCCGCCCATTTCGAACATACGGTCCTCATTACTGATGAAGGACCAGAAATCTTAACAATTTCAAAAAATTAGCTTGTCGAATCAAATTATTTTGTTAAATTTTAATTTTAATCATTTTTAAATTATGTCACGATTATTAGGAGTAGAAATACCAAGCAATAAAAAAATCGAGTTTTCCATGAGATATATCTATGGAATCGGTCCAACACGCGCTAAATTTGTTCTTGAAAAAGCAAAAATCGACCCAGATGCTCGTACGCATACACTTTCTGAAGAAGAATTAAATAAAATAGCAGAAATAATTCTTGAATCCGGTTATGTTATTGAAGGCGATTTGCGCCGTGAAATTTCCGCTAATAAAAAACGCTTACAAGCTATAAAATGCTACCGCGGTATTCGTCACCAAAGAGGCTTGCCGGTTCGTGGTCAAAGAACTCGAACCAATGCAAGAACACGTAAAGGTTCACGAAAAACCGTTGGAGTAGTCCGCAAAAAATAGATTTATAATAAACTATGAGTGAAAAAAACGAAATAGAAGTTAATGACATTAAAGAAAACAATAAAGTCATTACAAAAGCCGAAAAAAAGGTTTCAAAAAAAGAACCTGAAGTGGTGGTCGCAACCGAAGAAGTTGAACACGTAAAAGCCGAACAACCCACTGCAGCTGATTTGCTTAAAGCAGATATCGGTGAAATAAAAATTCGCCGAGCTAAAGGCAGCAAAAATATTACTTCGGGTATTTGTAATATCCTAGCTACCTTTAATAATACTAAGGTTACTTTTGCTGATCCAAATGGTAATATCATTTCTTGGTCAAGTGCGGGAAAATGTAATTTCCGTGGATCCCGAAAGTCTACCGCCTATTCCGCTCAAATCGTTACACAGGATGCCGGTCGCATAGCTATCTCCCACGGCTTGAAAGAAGTTTATGTCTTAGTAAAAGGAGCCGGTTTGGGTCGGGACGCCGCTATTCGTACATTGCAAGCTCTCGGCTTAACTATAATAGCAATTAAGGATGTAACGCCTGTCCCACATAATGGCTGCCGCGCTCCCCAACGCAGACGCGTATAATAAAACTCATTTACAATTTTTTAATTTTTAGCACTATGTCAACATACAACGGACCAAAAACAAGGATTAATAGGCGTTTTAAAATGGCCATTTTTCCTGCAAATAAAGCTTTTGAAAGAAAACCCTATCCCCCAGGACAACATGGACCACGTCTAAGACGAAAAGAGTCCGAATACTCTATGGGTCTTAATGAAAAACAAAAGTTACGCTACATGTTTGGCTTAAGTGAAAAGCAATTTCATTCAACTTTTGAAAAAGCAAAAAGAAAGTCAGGCGTAACCGGCGATAACTTCTTAATACTCCTTAATATGAGACTAGATAATATAGTCTACTTATTAGGTCTTGCCCGCACAAGACGTGCTGCCCGCCAATACGTCAATCACGGACATGTAAAAGTCAATGGCCAAAAAGTCGATATTCCAAGTTTTTCGTGCTCTTCAGGAGATACGATAGAAGTCCAAGATGACAAATCCTCTCGTCAATTGGCAACTCGTAGTCTCGATGGCAGCCAATATAAAACAATGGCTACTTGGCTATCTATCCAACCCGATGAATTGAAAGGTACCATAAACCGCGAGCCTTTAGGGGAAGAATTACAAGTTGGGATTAATCCACAATTGATTGTTGAATTTTATAGTCGTTAACATAATTTAGAAATTTATCGCAATTTAAAGAAATACAAAAATATGGCAAAAAGATTAGGAAAATTTGAGCTGCCGAAGCGACTAACAAAGGTTGAAAATACTGCTACTGATACTTATGCAATGTACATTGCTGAACCTTTTGAAACAGGTTATGGGCATACAATTGGTAATTCATTTCGCCGCGTACTTCTTAGCTCAATCGAAGGAGCTGCTATCTGTTCCGTGAAAATTGACGGCGTAGATCACGAGTTTCAAAGTATTGCAAATGTCGTTGAAGATGTAACCGATGTAATACTTAATTTAAAACAGATTCTCTTGAAAGCTCACACAAGTGAACCATTTAACCTTTTTATAGATGTCAATCGGGAAGGTCCCGTCACTGCTGGCGATATAAAAGCGGATGAAAATGTAACTATTTTAAATCCAGAGCATGTCATATGTACCTTAAGCAAGAAACAAGATTTCCATGCCGAACTTGAAGTAAAAGTAGGCCGTGGATACTATCCTGCTGAAGATAATAAGAAGGAAAATCAAGAGATTGGTATTATTCCAATCGATTCCCTCTTTAGCCCAGTACGCTTAGTCAAATTCACTGTTGAAAATACCCGTGTTGGTAAAATGACCGACTTTGATAAATTAATTTTGGAAGTTTGGACTGATGGTCGTATTTCACCCGATGAGGCAATAAAAGATGCAACTGCAATCCTAAAATTGCATTTAGAAGTCTTCGATCAAGTCTCTGACGAAGAAATTCAATTTGAAACCGAAGGCAAAGAAGCTTCTGAAGAGCAAAATCGTTTACGGAAGCTCCTAAATATGAGTGTCAATGAAATTGAACTTTCAGTACGTGCTGCCAATTGCTTGAATAATGCTAATATCACTACTGTAGGGGAACTTTGCATGAAGTCAGAGCAAGAAATGCTCAAATATCGCAACTTTGGAAAGAAATCTCTCAATGAAATTAAAGCAAAACTTGAACAATTGGGATTATCTTTAGGAATGAAAATCGACGAACGTCTCATAGACCATCCAATTGAGATATAATATAATAATTAATAACTTTTTTTATGCGTCACGGAAATCATAGATATATACTCGGAGTAAAGAAGGAACATCGGGTTGCATTAATGGCGAATTTAGCCGTTGCCTTAATTACACATGGTCGTATTAAAACAACTCTAGCTAAAGCAAAGGCCTTGAGACCTTTTTGTGAAAAAATAATCACCTTGGCGAAAAAAGCAGCCGCATCAGCGAACCCAGCCGAAAAACTGCACTATCGTCGCTTAGCAATCGCTAGAATTCGCGATGATAAAGCTGTCGCTTTGCTTTTCGATACAAAAGTACAAGAGTTTGTCAATCGTAATGGGGGTTATACCAGAATTTATAAACTAGTTCCTCGCCGCGGAGACGCTAGTTCACTTGCCGTTATTGATCTAATTGACGCAGATGATGAAGGCTATGGAACAAGTAGAAAAAAGAAAAGTCGTAAGGCTGCTCCACGCGCAAAAGACATAAAAAACTCAAAAGAAGTTAAGGACTTGAAAGCAGGTGAAACAGAAGCCATCCATGAACAATCGCAAGCTCATAAAGAGACCCAGTCACAACCTCAAGAATAATTTAAAAGAACTTCTTTGTATCTTTATAATTTAAATGACGCACTTTACTGTAAAGTGTGTCATTTGTTTTAATAATTAATGATATGTGGACAATCTCAATAGATATTATCGCAGCAGCAATTATTTCCTTTTTGATTTTTGCTGTTATTGGATTTTCTTTCATTTATGAGTTTATTGATGAAAATCACTACTCGCGATATAGTCTGCAAGTTTTATTTTATTGTAATAAATGTCATAATATCTATTCTTTTAATGGAAATCAGGAATATTGCGAATGTCCTAAATGCAATGCAAAGAATATTAGGTTAAAATTTTAATTTATTGATATAATGTTAGAAACTATAGTTATTTTAGATTTTGGGTCACAATACACCCAAGTCATTGCCCGTCGAATTCGCGAATTCCATGTTTATTCAAAGGTTTTACCCTATAATACTAGCGTCGAAGAACTCAAGAAGCTTAATCTCAAAGGATTAATTTTATCAGGAGGACCCATGAGTGTCTTAACAGAAGGATCCCCAAGACCCGATCAGGAAATTTTTAATCTAGGAGTTCCCATTTTAGGCATTTGTTATGGCCTGCAAGTTATGGGTTTAATGTTAGGAGGTGAAGTGGCCAAAAGCACTCATCGAGAATATGGCCATGGTAAACTAGAAATTACACGTACATGCGCTTTATTTGAAGGATTAAAAAGCCCATTAAGAGTTTGGAATTCACACGGAGATCGATTGATTAAACAACCTGAAGGGTTTTTAGCAATTGCATCGACTGAAAATTCGGATTATGCCGTTGTAGAAGACGTAAAGCGTCATTTTTATGCATTACAGTTTCACCCCGAGGTAGTTCATACTGAAGGAGGACAGACCATACTAAAGAACTTCATTTTTGGAATCTGCAAATGCCATGCAGATTGGGTGATGGCAGAAATCATTCCCCAAACTATTGAAAAAATTCGCAAAACCGTCGGTAAATCCCATGTTATTCTAGGCCTAAGCGGTGGCGTCGATTCTTCAGTCGTAGCAGCCTTACTTCACAGAGCCATTGGTGACCAATTGACCTGTGTTTTCGTCGATAATGGACTCCTTAGGAAAAATGAAACCGATGAGGTTCAAAAACTTTTCGGAAATCATTTTCAAATGAATTTAAAAGTAATCGATGCCAGAAAGCAATTTCTAGACGCGTTATCAGGAATAACCGATCCAGAACAAAAAAGAAAAATTATTGGAAAAATTTTTATTCAAGTGTTTGAAGATCTTATACAAAAAATAGAGAAAATAGAAAATATTGATTTTTTAGCCCAAGGAACCATCTATCCCGATATCATTGAAAGTGTACCTATTGCCGGTAACCCAGCATCAACCATAAAAAGCCACCACAATGTCGGGGGACTGCCTGAAAGAATGAAACTCAAGTTATTGGAACCTATTCGCGAATTATTTAAAGATGAAGTTCGAATTTTGGGCGAAGAACTCGGCCTCCCTCATAATTTACTCTGGAGACATCCCTTCCCCGGACCCGGACTCGCAGTCAGAATAATAGGAGACATCAAAGAGGAATTTTTAGAAATCGTGCGCGAAGCCGATGATATATTAATCCATGAATTAAGAGCGAGCGGATACTATAGTAAAGTATGGCAAGCATTCTGCGTATTTATGCCCATCCGAACTGTAGGCGTTAAAGGCGACGAAAGAACCCATGACTATACAATAGCAATCCGAGTAGTAGAAAGCGAAGATGCCATGACAGCCGATTGGGCCAAATTGCCAAATGAATTACTACAAAAAATCTCAAGCAGAATAGTCAACGAAGTCCACGGAGTTGGACGGGTCGTTTATGATATTACTGCCAAACCCCCAGGTACGATCGAATGGGAATAATGAATAGATTTCCCCCTTTAGTCTGCGAAACTATTTCCAATGGCACCACCAGCAAGCCCACCAGCTACGGCACCAATCACAGTCCCCGTGGTATTGCCACCGATAGCGTGCCCTATACCAGCACCTGCCAATGTTCCAATAGCTGCTCCTCCGAAGGTTGAACTGGTTTGATCACAACCAGTTAGAATAAATAAAGTAGAAAGAAGTAATGAGGTAATGAGTATCTTTTTCATAACCTCATAGTAAAATGTGTTATCTTAAAAATCAATAATTAAATTTTAATTATGGATATCGATTATTTTATAATACTAAATCTCCTAATAGTTCATGAAATTTTTACATTCTTTTTATAAGAAAATAAACCTAGTATTATGAGTGCTAGTTGAATTAAAATCCATAGTGTTAAAAGATAAAAAGCACGGTTCATAAACCCGTAAGCATGAAGTCCTACCCCTAACATATTGGTCCCGAACCAAGACCAGCTTGTTACTATATTGCCAAAGATGGCCATTAACATAAGCCCATGATCTTGTAAAAGACGGCCCCATCGTGCATGCAGCATAATGGCGCACCAGAGTACAATGAGTAAAGCTCCATTTTCTTTAGGATCCCAGCCCCAGAAACGCCCCCAGCTTTGATCAGCCCAAATACCCCCTAGCATCGTTCCTACAAAACTAAATAGCGTCGCAAAACAAAGAATTCCAAAGACCATAGTGCTCAAAGCTTGTTTCGTTTGGGGCAAAAGTCCATTCGGTTTTAAAGAGCCAAGGACGTAGAAAATCGCCAATAACCCCATTAAGAACATGGCAGAATATCCCAGCGTTATGACAACAACATGAGTCGATAACCAAAAATTAGAATCCAGGACCGCTCTTACCATCTCCAGCGTATCGCTCCCCAACCCCAAATTATGCGCTATAATAAGGGTAACAAAACCTATAATCGACGCTACTGCCGCACCTAAACCATTTTTGTGAATACGTTCCATCAGTAAACCAATTAGAACACTAGCCCAACCTATGAAGATGGCCGAAGAATATAAATTTGTTACCGGAGGACGGCTTTGAATATACATCCGAGCCACTAGACCAAAAGTATGAAGCAAGAAAGTGATAAATAATATATAAAAACCCACCTTCCTTAGTTCGCTCCTGTCTATCATCCAATAAATACATACAATTATAAAAACTAATACATATAAAATGCTACTTAGATAAAAAGGTTCAAAATTATTAAAAAAAACTTCGAAATTAATTTTAATCTTATTAATGTATGGATTAAATTCGTTATGAAGTTCTAAAAGAGTTGCATTAAAAGAGTTAGAATCCATTTGACGATATCCCAGAGTTAATTTGGCATAATGGATTAAAATTTCGGGGAACCGCCTCGTTACGATCACATCCAGGAGCGCTTGCCCAAGGTTGGCCCATTTTTGTGCGGTTATATCCTTTTCCAAAATAGGAGGAACAATGCCAATAGTTTCTAATTTTGCAAAATCCAAATACCGATCGGCCATATGCATAAACCGGTTAAGCGCTTCGGCGTCGTATTCTTGTTTTTTCTCCTGTGCATGGATCGCCTCCATACCCGGAATGATACTGGCAGTCCAGGTAGCATATTCTTGTTCGAGCATTTCAGGTTGAGTAACAGTTGAGAATAATGCTATCAAACGATTATACGCCAGCAGGGATTGATAGAGAGTATTTAATTGCTGCTCAAAAACGCTTTGCAGTTCTTTTGCTTGAGTGATGTGGCTTACTTGATTAACAATTTTATCGAGATGAGGAGCCAAGTCGTTGAATGAAAAATATTTATCATTGGTTTTTTCCCAAGAGAAAAGACCTAGGACTTCGGCATTGTCGATGCGGAAAACTTTATAAGTATTTGCGACTTCAGGTCTCATAGTCAGATCCATAAACCAGGCAATGGCACTGAGGCGTTTATTAGAATTGCCCGGCAGACGAACAGTTTGCTTGCCACTAATCATGAGAAGAGTATTGCGGGCAATAGTATCCAGCGGTTTAATTCGGCCGCCCTCTTGCGCAGGCAACGACTGAAAACTGCTAATATTAAAGCCATTGGAAATAACAGGGCGCAACGCTCTGAATAAAGCACTGAAGATGACCACTAAAGTGATGCACAGCAGAATAAAGCCAATGAAGTGTTTTCGCATGATAAACTTTATTTATTAAGGTTGTAGAGCTTGAGGAGATTTTCTTCTTAAATATTTTAGAAGATGTAAAAAGAAATGAACAGTAAGCCCAATGCCTACTAAAAGAACTGCAAAATAGGGAAGAAGCCACCCAGGATTTTTGACGACTTGCAAGACGGACCGTGGACCATCATAAGAGGCTTGGTAGAACGTATACCCTTCGTAGCGTAAAGGATTGTTCATATAGATTAGAACAGTTCTATCGGGTGGGTTATTTGGATTGATAATTTCTACAAGACTCGAGAAATTGCGCGGAATATCAGTTCCAGGATAGAGATCATGATTGAATTTTAGTAGTTTTAAAGCAAAAGGGAAATAAATCCGTTTTGGTCGAAGCGCTATTTCATAGGTTTTATCTTGATAGACAATTTTCTGCGGAGGAAAACGTTCATCGATAATAGTAGAAACAAGCCAAGTACCGATATTTTCCGGCTGATCGGGCTCAGTAGAATTTTCTCCCAAAACTGAGACATAGGCAGTAGCACCATTGACTTCATCGGGTTTATGGGTGAGAGGTCGCGGAAAGACAACGATGTCCATTTTGACGCCCGCACCTTGTGTAGCCAAGGACTTTTCTTTTGCATCTGGGTTGTTCGAGCGAAGACCAATGTCAGAATTGGGATAAAATTTTTCCAGTTTTACCGATAAAGGCGTATTGGGGATGGGGATTAATGAGGAAGAAAGAAGCACGTTTTTAGATATAGTATGCGTTTGTTCAGCGTTAGGGGCGGATCTATCAATAATTACAAGTTCATTGTCTCGAGTAACTTGTGAGTAATTCGAAGGCTTGTCGAGAGAGAGAACCATTTGAGATTCCTCTTGAAGTATGCTGGTAATGACGCCACTAATAATGAGCAAAAGAATACCTAAATGAATCATCACAACTCCAATTTTGTTCCATTTAGGAACGAAATATTTAAAATGAGCGGCAAGAAGGTTGATGATCAAAAGAATAGTCAGTAAATAACCTCCAGGAAGCGGTAAAACAAACCAATGCAGGTATTTGCCACCTGGCCATTGCTGAGGATAACCCCAAGTTGTAAAAAAACTGGCGAAGTAACGTTTTTGAACTTCGTATATCCCAAAATCCACTTGGTCTAAAGTGCCACAGAAAATAAGTAGCATAGCAAGGCCAAGCAATGCGATAGTTAATTTTAAAGATGTAAAAATGGACCAGAGTTTTTGCATAAATTAGGCCAATATTGAACTTTTAAGAAGGCAACGGCAATAATTTATTACAAAATTGTTTTACAGAAGAGCCAGTAAACCCGCGGATGGAGATGGCGATGTCAAAGGTGAGGATGAAGGAAAAAGCAAACAGGAAATCAAAAAGGTATACGCATGCGTATACTTACTATGTCTACAAATGGGAGAGAAATCAAATCTTGTGCGTCATTTGACATGTGATATTAATTAAAGTAAAATTATATATTGGGAAATTAATATACTTAATTGAAATAATTAAATAAAATAAATATAAATGAAAGGTAATTCTATGAAAATGATGAAAAAAAGCACACTAAGTATTGCAGCAGCTTCAATGATTTCAATTTTAGGAGCATTCGGTGCAGGAGAGCCAACGGCAGAGTCGAAAACAATATCAACGCCCGCCGTCAACGCCATGTATGGTAACAAAAGTATGTATAATCCTACTAAGGATAGCACGAATATGCCAAGAAGAAGAGATATGGGAGATGACATGCGAGATATGCAAAAGCAAACAGCGCCACGCAGAGATGGCGGCACAATAAAACGTGGTATAAAAAGAGGTGACGTAAAGACGCATTCAGGTGGCACAAGGGATAGATCGATGACCTATTAAAAATAAGCAGGTCTGTACCCTTTTAGAACTTATAATACAAAAGCAGTCTATGCACAAGATGCTTATTAAAAGCATCTTGCATTGCCTTGGCTCAAATCAACGCGCTTAGAGCTTAGTTTCAGCATTGAGCCTATTAAATTTATAATTTATAGAATTTTAATGAGGTGAATTTGACAAATATAATAATTATATGTAGGTTTAATTATAAAAAATTATTAAATTAATTTTTTAGATATAAAGAAAATTAAAAAACAATTAACCAAGGAAAATTATGAAAACGAAGACGATTACATTTTTATTTTTAGCAGCATTATTTGGAGTTAGTGCTTTATTTGGCCATCAAAATGAAATGCAAGGACGTCCAATGCAGGGATGTGGCGCCAAAAGATGTTCTATGAAAGAAGGAAGTTATGATTCAAAAATGATGAATCAAAAATCTGATATGATGGATCAAACATCTGATGAAATGTCGACCCCTAATCAAGTATCAGCAGGTACAGATGCCAATAAAGACATGAGTAAAGACATGGATAAAGATATGAGCATGACTACCGATATGGATATGGATGACGAGGATGAAGACAATACTGAAGATAAAAATAAGGATAAAAATACCTAATTTCGCTAATAATTAGTAATTTAATTTATATAGAAAATGCTTCATAGGTTTATAAATATAAAAACATTTTTACTTTTTTCTCTAATTCAAATATTGGGACTGTATACTCTATTTGGGGTCAATGAAGAGGCAGAAACAAATGGAGTAGGAGAAAAAGTGAGCAATGTTGATAATAAGGGAGATAGACCTAAATTCAAGAAAATCAAGATTGTGAACGAAGTTAAGAATTATACAACTCAAGTAAGTATTAATGAAGAAATTATGACTGATTCGGGAAGGGTTACAAAGGCTGAATATTCGAGCAGCGATCGGTCGTTCAATATAGAAAGTGAAGGAATCAAGATCGCGACATTTCGTCTTCGTTTCATGGACAAAAGAGGAGATTTAATTGTTTCTGACAATAAAACTGTCTATTGGCCTAGTCCTGATAAAGCAGATGAACTCAAAGATATATTTGGAAGTCAGCTGCCGGGGATCAATGTGAGAATGGAGCGAAATCCTGAAGATAAGAATAGTTTATTGATAGTTATTGAGGGAGAAGATGGAATGAGCGATAGAATTACTAATTATTTTAAGAAATTGTATGATTTGATAAGGTAGGATGAATATATTAAAATAGAAATAGTGAAACATTTGGTTATTAAATGTGGATTATTAAAATCAAAAACAAAAAAACAATAAAAAAGGAGAAAATATGAAATTAGATATAAAAAAAATCGCGTTAATTATGGCTGCGGGAATATTTGCAGTTTCTGGAGTAGCATTTGGTGCAGGTGAAACAGCAAATGTAAAGCTAGATACAGATAAAGATGAAATGCATATACTGCCTGTACTTAATAAACTCAGAGTTAATAATGAAACAGACGCTATAGTAACCCTCAAAACTGAAAATGAAGGCGAAAAAGAAGTTACTAAAGCAGTAACAGGAAAAGAGGAAGTTGCTGGCAATCTAGATAAAATTATTCTTGTAATCGAAGAAAAGAAAGAGGGAGGCAAGAAGGGCTATAGGTTTGGAAAAAAGCTAAAAGAAAAAATAGAAGCAAAATGTAAAGGAAAAGGCAAACGTAACTGTAAACAAATACTAAAAGATGAATTCAAAATGGAATTAGATAAGATGAAACAAAAGCTAATGGAAGGTGGAATTACTGTTACTGCAAATGAAGAGGGAGATACCTTTGTAATTAATATCAAAAGAGCCGGCGGTAAAGAGGATATGACCAAAGAGACACAAGAGATGGCAAAAATGAAAAAGTAAGAGAGAAAACTATGGAAAACAGAAGATAAGACCAAGTCTTATCTTCAAATAATAAAAAAGATGGCCGTGAAACTCGGTTATCTTTTATACTTAAACTCAATAAAAATTAACGAAACAAAAAATTAAAAAAGGAGATAATTATGAAATTAGATTTAAAAAAAATGGCATTAATAATGGTTGTTGGAATCTTTGCATTATCTGAAGCAGTATTTGCTGCAGATATGGAAAAAGAAGTACAGGATATGCAACGTGCGTTCAAGGAACTTCAAATAAATAATGAAACTCATCGCAAAGTATCAGTAGAAGTAAATGGTAAAAAGAATGAAGTAACATTAGGAAATAAAACTATACCAGTTCCTCAAGGAAGGCTTAAAACCCTTAATATTGAAGTTGAAGGAATGAGAGAAAAAATAAAAGCAGAATGTGCAAAAATAACCATGATTGGAGGTCCTGAAGAATGTAAAGAAAAATTATTGGAATTAGTTAAACAGGCTATAGCACGGGGTGAAAGGACTAGAGGTTTCAATCTAACAGCCGAAGCAAAAGGAGATATTCTCGAAATTAATGTAAAAAAAGTCCCAGGGACGACTGAAGAAAAAACCAACGAAAATCCGCTGTAAATTAGCAAATTTTTGTATATAAATATAATAAAAAGATAGCCGAATAATTCGGTTGTCTTTTTATTATTTATTTTAAAATTGTTAAAATATACCTAAAATATTTAAAATTATTTATTTATATAAGTAGAGTATGAGGAAAAATAATTTTGTTCTGCTTATACTAAATTAGGAGAAGTTATCTTTTGTATTGGGTTAAGATTTTTTTAAAATAGGTTTGAAAAAATCTTTTAAAATTGATTAAGTCTTAGGACTTCATAAAATGACTTCATAAGATAAAATGTCTCCCACCAAAACAGAAGAAGTGCTCTATGATTTGCCGTCTCCCTATGTGCCTCATAGATCTGGATTACTGCATTTACCTCGCTTTATTGCGAAGATCCGTAAGCATTTGGCAGGAGAATTACCCGCTTCTTATTCGAGAAATTTTACGAAAGGTTTTGATGGATTTCTTTGTCTTCATTTAGGAATAGAGGCTCAAACGATGATTAAGACAGTGCAAAGCGCAAAAAATGACCCAGAATTAGAGGCAAAGTTAGAAGCCATTTTCCCCACAGATCTTAAAGTTCATGAGTGGAATAGAAAACTGGTGCAAATGGGAATGAGTGAAATGGGACGTGAAACTTTAGAAAAAACTAAGTCTAAAATGGGTCTTAAGGCTCGTTCGGATTTAGTATCTTTTGCAGATATGATAGATTATGATGAAAAAAGGATTAAATAATGAATGACAGATACATAGTAATAATGGCAGGTGGACGAGGTGAACGTTTTTGGCCTAAAAGCCGACTCAAAAAACCCAAGCACTTAATTTCGGTTGTTGGTAAAGAGCCTATGCTTTTACAGACAATTAATCGGTTGAAAGCGGTTGTGCCGAAGGAGAACCTATTTATTATTACGAATAAAGAGCAACGTGAGGCAGTGATAGAACTCTGCTGCGACCTAGCAGTTTCACAAATTATCGCAGAGCCTATTGGGCGAGATACTGCAGCAGCAGTGGGGCTAGCGAAAGTTTTGGTTAAACAAAAAAATCCGAAAGGGGTCTTTGCAGTATTGCCTGCAGATCATGTGATTAATGATGTAGAGAATCTTGAAAAATGTCTTAGTGCGGGCTTTGAAATTGCACTCAAGGAGGATGTTTTAGTGACCATAGGTATTCCTCCAACTGAGCCATCGACTGCATATGGTTATATTAAAAAGGGAGCAGTAAAGGACATTTTTTATAAGGTCGAAAAATTTGTAGAGAAGCCAGATTATGAGACCGCAAAAAAATATTTGGCAACAGGCGATTTTTTTTGGAATGCGGGCATGTTTGTATGGAGCGTTAAGTCCCTTGACGCTGCATTAAAGAAGCACTGCCATGATTTATGGCTTGGGCTTACGGCTCTTGAGGCAAGTCCGTATTTGGAAGCGGCATTGGAAACACTTTATGTGCAATTGCCAAAAATTTCAATTGATTATGCTCTGCTTGAAAAAGCAGATAATGTTGTAACAATTCCGGCCACTTTTGATTGGGATGATGTGGGTGAATGGCCTGCGATAGCCCGTCATAGTAATGTGGATAGCCAAAATAATGTTATTGTTGGAGACGCAGTTATCACCGAAAGTCAGGGGAATATTATCGTCAATGAAGATGGGCATTTAACTGCTCTAATTGGGGTAGAGGATTTAATAGTCGTTCATACAAAAGATGCTACGTTGATTTGCCATAAGGATAAGGCGCAAGATATTAAAAAGTTATTAAAAAAAGTGAGCGAGGAAGCAAAATATATACATTTATTGTAACTCTATGTATTTATCTTCACAAAAGAATGAATTATTTAGGTATTGATTATGGAGAAAAACGAATAGGACTCAGTTTTGCAGATGAATTGAGAATAGCTATTCCAATACCAGCTGCGGTCGAAAGGACTTTAAAGGATCGTTTAGAAAGAATTGAACAAGTAGTAAAGGCAAGGAAGATTGATGCTTTTGTGATAGGGTATCCATATAATATGGACGGATCTATGGGGTTTAAAGTCAAGGAAGTGGACCTATTTATAGAGGAATTAAAAAAGGTTTTTGATTTGCCGATATATACTGTGGATGAACGATTGACTTCCCATCAAGTGGAGGTGGATATGTCGTCTTTGAAATTAGGTAAGAAGAAGAAGAGTATCAAAGCTAGGCAAGAGGCGAGGAAAACAGGGGATGTAGATTCACGATCTGCAGCACTCCTATTGCAAGATTTTTTGGAAACTAAGCCAAGACAGTAATGCGTTGGAAAGGGATATGTGCTTATGATGGAACAGATTTGCGGGGTTGGCAAAGCCAGCCAGGTGGCAATACCGTACAAGACTTTCTTGAAATGAGGCTAGAGAAGATTTTTGGTAAAAAGATTCGCATTCATGGAAGTGGGCGAACAGACGCGGGAGTGCATGCGAAGAGGCAAGTTTTCCATTTTGATGGAGATTGGAAACATGAAGAATTGAAGTTACTTAATGCACTGCGAACAGGCATTCCTAAAAGCATACAGATAGTAAGTTTAAAAAAAGTTGCGAATGATTTTCATGCCCGCTATGGGGTCAAAAGCAAGCGCTATGTTTATTATATCTACGAGGGATATGTTTTACCCACGCAGTCGAGATATTATTGGTCTATAGGCCCTTATAAGTTAGACATAGAAGCTATGCAAAAAGCGGCAAAATTATTGAAGGGGAAGCATGACTTTTCAGCTTTTTCCGCAACAACGCGAAGTGGCACAGGGGGTGATCCAATAAAGGAAATATTACGATTGGATGTCGTTAAGAAAGGAAGATATATAAAGATTATTACAGAGGGGAGTGGTTATTTGTATAAGATGGTCCGAAGCATTGTGGGTGCTCTTGCAGATGTGGGAATGAAGAAGTTAAGTTATGAGGATTTGGAAGAGATCTTAAAAAGAAGGCGTCGCACGCACAAAGTGGTAACGGTACCGGCAAAAGGGCTATTTTTAGAAAAAGTGTTTTATTAACTGAAGTGAGTTTGCTCAAAAGTCGAATCTAAAGGTGATAGGTGATCGGTTTCCTGAAGAGGGCAATCAGGAATTAATGCGGAGTTTATTAAATCCAATAGTTTGTCTCTGGCCTCGATGTAAAGTCCATTAATAGAAAAACTTTTTGTTGCATTTGTTAGGCTTGGCAGTTGAAGAGTAGCTTTATAGTTATCAATGATTAGGTTTTTGAGATTAGGAAGAAATTTGGGGAGTTCAAATTGCGTCTTGCAACCAACATAAAGAGATTTAATTTCTAGAGTAGTAAGATTATCTAAAGTAGATGGGAAGCTAAAACTAACGCACTCACGACTAATTTCCCGAATGATGATTGTTTTGACCTTATTCAGTGAATCAGGTAACCAAAAATCACCACTTTCAATATAGCCAAGGGTAAGGGTTTTAAGGTTATTGAAGGAACAATTAGAAAAATGAAGCTGAGATTTTGGTTTAATATTACCCAGATTGAGGATTTCCAAATTATTAAATGCACCATTAAAAGTTACTTTAGCAGACTCTTCGATATTTCTAATAGTAAACTCTGTAAGATTTTTAATTGAATCGGATGAAACAATAAAATCGGTATTTTTGCTAATTTCGTCAATGTAAAAGCTGAAAAGTGGGGATGGTACAACGAGTGCAGGTTTTACTGAAACTGAATCGAGATTTAGGTTTTGGAGATTAGGGAATGAGGTAGATGATAAATCATATTTTGCTCCAGATGAAATTTGGTTAATTGTGAGATTGACAAGCTCAGGTAGTGATTTAGGTAATATAAGGACAGAGTTATAACCAAGAGATGTAATCTTAAATTCTTTGATATTAACGAGTTCATCAGATAATTGAAAAGTGGTCGACTTTTGGATACTTTTAATGTTTAGCGTTTTAAACTTTGGCAATAGACCTTGGAACCTGATGTCTACTGCATCATCAATATCGCCAATGATAAGAGTTTCAAAATTATTGAGAGGTGGAAAATGAATTTTGGCACGACTTTGAATCCTTTGTATAGAAAAAGTTTTGAGGTTAGCAAGGGAGGGTGGAAGCTCAAAAACAGTATCGTGTAAGAGATTATCCATGGATAGGTCTGTAAGATTATCAAGGGGGGGTTGCAATTTAATTTCTACATTCAGTCCAATGGGTCCAAAAACTAATGTTTTTAAATTATTAAGTTTGGCCTCTAGATGAAAAATTAGATCTTCTTCAATTTTATTAATAGAAAGATATGTGAGGTTTGGCAGAGATTCTGGTAAATCAATCCAACCTTCATACTCGCTGGAATCCATGTTCTTTTGATCCGGATGAGTAAGAAGGCTTCCAATGCAAAGTTTTTTTAGATTCGGAAGTTCGGGCAGTTCAAGGCCGGTATATAGACCGCCTATGATACATGTTGTAAGATTGTTTAGGCAATGGGGAAAATGAATATCAGCTCCATAACTTATAGATCCAACTGTAAAATTTTTTAGTTTAGGAAATTCTGGAAAGAAAATAAGTGTCGAATGGTGAAGAGATTGGATAGAGAGACTTTCTAGATTACAAAATTTGGTTGGAAGCTTTAGATGGTATTTATCTTGAGGCATTAAATGGGTATCGATATAACCAAGGGAAAGCCCCAAGAGAGCAGAATTCCCATATTCGGCGATGTTCAATAAAAACTTTGATATGAATTCAATATTATTGGAGTCAATACCAATTTTTTTTAAATCTAAGCCTTTAATGTGATCTAAAGTTATATCCTTGTTTTCTAGAAGAGCCTGATTTAGATGCTTTATTTCATTAATATTATCGATTCTTAAAATGTAATATAGGTTTTTGTTTAGATAATTAAAATAATGGGAAAACTCAAAAAATGAACAACCAGTATAAGTTACTACCTTTTCTCTTTCAGCAAACAGCAATTTATCTTGAACAAATTTGTAAAAACTCTCAACAAGTTCACTCAACATAAAAGATATTTTAACGTTGTTTTGTAGAAAAAAACGCATGACTTCGCAGCCGCAGATTGATTTTGAAATTAATCTAAAGGTAAGAAAAGTTTGAAAGTCGAAATTACAATCTGTGGTAATACGCTCGAAAATATCCTTCATGTGGCAAATCCCTTCAAAAGACAATTGAAATCCTTTTCCTACATTCAATGCACGAGGACTAGTATCGTGCGTTTGCCGAGTGATATTTGTTTGGTTTTCTAATCCAATTACTGTTTCTTGTTTTCTTCTTTCTTGTGGGATTTGCATTTTAAAGTTTATGTTTTGTTTAGTGCAAAAATATGAGTCAGAGATATAAAAAATTTCAAATCAAAGTAGTAAAAAGTAATAAAAAAAATAGTTATGATGTCCAGACTAAACTAGGGTGCAAAAGTGAGAAAAAACGAACAAAGTCTTTATAACTGCAGTTCGAGGTAAGAAAAAGGTTTGTTATAATCTTGTAAAGCATCAGGTATTGTTTTATTTTTTACAGTATGAAAATACAGGATTTGATGGAAAAAAAGAGGGAATTAGATAGTTTTAGACCCTTGAATCCTAGTTTTGTGAAGAATTTGGAGGATTGGTTCCGCATAGAACTTACTTATACGAGTAATGCAATTGAAGGAAATACGCTTACGCGGTTGGAAACTGCACTTGTTGTTGAAAAAGGGTTAACTGTTGGAGGGAAGACGCTCGTCGAACATCTAGAAGCGACAAATCATGCTGCTGCGCTAGATTGGGTTAAAGCTATTGCTGGGAATAAAAACGTTGATATTAGTGAAAAGGATATTATTAGAATTCATGACATTATTCTAAAAGGCATAGATGATGACAATGCGGGGAGGTATCGTTCGGTGTCCGTGAGGATTAGCGGATCGAGGGTTATTTTGCCGAATTATATGAAGGTTCCGTTTCTTATGGAGGAGTTTTGTAATTGGTTAAGAACTGCGGCGGTTGATCCGATTAATTTGGCTGTAGAGGCGCACTATAAATGGGTGACGATTCATCCTTTTGTTGATGGTAATGGACGAACGGCTCGTTTGCTTATGAATTTAATATTGTTAAAAAGTGGATACCCTCCAGCGCTTATTCGGAAAAGGGATAGGCTTCAATATATTTCGAGCTTGGAAAAGGCGCAACTTGGCGGAAGCAAAGAAGACTATGAGCAGATTATATATGAAGCAATTAATCGGTCATTAGACATCTATTTAAAATCGCTTAAAGGCGAAGAATAAGCAAAAGATTTCTTGCTTAACTGGTATCTATTCTAACATGAGATTTGGTATAAGATGCCGAACAGAAAATATGCAATTTTATTGTAGAAATATTTGACAAGGAATAATTATTTATTGTATTTTCTATCAATCCCAATGCAGTTTAAAATAAAAAATAGTAAATGACGCGCAAGTATTTCCTACCCCTTCTAGCCCTTTGTGGAGCGATATTAGGATTGTATATCGTATTTAAGACACAAAAGAAAGTTAAAACACCGCCTATTATTTTTCAACCTGCGGAGTCTCCTTATGAGCATGCGATTGCAGGTGCTGGGATAATCGAAGCGTCGTCGCAAAATATTGCAATAGGAACGCCTTTTAATGAGATAGTAACAAAGGTGTATGTTGTGGAAGGGGATGATGTGAAAGTTGGGGATAAGCTTTTTGAACTCGATTTGCGCAATTTTAATGCACAGGCAGAAGCTGCAGAGGCTGCATTAAATGAGGCAATAGTGACATTAGAAGATAAGAAGAAACAATATTCTTTTTATGAAAGAATTAAGGATAGAAGAGCAGTGAGTGAACAAAATTATGAGCTAGCTTACTATGCTTTTTTAGAAGCGGAAGTGAATGTGCAAGTTGCGAAAGCAAATTTGGATGTTGCGATATCTAATATTGAAAGATCGATTATTCGTGCACCTGTAGACGGAATGATTCTTCAAATGAATGTTCATTTAGGAGAACTTGCTCCGGTAAATCCATTTTTTTCGAATCAATCGACAGCGCAAGCAGTAGCTCAAGGGTCTTTGCTATTGATGGGAACTGTGCAGCCTTTGCAAGTAAGAATTGATGTTGATGAAGATGATGCATGGCGGTATAAATCGGGAGCACATGCAACGGCATTTGTCAGAGGCAATAGTAGGATTAATTTTCCTTTGGAGTTTGCGAGAATAGAGCCTTATGTTATTCCTAAAAGCTCTTTTACTGGAGAAACAACGGAGAGAGTGGATACACGTGTGCTTCAAGTGCTTTATAATTTTGAGAAGCAGGATCTTCCTGTTTATCCTGGGCAGGTGCTGGATATATTTATTGAGGCTGAACCGTTGGATTTTCTTGTTCAAAAATGAAGTGGGCATTTATTCATTTTTCTTTTCTTTTGGCTTTAACCCTCATTATGGTGGGATGTAAGGTCGGTCCTAATTATGTTCGTCCTTGCACATTGCTTCCTGATAATTTTAATGAAGATAAACCTGGAAGAATGGTGCCGATTGCGAATTCGATTGCGGATGAAGAATTGGTGCATTGGTGGGAAAGGGAGTTTAATGATCAGTGCCTAAATCAATATATGGAGGAAGCGCTTCTGTGGAATTTTGATTTAAGGATAGCTTTAGAAAGGATTTATCAGGCAAGGGCGAATTATTGGGTGCAGTTTACTTCGATATTTCCGGAAATCGATTCGGATTTCGAGGCTACACGATTTAGAGAGAGTCAATCTTTTGCTTCATCAACACCTCCATTAAGTATAGTGCCAGCGACACCTACTAAAACTAAAGGAAAAGCTCCAGTAACGCCTACCATACCTCCTCTAGCAATTGTGCCAGGGAATATATCGCCGCTGCATAATTTTTTTCAAATAGGTTTAGATATGATTTGGCAAATAGATTTATTTGGAAAATTTAGAAGGGCAGCGCAAAGTGCCTACGATACATGGGAGGCAGATATTGAGAATGCACGTGGTGTTAAAATTACGGTACTTAGTGAGGTAGCGAGCATATATGTGGCTATTTGTTATTTTCAGACTAAAGTCGATTTAGCTAAAAAATTGGTTGAATTTAATAAAGAACTCTTAGCAATGTCACGGGACCGATTTCAATCGGGTTTAGCGAATGAAGAGGAAGTGTTAACAGGAGTGGCTGCGGTAGAAAATAGCGAAGCAGGACTGAATGTTTTTGAAATAGCATTGAAGCAAAATATTTATTCACTGGGAGTTTTATTGGGTAGGCCGCCAGAAATGCTAGTTTGTGATTTTATTGCTCGCCGGCCAATACCCATGCCTTCCGGGAAAATACCCCAGACGTTGCCTGCGGAGCTTTTGCGCAGGAGGCCTGATATAGCGAGTGCGGAGAGATCGCTTGCTGCGCAAACCGAATTGATAGGAGTAGCTGTTGCGGATCTTTTTCCGGCAGTTTCATTAACAGGGTCGAGTAGTTCCTTTGCTGCGAATCCTTTGCAGGGTGCGAATATAGGATTTTCGAGTGATAAAATAAGTAAATTGTTTAATCATGCGAGTCGGATATGGGGTATTGGTACATTAATTACATGGCCAATCTTTGATTTTGGTAAGCGTTATGCAAATGTGAAAATTCAGAAGTTTCTTACAAATCAGGCGTATTTGACTTATGAGAAGACGGTAGTAACCGCACTTCAGGAGGTGGAAATTGCACTGTCGACCTATTTTAAGGAAGAAGAGCACTTTAGGCATTTTAGAAAACAAGTGAATGCGGATCAAAGGACTTTAGATTTGACGTTAGATCAATTTCAAGCGGGGTTGATCAGCTATACAGAATTTGTAACCATCAAAGAACAATGGTTGGCAGCTGTTAATTTATTGACAGATAGCGAGCAAGCAGTGGCTACTGATTTTATAAGTGTATATAAAGCATTAGGAGGGGATTGGTAAAATGCTTTTAATTGCGTTAAAAATGTTAATGGGTGATAAGACTAAGTATTTTAGTATTATACTGGGGCTTAGTTTTGCTTCACTTATCATAAGCCAGCAATCTGGAATTTTAGTAGGGATAGTGAGGAGAACTTTTGGATTAATTACGGATACATCGCAACCGAAAATATGGGTTATGGATAGTACAGTACAATATATTGATGATGTAAAGCCATTAAGGGATACGGACCTTTATAAGGTGAGGAGTGTAGAAGGGGTGGCGTGGGCTGTGCCGTTTTATAAAGGATTGATTCAAGCGCGATTAAGAAATGGGACGTTTCAAACTTGTGTTTTTTTAGGTATCGATGATGCTACGCTGATAGGAGGTCCGCCTATCATGTTGGAGGGGAAGCTCGAAGATTTGCGCATAGATGGTGGAGTCATCGTTGATAGAGTAGGAGCGTCAACGAAGTTGGCTTCTTATGTTGATGGAAAAAGAGTACCATTAAAAATAGGTGATAGGATGGAGTTAAATGATAACCGTGCAGTTGTCGTTGGAATATGCGAAGTATCGCGAACATTCCAATCGCAACCGGTAATCTATACGCTCTATGAAAGAGCTACTTATTTTGCACCTGCACAAAGGAAGTTACTTTCTTTTATTTTAACTGAACCTAAAGAAGGGGTTCCTGTTAAGGATTTGGTGCAAAGGATATATGCGCAAACGGGATTAAAGGCATATACTTCACCGCAGCTTAAGAATTTGACGATCGATTATTATATGAAGTATACCGGTATTTTTGTTAATTTTGGAGTGGCGATAATATTAGGATTTTTTATAGGAATTGCGATTGCTGGACAAACCTTGTATAATTTCACAATTGATAATTTGCCTTATTTTGGAATTTGTAAAGCCATGGGAGCGAGTAGTAATCTGCTCGTAAAAATGGTTCTTGTACAAGCTATTGTGGTAAGTATTATTGGGTGGGGGATTGGTATAGGGATGACGGCTCTTTTTGCTTTATTGACGCAAAAGACAGAACTGTCTTTTAGTATGCCCCTTTGGCTCTATCTTTTTAGTGGAGTTTCTGTATTATTGATTTGTCTTTTTGCTGCATGGATATGTATAAGAAAAGTCATTAAATTGGATCCTGCAATTGTATTTAAAAGTTAATTTATGGAAAAGGAATCAAGCCCAGCAATTGTTTGTAGAGACTTACATAAATTTTTTGGAGTAGGTGCAGCGAGGATGGAGGCATTGCGGGGCGTGAATCTTACAATTAATAGAGGAGAACTTAGAATGCTTATGGGGCCATCTGGCTCGGGGAAAACAACTTTGATTTCTATTTTGGCCGGGATATTGACGCAAGATTCGGGAGAATGTCTCATGAATGGGGTAGATCTGAATCATCTACCAGATAAGCAGAAAACGCAGTACCGCGGAGATCATATTGGTTTTGTATTTCAGGTATTTAATCTTATACCTTCTTTGACATTAGAGGAGAATATTTCTATTCCTTTGCTTTTAAAAAATATTCCTAGAGGAGAAGCGAATGAAAAAGCAAAATTGTTGTTAAAAGAATTCGGTATGGAGGAAAAGATTGGTACGTATCCTCCGGAGCTTTCGGGTGGACAAAAACAGCGGGTGGCCATAGCGCGGGGAATTATACATGATCCGGATTTCATTGTCTGCGACGAACCTACAAGTTTTTTAGATCATCAAAATGGTATGAAAATAATGGATCTTCTAAGAAAGATGGTCGAAGAGAAAAATTTGACTGCAATTGTTGTGACACATGATCCGCGTATTAAAGAATTTGCCGATAGGATTGATTTTTTAGAAGACGGTAGGATTGTTGCTAATCATACAAAATAGATATTTAATAGCTAAATTAAGATATGTAATCTGCAATTTTTAGATTTTTCATACATTTAATATATCTATTTCTATTTTAATGTCAATTTTGAATCAATTTTTTATAAATAGGAAAATTTTTGAAAAAAAACAATTATAATGTTTATTATATTATTAGGCAATAATGATGTTGTCTAAAAATTAAGAAAGGAAAATGACTATGAAAAAATGTAAAATTCTAACAATGGTTACAATCGGCATTTTGAGTTTAATGAGTGGATTAATGACCTATGCTCAGGAGGAGGAAATGAGCGCAGTTGCAGGTATAGAAAGACAGGGTAAAACTGAGGATTGGCTCCCCGTTGAAGTAGTGGCTAAAGTGCCTGCGACTGTAACTGTTACTGGGGAAGGATCAAAAAAACACGCCGGTCCTTTGGTACGTACTTTTGAAAAAGGTACACTAGGTACGGGTACGGCAAACCTCTTTAAAGATACGAAAAAAATAAAGATAGAAATCAAATAAAAATAATTCAATACGCTAGAGTAAGCTAAAAACTTACACAAAAAAATCGAACTCCAAAAGTTGGAAGAAAACTTTAATTTGCCTTCCTCTTTTGGATGTTCAATTTAATTAAGATATTATAATGGTTGATTGATCATATGCTCTATGCTAGATAAGGAATCCATGATATTTTCAAATGAAGGATGCTCGTCAAAAAATTTAACAAGATAAATTTTAAAAATTATTCATCATAAGTTTTTTTGGCTGGACAAATAAATAATCGCAGATCTTAATTATTATTAAGCAATAATGGTATTGCTTAATAATTCAGAAAGAAAAATGATTATGAAAAAATGTAAAATTCTAGCAATGGCTGCAATTGCCATTTTGACTTTAACAAACGGATTGATGACCTATGCAGATGAGACAAAGGACTTGGGCACGACTGAGAAAAAATCAGAAAAGCATCATTCAAAACACAAGGACAAGTGGCTACCCATTGAAATAGAATCTGATATACCTGTTACTCTAACGATTACTGGGGAAGGATCAAAAAAACACCCCGGTCCTTTGGTGCGTACCCTTAAAGCTGCGCCAGGTAACCCAATTAAAGCAAAAGTAGATCTTTTTAAAGACACTAAAAAAATAAAAATAGAAGTCAAAGAATTCAAGGAATAATAATGTCAACACGTCTAAAATAAGTTGATTGTTTGGATGAGACTTAATCTGGCATTCAATCTTTATTTTACACAAAAAAAAGCGAACACTGAAAGTTGGGAGAAAACTTTAATTTAGTCTCCCGCTTTTGGTATGCAATTAAATTGTGATTTGTAATGGTTGATTGATCATCTGCTCCAAGCTAGATAAGGAGTCCATGATATCTTCGAACGAAGGACGATCTCCAAAAAACATTTCTTGCATTTTTATGTAGTCGTGCTTGAGTTCGGCTATCCGCTGAGGTTTTGGAACTAAACGAAGAGTTCCAATCATAGCTTCTTCATATTTTGCCCAACTAGAACGAAAAAATATGCTTTTGTGCTTTGCAACCCTATCAAGAAGATCTATATTTTCTAAAGCAGTTGATGAAACATTATTAAGATGCATTTGATGAAGATCGTAATAATGACGCGAACTTCGAATTGCTGGCATTTTCCCATCAGGTCTATGAAATTCTGCATGAAGTATTGTTGCTTTTTCCCAAAAGGTCCTCTCGACAGAAAGTGTCCTTATCCAAATAGGAGTATAGGTGAAAAGGTGTTTAAAAGACTCTTCTATATATGAAATGATTAGACCATCTATAACCGGCCAATCGTCAGATCGAGAACCCATTTCTATTTTAATTACAGGCTGTATGTAATTGTCTAAATCCATATCAATAGTTCTTGGATAGAAAAAAAGAATTGTTTGAGGATCTAGTTCATCAATTTTTAACTCCCAGGTATATGCATCCTGAGGAAGTTCAAGTTTTTCGCGAAATTTTTCTTGGAGCGCAGGCATGAACCTATTACGTACTTCTTCTTTACAAGCTTCACTTAAATCTTCAATTCTTTTTTCAATTTGTTTTTTAGTTGTTCCTTTTTCTGGTTCTTTATCGCCTCCAAAACCTAAATAAGAACGTTGGAAAGCTAAATCTATATCTTCAGAAAAACGATTTATCAAATTGAAAACTTTTGAAAGAGATGTGCCACCTTTAAAAGTAATACTTTCTCGAATCTTTGGCATATTGGCTATTTGATTTAATGTCCAGCAAACCCAAAAATCCTTTTCAATAATTACTGGACTGACTCTTTTTAATGTAGAAGTTTCTAAAATGATGTCTCTTCGATCTTCACTAGATAGGTTTAAGAAATTATTAATCATTTCGAGTTATTTTTGATTATTTGGTCTATTATAGGTTGCATCCAACCTGGTAGGTCAAATTTATAATTATTGAGTTCAATTTTTTCTTTTTCAACAATTTGCTTTCTTATCTTTTGGATGATATCGGAATTCATATTATCTTTACCTAAATATTTTATGGCTTGTATAACTGTTCCTGATAAACTTCCTGCCCCAATTAAACCACTGGGACGTAGGTGTTTGAATTGAATTTCTATATTGCCCACATGTATTATTTGAGGATTACCATCTGTTAGAAATACTATTTTTGCAGGGATTTGTTCGGTAAGGCCCAAGAGATTCGCGCTGTAGGCTCCAGATACCTGAAGTTTGATATTTTTCTTTTTTGCTACAGCTTTGGCAATATTATAAGGGTTCGGACTTAAAATACCTATTTTAGGATTTTCTTTGGGATAATAATAAATACCTCTTTTCAGTCTTCGGATTTTTTTTTGAGAGCACAATCTTGAAAGAGCATGGTCGACGGCAACACGCGATCCAAGATCTAAAAAATCTCTTGGTGTAAACACCCATCCGCGTCCGTTACTAATTATTCTGGTAAATATTTTATTCATAATACTCAATTATGGTAGAAATAATGTACTATTTTTCTACCATAATTGTCAAATTTTTTATTTGGTAGAAAAACTATACTATTTTTCTACCATAAATTTTTTCTTGCTAAATATCGAATACTTGGATTTTAAAGAAGTCTAATGAATTTAGATTTTAAAAGTCGTTTAAAATTACTTGGAAAAGAGATTTTAGATTTTTTTTATTCAAGAGAGTGTTTGAATAGTGGAGCTATATTAAGATCGGAAAGTGACTATAGATATTTATCCGATCAAAGTATTAATGAAATGATTTGGGCGAAAGATCCTGCATGTTTAATGTGTGGATATCCTTTTGCTGGAGAAGTGCAGGGTCAGCGTGTTTGTCCTAAATGCAAAGATTCCAAATTTGTTTTTTTATCTGGAAAGACGGCTTTTGTTTTGAAAGGACCTGGGAAAAAATTAGTGCATGAGTTTAAATATCATAAGGGTTTTCATTTATTGCCTGATATCGTTAAATTGGTAAAGCGCATGCCAGGATATATTGAATTTTTAGAGGATGCGATTTTAGTTCCTGTACCCTTGCACAGAAGTAAAATGAGAAGACGTGGGTTTAATCAAAGTTTTCTTTTAGCCGAGAGTTTTGCTAAAGAAGCACGAGGTGCTAAGGTGGTCGAGCTATTAAAACGGGTCAAAAAAACGGCTACTCAGACTTATTTGGGTAGGGATTTGCGGCAAAAGAATGTGAAAAATGCATTTGCTTTATCCTCAAAAGCTGTTATTAATGGTGCTTTAAGATATGTAATAATCGATGATGTATTCACAACAGGAGCAACCTTGAATGCGTGCGCAAATGTTCTCAAAGAGAATGGCGCAAAAAATATTCATATACTAACTTTAGGACACGGATAAATTCATTATGGCACTTTTCAGTAAACCACAGTATTCGACATTGACAGTTAAAAAGAAGGATATTCCGAGAGATTTATGGACAAAATGTCCCATTTCTGGCGAAATTATTTATAACAAGCAATTAAAAGAGAATTGGATGGTTGTTCCCAAGAGCGGTTATCATTTCCCTTTGGATGCGAACGCTCGGATGAAGCTTTTACTCGATGAGGGGAGTTTTGAGGAAAAGGATGAAAATCTTGTTTCGGGTGATCCTCTGCAATTCAAGGGAGTATCTTCTTACTTAAATAAAATAGCTGAGAATAAGAAGAAGACAGGTTTGAATGACGCAGTTGTCAGCGGTATGGGGGCAATTGATGGTATTCCTGTGAGTATTGCAGTGATGGACTTCCGATTTTTGGGCGCTAGTATGGGGTCTGTGGTTGGAGAGAAGATTACTCGCGCTATTGAAAGGGCAGCAGAACTCAAAATACCTGTGGTTATTGTTTCTGCTTCAGGGGGAGCTCGAATGTATGAGGGAATACTGAGTCTTATGCAAATGGCGAAGACCTCTGCGGCTCTTGCTCGTCTTTCTGAAGTAAAATTGCCTTTTATTTCTGTCTTAACAAATCCAACAATGGCAGGGGTTATGGCAAGTTTTGCTTCCTTAGGAGATATCATTTTAGCAGAACCAGGAGCATTAATTGGTTTTGCTGGACCACGTATTATTAAGGAAACGACTCGAAAGGATTTACCGGAAGGATTTCAGACATCGGAATTTCTGCTGCAGCACGGTTTAATCGACCAAATTGTTGATCGCAGGGTAATGAAGGAGCGTTTAAGTCTTTTATTGAAAGCACTTTATGGAAATTCGTGAGGTTTGCTCATGAGTTATTAATAGGTGTGAATTTATTGATGAAAGATGAATTATGAGGAAGTAAAGTCCTATCTTTATAATTCAGTCAATTACGGTGCTTCCTATGGAATAGATCGTATGAGGTTGTTGGCTGAAAAGATTGGTCATCCCGAAAAGGAATTCCCAGTGATTCACGTTGCAGGTACAAATGGGAAAGGATCCGTTTGCGCTATGCTGGAGGCAATATACCGAGGGAATGGTTACCGGACTGGGTTATTTACATCGCCTCATTTGATAAGGTTGGAAGAGCGTGTGCAAGTGGATAGGCAAATGATCTCTCAAAGGGAATTGATTGCTTATGTGGACTATTTAAAAAAAATAGGGGAAGATTTGGAGAAAAAAGCGTTTGAAATGAAGCCATCGATGTTTGAAATTATGAATGCAATTGGTTTTTTATATTTTGCTAAAGCAAAAGTGGATATAGGCATCATTGAAGTGGGGCTAGGAGGGAGACTGGATTCGACGAATATAGTGGATCCTGAGGTGGCAGTAATTACGTCAATTAGTCGAGATCATACAGAGATTTTAGGAGAAAGCTTAGAGGAAATCGCTTTAGCAAAAGGGGGTATCATTAAGGCTGGAAAACCGGTAGTGATTGGATCTTTAGTGCCTGAGGTGGAGGCTATCATACGGGATATCGCAAATCAACAAGGTTCAAAGGTGTTTTCTGTGGAAGAAGTCTATGGAAAAGATATTGAAAATTATCCCAAAACAGCGTTAGCAGGGGACCACCAGCGAAGAAATGCAGCGGTAGCTTTGTTAGTCACACAGGTCCTGAGTAAGAAATTTCCTATAAATGAGGAGAAGGCGAAAGGGGCATTGGGAGCCGTTGATTGGGCGGGCCGCTGGCAAGTTTTTGATATGGGAAGAGGAGGAGGTCGGATAATTTTAGATTGTGCCCATAATGAGGGTGGGGCGGAAGTGCTGGCTAAGAATTTGGAAGTATTAATTCAAGATGAGGGGAAAAAGCCTATTATCGTTGTGGGCGCTTTGAACCTGTATCGGGCGAAGGCTATTATGAAAGTTGTGAGTGCTTATGCTGACGAAATCATTTTAGTCAAACCTAACAGTCCCAGAGCTCTTGATTGTGAATCACTTAGACAATTTATTTGTCCGGAATTTAGAGGCAAAATTATAGAAAGTAGTGTGAAAGAGATATTTTTTAAACTAGAGAAAAATAGAACAATGATTGTAACGGGGTCTATCAATTTGGTTGGAGAAGTTTTGGAGAGAATAGAAATGGTGGGCCCTGCTGGGGTCGAACCAGCGACCAAGGGATTATGAGTCCCCTGCTCTAACCACTGAGCTAAGGGCCCGTGTGAAACTAAACAAAAGTACTTTTAATGAAGTTTTTGTTTTTGGCAAGCTTGAATCTGAATATTATTTTTCGTTATAGCCTTTGTCGGGGAAAATAAGATTTGGTATAAGTTTTCAAAATAAGACGGAATACAGTCGCTTTATATTATTTTTAATTCAAGTGAAGGAGAAACACCGGGAAAAATAGAAGGAATTAATGGTGAGGAGGTAGAAAAGTTTGTACAAATTTAGGACTAGGTTATTGAGTCTCAGGAACAGGATATGTGTTAGGATTTGGAGATCCCAATTCCCGTTTACCTGATCCAAGTTCACGAAATTTCTATACAATACAGTGGTCGTCTGATAATACCTATAATCATGATTTTAAAATATTTGAAGGGAATTTTTTTGAAAAAAAACTAACAGTAAAATTTAAATATTCACCTGATCCTAAATCGGTTGAAATTGTTGTTGAATACTTTAGTTTCGTTTAAGGAATAATAGCTATTGGCAAGAATTCGTGTTGAACAGAGGGCTTTTAAGGTTGTTTCATATAAGCAATAATATCACTAATCAAGTTGATCATAAAATTAGGTACACTTCTATGACGAGAATAGTTTAATCTGAGAAATATTTTTTAACTGATCATTGACGGTTTCGATGATACAACGCTTTCTGAGTAATAGCTTGTCTTGTAAGTAAATAAACTTATTTTTCATACTCAAATTTCAATAAAAAAGATTGCACAACTTACAAAATATTAATAAATAGTTGTTTCAGTTTATATCGAACAATTAATATTATTCTTTTATGAAAAGATTTACTAAGTTTAAGACGAGAGTTGTTATTTTGACGAGTGCTTTTATTAGCATTTTTGCTGGGGCTACATATGCCGAAGATGCATTTGAAACTTTTCCTATGGTCTTTCACCTAACGGATATTAATGGTAATAACGGTTTTACTATGCAAAGCAGCCGTTCCATTAGTGGTCTTGGTTATTCTGTAAGTAAAGTAGGCGATATCAATGGAGATGGTATAGATGATATCTCCATAGGGACTGAGTATGGTGATGCCTATGTAGTGTTTGGTAGTGAAAATCCATGGGCTGCAGTAGTAGATTTTTCAAAACTTAATGGCAGTAATGGTTTCAGGATTGACCCTTCAATGGGATGGGATTGCGCTGTAAGTGGAGCAGGGGATCTCAATGGAGATGGTATCCATGATATTTTAGTTGGTCTTTTTGATGCTAATAATGCAGGACAAACCTGTGTAGTATTTGGTAGTAAAGAGCCCTGGCCTGCAGTGATAGATTGTTCCAAACTTGATGGTAGCAATGGATTTGTTCTTGATGGCATTCATCCAGACGATAGGAGTGGTTATTCTATAAGTGGAGCAGGAGATGTGAATGGAGATGGAATAGATGATATTTTAATCGGTGCTTATCGTGCTAATAACTACAAAGGTCAAAGTTATGTGATATTTGGTAATAAAGAGCTGTGGCCTGCAGTAATAGATCTTTTCAGTCTTAATGGCGTTAATGGGTTTACTATTGCCGGCATCAATGCAGGGGATGATAGTGGTTATTCTGTAAGTGGAGCAGGAGATATCAATGAAGATGGAATAGCTGATATTTTAATTGGTGCTGATCTTGCTAATGATAAAATTGGCCAAAGCTATGTGGTATTTGGCAAGAAAAACCCATGGTTTGCGCACTTTAATCTTTCTAGTCTTAATGGTGGTAATGGATTTACTATCAATGGCGTTAAGCCAAATGATCGTAGTGGTAGTGCTGTCAGTGGAGCAGGAGATGTCAATGGAGATGGCATCCCTGATATCTTAATTGGTGCGCCAGGTGCTAATAATAAGATTGGCCAAAGCTATATAGTGTTTGGCAGTAAAGAATCATGGCCTGCAGTGATTAATCTTGCTAATCTTGATGGTAGTAATGGTTTTACTATGAATGGACGTGCTCCTGGTAGCAGTGGTTCAGCCGTGAGTAGCGCAGGGGATATTAATGGAGATGATATAGATGATATTTTAATTGGGGCTCCATCAGTTGGTAGCAATGCAGGACAAAGTTACGTAATATTTGGTAGTAAAGAGCCATGGCCTGCAGTGATTAATTTTGCTAGTCTTGATGGAGCCAATGGGTTTTTTATCAATGGCATTAAGTCAAGTGATTTGAGTGGTTGTTCTGTAAGTGGAGCCGGAGATGTGAATGGAGATGGAATAGATGATATTTTAATTGGTAGTCGGGGTGCTAAGCAAGGTTATATAATATTTGGAGAACATAAATAAATCCTTGCTACTGTAATTAATTATCAGGGTGATTTTTTATGATAAATTTTATAAAGCTTAAAATAGAGAACTCCTCATGATGAAACATGATAACAATAGTTGTAATTTCGCTTAATGATAATCTCGTTTCACGTTCTTTTGGCTAGTTGACAACTCGGCCTTCCTACGCTATCGTCGTCAACTTCACAAAATAATCTAACGATATCAAAATTATTCATAAGGTACCCAACATTTGGGTGCCTTTTTTGTTGTTTTTCAAGCTTTTCTTAAACGAAACTCAGATTGAATAAGTGTATTCTAAATAAAAATATTTTATCTTAATTTGTAATTTAATTATTTATGATTTATTATTATTTATGAGAAATAAGAAAATAAAAGAATTGATTTTTATTTTATCATGTTTATTTTTAGTTAAAATTGTTCATGGTGAAATAGA